>FUFK010041250.1_pt1 | contig 121495 bp, 72 predicted proteins | sample 1021851 | NCBI WGS metagenome assembly FUFK01 (sample SAMEA51879418, study PRJEB19060) | metagenome
TAATCATGCTGGTGGTGAACAAAATCATTATTACGCTAACGGAGCGTTAAGAGTTGTAGATTCTCAAACTACTCAAACAGGTAATACTGCTTATTGGTATGGACATATAGATAGAACTGGTACAATACCAGGCGGAGCTGTTAATACTTGGGTATCTGTTACAAATAATTTAGCCGCTCCAACAGCAGGTAATATAACAGAATCTGGAAGCGCTACTTATGGAGCTGAAAACAATGGTTTTGACATTTCATTGTCAATTGAGTCTACAGATGCTGATGGTCTATGGGAAGCAACAACATACGAGTTGGCTTCTTCATGGGTTTATGAAGGAGACCAAGAATCTTTATTGTATACTTTTCCAGAATCTGTAACACTTGGTGTAAATCAATATTTTACAGGTGTATTAATAGGATTAACACGTAGTTCAAGCGCATCTAATAAAAGAATTAAAGGTGGTAGAATATATATAAGGAAAAAAGATAGTACAGATTTATATACATTATTTGCTGATATGGATTTTGAACGTGGAGTTAGAGAAGACATGGGTGCTGATTTTGTAGCATGGACTAATTCAAGTAACGATTATGTTAATTCTTCTAGTATAGAAATAAAAGGCCCGAGTATAGATACATACGAATCTATTAACGGTTTTAGTCCAGATGTAGGACATTTATCTTTTGGAGAAGCAGCTGGATTGTTCTATAAAGATTCTACAATATCCAATCAAAGAGCATTTGTATGTAATGTTAAATACTATGTAGAAACAGGTTCGTCTTCAGTCAAATTTATGCCAGACAGAATACTATACTCTCCTATTGGTAAATATGATACGTTTCCACCTAATCAGTACATAGACTTAGGCACAAACGACGGAGAAGATTTTACAGCAATAGAATCATTTGGAAACAAGTTATTAGCATTTAAACAAAGTACATTATATATCATAGACATTAGTTCTCCCAATGATACAGACTGGCAATTAGAAGCAACTTACAATGGATTAGGTATAGACAAACCATCTGCTGTAGTTAAAACTGAGTTTGGTGTATGTTGGGTTCGTAAAACTGGTATATACGCATGGTCACCAACACAAGGTATTGTAGAGTTATCTGCAAAACTTGACAAAAACTCACAACCAATGACAGGACTTACTAATCCTGTTGTAGGTTTTTATCCACCAGATTCACAACTGTTAGTGATACAGAACTGTGGAGCGGCGTCAGACGCTTTGGTATATGATTTTCCAACTAAGTCATTTACAGAACTTGGTTCTTATACAGGAGCTGCGATAACTAACCTACAAAACAACCAAGATAACTGTATTTGGTTAGAAGAAAATAATGTAAAAAAATATTCTTCTGCTCAGGGTCAAACAGCTTGGACTGTAGAAACAAAAGATTTTGATTTTGGTAATCCTGGCGTATTAAAACGTCCGTTAAAGTTAATTGTTACGTATACATCTAGCACAAATGCTACTGTAACTACTAAGTATTTCAAGGATGGAGATGGAACAGCAGATGATTTGGATTCCTCTACTTGGGATGCGGCTTCTAATAGTGGTGTTAAAACAATTAGTCTATCAGGAATAGGTAACATAAGTAGTATAAAGTTTCAAATTGCAGGAGCATCAGTTAGTGGTGGATGTAAAATAAATGATATTACTGTAGTGTATAGAACTACACGTAGAGAACCTGCAACAGGTGTGAATTAATATGCCTTTAGTTAATACTAACAGAGAAAGAGCAAGACAACGTCAAGAACGTGGTAATTCTGCGGGTCAAAGATTAAATGAGAGAATAGGTGGATGGGAGTCTACTGCTAATGGTCTAAAACACGGTACTGTAGAAATTACATCTTCTGGTGGTACAGAACGTATTAAAGTTGCAAGTAGAGAACAAAAATCGTCTGCTATTATGGATGGTGACTATGGAACTACAGAGACTAGTATAGACGTAACTGATGGTTCTGTATTTACTGTTGGAGATATTATTAAAGTTGCTGTAGACGGTGCAATAACTGGGGTTGAAAATTTGTTGATACAATCGATATCTAGTAACACTCTTACAGTTAGACGAGCAGTTAATGGTACAACTGCAAATAATTTAGCTGAAGAAGCTGAAATATTTGTTATAAATCCTAAAAAACCTACAAGATATACGGAGTTATCATCAGAATCATTAACATTTAATAGAGATGGTCAGACATTTAATTATCCAAAACAAATGCAGTTTATACCTGCATCAGCTCTAACGTTTGGTTCAGCTTTTACATTTAGTGGAGCTAATTTAGCTAATTATGATAACGCTGAATATGATGTTATGTTTATATTAAAGGATATGCAAACATACAGTGTAACAGGTTCTGATGAATCTAGTGCTCAATCATTACAGATATTTGCTGATAATAAAACTGGTACAGGATTTACACCCACAGCTAATATTTTTATTGGTAGTGTACTTAGTAGTTCGACAGTTACGTCGTTTGATGATTCTAGCGCTGCGTTTGGTGGAACAACATTATCAACACCAGCTTATAATACAGCTAAGACAAGTAATGATGCATATGATGACCAATCTACAGCAAGTGTTGTATCATTAGACGTAACATTTACATTAACTTATTCATCGGTAGTTGATAAAGGTGGAGATATAAATGTAGAGGGATATATTAGAGCTGGAACATCTGATGGTTCTAATGCTTTTAATTCCTCACAATATGAACAACAACAGTTTACAGATTTTAGAGACCCAGCTTTTGGAGCGGGTACAAGAACAATAACAAAGAATTTTACATTTGGTAGTGCTCTTGGTAATCCAGCCAGAGTAGTATTAACAATAACAGATTTTAGTGTGACTGGAGGTAGTTCAGCGACATTAGCAGGAGCACTTACATCAATAACATATACCACGTCAAGTGGAACAACACGCTCTATTACTGGAGCAAATAGAGCAGATGCTATAGTTATAGCACGATAAGGAGGACATATGCCTACAAGAAGTTTATCATCATTTTTATCAACATTAACACCAAGTGGTGTTGGTTTAATGTTTGAAGGAATGGAAAGAGGAAAAGCAAATCAAGCTATGAGAAGATTTGCAGCTAATCAAGCTAGAAATTTATCTGACGCTGGAAGTATTTTTGGTATAGGTTCATCAGTTTCTAAATTAGGTGCTTTAGCATTAATGGCTACAAATCCATTTAGTCTTCCATTACTCACTAATATGTTAGTAGGGGGAGCTGTAGCTGGTATTGGAACAAAATTTGCAGGAGATACAGCGTCAGGTAGATTATCTGAAAGAAGTGTATCTGATTTTATGGATGGTAACATATTATATGGTAGACAAAAGGCTTTGGATTTAGAATCACAAGCAGACACTGGTATACGTAATTTTGAAGATGCTGTTTTACCATCTGCGGTTCAATCAGCTTTTACAACACCCTTGACATATTTAACAATGCAAAATAGAATGTTCAATCCTTATACACAAAATCCATCAACTGTTACATCAGGTTTTACTAATATTTACAATAATCCTGGCTTAAGTTTAAATGCTTTGCCAGGTTCAGGTGGACAGAGTATGAATAATTTATTTGGAATGACTATGGGGAGACCTTACTAATGTCAAGATATGATGATTTTTTACAAGGAAATATGTATTCAAGACCAGCTCAAATGATGAATACTATTAATCAGTATATGAATGCAAATGCAGCTGTGATACCGACACCTACTACAATGACTCCAAGTACTGCTACAATGACTCCAGTCGGTGGTGCAACTAAACCTCCTCCACCAGAATTTACACCTTACAGTATAGGTACACCTATGCCTACTGTTGACCCTACCATGGACGATAGAGGCCCAGATATAGTTGGTTCTAATATGGATAACTTACCTCAAATTTTTGGAGACTTGGGAATAGACTCTACACAACAACAATCTTTATTAGATTTTATAGGTATGACTGGAGGAGACCAAACACAAGGAATATCTTCAGAAGAATGGGCTCAGTTTTTTGGACTACCTGGCGAATATGCTGGTAGATTTGCAGGATTTTCAAATTTAGAAGACCTATCATCTCAAGTATCTGGTATTTCTGAAAGAGCTGGTGCCTCTGCTATGTCGGAAGTACAAGCTGCTCAATCAGCTAATATTCAAGGTCAAAGGAGAGGAAGTTTAGTTGGTGGACGAAATGATTTGAGAAGAAGGGATTTAATGAATACTTTAAATCAAAGAAGGGAATCAATACAAGAAGGAGCTGAAAATGAATACGCAAAAATTCTAGAAGGATTACGTAGAACCTTGAGAGAAGGATTTAGTATATCTGGTAATGTATTTCAAGACAATCCAGATGTTATGGAAAAAGCTCAAAACCAACTTGCATTAGCTAAAGATTACGCTGCTGGATATTTATCACGTGGAGGAACAGATAGGTTTTGGAATCTTATGCATAATTCTTTTTATAAAGATTTAATAGGTGCTCAAAGAACAGAGTTTGACACTTGGTGGCAACAACAATTACGAGGTTAGAGTAATATTATGGCAAACGCAATAGATGATTTAAGATATATATCTCGATACGGATACCGAGACCCATGGGCTGAAGCTACAAACAATATAACCAACAGTTTGTTAGCCTATGCTAAAAGTAAAAATGACAGAGATGTTTTAATTGCACAAGTAGAACAAAGACGAGAACAAGAAAATCAAAGACGAATAGAAGCTGAACGTGATGATGTAATTAATATGGCACGTATATTACCTTCAGATGAGGTAGGTGATTTTTTAAGAGGTCAGAATATGTTCGGGCCAGCTGTTGATGCTGTTATCCAAAATTCTGATAAATCTAAAATTAAATCAGATAATAGACAATCTCTTGTAGATACTATTTCTAACACTAAACTACCATTGGATGACAGAATAGAAGCCGCAAACGAAGGATTTTTAAACGCAACGACTTCACAAGACCAAGTGTACTTTAATAGATTTAAAACTAATTTGAATCAAGAAAAATTAAAAGTTGATACAAAAAATAGTTATCTTGAGATGGGTAATTCTATGCAAAGTTTCCTTGGGGACGACCAAGAGGCATATAACAACGCTCTTGAAGATGATAATATAGTATTAGCTAAAAGTATTCTTGAAAGAGCTGTTACAAGAACAGGTAATACTCTAACTGGTATTACTTCTATGTACAATAACATCATCAAAAACAATAGAACCATTACTGAAAAAGCTGCAATTGGTGACTTGCCTATCGAAATGAAAAATAAATCTGACGGAGAAATGGATGAATTTGAACGAAAGTATTTGAGTGTTATACCTGCACAATATAGAACAAATAATTTTTCCGAGTCACTTGCTAACTGGCAGTTAAATACAAAAGCTAAGGACTTAGGACAACCCAAACCTCAAGGTAGAGGTAAAGAGAAACCCACAGTTGATGATGCTAAAACTCAAACAATTTACAAACCCATAGATGGTGTTAGTGAGGGCAATATACAACTACCTAATACGGCTATGGTATCTTTAATAAACCCTAGAACCAATACACCATTTCCACAAAAGTTTACATCTGATGTAGCTCGTAGAATGGTAGAAACTGGACAAGGTACAATTAATAAAAATAATGCTATGATTGAGTTTGAATGGGCAACTCGTGATGACTTTACGGCAGCAGGTAGTAGAGCAATAACTTATCAATCTATTGAAAAACCTAGTAGATATAGTACGGCTGGTGTGCAAAAAAGAAACAAAAGAATTACACTACGTTCTGGTGACGAGGTTATGGATAAATCAAGTGGCAAAAGATTTCCAGTCGTTATTGACCAACCTCCAAGAGCTGTATCTAGAGATGATATAGGTTATATCGTCAACGGTAATCGTTACAATTTTCAACAATTTATCAATAAATTTGCTAAACCTATGTACGATATAGAGGAAACAGAGATAATGGAAAAAACAAACGATATCAGTACAGGAAATTTCAACGTTATTAGTATTGAAGCTATACAATAGAAAGTAAGAATGTCCCAACAACAATTATATAGATATACTGTAGATTACAATGGTTACCGATTTACAGTAGATGGATATCAACAACCTAGCGTAGATGATATACATAAACTGTATGTTGATTCTGTTGTAAGTCAACAACAACCTAATGTAAACATACCAAGTATAGATATTGGTGGTATGGAGACTGGTGATGAAAGAGCTGACGTAAACGCAAATACAAATATATCATTTGCAAGTGACCAGCAATATAAAGATGCGTCTTGGATGCAAAGATTTGCAGAAAGTGCAAAGTTAGCAGCTATACCACACTTTGGAACAATGGAGTCTGAGTTTAGTCCTGCTGATGAAAGTTCAGAATTATGGGCAGAAGCATTAGGTGGTTTAACGGGAGCCGTAGTTGGTATGGTTCCAATAAGTGCAGCTACAGGTGGTATTGGACTTGTAGGTGCTTCGGCTAATGTTGTGTCAAAATATAATACCTTTAATAAAATAGTCAAACAAGCTAACGCATTAAAAAAGATAGGTAAAATTTCTGAATCACAAAAGAAAATGAAGTTAGCTCAGAATTACGCTAAGAAATACGACGATGTATTTAAACAAGCTGTTGCTACAAACACTATGCCTAAAACAACTGGTATATTAGGTAACATAACTCCATACAGACAAATGATATTAAAAATGGCTGAGAAAAATCCAGGCCATGCAAGAGCATTAAATTTGTTATCAAATAACATTGGAACTTTTTCTATATACGGTCAAACTAAATTACCATACGATAGGCTAGAAGGAAGATTAGAACAGTTAGGAGCTGATGCTGTATCTAGTGTAGTATTTTCAGTAGCTGGTCTACCAACAATGTTAGGATATGCGTCAAAGGGTGTTAAATACGGAGTAGAGCCAAGTCTTTTATTAGGAGCTGGTATGTACTCTGATTTAGGTCAATCAGACATGACACTTGAAGAACGATTGATACATGGTATGTCTTTGGTTGGGTTTCATTATGCGAGACAAGGATTAGGAGCGTTAGATGTAAAGAGTAGGATTGCTACAGCTTTACGTACAAGCAACCCTGAATTAACTGATGCAAGATTAAATTCTATTATGAATAATCCTGGCACAGATAGACTTGTAAAGGGTGTAATAGACAAAGCCATTGAAAAACCTATGTACTCTGACAAAAATAACTCCCAACGTCAAGTAGAATTACTACGTACATACGAAAAAGGTGATGGTAAATATGGTGTAGTTTATCGTGATATTAGCACAGGACAGGGGTATGAGATATCAGGAGCTTCTAAGGTCGACGCACTACAATCATTTAACAAAAAATTCAGTAAGAATGTACCAGAAGTTCAAACTCCTGTTAAGTCTAGAAATCTTACGCCAGAAGAAAAAATAACACTTAAAGAACTACAGACTAAAGAAAAGGAAATTAGAGATGCTATGAGTTCATCTCGTTCTTTTGAAGTGGTAGAGGATGTGCGTTCTTCGTTAGAAAATGTTGTAAATCCATTTAAAGAAACTAAAGGTATATACGAAGTAGATAGTTGGAGAAGTAAAACAAGAGAAGCTAGACAACGTGTAGAAGATGTAAAAAACAAATATAGCCTAGATTTACAAGAAGGTAAGATTAATCCTTCTGTTGCAAAAACAAGATACGAAAAAGAAATTGTTAACGCTCAAAAACAATTAGATACTTCACAAAAGAAATTACAAGAAGCTTACAAGGGTGTGTCTACTACAGAAACATCTGAATACGTTATTCCCGCAGGTGGTGTTAAAAGATTTGAAACAGGGGATTTTGTAAGAATACCAAAGTATGATGTTAATACACGTCAGTTAGATTATAGTAAAGCTGGAATTGGTAGATATTTAGGTACATTAAGTTCTTTCAATAAAACAGCAAAACAAGAGATTATCATGCCTGACTGGATGAGGTCAGAACCTACAAGATATACAAATCTATTTAGAGATGTAAGTGTTTTTGAAATTAAAACACATGGTGGTTCTCGTGTTGCTAAAGTAGCTATTGCAGGTAAAATGTCTAAAAATGTATTAGAGTCAATACAAAAGGCAAATAGGTCAGAAAGACCAATATTAGAATACTTAGAAACAAGCAAAGAAGGTAAACCGTTTTTTGACAATCCAATTGTTAAACAAGAACGTAGACCTGTTCGTGAAGAATTAGGTGGTGGTTTCTCATCTACATCATACCAAGATGTAGGAATATTTAACGTTAATAGTCCTATCTTTAGAGAGTTATTCTCTAAAAGAAAACCTCGTGGTGGTATAAAACCAGAAAATATACGTACTGTCGAAGCTGAGAGTAGAGGTATGGTGGAACCAGTTGGTAACATAGTCAAAGCTTTGAAAGAAACTGGTATAAAAGACAATGTAAAAGGAGACTTTGTAAAAGGAGCTGGTCAATTTAGTATTGCTGAAAAGAACAAAGTTACAGGATATACAGCCGAAGAAAATATTAGAAACCTAGTTCATTTGGTAATGGACTATAACAGAGCGTGGTCTGAGAATCAGGCGGGTATATTCGGAGCTAAGACTAAAAAACCATACGAGACGGCTATGTTTCAAGAGATATACAAGGAAGCTGTTGAGTCTGGATATAAGAAGTCTGCAAAAACATTATACAATGAGTTCGGGCCTGGAGGTAAGATACAACAACTTGTAAGTCCTACTCCTGTGGAAAGAGTCGTAACTGATACATACTACCAGTACTCACCTACAACAATAAAAAAGATAAAACTATCAGATGGTAAACCAGCTTTTCCAGATGGTATTGTTACACCAGAACTGTCGAGAGCGTATGAACTCAATCGAATGGAGTCATTAGGTAAGAAACTAGAGAAACGTAGGGATGAAGAACGTTCTAAGTTTGCTCAGTTAAAAGATGCAAATGTAAACCAATGGCCTGATATGAATCGTATGGATAGAAAAGCTAAGATAGATGCTGAGGTATTTGAATCATATCCAGAGTTTAATCCTGTTAATGACAAACCATGGACTGTACTTGCTAAATGGGACTCACGTTCAGAAAATAAAATAAATACAAAGACAAGACGTATGGTAAAGAACGGAGAGGTTGCAAGGTTCAAAAACAAAGAAGAAGCTGAAGTTTTTGCTAGAGACCATTGGTTAAACGGTGACGCTCTTGAAATGCAAGTTATTAATTCTGTTGATAGAATATCAAATATAAAAGGCCCCGAAGTACAAAAGTTTCAATTTCAACAAAAACAACTCAAAAAAGCTCAAAAAGAAGCAAATATACCACAAGAAGAATACAGTTATATATTACGTGAATTATTTCCAGAGAGTTTGGGTTCATCTAATAATATGACAGCGGAACAAATACAATTTGCAACTGCGTTCATTAGTCCGTCAGGTAATACGAAAGTCTATCAAGATAAAATGACATCTATAGTGCCCCCAGCTGACATGATTAGTAGAACGCAAAACAGATGGCAAAGACTTAAATTTAGAGCTAGTACATTGTTGTTACCTGTTTCTACTCAACACATGATGTCTAAGTCTAAAACAGCAGAACAACGTGGTAGGGACATGATAACTCATGAAAGAATGAGACAGGAAATTACAGGTGATTTTTCAGAGTTTATTGTAAACTTTAGAAAATCTTTTGGTATGAGTAAAAAAGATTTTGCAGCTCTCTCATCTGTTATAGACCCTAAGTATAAAGAGTTCTACGATAAAAGACTAGACAAGTATAATATAGAATCTGCTAAGGAAGCTTTTCAGTTATATCAAAATAAAATACTTGGTGAGGTATTAATACCTAGTGGTGTTGAGGTTAGGAACGCAAGTAAAACTAATGCAAAATACGAACCACTATTTGAAGCCTACGATAGGTTTGGTAAACGTATTGACTTAGCTGTTGGGTATGATGGTGTCAGAGTAGTTAGTGGTATAAAATACTTAGACAGTAATGGTAATACTAAAAACCCTGCAGTACAAGCTACAAGAGATGTAATGAGAGAGGGTAAATGGGTTAAACAACCAGAGTCTGGTACTATAATACCAAAAGAATATTTTGAAAGTTTACGTACATTTAACAGAGATACAGGTAAGTATGAAGGTGGATGGTATATAGAAGGTAAAAATAGATTTGTTGTAGAATGGGCAGATAAAAATACATACAAGGTAACTAAAATCGGGCCTGATAGAGTAGAAGCTAAAAACCCAGCGTCTGAAGCAAGTAAATTTGTAAAGATTTATAATCGTGAAGGAACGCCAGGCAAGTTCAATCATCACATTGAACAAAACTATCTTACAAGAATACTAACTGACGAGTTTCGTGATTTAATGTCTACAAACTCACAATTCTTTGATGGTGTAGCGTGGGTGGTATCAAGGACTGACCCATCTATTCGTTCCATGGCAGGTTCATTACGTGAAAAACATGACGCAGCTAAACAATATCTAACCAACTCAAGTAAATTATGGCAGGATAAAGCAGGTGTTTATGGAACACAGTATTCAAGGGTTGCAGATTTGCCACCTATGATGGCTTTTGAGAAGGGTACGAATTACGTCATAGAACTTGCAACCATGAAAGATATTAAAGGCAACATCATTAAAAAAAATTCTCAGGTTATTGACAAGAACGGTAACAAGAAGACCGTTGGTAAGACTGTAGATGTTTACGAAAGAAACCTTGATAAAATACTTGCAAGATACGGTCAAAAGATTGCTCACGTTGCTCCAACAACAATGTTATTTGGTAAAAGAGGGTCTGAAAGTGTTCGTCAACAAGAAATTTACGACAAGATACGTAGAGAAACAGACGAGGCATATGCTAACTGGTCACAAGAATCGTTGTCTTTACAGTTAAATGCTGTACAAAAAGAAACATTATTTGATTCTGCATTTAGAAATATGACAATTGCAACAGCTCAATTAGGTTTGTCATCACCAATATCAGGATACAAGAACTTTGTACTCGGTCAAACCAGTAATGCAACAGTATTTGGATTTAGAGAAGCATTAAATGGTATGGGTAGAGCATTAGCATCACCTAGAGAATTGTCTTCCTTGACAGGTAGACTTGGTGGTAAAGAAGCGGGTGTGCACGAATTGATGACTGGTAGAGTTGTATACTCTAAATACAATCCAGGCATGATGAGAGCTACAGAGATTGTTAACAGAATGACAGCTGTATCTATAGCTGAACCAGCGCTTAAAACTGCTATTGACAATCTTAACGGTGTAAAAAATGTAATGAACAGAGGTGTGTCTAAAGATAGTTCGATGAGAATACTGTCAGATGTTTTCAAGTTTAGTGACAAACAAATTGCTGAAATGGTTAGGTTAGGTAGTGAACGTATCTATGAAAGACCAGACTATATCAAACAAGCCCAACAAATGTCACACATTATTACACAAGGTGGCCCGAGTTTACCTTTAGTACCACAATGGATGGGTAAGAACTGGGCAAAACCACTTACACTATTCTACAGAGTTGCGTATAGAATGACAGAGAACGTTGCAAACTCGGTTATTAAACCGTTGGTCGTAGATGGTAATCCAGTTCCAATGGTCAGGTATATGACATTATTACCAATTGCTGGTAAAGCCATATTTGCAGGACATTATTATGCTACAGGTGAAGATAGACGTAATCAATTTAAGAATGACGCAGATAAGTATTTNGAGTTAGCTTTAAAAGCTGAAGGTCTTGCTGTGTTCAGTAATGCATTTAACGAATACGGTAATGCTGTTGAATCATATACACCAGCTGTATACAATACAACCAAAACAATAGTAACAAACTTTTGGGCTGGACTTACTGGCAAAAAAACTGTGTCACAGTCATTGAAGGATGTAAGTACAGATGGAGTAGTACTTTTCAACAGAATACTGGACAGATATGAACGAAGTGCAAAACCATTACTAACAGCTCAACGTGACTCACGTAGAAGACAAAGACAATTCAATGAGGCGTTCTTTAGAAGTAAACCATATTTAGGTGGAGAGCTTGATAATCTAACAACACGTAGTCCACACTATCGTATGGTTGCAGCAGCATTCTGGACAGATGATGCAGAAGAAAAGGCTAAGATATACTACGCAGCTAGAAATTATATTATGCAGGATGAATTGAATAAGAATCCATCATTGATAAAAAATCCATTTAAAGCAAACAAAATGGCGAGAAAGAATTTAAAGACTCTAGTAACAGCTCAAAGACCTATACCATCTTCTTGGAGGAAAAGAACAGAAGGAGCTAGAACAAGATACGACCTGTATATGTCTAAATTAACTCCTAAGGAAAGACAAGACGAGATGTACATAGACAACGAGTACAAAAGATTACTAAGAGAATGGAATGCGGCTATCAGTCGATACAGAGACAAATACTCTAAAGACCCATGGATTGCTCCTAATGACAGAGCTATGAACCCACCAACCAGACAACAAGTTATACGATAGAGGAAGATATGAACTTTTTAGAAGAATTATTAAAACAGAGAATGGCATCAACACAAGCTGTGTCAACAGGATTCATGCAACCAGAAATGTCCGCTCATAGTAGTATTGATAATATTATAGGACAAAACCAATTAACTATGTCTCAGATGCCTGAACCTACTGTAGTAGGTGGTGGAGGATTGGGTAGTTTGGTAGACATGATGTCTCCTATGAAAGCTGCAACAATGATACCTGCAGGTTCTCAAAAGGCTATTGATATGTTAAATGAGTTTACTAAATATAGACGTGGTTTAAATACTAGAAAAGAATTTGCTAAAGATATGGTAGAAGGAATGAAGAAACAGGGTGTAAAAGAGACAGACCTTGTATCAGGTAATGTGATGAAAGGACAACAAAAAAAATTAAATGAATTGGTTGAAGAAAGTATGATTGCACAAAGTGTTAATCAAGCAATAAAACAATATAATATGTTTGGTGCAGCTAGACCAGGCACAGAGCGATTTATACAAACATTACTTGAGTCATTGGGTAGATAATGACTAACGAACAAATCTTCGTTAAAGAAATACTATCATTAGAGTCTGAAGGACTCGATGTTAAAAAGAGAGCTCAGATACTGAGAGCTTTTAACGATGGTAAGATTACACTTAAAAATTTACAGTCTTGCTTAGATAGAATAAAATCTATAAGAGAGGATTGGTAGATACTATGTTCTTTATGCTATGGATTAGTAAGCGTGAATGGTAATATAATACCCTGTAAAGGTGTCTAATCTCACGAATACGAGGCTTTTACACACTAAGCCTTATCTTACCCTGTTTATAAAATAAAACGTCCTTATTTCGAGTATTTTGTAATATATATATTATTATATATATAAGCTATAAAACTAACATAAGCTATTAACAGCTTAGGCTTAAGCTTTATATTATATACTACTATCTATTTCACAGGCATCTGCCATTGTGAATTTTATGGGAGAAGTTGTAGTGGTATTGCCAACCCAAGAAACTTTTTCACCAGCCTCTCTATCTACAACCTCTCCTTTTTCTTCTAAGATTATTGAATGTAGTAATAACAGATAGTTACGTGCATCTCGTACACGACCAGATATACTCTCATCAGAAGCTTCGACACCGTTCAGTACGTAGTTTCTAATAGAGTCCATGTGTTTTAATAGATATACCATAGCAACGAATGATGCCTTTGTCTCTAGTCTCTCAGCTATGGACTTAAAGTTTTTAAGTTTGTCCTCATCACTAACGGTATACTCTTGTCCTTTACCGTCCATAATATGCATCTCTTTGTCGAACTCCTCACGAGCCCACTTAAAAAAGTTTTCAACTTTCATAGTAAATATTCCTTGCTTCGGGTTTTGGTATTGGTAGTTCTACTCCACAATCAGAACATATATACTGTTCTTCTTTATCATCATCAGAGGGTTTGTATATCTTATCCTTATGTGGACATAGTTCTCCAACCTTGATTGCTATCATGTAAATAATTCCTGTTGTTTAAATCGTTCCTCAGCTATCTTGATATAGTCTGAGTTCAGTTCTATACCTAACCACTTTCTATTCATCCTTTGAGCAACCCAACCTGTTGTACCACTACCGAAGAATGGGTCGAGTATGATGTCACCTTCCTTCGAACCAGCCTTGATACAAAGTTCAGGTATCTTCTCAGGAAATGTGGCAAAGTGAGCTCCCTTGAATGGTTTGACAGGTATCTTCCATACACTTTTGAGGTTTGCACCGTCACGTAGTTCAAAGAAACCTTGTGGTGTCTTTTGTAGTTTGGTCTTCATACCAAGCTCTGAGTTACCCTTCTTACCACCTATCTGTGACCCCCCAACTGTACCCTCTTTGTAGGGCTGACGTATAGCCTTTGAATCAAAATAGTACTGTGATGATTTAGACAATAGGAATATGTATTCGTGTGACTTGGTACATCTGTCTGTGACAGACTCTGGCATGGGATTGGGTTTATTCCATATAATGTCTTGTCGGAGATACCATCCATCAGCTTGCAATCCAAAGGCAGAACGCCATGGTATACCAACCATATCTTTTTTCTTTAGTATATCATGACTTCCTGTTTGTTCATTACCGTAATAAGTATCGCCTAGATTTAACCAAAATGTACCATCATCAGCTAATACTCTTTTTATCTCTCGACCTATCTCAACTAATTTCTCTACGTACAGTTCAGGCGTAGATTCAAGTCCAAACTGACCATCTTCTTGATAGTCTCGTAACGCCCAATAGGGTGGACTAGTGCAAACCATCTGAACATATCCATCAGGTATGTCCTTCAGTCTGTCTATAACGTCGCCGTGTAGTATAGTGTTAATCATAAAAGGAGACAGGGCGCCATGTAATCAATAACACGACGCCCTAAAAGAACCCTAACCTAAAAGGGTACTTCTTCTTTTTTGTTATCTTCCTGCTTAGACTCCTCAACCTTAACAGAAATGTAACGTTTTCCTTTACTAGATGTGTTCTTCCATCCAGCTAATCTGTACTCAGTACCATTGACATCGACGTTGCCGACAAAGTCTGGTCTTGAGTCACCTTCTTCTTTGTACTGATTTGCAAACAGTACTCCAGAATTAGTGTTATCGTATTCACTCATGAGTATTACTCCTTTATGTAATTTGTGAAAGTTTGCTTATAGGGACAAGTACGATTTCACTATCGTTGTTATCCCCACCCATTACTATACGCGCCTCTTTTCTACTTACAAGACGACGTATCTTTTTTCTAAGTCTTTGTACTTTAAACATAAACATTGTGTCAATTTCACCATTATCAGATAGTATATGTACCCACCAATCAGCATTGGTAGACGATAGTCCACTAGGTACACCTTTATACCTTACCTCTATTGCTATATTACCTGTTCTTTTCCACATATCTCGTTCGGTCTTAACTTCGATTCCCCCGCGTCCTTGAAAGATATCTCGTACCTTTTCCTCATATACTTGACCAAAGTCTAGGTCTATGTCGAAGTTACCGTTCATTACATATTGTTAAGTTTACGTTTCAAATGATACATACGTTTAAATGTTCTCACGTTTGGTGATTTACCCTTAGCTCGAATATTCTCAATAGCATGTCTATATGCTCGTATTAGTTCGTAAAGTTCTTTCTTCTTCTTTAATTCTTCATAGTCAAAATCAGACATAAATTACTCCTTCATCATCTTCAGTAGCAAGTAGAATGTATCTAAGGGTATTGATATAAATGGTTGACCCCTATCTTCTCTAAATACTACTCCATGTTCTTCTTTCTCTGGCAAGACCCATGCTGGTACTTTCTTACGTCTTTTACATCCATAGAACTTGCCCTCTATCTCTATGTCTCCTTGCTCGTGTTGAGCTCCACCCCTGTCCCTGTTAAAGGCTTCAAGGTCAAACTGTTTTGCTAGATTTACCGCCTGTCTTTGGAGCTCTGCTCCCCGTTGACGATTTCTTCTGCCCCTTCTCTGAGCTTTTGTTTTCATCTTCTATTACCTTCTCTAAATGTTTTACAAATTCCTCTGTGTCACCTTTCATAGATATGTATTGTTCTAAAGTAGAACCGAGTACATTAGTAGTTTTGATGACCGAGTCCATTGATTGTAGTACATATCGTATACCTTTTTCTAATTCAGAAATACGATACCTTAAACTAAGTTTTCTCTTGTTACCTTGCATACTAGACTTCACACGTTTCACAGTTTGCAGGAACAGATGTAGAACCAGTTTCTGAAATATTGGATTCTTCACTTCTAGCCCATTCCATATCTTTAATTATTTCTGTAAGTCTCGATGTGTCGTCAGTTTCAAAATCCTTACCCAAAGTGTTTTGTAACGATTTCAATGCTACTTTTAACATGGATTCTATTAAAAGTGAATCATCTTCATTATATGTTAGTTTAGCCATTAAATACCTCCGCTAAAGCTTCTTCTGATGATGAATAGATTTTACAACGGTCACCAGCTACACCCATCTTACAACTACCACTTTTACCATATCTATTCTTTCCTAATATAATTTCTATACCATATTCTCCATTCTCTGCGTCCTGCATATAGTATCTCCATTCGTAGTACATGAACAAAATAATTTCAGCGTCTTGTTCTATAGAACCACTATCACGTAAATCTCTCAGTAATGGACGTTTATTTGCTCTTGTCTCACATTCACGATTTAACTGAGATACAAGTAGTACAGCCATGTCATTCTTTTTAGCTGCCCACTTATATTGTTTCATAATATTATCTATTCGTATTCTATTATCTTCAACGCCAGACACACTAACAAGTCCTATGTAATCATCTACAACAACATCAGGTTTATGTTTACGTATCTCACGCATGGAGCCTTCTATGTCAAATATGTTGTCAAACATAATTAAATTTTTATATTTGTCTCGTATTCTTAATTTTGCTTCTTCTAGTTTTTTAGTATCATTTTCATCCAATACACCCATACGTATCTTCTCATACGATAGATGTTCAGCCTCTAGAACTATCAATTTCTTCATCATCTCAACATTACTCATCTCACGATTCATGACAAGAACCTTGTATCCACTATGTATGAGGTTCCTAACTACGTTGAGCATGGTTGTTGATTTGAAATGACCTGGCCTCCCAGCTATAACTGTAATCTCACCGCGAGTCATACCGCCTGTAAGTTCGTCAAGTTCAGGATAACCAAATCTAACAAGAGAGTCTTCGCTGAACATCTTATCGAATGTCTTTGTCAACAATCCATCTATATCAAAGTTTTCACCAATCTGCATATCAAGCACACTCTCTATCTCTCTGTGTAGTTGTTCTAAAACTCCACGAGCGTCAGAGTTCTTGACGTTTGCAACTTGTTTAACTTGTTCAGATTTATTTATGACGTTACGTAACAACCACTTTTCATATAATATACGAGCGTTGTTTTCATAGTTAGCAGTTCCTACAATATCCAGCAGACCTGTAATTTTGTAACCTAATTCTTGTGTATGTACTGTCGGTGGAACTTCAGCAATAATAGAGTTTAGGTCAATCACATCAACGTTTTTCTTACGTAAATCATCAATACCACGCCATATACTTCTGTGAAAATCATTATAAAAAACTGCGTCTGTTGGTATGTAATGTGCGATTTTGTCAATGATAGAATTGTCAACAAGTATTTGTCCAAGCAATTCTTTCTCTATATCAAAAGAATGTGGTAAATGATACTGTGTCTTTTTTGTCTTGCTTTTCACTGCTAGTTTTTTAGATAATACACTTTGTTTCTGTTCCATAATCTACTTTCATATCTCCTTTTAATAATATATCCTTGTCGCTTTGCTTCTCCGATAATACCTGTTACATCTTGTATACCTAACAATTGCATATCTAAGTCTGTAACAGTACCGTTTTGTTTCAGTTGTTGTATCAAACTATGTGTTCTCTTGTCCATTCACCCCACCATTTCGTACCCTTACTAACGTTGCAACGGGTGTTATGTTTCTACCATGTGTACCTTGCCATTCTTCATGATGTATACTTATCACAACTGATTTGTTGAGTATCATATCTTTTGTAATAGCTGGTAACTTAATTATTGTTCTTGGTGGTGTATCATCAACATCTACCTTTTCCATGGGTATATGCAATTTATCTAAAAATCTTTTATAATTTGCATTACTACCGCCTGTAATACGTCTACCATTCTCATCTTTTGTACCAAAGAATCTCCATATACCTGCATCTTGTACATCTCTACCTGAATAGTTACGTACAGCATCATCTAGTCTATACTTTGGTTTGTACAATAATGCTCTGTTACCTCGTTGTGTGTTGATACGCTTAGAGTATAGGTCTACAATCTTTGCAGGGTAAGAACCTTCAGGCACAAGTGTAGACATTTGAGGGTCATAATAAACGTCCTCATCCTCAAAATTATCGAGTAAATCGTCTACGTTGCTCATATCCAATCTTCCTTATCATTTGTTGATTTAGGTGTTGGATTAGCATTAACATACTTATTATCATCAAATCTACCCATAAACACGTCAGCATTGAAACCTAAACGAGATAGACCTTTTGTAATAGCATCTGTTTGTACCTTCTTAATACAATCATCATCTATCTTGTTGCCCATAGTTGTTTTGATAGAACTTGATATAGGAAATTCTCCTGCAAATTTTATAATACTTTCGCCTGTTCCTTTATCATTGTCTTGCACATCAAAATAATCATAATACATTGTTGCTGTATACACAATAAGTGAATCATTTAGTATCGGTGTGTACGATTCGTCCTTTACGCCCCATCCACCACCTTTGGTCTTACCAAATGGCCCGAATACCTCAGTTGCGTTTTTGATTTGATACATAGCTCCTATCGCTGTGAACCCACCTCTTTGGTTTACCTTCGTGGTAAATTCTGCGTCAGTCTTTTCAACCTTTTCCCATAGAAGCAATTTGTTATTTTTTGTCTTTGACATTTTCATTCCTTTCTTTAAATGCTGGTGATGCCCAACCAATAAGGTCATGCAGTCTTTTAATCATAGAATCTCCTAAACCATCAAGCAAATCTTTGTGTAGTCCAAGTGGTAACAAATCTTCTACCATTTCATCTCTTGATATTTCTGGCATAATCATATTCCTAGGACTTTGTTTTCCGCAATTAATGTAACCTCTTTTTGTTGATGACTATCTAATTCACTAAATGATTTACCAAATGATTCTTTAGATATTACATCAGCTTCGTGTTGTACAAAGTATTCAATGTCTACATCTTCAGTCATTTGATGATTCATTTCTTCTTGCTCAGTTATCATGTTCTTGAAAGCTCCCATTACTTTCCTTTCGTTTTTAGTTTAATGTAAGTATAAATTGTAGATAAACCCCCTATTGTTAAAATATAGTGCAAGATTCCATGTGGTTCACCACAAAGACCTAACATATGTTTTAAAGTTTCCATCTATACACCATATAAAAATTGATGTAACAAGGACTTGGCATATCGTTGGAAAAAACAATAAAAACCCACGATAATGGCGTTAGTTCGCTGTATACCATGCAAGACAATTGCCTTACTGCGTATATCAACCAAGTCCATATAGTTACAACATGATGTACACACTTCGCAGGCAAATGAACAAAAAACCCGCGTTTTTAGGGCAAAAGGATGATAAAAACCCTTTGAGAATTGAGTCCTAACTCTCAGTTTTGCGTACATCATATTTAATATTATCTAATACCTGTTTATCAAAATCACTTAATAAATCATTTCTATATGCTCTACCATAACCATATCTGTACCAACCGTTACAATGTTTTGCGAATAATTCTTTTTTATCTTTAATGTATTTTGGGTCAGTTATGCCTTTATATGGATAGTCATCTTTTGTCATTGTGTATACCTCCTCCACATACCTCATAAAAGCTACAATATTTATCACTGCATTCCCACGTGTACATAGGTGCAAAACCTACTTGTACCTCAGGCAATCCAATTTCAGTAACTGATTTAATATTTGTCCAATAATCAACAGCTTCTTGTATTGTTGACATCGGTATATCGTATTCACGCATTTGTGAATTGTTCTTGTTATAAAATAAAAGTTTCATAGATTTAAGATTTGGATGGTCAGTATGGTAGTGCTGTTGATACCAATGACCATAGGTTGATGTTTGCAACATATAGTTCTTGACAGCGTTTTCGTCTCTATACTTTTTACCAAAGATGGTTTTCCATTTCCAATCGTTGCAAGTCTTTATGTCATACAGTACACCATCATCTACCATAACTAAATCAATAAAACCACGCACTCCGAGTTCAGGCAACAACAGTTCTTTTTCTATCAATATACGTGAACCGTTTGTAGAAGCGTACCATTGTAAAGCGTTTTGTATATCTGTATGTACAACATCGCCTAACCTGAATAATCTTAGCGTGTCAGGGTCAACCTCTTTGCCTTTGACCTTCTCTACGGCTGAGTAATAGTGTTTACGAGCACACAAACCAGCGGACGAGGAATGAAACCATTGCTCCATCCCATCGTACCGCTTCGACTTCGCTGTATTTAAATGTTTGAGGTAATCGTTGTATATCTCAGTTACTTTTGACATCTTTAACTTGCAAAGAGTTTGTTTCAGGCAACTTTGTTTTAACATAGTCAGAGACCATATCCCCCAACTTGTTTTGCATGGATACATTCTCCATTGTACAAAGTAATTTGAAATTCCGCCATGTATCGTCGTCGCACCTAAAAGTTCTCATTTTACCCATTTGTTTCCTCTATTGTTGATTGAAATTAATATATGTATTATTAACGTCAAATACTTTTTTTATGTTTTTTTGTATTAAATAATACATTGTAATATATTTATATATATAGATAATAAATCTATTACTTAAACAAAGCTTAAGCCTAAGCTTAAGCATAGTATTTAACATATCTTAAAACCGCCAGAAAATTTACAAAAGTCAGCAAACTCCTTGACATAGTCCTTATCAAAACCGTAATTTGTTCTTGAATCTTTTTGTTTACCTGTTCCTTTGCATCCATTACAACCATTACATTTGTGCGCCCATTTGTAACCACCAATATCATTTTTGTCGTCTAATGATTCATGATGTTTCAGCCATTCAAACTCAGATTGCCAACCTTCCCACCCTTTGCGTACACCTGTACCAGCGCAAACATGACACTCTACATCCTCGTAAGAATTTTGATTATCTTTAAATTCCTTTGCATACATGACCAAATCACCATTTTCTGATAGTTCTTGCAGTCTTTCAGATATTTTTATAGCTTTCTTTTTAGATATAATGTGTCCATCGTTAGCATATCCACGCTCAATATCTTCTTTGCTAAGAATATCTTGACAAGAACCTACTACATAAGTCCATAAAGGATTCCAAAACCATATATTTGCTCTGAAGTAAGAACCCTTTGTGTTATCTTGCCATGCAAAATAAGCGTTTACTTGCTCTCTGTCATCCCAATTAACGTCTGGCTTTTGCTCACCATTGGGTTCTAACCCATAAACATCCATACCCATAGCTTAAGCTTCACCGTTTAAGTGTTTATCGAGGTGCGAAGTTACATAGCTACCATCATCATCAAATGTAGCTGGTTGACTAACTACTTGATAACGTTCATGCGAATAACTATCAAAATCATCAAGTCTAGCCTGTGATTTTAAGACCTTTTTCATATCTGCAATACCATTTTTAAACAGTTCACGACCTTTTATAAGCTCTTTGTCGCTTATATCATCATCGTCCATCATATCATGCTTTACAGACATTAATGTTACAATTACTGAAGTAACACAAGCTCTTTTAATATTCTTATCTATTAATCTATGTAAATTCTTACGCTCAGAAAAATATGATTTTAGTGTAACATACACTAAGCTCGGTGCTATGTTCGGTAATCCGTTTATAATATTTGATAAATCATTACTCAAAGCAAATTGAGCACCTTTTTTATCATCAATATCTGTGTAATCGCCAGGTGGTATTTTAAGTGCTACCTCGCACTGTTCTATTCTATTATTCATCTTATTCCCTTTATGATTGTTATTAGGTCATCGCGATTGCTACACTTGTAGATGCGATATTTATTGTTATGTACAAGAGTTCTATCATAAGCTTGATTAAACCAATGTATAGTATTATGTTCTGCACATTGATTGATAATAGTTCTACCGTCGTAATCGCCAAAAAAGAATATTACTCTGTTCTTAAAATAGTTACTCATGTAATTTTGCTTAGTCATATTTGATAGACCTAAGTCTGCAAATATCTTTTCGTAAGTTTTAGTTTTTGGGTTAAACACTTGTGTAAGTCTTGCATTTGGAGCTAAGTATATGTCAACCATACCTATCTTACTTGCAAGAGTAGCTAACGTATGGTATAACGTTGATTCTCTTTGACAACTTGGTGAGCTGTCTAGTACAAGTGCAATACGACTTTTCTCTCTAGACTGTTTACAACTGTAAATATTACGTCTTGTAATACTTCTTAACATCAGCTCGTCCATGTTCCATTCATCATCACCAATAATAGCTTCACCTACCATATCTTCAGCATACTTAGATATCATTCTTGCAAACAAACCTTGTAATCTTTTGTCTTTTGATTCAATATGTGCTTTAAATGTACTCTGAGCTGCCTTTCTATTAATTTCATACTCAAAATCATCATCCCATTCAAGTAATTCTTCAGCGTGGTGTTTAAAACGCTCTACACGAGCATCGAAATGTTCGCCATGTTGTAGTTTTAATTTCTGTAGTTGAGGTTTAGCTACTTTAACTACTGTTGGTAATGATTTTTTCGTAGCACCTACAGTAAACGTTCGAACAGTATTAGGGTTTTTGTCTTCGCGAGGTTTTATATCTACACCGCTCGCCCCTACAATATCTAACCCCTCAGATACCGCAGGAGACGAGCGTTTGCTTGGTATAGATGGCGGATTCCAATTCCGCCAATCTCGTTTTATAGACTTAGACAATCTGTTCCGCTTTCTGTGCTAACTGATTCACAATCTTTACCGCATTACTGAATAGTCGTACATCAGATTTGCTACCTGACGGATGCCAGGAATGACCAAATATAACAAAGTTATCAAACAATATTGCAATAACTGGATAGTGATTGATACCTTTATAGTATTTGTGCATAAGTGTTCTAGTTCTACCTTGAACTTTCCAACCTCTACTTTTCAAATGCTTGCTAAGTAATTTGGTGTTTGTTCTAACTGCGTTGTATACGGGAATACCGCACCCATGATTAACTGTAAAGTTCTCAGATATTTCTGATAAACCTAACAATGTGCTACGAGTGGGTGTACCATATATGTCTATAGAGCACTTGATATACTCATCATCTATTGTTTCATCGAATGTAAATGTACAACCTTGCAACTTATAGATGACTTTATCACCTGTGTTTTGAACACAACGAGCATCCTGCAATAATTCAGTAAAACATGGAATCATTTTATCGTCGTTATGCAACAAAGCAGAATAATGTATATGATTGTAATATACAAGTTTACGTATATTTACCCTGCCATGTTGACCTCGTAGTTTACTCGGTGAGTTAATAGCTGTAAGAGGTGTACTGACTAAATTGTAACTAGAGCCTGTAAGAAATCGTGTACGCCTAGTACCTCTGCTAAGAAATGAACTTACATCTCTCATCTCGTCTGCACAACATATTAAAGTCAATCCATCTTCTTTAGTCCATCGCATATCTAGCGTAAGACCTTTAACATCATTAGATTTATTACGTTGACGTACGTATCGAGCTACAACTTCTTTGTTACTGTAGTATCTAATTATCCATTCTTGCCAATATGGTAACAACTTCAAATCAGCAAATGTTACATCATTGTCTACGACAACAATTTCACCACCTACATCTTTATGTAGATTGCTATAATGAAACTTATGTATAACATCTGTCAACTGTAACGGTTTCTTAGCAACTAGTCTGTCTTGTATTAAATGAAAGTCATTAATAACACTTGCATTTGGACTGTCCACATCATTTTGATAAGCGCTATGTGCATTATACGAGTAGGTTTTTTCATTATAATCATACATACCGTATACATCACTATCATCAGGCAAAGTATCAGATGCATCAGATACTGTATTGGTATGATATTTAACAACTTGAGGCATACAGATGTCTGTATCTTCTTGCTGTTGTTCTTTTATCTTACCTTCAAACTCTGTAACATCTAACTTTAGCTCATTAGACTTATCTTCCTCAATACCTTTAGATTCGCACAGTAATTTATGATTCTCTGGCGTCTTTGTAATGTACTGATAAACAAGATTATCCCAATCGCTACCATTACCTAATAAAGTAATAGCATCAAGTAATTGACGCATCTCTTGTATTGTAGCAGGTTTACTCATACCACTAACAACAGCACGTTCATATAACTTGATAGCGTTACCTAAATGCGGATGTCCATCATGCGTCATCTTTAATGCAGACATAACAAGACTTGGAGCGAGTGGGTCAACATCTATCTTGGGAAATCTACGCAACAATGCTTCGTGAAAATCACGTTCATCGTTTGCCGTAAAGAATATAAACATATTCTCTAGGTTAGCATTGATTTCTGTGCCAGGAATAGATAAACGTCCGTACTGTAGGAAATCTAGAAAGAATCCATCAGCAGTAGGTCGTGTTTTATCCCACTCGTCAAGCACTAGCATCACTGGTTTTTTATGTGATGCTTCAGCCGCTTTGAATACTGTCGACTTCTTTATCTCTACACCACTCTTTGTATCCTCGCTGGGAAACATTTTTAGCAGTAAGTCATCTTCACGTGTTCCTGGCGCACATTGATAGAAATACATATCTATACCAAGCGTTTTGCTCAGGACTATTGGAAGGTAACTTTTACCCGTACCAGCTGGCCCGTATAAAAAAGCACCACTAACAGGTTTTGTTTTGATGGCACTTGTTATACTAGCAGCAAATGGTACGTTGCAGATATAGCCGTTTTCATTCAGCGACTTGTGTATCTTCTTGACGGTTATTTGCATTTTGTAACCTTTTTATTCATTTAGGTTTATTTATTGTTAACGCAGCTTTCTCTGCGACTATTATTGTATTTAACATAGTTCTTTCATAAATCTATGGGAGCAGGATAGTTAGCAATTCAAAGTGCACTGCTTAGTTTTACCACCACAGTCTTCTTAGCCATGCCCAGTTATCAGCTTCATCTTTTTAGTCTGCTCCCATTAAAATCTTTTGTATCTTATCTTGCAAATCAAACGGATACCACACTTCTTCCTCTTGGTCAGTTACATCCCAACCAAGCTCAGTAATAATCATCTCAATGATTTTTATTGCAAAATCTCTTGATTCATCTTCTGACATTTAATTGCTCCTTTAATCAAGTAAAACGAAATACTCTTTAGGATAGTATTGCTTGAACCAATCACATCCAAGCTGTACAATCTTCCACATTCCGAATGTCTCTGCACCTTTGATAAGGTCATAGACAGCTACAGCTTCTGGCTCTAACATAGTAGAATCACCGCTGTATGGGTTACGCACTTCTTCTTTCTCATCACCTATAAAGATGTCTGGAAAAAGGTCTAGTGCTTTCTCTTTAGGATTCATTGCTATTCCTTTGTTTTATTTGTTCATCTTCTTTGCCGAATCCACACCAGTAATATGGCATATCATCTGGCTCGCTCCAATTGTACTTGGAGTAAAAATCTTTATCTTTACGCAATAAATTACTACGGTGCGATGCGTGGAGGTCATCATCACCTAACCACTCTGGCATAACTATCTTTGTGTCAAATCTAGCAATACCCATAGTATTGTTAAAACCCCGCTCTATCCACGTTTTTATCATAACATTCATATACTCAAGCAGTGCGTACTCATAGCCCACCCACATCTTTACAGCAGGATGGGACTTCCAGCCATAGTCATCGAGTACACACGCTTTGTATATTTGCATAGCTTCTACACGTTGCTTACCGAGTCTTTTATCATCTAGTACTTCAGCACTACGTTTGAAGTCCTCGTATGGTAAAAAGGTTTGCATACTATCTAAGACCTAACCATTCTAAAAATCTGTACAGTCTTGATTCTCTGCAATAGTTTACCCACGCTGACATACCAACAGCAATACGTGATGTACGTTCTTTTTCGGCAGTATGACGTTTGTCTGCTATTTGTTGCATTATTTGTATAGTCCTAGATGGTGCATCATTTAACTTAGCTTCACGTATCATATCTAACACTTGCCTGCTAGTTTTATGTTTGCACGAATCTATGACTTGTTGTTTACTTTCCATCTACATCACCACTTATCAATTGCGTTACATTACGAGTTTCACGTTCAACCTTCTGCATAAGCTTGAGTTGATATTTCAACGCGTGTATGTTATCTGTACCATCTACCTTAGCGGAGTGTATGACTTGTTTAAGCAACGAGTTTATTCTTTCAAGTCTATCATCTACAACGCACAACATACGATAAGGTATTACTTTCTCGTTGTTGCACTTGGTACAACATCTACCTTTGTTCAATGGCTCTGCATTGTGTCCTTCAGTCCAATAGACCTTGTTAGCTTTCGTTACTTGTTCATCGATTTGTTTACCGCATAAACAACAATCTAACGTTGCAACTTTGAGTTTCTTTTTATTAGTCATTGTTACCTCGTTTCCATTTGCGATTATAAATTGCATGTGCTGTGTTATGTGCAATCAAATGGTCATCCGCTGACAGTCCATCAATCCATTCTCTACTTACTTCTAGCAACATAATACCACCATCATAATCAGGAGTATTATCTGCTAACATAGGATACACTATACCTTTATCTGTATCTAGCACAGAACCGACAGAGTGTAAACTTATGTGGTTTTTTAGCATGTTACTTTCCTTCCTTTTTAGTAAGTCTAGGGTAGCGCGACTTGTGGAAGGAGAGAGTTGTGGTTTGTTGTATGACAAACTGCACGCTACCCGTAAGTTTTAGGTGAGAAGTATTGCTTAACAAGATTCTCTACCTCTTGAATTTTATTGAGTTCTAAAATTAACATTATCTGTTCAATACGTTCACGATTTATTTCAGCATCACTTTTTTCACATACTACAAGTTCGTTCGGTCTGTACTTTACATTATCTGTTTTTAGTCTCTTTTGTTTACTTTGTGATTCTTTTGTAGATTGTGTTAAGTTGTGTTTAAATGTAATTCCGCGTAATGTATCGTTTATACAAATCTTTTGTTGTGTACCTTGAAGGTTAGTTTGTAACCTCTCGATATATAAAATAGTACTTTTTCTACACGTAAAAGTTATATCTTGAGTTTCAGTTATTGAATCGGTTGAAACTGTTATTTGTATCTTTTTATCGTTTATTGTGTTTAATTCTGTGTACATAGTTTATTTTGTTAAGTTACTTGGAATAAGTTGTAAAAAAAGGGTCATCAATCAAGACAACCCTTTTTCTACTTAGGTTCCTTTACTTAGTTTTCTTGTTCATCTGGTCAACAGTTCTAAAGTATAACATTGGATACCGTTTTTTCCCGTTTTTATCCATCAAGTAATGTTTCTTTACACCTGTTTTTGTTACATCGTGTCCTTTACTTACCATTTCGACTTCTGAACCGAATTTATTACGTAGTTGTGTCATTTCTTCAGTTTCAAAAGAACTACCACCACCTTGTCCACTTGTAACTTTTCCTTTTTCTTCAAGTGTCTTGAATACATCCTTAATCTGTTGTTGTTCTTTATTGTCGAAACCATCAAGATTATTAAGAATATCCATTACAGACTTTTTAGACAACTTTGTCTCTTTAGTCTTTACAACGTCCTTAACATCTGTTGTTGGTGTTTCGATTGTAACGTCAGACGAAACTAAGTCGCTAAGTTTCTTCTTATCTGCCATAACTTGGACTCCTTCCGTTTTGTTGTTAACTGTTTTCATAACGTTAAATTAATATGTAGTAATGTAATAAACAAATATATATTTCATCCTTATAGTCTTAATACGTGGTAGACTTCCCTTTCAGTTAATGTAAGTAGTCGTTGGTAGTCTCGACGGTCGGAATTTTCCTCAAAAAACTATCCATAGTGTATATTATATGACAAAACTCAATCCCACCGACCGAGTTATATGGTTTTCAACCAAATACGACAGAGGACGAAAATATACACCCCCGTATGGGTCGACAATAAAAGACCTACACTCAAAATAATTAAATTTTCAACGTTTTTCTAATTACTACTTTCTTATTACTCTAATTTCACGCAATCTACTTTACAAAATTTTTTTGTATATATTTTCTATAATAATAAACATAGCTTATGCTTAAGCTTATATAGCTTATTAGTTTAGCTTAAGCTATATATAATTTATATATATACTATATATAGTATATATGTGTGTCATTTCCTGAAACTTATTGAATGTTTGCGAGTCTAAACGTATATTATGACCGTTATGAACAGCCAGATACAGGTAGCACGTAGGAACTGTGCTAATTTTGACAACGGCAACTGCTTAGGTTGTATGTTTCAACGTAAAGATAGCAAGTTGTTGATGAGATTAGATAGTAAATACGTAGACAAACCTTGTGTTGTAGACAAAGGCTGTACCTATTTCGATAAAATAGTTAAGAAAGGCATAATATGCACTTAAGAACATTTGATAACGAAGCTATGGTAGTGGACGCTGAGTCGTTTTTCTACCTATGGTGTTGTGATTGTAGTCTTAGACACTTAGTTTGTGTAGAAGCTGTCGGTAACGGTTCAGATAATTTTAAATCAGAAGGTGGTATGATTGGTATCTCTATGTCTAGAGACCAAAAGGCTACAGAAATACAACGTAAAAAAGATAAATTAGTCATGTACCACAGAAAAGACGACAAAAAAGATGTCAAGACGAAAAAAGCATAGACGAGCGATTGTAATACCTGACCAACACTTTCCAATACATGACCAAACTGCGGTCAATGTAGTGTTGAAGGCTATAAAACTGGTAAAACCTAATATTTTTATAAATCTAGGTGATGTCGGTGAGTGGGAAAGCGTTTCAGCCTGGAAATACAAGGGTAAGAAGTTGCCAGAACTAGAATATCAGTTACCTTTCATTGACAAAGAGATTGAAGAAGTCAATAAAGGTATCGATATGTTCGATAAGGTATTAGATGAGGTAAAATGTAAAGAACGGTACATATGTGCTGGTAATCATGACGAATGGTTGGATGCATTTGTAGAACGATATCCGTACATGAAAGACTATACGTTTAGAAAAGCCTGTAGGTGGGACGAACGTGGATACAAATATCTACCGTATAACTACCCTTTACGTATTGGTAAACTAACATTTATACACGGAGCCTTTGCAACGGTCAATCATGCTAAGAAACACTTGGATACCTACGGTGCTAATATCGTATATGGTCATACACACGACATACAACGTATGACAGGTACAAAACTTAATGGTACTATAGGTTCTTGGTCACTAGGTTGTTTAAAAGATATGTCTAGAGAACAAAACAAGTGGTTACGTGGTAGATTACATAACTGGGCACATTGTTTCGGTATCATTGATTGGTTTGACACAGGAGAATTTAGATTGGATGTTGTCGACATTCACAAAGGAAAGACTTTCGTCTGGGGGCAGACGATAGATGGAAACCAGTAGGAGTAAACATGATTACTGTTTCCTATAACATCTATACTCGGAGGGGTGGCCTTGGGCACCTAATCGACAGGTTGGGAGAAGTGTAGATGCACACGAAGACTATTTCTCGTAATACAGAGTATCTTTACGAAAACGTTGATGAGTTTCGTACTGTATACCCTAATGAGAAACTAGTGTCCAATTGGAGAAAATCCAAAGAAGGACAATGGGTATTGACAGATGACTTACAAGTTTGTAGGATTCTTAAGCGTAGCAACATGAAAACAGGGGCAGGAAAGAATATGCCTTACGTCAGAACCATTTTAGGTACATACACTACGAACCCTAACGTAGAGATGGGTGGTCTACCACCAAAAAACATCTACTCGTTCTCAAACAACAAGTTCTGTAATAAACTTCGTGAAGAACGTACTAAACCCACAAACAAAGAGTTTCTGTTTGCTAAGTACGTCGCAAAGGGTATGAACCCAACAGAAGCTTATTTGCGTGTGTTTCCAACAAAAAAAGAAACCTATGCGAAAGAAACATCAAGAAGCTTACTTAAAACGAAAAGAGTACAAAAATTGGTTACTGAAGAAATAGAAGCGATACTTAGTGATATAGGAGCATCGAAACACTATTTACTTGAACAAACAAAAAATGTCATAGACAACATAGACGGTAAGGATGGAGACAAACTAAGAGCGATTGAATTGTTAATGAAAATTGCAAATATGTTTCCTAATGAGAAAAAGACTGAGTCATTGACAGTATTCCAAGGATTTAGTGAAGAACAGCTGAAACGATTGAATGGGGGAAAGGCGCAGGTACTGGCTCATGCTGAGAAAAGAATCGATGACACATCTCACACTTTATGACATTGGATTACATAGTTCTTTAGAAATTTGTATTGTTTGTGACAAACCGTTATTAGATACGCAAAAAGTAGTAATGATGGACGTAATGAATGTTGTATCTGGGTGGTTATGTCCTAAATGTACCGCTTGGTACGATTATGATGATAATTTATTAGATATTGGAGAAATAGATGTTTACTCTGATATCAGAGGTCATGCATGATAGATAATAAAGAAATTAATATTATATCTAACCTAAAGGAAAAAGATGAAGTTCTTGCGCGTTCTTATAACGACTTGTTATATTTTGGTAGGGCTTTTCTACCAACTGACTTCCTTAATAAAAGTGCGTCACCCGAATTTCACAAAGAAGTCGGTAACAAACTTATTGATACGAAACCTGGCGCACGTATTTGCAATATTCTCCCAAGAGGGTTTGGTAAATCGATTCTTTCAAAGGCTGCGATATTACACAAGATATGTTTTTCGCCGAAAGGAAACAGACAATTCATAGCATGGGTAGCTGAAGAACAGGGACAGGCTATTGACCATCTTAAATTTGTTAAGACACACTTAGAGTACAACGAATCAATTAGATACTACTTTGGTAATTTATCTGGTGACACGGTAGGTAATAGATGGACAGAAAAAGATATTGTGACTACCAAAGGAGACAGATTGATTGCAAAGGGTACGTCACAGAGACTACGTGGTCGTACGGAAATTGATGTTCGTTATACGGGTATCATACTTGATGACTTTGAATCTGAACTAAACACAAAGACTCCAGAACGTCGTGATGAAATTAAAAAGTGGATTGTATCTACGGTATTTCCTGCACTAGAAGAATCGCCTGGCAGAGAAGGGTGGATATGGTTATGCGGTACAATTGTTCATTATGATAGTTTTTTACAAATGGTTGTCGATGGTAGTAAACAGGCAAACAAGGAAGAAAGAAAGTATCCTTGGGATGTTACGTTTTACAGAGCATTGGAAGATGGTAAGTCAATCTGGCCTGAACAGTTTCCTATATCTAAACTAGAATCAAAGAAACGAGAGTTTATTGAAGCTGGTCTTGTAAACAAGTTTGCTCAAGAGTATATGAATGATGCTAGAGACCTATCAGCAGCATCATTTAAGACCGATAGAATAAAATATCATGACGGAACATACAAAGTAATGGATAACTACAGTTATCTAGTGATACGTAATGAAGCGATACCTATTAATGTTTACATTGGTGTTGATATAGCTGCTACTGCTACACAAACATCAGATTTTCAAGTTATTATGGTTATTGGTGTAGATTCTAATAAAAATCGATATGTATTAGAATACTACAGAGAACGTATACCAACATTTGACTTACCACAAAAAATAATTGATTTAGCTCGTAAGTATAGTCCTGTACGACGAGTAACTATAGAAACAGTAGCTGCTCAAGAAATGGTAAGAGATATGGTTACTAGAATGGCAACAGAAGATAGAAGATTAATTCCTGGCATTTTTAAAGGAGTAAAACCTCCAGCGGGTATCAAAAAAGCAGATAGGTTAGAAACATCACTCGGGCCTGTTGTCAATAACAAAAAATTGTATATACGGAGAGAAATGACAGAACTCGTTGATGAGATGTTTGAACACCCAGTTCCAAAGAACGATGACTTAATGGATGCTTTGTATTATGCAGACTATTATGCAAAAGCACCAATTAGTTCTGCAATATCAATACAAGATATGAAACAAGGTAGAAAAGGTAGCAAAGTTAAGTCATATTACAACTGGATGACTGGTGCTCGACGATAATTGGAACTTTTCGACGAATTTAGCGTTATTTTCTTTAATATTACGCTATTTATTTTTAATTTAACTCAAAATAGAGAGTCTAGTATAATATGGCGGTAGAACTACACCCATTAGCGCAAGAGAATCAGGAACTGCATAGAAGGTATAAGGATGCACGTTCGGATTGGGAAACAGAAGCTCGTAATGACATTGATTTCTATCATGGTAATCATTTTACCACCGATGAGTCTAATGAACTACAATCACGTAATCAAGCTGACGTACCCATGGACAGGATATCTCCTGCAATTGAAAAACTCAAAAGTGTACTAACAGCTAAACCACCTGTATTTACAGCGATACCACGAGAAGACTCTGATGTTATGATTTCTCATGCATGGAGAACAATACTAGGTTATATGTGGGAAACGTCTAATGGTGACGTGCAAATGAAGACAGCTATCCACGATTATGCCGTAACTGGTTTGGGTTATTTATATGTTTATGTCGATAATGAAGCGGATTTTGGAAAGGGTGAAGTTAAGTTTACTTCCGTTAATCCTTTTAGAGTGTATGTTCCTCCATCAAGTCGTGATAGATTTTTTCAAGATGCTGATTCGATTATACTATCAACTATTCTAACTGGAACACAAATAATTAACTTATATCCTTTCCTCGGGCCACAAATAGATGAAGAAACTGGGGAAGTAGTGCCAGGCATTATAGAAGACCTGTCGACATATAGAGAAGAAGATTATCCTTATGCTTCGAATAAAAACAGTATGCAGGTGTTTACACCTGATGTTACAAAGGATTTAGATGAATATCAAAGTGAACGTTATCAAATTCTCGAACGTTTCTTTAAAACTAAAGTACCGTTCTATAGAGTCGTAGATACTCGGAGTGGCGAAGAAATGATATTAAATGAAGAAGAATTTGCAGCGTTCCTAAAAGAAAACCCAGGCGTATTCGAGCGTGGTTTAATGAGCTTTGAAGAAGTTCTACAGACCAGAATCGGAGTAATAGCAACTGTAGGAGAGGTAGTCTTGTACGAATCAATTCTCAATACAGACGTATACCCTATTGTTCCTCTCCCTAATATGTGGTCAGGTACACCTTATCCCAAATCCGACGTATCCCGCACACGACCCATGCAGAGATTACTCAATAAACTATGGTCACTAGCTCTATCCCACGCTCAAGCGTCAGCTGGTTTAAAACTTTTAGTACCCTTAGGAAGTGCTGTCAATGGTATAGACCAATTAGAAAAAGATTGGGCTAATCCAAATGCAGTTATAGAAATTGATACTTCTCAAGGAGAACCACATTACCCAGCTCCTACACCATTAGCAGCTGAGTACTACAGATTGATTGACCAAGCTGAGTTCTATATTGATTTTATATTTGGACTACCAGAAATGATGCATGGTTTTTCTGAGAAAGCTCCACAAACAGTACGTGGCACAGAACGAATGATGATGTTAGGTTCTGAACGTCCTAAATCTAAATTACGTGACATCGAATTTAGTTTAAACATACTTGGACGTATTATGTACGCGATGGGTAAGGGTCATTATACATTCAAAAAGATTTTTAGGTTGATACAACCAAACAACAACATCAATGAAATAACTGCAAACTTCTTTACAAGTATGGAAGATACAGTTATAGATATAGCAAAAGACCGTAATCATATCGGTCAACATGATGTAAGAATTGAACCAGGCTCTACATTACCAACTAGTAAATGGGCTGAGTACGGTGTGTACTTTGAAGCATATCAAGCTGGATTGGTAGATAGAACTGAAGTCTTGAAAAAGAATCCTGAAATATTTGATAAGGAGAGTATTTTGTCAAGAATGAGTGAGATTGCACAGTTACAACAAGCAAACGCTTCGTTGGAACAACAAATCAAAACATTGCGAGGAGACTTGCAAACGGCACAAAGGGAGTCTGTCCAAGACAAGAAGCGAGTTGCGGTTGAGAAATTCAAACGTGATTTGACAGAAGTAAGGGCAGACGCGAAAGCAAACAAAAAAGTGCAAGCCAATAGGTTTGCAGATACAGTGAAGTTCGAGTTGGAGAAATTAAGACCTTTATCAGAGAATATGAATAATCCTGTAGAAACAGGTCTTGGTTCCACTCCTGAAGAACCCGAAACATTGTAGAAAGGAAATCATGGAAGATTACATAGCTGAAGCAAATACCAGTGAAGACGTTGTTAGTGACGTTGTAGCTGGGACTGAGGAAACTAATCAGTTCGTTGATGATAATAGTGCATACGATGAGCGTGAATATGAAAATGTTGCTCAACCTGAACTGGAAACTGAGACTTCATCGGTAGATTGGCAAGGCGAAAGCAAAAAGTGGCAGTCATTATATGACAAATCACAAGACAACTTATCTAAGTTGGAAAACGCGTTGACCAAAGCGGTGGAGATGCAACAGACCAATCAGAACGCAACTGTTAATCAACAAACTAATCAAGTACCACAGGTATCTGAGGAGGAATTTAATCCTTGGGACGCCTATTACAAGCCGGATTCACCGTCTTATCAAATGAGAGTTGCTCAAGAGCAACAGTCGGTGTCAAGTGCTATTGAAGGTCATATGACTCAAATGAATCAAAATATAGCCTTAAATAACACAATAAACGAGTTGAAAAATGTTCATAAGATGCCAGACGAAGACGTTAAAGATTTTTTACAGTTTGTCTCACAACCAAAAGAAAATGTTGGTTTAGACAATCTTGTTAAATTATGGAATGACGTTAACGGAAAGAGTGCATCTCAAAACATTTCAGACTCTCTGGAAGCGGTAAGAAACTCAAAGAAGAATCCTGTAAGTCCTGGCTCTATTCAGGGTCAAGACCCTAGAACACGACCATCTAATGAAGCCGATGTAGCGTGGGAAGGAATTATGGGAGCAAATTCTTTAGGTAGATTACCATAATTATTAATGTAATGGAGTAAGAAATGGCAATTAATCAAGGACAGGTTAAGTCATATGACGTCTCTCAAACTTCTTCTAATGCACACCCAGCTGGTGTAGGACAAACTCCTGACGTTAGAAGAATATATAACTTTGGAGACAGAGTAGCAGACTTAACACCCGAAGAATCGCCCTTTTTCGTATACTTAAGCAAAGTAAGCAAAGTACCAACTGATGATTCAGTATTTCGTTACCTAGAAGACCGTTCAAAAATTGATTGGACTAGTCGTGATTTNGCATTAGCCGCAGCTGTTAATNGTGGAANNGCAGTATCTGCAGGTTCTACATATTCATTTTCAGTAGACGCTAATAGCGATTCTGTAGACTGGTTAATAAAAGGAATGGTATTTGCGGTAGAAACAGCTGATGGTAGTGCTGACAGTTCTGCTGATAAAGCAGCTGCTCAAGCTATTGTCAGAATTGAATCTGCACCTATTGACGGTGGTTCAACTACTACGTTTACTGGTAAAGTTATAAGTGTATCGAATTCAAGTGGTGGTACTGACTACAACAAACTGAAAAATAACGACAGATGTCAAGTTATTGGAACTTCTTTTGCAGAAGGTACAGGAGCTCCTGACGTTTTTTCAAGTCAAATTGATGATAACTATGGTTACACACAAATCTTTAAGACTGCGTGTGAAATGACCAACACAGCAATTGCAACTAAATACAGAGGTTACCCAAATGAGTGGGAACGTATTTGGTCAATGAAATTGCGTGAACATAAAGTTGATATTGAAAGAGCTATGTTGTTTTCACAAAAAGCACGTCAGAGCAACATTCAATTTACTGAAGGTCTAATCGGACATATTCTAGTTAACTCAGATGCAACTGATTCAGGTGATTTAAGTTATACATCAGGTAAAGCGTATTTACGTTCTTTAACCTCTGCTAACTTAACTTACGACCAGTTACTATCTGACTTAGAAGTTGTATTCGACCCAGCAAGAGGTGGTAGTGGAGACAGACTTTGTCTTGCTAGTTTACCTGTAATTACTTTCTTTAACAAACTCGGTGATGGCGCATTTATGGATGCTTCAATGGGACATAGTAATGCACCATTTAGACAAGACATGACTACTCAACAAGGCGCTTTTGGACACAAAGTCATGACTATCGAAACCATTCATGGAACTTTACACCTTGTAAAGGAACCATTGTTCCGTGGTATTTCAAGTGGATTTATGTTATTTGCTGATATGAGCAAAGTTTACTATCGTCCTCTAGTTGGAAACGGTGTTAATCGTGATACGTTTATTACGACTAATGTACAATCTGACGATGAAGACCTTCGTAAAGACATGATTCTAACTGAAGCTGGTCTTGAAGTATGTCTACCTGAGTCTCACATGATGTATAGCATCGAAGACTTATAAGGAGTATAGATATGGCAAGAAGTAGTTCACTAGAAGTCAATAGCGGTAGTTATCAAACTGGAGAAAAGGCGTTTGCTAAAATAGACAACCAATCAGCTGTAACAAGAACATTGCTTGCATCTGAGTCTGGAACTCTATTTGCAGTAGATATGTCAGCTGTTGATAATAACGTCACTTTAACGTTACCAACAGCTTCAGATGATATCGCAGGTTGTAGTTATGATTTCTGTTTCACAGTCGATTGTGACGATGATGCAGATTTTATTGTAACTACAGGAGCAGATGCAACTGATATTTATGGATATGTTGTAGCGGGTGCCGCTAACAGCACTGTTGATGATTTTGACGGATTATCTAAAATAACAGTTGATGGTTCAGCTGGACAATCTGTTGAAGGAACGAGACTAACTTTCATGTGTGATGGTGTTAATTGGCATCTATCTGGATATGTTCCAGTAGCAATTGGTACTGCACAACTTGTAGAGTCAGCCTCTGCTTAATAATCCGAATAAATAAGGGTTAACAGTTTTGGATACTGTGGGGCTATTCGTATAAAGGTTTAGCCCCAAAAATCCTAAAGATTTAATATGGAGATTTTATGGCAGTCTATAGTAATGTAAAATGTAAAGTGTTTATCCACCCAGCAAATCCAGGCGATGAAACTGGTGGTGTTGGTACGATGGCTAGAGATATCAAAGATTATGTTGATACTTTAGATTCAACAGATAACAAAGTTCTATCTATTACACATACACAACTACGTGGAGATAGAATACTTACTGTTGTTATTGGTGGGGCTTAGTGAATAATTGTCAACATTGTAATCATCCTAATGAAGGAGGATGGTTTTATTGTAAAGAATGTGGACAACGAGCTCATGCACCAAAATTTACAACAAATTCATGGATGCGTGGAAATTTGTCAAAACGCACTGATGTTGAAGTTGGTTCTATGACTGTAGAACAAAGTTCAAATAAAATGGCGAATAACACAATGAATGATAGATTGAAACAGTTAGGAGTAAAACCACTATGAGTTTTGGAAAAGGTTTAAAGACTTTTAGGGGTAGAACGAGAAATAGGTATAATCAAGATAAGGAGTATGATAATGGCATACGGTATGGGGAGAAGTTACGGCAAGAAGAAAACCAAAAAACGCAAAAAGAAAAAAGCCAGCAAAAAACGTAAGTGAAAGAAAAAGAGGGTATAGTTAATGCCTAGAAAACGAGCTAAATCAATAAGACGTACTACTGGTAAGGGTGGTAACTACCGTCCTACTAAAAAAGGAGCTGGAATGACTCGTAAGGGTGTAAAAGCCTATAGACGAGCAAACCCAGGCTCTAAACTTAAAACTGCTGTAACTGGTAAAGTTAAAAAAGGTAGTAAAGCGGCTAAAAGACGTAAATCGTATTGTGCTCGTTCATTAGGACAACTGAAAAGAAGTTCAAAAAAAACACGAAACAACCCTAATTCACGTATTAGACAAGCAAGAAGAAGATGGAAGTGTTAAATAATGCCTAGAAGAAAAGCTAAGAAAAAAAGAGGTTTATACGCAAACATACACGCAAAAAGGAGACGTATTAAGGCAGGTTCTGGTGAAAAAATGAGAAAGCCAGGAACAAAAGGAGCTCCAACTGCAAAAGCGTTTAAACAAGCAGCTAAAACACGTAAGAAAAGAAAGAAACGATAAATGCAAACATTTGAAGCTCAAGTTGAAGCTTTAACAAGTTTAAGTATTGATGGTAGTAGTGCTCCTACTCAGACAGAGTTGAGTGACTTTCTATCCGATGGAGCAATAGATGTAATTAACTCTATGCCATCACGTTTGAAATATCAATGTGCTACAGAAGATACGTTTACAAGCGCAGCTGTAGGTAGTGAAGGTAAAGTATTGAAGTCTGGTATTGTATTATCTGTTACACGAGCGGGAGAACCATGTAGAGAAATACCTGCAAATCTAGCAACTAGAGCTTCTGATAGTTCTGGAATTGCTTCATCTCATATGGAAGTTGCAACGGCTACAGACCCTGTATTTTATATATACGACGGTAAGATAAATGCCTTACCCGCAAGTGGAGCGTGTAAATATTTAGAAATTAACAGACCAAGTGTATCTTACAGTCATGATTCTATGGATGACTCTGTTACTTCGTTTCCTCTTGAATATGAATATTTAGTTCCATTATATGCATCAGTAAAAGCTTTACAAAATGCTTTAGCTGCTAAGTCTGGTAATTCAGATATTACAACAGCATTAACAGCAATCAAAACAGCAGTAGGAAACGCTGGTACAGAAATAGGTTTAGCTAAAACAGAGTCTGCTGAAATAGCAACATTTACCGATACAGCCTCTGGAAGTAGTAATATGAATACAGCAGTAGATGCTATCAATACTGCAGCTGACAAATTTAGAGCAGATGGTGACGACCCAGCATTATTTGGTGACCAAAGTCAATATGAAACAGGTGAGGGTCTTGCAAAAGTTAATGATGCTTTAGATAGAGCTATTAGTTATATAAATAGTGATTTTCCAAATGCAAATTACGATTTAGTTGCTAATTTATCTGATATAGATGCTCAATTAGAAAATGAGGACACAGAACTAGCAGCCTCAAGAGTTCAACAAGCTCAAACTACTATATCAGCTATACAGACTGATATATCAATAGCTCAAGCTCATATTGCTGATTGGAATGCAGCGATAGGAGCTTTACAAGCTGAAATATCAGGTTTTTCTAATGAAGTACAATCTCGTAGTTCTGTTGTTTCTTCTAAAGCTCAGGCTGTTCAATCTTATCTTGGTACAGCTTCAAATTTTTTATCACAAGCTACTGGATTTTCAAATGAAGTACAGGCAAGACTATCTGTAATATCAACTGAATACGGTTGGATGGAAAAACAACAATCAAAATTACAAGCTGACTACGATAAAGGAATACAACAAATGAGGGGTATCTAATGGGTATATGGAACACGGTTGATGAAGTTACGTCTCCTACTTGGAATCCTGTATCAGAAAACACTAGTCCTTCTTGGTCTTCTTTGACTATAAGTAATTCTATTACATATACGGGTAATTACGAACCTACACCATCTATGGATATAGTAAACGCTTGGAATTTAATTTCAGATAACTGGGAACATTTTTCATATGAATGGGAGGACTTAATTATATAATGGCTGTACATACTATAACTGCAAAACAAGTTTTATCAAGAGTTCGTCAAATATTTCCCTCCGCTGGAGAAACATACGTTTTAAATATCATTAATGATGCTTTAGTTGAATCTGGTATTTATAATACTAAAGTAGCATATGCTAAAACAGATACTATTAAAGACCAAATGTGGTATACGTTAAATGATGATAACTCTGGTCAAAAAATTAATAAAGTCTATCGAGTAGATGTAAAAGATTCTGCGGGCGACTACATAAAAATACCAAGATTATTAGATGGTGAAACACAAAAAATGGATACAGTATAATGGCATTAGCAGCAGAAGTAACAACCGTAACTTGTACAGCTAAATCAGCTATTGATGCAAGTGAATATTTTTTATTATATGGTATGGGTTCTGATTTTGAAGAAAACGCATATCATGTTTGGATAGATAAAGCTGGTAGTGATTCTGAACCATCAGGATTATCATCTACTGGTTTAGAATGTGATATTAGTGGTGTATCATCAGCCGCAGATGTTGCTGGTGTAGTTGCTGGAGTTATTAATGGTCAAACTGACTTTTCAGCTTCAGTCACTTCTGGTTCTACAATAACTATAACTAATGCAGTCAGAGGTTCTGTAACAGATGCTTCTGATGTAAACACAGGTTTTACAATATCTACATCGACACAAGGTGTTGGAACAAAAACAAGTAACTATGATTACCCAGAAGATGAGTTAATGTGGTTTATTAAAGGAGATAATTTAGCACTTACTACAACTAAAGGTTCTGATGCGTCAAGTGTTCATGAAAAATTAGGTGATTTAAAAGCTATTGATGAAAATGTGTTAGACGGTATTTTAATACATTTTTATGCTGAACCTGATGCTGTAACTAGTATAGATAGTACATTAGACTTAGATAATTCATTACATCTTTATGTAGTAGACTATGTTAAATCAAGATTGTTTATGGATAGAGCAGCTCAATCAAATGATGCTGGAATTGCATCAACAAGTTTAAATCTAGGTAATGTCCATGAAAGAAAATGGAAAGATGCATTAGTTAGATTTGGTACACGTAAACGTGAAAAGGTTGGCGGACTTAGAGTCGTTAGACCTTTTGACATGAGATAATTGTCTTAGAGACGGTGGTGGAGGGTAAAGGAAAGTAAATATGGCATTTCCAAAATTTCAAACTAAAGAAGTTTTAAACAAAGTTTTAAACTCAGGGGAAGATGCGTTAAAAGTAGATATAGATAACGTAACTCTGAATACAGAAAGTAGCACGGTAAGTCTTGAAGTAGATTTAGACCATGGAACTGACGATGTTCTAATATACGCTAATACAAATAAGTCAGGTAGTGGTACTAGTTATGTTCCTCTTGTAGATAGTGATGGTCATTTACAGGTAGATACTATGTCATCTGCCTTACCAAGTGGAGCGGCAACGGCTGCAAATCAGGCTACAATAATTTCTTCATTAGATGCGTTAGATAATGCAGTAGATGGAAATTATTTAAATGTAAATGCTAACATAGCAGGAACTGATTTTGTTGGTGGGGCTGGAGCAGTAGCAGCTGGAGTACAAAGAGTTACATTAGCATCTGATGACCCAGCAGTTACAGATTTAGCGGCTATGGAAGTGTTGTTAACTGGAATAGATGCTGATACAAATGCAATAAAAACTGCTGTAGAAATTATTGATAACGCTATTGACGGAAGTCAAATGCAGGTTGATGTAGTTGCTATTTCAGCTCAATCAGATGGAACTTATATAGGTGATATTAAATTTGGAGAATCTTTACCAGCTGGTTCAAATGCAATCGGTAAACTAGCAGCTAATAGTGGCGTAGATATTGGGGATGTAGATGTAACTTCTATGCCTACTAATTCTGCTACAATATCTAATCAAACCAGAAGCGCTACAAGTTATGCGGCTTTAACTGGCTCTAATTTAACTACAGATAATCAAGGTATTTTTAGCTACGTTATACAAATTACAAGCACTGATAACTGCACACTAAAAGTACAAGGTTCTAATGATAACTCAAATTGGGTTGATGATGATATGGATGAGGTAACCATAGCTACTGGAGCAAGTGGTTTGATATCTGGAACTTCATTTTTTAAATATATAAGATTACAGTTTAAGTCAAGTGCTACAAATGGAACTACTGTAAATGGACAAGGTTTTGCAAAATGATAAGTAGAACAATACAATTAGCAGCAAGACTATCAAGAAAATGGCAATTTTTAAGAGCGAGCTATCAATCAACTAATGCTCGCTGGGAAAACTTAAGGTAAAATTATGGCAGCTTTAACAGGAAATACAATCGCATCAACATATAAAGACTTATTACAAGTATCTAACAGTAATAGTGGTGTTGATGGAACTTTAAGAAGTGTAGAAGACGGAGAGGGAACTGCATCCGTTTTACAAATAAGTAGCAGCGCAGTCAAAGTAGGTGGTACTGTAGATTTAGATGGAGCTGTAACTATTAATGAATCTAGTGCAGATGTAGATTTTAGAGTAGAATCTAATGATAATACACATATGCTATTTGTTGATGCAGGTAATAATAGGGTTGGCATAGGTACGGACAGCCCTAGCCTTCAGTTTGTTGTGAATGCAGCTGACGGTAAATCTGACAATGCTTATGTTGCTTATATTGGTAATCAAGAAGCTACGGATGACAGGAGTTATGGTTTACAAATAGTAGCTGGTAGTACTGTCAATGATGCTCCTTTATTTATTCAAGACCACGATGCTTCAAACGATTTACTGATTTTAAGAGGTAACGGTGCCATGGGCATTGGCACAACTGCTCCAGCTGCAAGGTTGCATGTTCATTCAGATGATGAAACAAATCTTTATATTACAACTGATGCTGACAATAGGGATACAGGGCTTTGGTTTGGACACGATTATGATGGAACAGCAGCTTATTCTGGTATTGTTTATGATAGAGAGCCTTCTTATCAATTAAAAATATTTAATAATAATTCAGTAGCTGACCATTTAGTAATTAGCAATGATGGGCATATTGGCATAAGCACAAGCAGTTTTGAATCTTGGCATTCAAATTGGGATGGTATATTACAGATTTCAGCGACAACTACTCTTGGTAATTATAATAATACTGATACATACTTACTTGAAAACGCTTACCATGACGGGTCTTGGAAATACCAAACTGCTTCACACGCCTCAAAACTTACTAATCAAGGCGGGACATATCAATTTTCAGTTGCAGGCTCTGGTTCAGCAGATGCTACTATTAGTTGGACAGACGCTTTAACAATTGCTAATGATGGAAAAATTGGCGTTAATGAAGATAATCCTGCAGGTTTAATGCACATTGCTATAGATGATGGTACTATGCCAGGTGTGGTTGATTCTGAATCTGCGTTAGTATTGCAAAATAATAGTGCAACTGGTGATGGTTGTACGTTTACTATAATTTCAGGAACAGCAAATAATTCACAAATTTGTTTTGGTGATGCAGAAGATTATGATGAAGGTGTTATTCTTTACAATAATAATGCTGATGATATGACATTTAGAACAGCTGGCTCAGGTGAGGATATGCGACTTTCTTCTGTGGGTCATCTTGGAATAGGATGTGACCCAAGTGATAGTTATGAGATTCACGTTGAAGCTAGTGATACTCCTATGCTTGCACTTCAAGATACCACTAATAATGTTGTAATAGGTATGTCTTGTGATAATAGTCAAACATATGTGGGTTCAATTTCAAACCATACTTTAGTATTCAGAACAAATGATGCTAATAGAGGTTGGTTTACAGATACAGGTACATTTAATGTAAGAGAGGTAACTGGAACTGCATCTAATAATGCTGGAAAAATGACAACTTCTAATACTTCTTATGCTACTTCATTACAGCTATATGGTTGTGCAAGAACTTCAAGTGATGCTTGGAAAGTAATGACAGCTTATCACGGAGATGGTTCTAATAATGAATTTAATGATGTCATTTTTGAAGTAGAAGGTAATGGTGATGTCGAGTCTGATACAGGAACTTATGGAACTGGTGCTTCTGACTATGCAGAGTATTTTGAATCTAAAGATGAAAAAGCGATTGCAGTTGGCAAAACAGTAAAACTTGATGGTGGTAAGGTCGTAGCTTGTGAAGATGGAGATACACCAATGGGTGTTGTTAGACCAAAACAAGGTGCTTGTTCAGTCATAGGAAACAAAGCACAACATAGTTGGCATAGTAAGTGGTTAAAAAATGATTATGATGAATTTATTATGGAAGATTGTACAGTAACAGAATGGACTGAAAAAGTATATGACCCTAAGCGAGATAGCGAACTTGGGATGTATAGAGATGAATTTCATTCTTACGAAACTGATAAAATTCCATCTGATGTGACTGTTCCTGATGACGCTAAAGTCTTAACAGAAGATAGTAATGGAAATAAATTGCAAAGAAAAAAAATAAACCCAGATTACAAATCAGATTTAAAATATGAACCAAGAGAAAAACGAGATAGCTGGTGTTTAATTGGATTGCTTGGTCAAATACCTATTACAAAAGGTCAACCAGTATCATCAAATTGGATTAAAATGAAAGACGTTTCAGATACAGTTGAAATGTACTTTGTTAAATAAGAGGAATTAAAAATGGCAGTTAAATGGTCTGTTAGACGATTAAAATATGAATTATCAAAAGATGGCAAATCAAATGTTGTCACAAGCGCTTATTGGAATGCTGACGACTCAGAAGAAGTAACAAAGGATGGTGAAAAAATAATAGCTCGAGGTAGGCAATATGGAACTGTTTATTTTGATTTAGAGAAAGTTTCTGAAGTAAAGTATAAAAAAGGTGATGATATACCTGAAGGAAAAAAAGTAGGTGATGTAAAAACAGAAGCTAAAGACCCTTGGAAAGATAATGATTTTGTAGAGTACGACAAACTTGACGAAAATACAATTATTGGATGGGTAAAAGCAAATCTTGGAGATGATGAAGTAAAATCATTAGAAGATGAAATTGCAAGGCAGATAGACGCTCAAAAGAAGCCAACTAAAGGTCAAGGAAAGCCTTGGTAGATGAGTAGAAAACTAAACGAATGGGCAGATGCAAGTAAAGTATTGCACGGATTAGCATTGATTGGATTTGCTCTGGCTATATTATTTAGTGTTTTAAGTTGTGAAGATATACGCATTGGAAAAAGCAGAGAAGAAATCTCTACTGAATTATCAAGAGCTATGTTTGAAGTAGACAGCATTATAAGCCAAATACAGTATCAACTAGACTCTACTAGGGTAGATGAAAGATACTATCTTGATATGCAAAGGATTAATAATGGTCATCCTTAGAGTTTTGTTCGTAGTCACAGTGTGGATACTTATATTGTCCAGCTGTTCTGTTCATGCTACAATAGACCCTATACCAAATAAAATTAAAGATACTAATGGAAAGCTTCATTACTATACTATGTACAGACTAACAAACTTTAATGAACCTGTTAGGTATTGTGGATTGCATGAACAATGGGAAAGAGTTGAACCTTTAAATGGAGTTATACAATGAAATGTGATACCTGTTGCGATTGTTGTTGTGGTTGTAAATGAGCAAACCTTTAGGACAAGACTCAAGTCTTAACATATCACTTCCTATGCTTTTGCAGGCAGTTGGTTTTATAGGCGCTATGATATGGGGATTTGGCGAGTTAAATGGTCGCATATCTTTTCTTGAATATCAAGTAAGAATAAACGAAGAACATATTGAAGCTATTGTGGAAGATGCAAAAGAAAGTCAAAATGCTGAAATACCTGCTGATATAAGGCAGAATGAAAAAATTAGAGTGCTTGAAAAAGAAGTAGAAAGATTGCGTAATGAGCAAGGCAATTAGTGAAGATGCTCAGATTCACATTAGTGTGGCTTTTCTTATTAAAGCTATGGTGGCAGTTGCNGTNGTNACTGGNAGNTGGTATCANGCACANATGAANTTTGCAGAGCANGANAGAAGAATAAAAGATTTAGAAAGNAANGTTACTGTANTGANTGCNTCTATAGAAGGTATAGAAACNCANCANATACAGNAACTNGANGAAGANAACAGAAGNCTAATGCAANNATTAGGCATCANAAAATAGGAGTTANCATGGCTAAAAAAGAAAATAAAAAAGAAAATGCGCCAGTAGTAGTACTCGATGATAAAGAATATCAGATTGAATCAATGACAGATGACCAAAAGTTAATGGTGTCTCACATTGGCGATTTGAATAGAAAGATAGAAACCACAACTTTTAACTTGCAACAATTACAGTTTGGTAGACAGGCTTTTATTAATGCTTTAAAAAGTGGTTTACAATCGGAAGGCACTGATAATAAATGATTGAAACCTATGCAGAGTACGGGGCAATTGGAGTTATAGTCTCACTATTTGTAATGATGATAGTGAATCTTATGAAAAGCCAAAGAGCTCAAAATGAAGATTTAGACGTAATACGACAAGAAATGACTAAAATAGAATCTACAGTAGAGAATGTAGAAAGTATTGTTATTAAACTTATCGAGAGATGGAACAAATCGGACGATACAAGTGCTCGTCATAGAGAAGACATAGTAAAAGAGTTGAATGATGTAACTGACGATTTAGCGTACCTCAAAGGACGTATTAATGGAAAGGCAAGTTAACTTTATGATAGATTCAACAAAAGCTGTTTTAAACGGAGCAGTGGGTGTTGGTGTGTGGTGGACTAACTTGCCTATGTTGTTACAAATGGCAGTATCTATAGCAACTCTAGTATATTTAATTGTTAAAATAAATAAAGAAATAAGGAGCTAATATGCTACAAAAAATGGTTATGGAATACCTTTTCAATGAAGAAAATAAACAGAAAGTCATTGAAGAATTAAACAAGAATGTAAATATTCCCATTATTAATGAAGATACAGAAGAAAAGATTATTTCTGCTATCTACAATGTGTTTGAAGATGTTATGGGAAAGGTATTAAAAAAGTAATGAGAACTACTTTTGGAGAAATTGTACAAGAGGTATTACGTCACGAGGGGGGTTATGTAAATGACCCTCTTGATAGTGGTGGTGAAACTAAGTACGGAATATCAAAAAGAGCTCATCGAAACGTAGATATTAAAAACCTTACCGTAGAAGATGCTTGTGCTATTTACAGAGAAGATTATTGGAAACCATCTAAGGCGGAAAGATTAACAGAAGAACTAAGAGAACCTTATTTTTTATTTTTAGTAAATGCTGGCCAAGGTAATGCTGTAAAAGTTTTACAAAGAGCTTGTAATGCTAAAAATGGTAAAAGTGATGAAATCAAAGTTGATGGTAGAATAGGTAAAATGACAATAGCAGCTTCTAAAAAATTAGAGAAAGATAGACTTGTATCATACATTGTACTACACTATGCTAAAATCATATACCGAAATTCTTCACAAGAACGTTTTTGGTATGGTTGGTATAGGAGAGCTTTAGGGTTATAATGCCTAAACAATATCTTAGACTATCAGATTTTGCAGGTGGATTGAACACAAAGTTCGATGCTCGTGACATAAGTGACAATGAAATAACTGTTGCTAACAATATGCACGTGTATAGACAAGGACAATTGTTTTCTTCAACTACATCTGCTACAGAAACATCACGTTCAGCTGGCACATCAACAAGTGGTTACGGTACGTTTTTATTTAAATCTGACAATGATTTATCTAACAATGAAAAATCTATTGATTTGTTAGCGTTGGCAGATGTTCTTGAGGGTCAAGTAGATATAATAGAAGACCCTTTTAATACTATTGGAGCAAGAGACAATACTAATCATTTAAATACAATTGATTTAGGCACTAATCATGCTGGTGGTGAACAAAATCATTATTACGCTAACGGAGCGTTAAGAGTTGTAGATTCTCAAACTACTCAAACAGGTAATACTGCTTATTGGTATGGACATATAGATAGAACTGGTACAATACCAGGCGGAGCTGTTAATACTTGGGTATCTGTTACAAATAATTTAGCCGCTCCAACAGCAGGTAATATAACAGAATCTGGAAGCGCTACTTATGGAGCTGAAAACAATGGTTTTGACATTTCATTGTCAATTGAGTCTACAGATGCTGATGGTCTATGGGAAGCAACAACATACGAGTTGGCTTCTTCATGGGTTTATGAAGGAGACCAAGAATCTTTATTGTATACTTTTCCAGAATCTGTAACACTTGGTGTAAATCAATATTTTACAGGTGTATTAATAGGATTAACACGTAGTTCAAGCGCATCTAATAAAAGAATTAAAGGTGGTAGAATATATATAAGGAAAAAAGATAGTACAGATTTATATACATTATTTGCTGATATGGATTTTGAACGTGGAGTTAGAGAAGACATGGGTGCTGATTTTGTAGCATGGACTAATTCAAGTAACGATTATGTTAATTCTTCTAGTATAGAAATAAAAGGCCCGAGTATAGATACATACGAATCTATTAACGGTTTTAGTCCAGATGTAGGACATTTATCTTTTGGAGAAGCAGCTGGATTGTTCTATAAAGATTCTACAATATCCAATCAAAGAGCATTTGTATGTAATGTTAAATACTATGTAGAAACAGGTTCGTCTTCAGTCAAATTTATGCCAGACAGAATACTATACTCTCCTATTGGTAAATATGATACGTTTCCACCTAATCAGTACATAGACTTAGGCACAAACGACGGAGAAGATTTTACAGCAATAGAATCATTTGGAAACAAGTTATTAGCATTTAAACAAAGTACATTATATATCATAGACATTAGTTCTCCCAATGATACAGACTGGCAATTAGAAGCAACTTACAATGGATTAGGTATAGACAAACCATCTGCTGTAGTTAAAACTGAGTTTGGTGTATGTTGGGTTCGTAAAACTGGTATATACGCATGGTCACCAACACAAGGTATTGTAGAGTTATCTGCAAAACTTGACAAAAACTCACAACCAATGACAGGACTTACTAATCCTGTTGTAGGTTTTTATCCACCAGATTCACAACTGTTAGTGATACAGAACTGTGGAGCGGCGTCAGACGCTTTGGTATATGATTTTCCAACTAAGTCATTTACAGAACTTGGTTCTTATACAGGAGCTGCGATAACTAACCTACAAAACAACCAAGATAACTGTATTTGGTTAGAAGGAAATAATGTAAAAAAATATTCTTCTGCTCAGGGTCAAACAGCTTGGACTGTAGAAACAAAAGATTTTGATTTTGGTAATCCTGGCGTATTAAAACGTCCGTTAAAGTTAATTGTTACGTATACATCTAGCACAAATGCTACTGTAACTACTAAGTATTTCAAGGATGGAGATGGAACAGCAGATGATTTGGATTCCTCTACTTGGGATGCGGCTTCTAATAGTGGTGTTAAAACAATTAGTCTATCAGGAATAGGTAACATAAGTAGTATAAAGTTTCAAATTGCAGGAGCATCAGTTAGTGGTGGATGTAAAATAAATGATATTACTGTAGTGTATAGAACTACACGTAGAGAACCTGCAACAGGTGTGAATTAATATGCCTTTAGTTAATACTAACAGAGAAAGAGCAAGACAACGTCAAGAACGTGGTAATTCTGCGGGTCAAAGATTAAATGAGAGAATAGGTGGATGGGAGTCTACTGCTAATGGTCTAAAACACGGTACTGTAGAAATTACATCTTCTGGTGGTACAGAACGTATTAAAGTTGCAAGTAGAGAACAAAAATCGTCTGCTATTATGGATGGTGACTATGGAACTACAGAGACTAGTATAGACGTAACTGATGGTTCTGTATTTACTGTTGGAGATATTATTAAAGTTGCTGTAGACGGTGCAATAACTGGGGTTGAAAATTTGTTGATACAATCGATATCTAGTAACACTCTTACAGTTAGACGAGCAGTTAATGGTACAACTGCAAATAATTTAGCTGAAGAAGCTGAAATATTTGTTATAAATCCTAAAAAACCTACAAGATATACGGAGTTATCATCAGAATCATTAACATTTAATAGAGATGGTCAGACATTTAATTATCCAAAACAAATGCAGTTTATACCTGCATCAGCTCTAACGTTTGGTTCAGCTTTTACATTTAGTGGAGCTAATTTAGCTAATTATGATAACGCTGAATATGATGTTATGTTTATATTAAAGGATATGCAAACATACAGTGTAACAGGTTCTGATGAATCTAGTGCTCAATCATTACAGATATTTGCTGATAATAAAACTGGTACAGGATTTACACCCACAGCTAATATTTTTATTGGTAGTGTACTTAGTAGTTCGACAGTTACGTCGTTTGATGATTCTAGCGCTGCGTTTGGTGGAACAACATTATCAACACCAGCTTATAATACAGCTAAGACAAGTAATGATGCATATGATGACCAATCTACAGCAAGTGTTGTATCATTAGACGTAACATTTACATTAACTTATTCATCGGTAGTTGATAAAGGTGGAGATATAAATGTAGAGGGATATATTAGAGCTGGAACATCTGATGGTTCTAATGCTTTTAATTCCTCACAATATGAACAACAACAGTTTACAGATTTTAGAGACCCAGCTTTTGGAGCGGGTACAAGAACAATAACAAAGAATTTTACATTTGGTAGTGCTCTTGGTAATCCAGCCAGAGTAGTATTAACAATAACAGATTTTAGTGTGACTGGAGGTAGTTCAGCGACATTAGCAGGAGCACTTACATCAATAACATATACCACGTCAAGTGGAACAACACGCTCTATTACTGGAGCAAATAGAGCAGATGCTATAGTTATAGCACGATAAGGAGGACATATGCCTACAAGAAGTTTATCATCATTTTTATCAACATTAACACCAAGTGGTGTTGGTTTAATGTTTGAAGGAATGGAAAGAGGAAAAGCAAATCAAGCTATGAGAAGATTTGCAGCTAATCAAGCTAGAAATTTATCTGACGCTGGAAGTATTTTTGGTATAGGTTCATCAGTTTCTAAATTAGGTGCTTTAGCATTAATGGCTACAAATCCATTTAGTCTTCCATTACTCACTAATATGTTAGTAGGGGGAGCTGTAGCTGGTATTGGAACAAAATTTGCAGGAGATACAGCGTCAGGTAGATTATCTGAAAGAAGTGTATCTGATTTTATGGATGGTAACATATTATATGGTAGACAAAAGGCTTTGGATTTAGAATCACAAGCAGACACTGGTATACGTAATTTTGAAGATGCTGTTTTACCATCTGCGGTTCAATCAGCTTTTACAACACCCTTGACATATTTAACAATGCAAAATAGAATGTTCAATCCTTATACACAAAATCCATCAACTGTTACATCAGGTTTTACTAATATTTACAATAATCCTGGCTTAAGTTTAAATGCTTTGCCAGGTTCAGGTGGACAGAGTATGAATAATTTATTTGGAATGACTATGGGGAGACCTTACTAATGTCAAGATATGATGATTTTTTACAAGGAAATATGTATTCAAGACCAGCTCAAATGATGAATACTATTAATCAGTATATGAATGCAAATGCAGCTGTGATACCGACACCTACTACAATGACTCCAAGTACTGCTACAATGACTCCAGTCGGTGGTGCAACTAAACCTCCTCCACCAGAATTTACACCTTACAGTATAGGTACACCTATGCCTACTGTTGACCCTACCATGGACGATAGAGGCCCAGATATAGTTGGTTCTAATATGGATAACTTACCTCAAATTTTTGGAGACTTGGGAATAGACTCTACACAACAACAATCTTTATTAGATTTTATAGGTATGACTGGAGGAGACCAAACACAAGGAATATCTTCAGAAGAATGGGCTCAGTTTTTTGGACTACCTGGCGAATATGCTGGTAGATTTGCAGGATTTTCAAATTTAGAAGACCTATCATCTCAAGTATCTGGTATTTCTGAAAGAGCTGGTGCCTCTGCTATGTCGGAAGTACAAGCTGCTCAATCAGCTAATATTCAAGGTCAAAGGAGAGGAAGTTTAGTTGGTGGACGAAATGATTTGAGAAGAAGGGATTTAATGAATACTTTAAATCAAAGAAGGGAATCAATACAAGAAGGAGCTGAAAATGAATACGCAAAAATTCTAGAAGGATTACGTAGAACCTTGAGAGAAGGATTTAGTATATCTGGTAATGTATTTCAAGACAATCCAGATGTTATGGAAAAAGCTCAAAACCAACTTGCATTAGCTAAAGATTACGCTGCTGGATATTTATCACGTGGAGGAACAGATAGGTTTTGGAATCTTATGCATAATTCTTTTTATAAAGATTTAATAGGTGCTCAAAGAACAGAGTTTGACACTTGGTGGCAACAACAATTACGAGGTTAGAGTAATATTATGGCAAACGCAATAGATGATTTAAGATATATATCTCGATACGGATACCGAGACCCATGGGCTGAAGCTACAAACAATATAACCAACAGTTTGTTAGCCTATGCTAAAAGTAAAAATGACAGAGATGTTTTAATTGCACAAGTAGAACAAAGACGAGAACAAGAAAATCAAAGACGAATAGAAGCTGAACGTGATGATGTAATTAATATGGCACGTATATTACCTTCAGATGAGGTAGGTGATTTTTTAAGAGGTCAGAATATGTTCGGGCCAGCTGTTGATGCTGTTATCCAAAATTCTGATAAATCTAAAATTAAATCAGATAATAGACAATCTCTTGTAGATACTATTTCTAACACTAAACTACCATTGGATGACAGAATAGAAGCCGCAAACGAAGGATTTTTAAACGCAACGACTTCACAAGACCAAGTGTACTTTAATAGATTTAAAACTAATTTGAATCAAGAAAAATTAAAAGTTGATACAAAAAATAGTTATCTTGAGATGGGTAATTCTATGCAAAGTTTCCTTGGGGACGACCAAGAGGCATATAACAACGCTCTTGAAGATGATAATATAGTATTAGCTAAAAGTATTCTTGAAAGAGCTGTTACAAGAACAGGTAATACTCTAACTGGTATTACTTCTATGTACAATAACATCATCAAAAACAATAGAACCATTACTGAAAAAGCTGCAATTGGTGACTTGCCTATCGAAATGAAAAATAAATCTGACGGAGAAATGGATGAATTTGAACGAAAGTATTTGAGTGTTATACCTGCACAATATAGAACAAATAATTTTTCCGAGTCACTTGCTAACTGGCAGTTAAATACAAAAGCTAAGGACTTAGGACAACCCAAACCTCAAGGTAGAGGTAAAGAGAAACCCACAGTTGATGATGCTAAAACTCAAACAATTTACAAACCCATAGATGGTGTTAGTGAGGGCAATATACAACTACCTAATACGGCTATGGTATCTTTAATAAACCCTAGAACCAATACACCATTTCCACAAAAGTTTACATCTGATGTAGCTCGTAGAATGGTAGAAACTGGACAAGGTACAATTAATAAAAATAATGCTATGATTGAGTTTGAATGGGCAACTCGTGATGACTTTACGGCAGCAGGTAGTAGAGCAATAACTTATCAATCTATTGAAAAACCTAGTAGATATAGTACGGCTGGTATGCAAAATAGAAACAAAAGAATTACACTACGTTCTGGTGACGAGGTTATGGATAAATCAAGTGGCAAAAGATTTCCAGTCGTTATTGACCAACCTCCAAGAGCTGTATCTAGAGATGATATAGGTTATATCGTCAACGGTAATCGTTACAATTTTCAACAATTTATCAATAAATTTGCTAAACCTATGTACGATATAGAGGAAACAGAGATAATGGAAAAAACAAACGATATCAGTACAGGAAATTTCAACGTTATTAGTATTGAAGCTATACAATAGAAAGTAAGAATGTCCCAACAACAATTATATAGATATACTGTAGATTACAATGGTTACCGATTTACAGTAGATGGATATCAACAACCTAGCGTAGATGATATACATAAACTGTATGTTGATTCTGTTGTAAGTCCACAACAACCTAATCTAAACATACCAAGTATAGATATAGGTGGTATGGAGACTGGTGATGAAAGAGCTGACGTAAACGCAAATACAAATATATCATTTGCAAGTGACCAGCAATANAAAGATGCGTCTTGGATGCAAAGATTTGCAGAAAGTGCAAAGTTAGCAGCTATACCACACTTTGGAACAATGGAGTCTGAGTTTAGTCCTGCTGATGAAAGTTCAGAATTATGGGCAGAAGCATTAGGTGGTTTAACGGGAGCCGTAGTTGGTATGGTTCCAATAAGTGCAGCTACAGGTGGTATTGGACTTGTAGGTGCTTCGGCTAATGTTGTGTCAAAATATAATACCTTTAATAAAATAGTCAAACAAGCTAACGCATTAAAAAAGATAGGTAAAATTTCTGAATCACAAAAGAAAATGAAGTTAGCTCAGAATTACGCTAAGAAATACGACGATGTATTTAAACAAGCTGTTGCTACAAACACTATGCCTAAAACAACTGGTATATTAGGTAACATAACTCCATACAGACAAATGATATTAAAAATGGCTGAGAAAAATCCAGGCCATGCAAGAGCATTAAATTTGTTATCAAATAACATTGGAACTTTTTCTATATACGGTCAAACTAAATTACCATACGATAGGCTAGAAGGAAGATTAGAACAGTTAGGAGCTGATGCTGTATCTAGTGTAGTATTTTCAGTAGCTGGTCTACCAACAATGTTAGGATATGCGTCAAAGGGTGTTAAATACGGAGTAGAGCCAAGTCTTTTATTAGGAGCTGGTATGTACTCTGATTTAGGTCAATCAGACATGACACTTGAAGAACGATTGATACATGGTATGTCTTTGGTTGGGTTTCATTATGCGAGACAAGGATTAGGAGCGTTAGATGTAAAGAGTAGGATTGCTACAGCTTTACGTACAAGCAACCCTGAATTAACTGATGCAAGATTAAATTCTATTATGAATAATCCTGGCACAGATAGACTTGTAAAGGGTGTAATAGACAAAGCCATTGAAAAACCTATGTACTCTGACAAAAATAACTCCCAACGTCAAGTAGAATTACTACGTACATACGAAAAAGGTGATGGTAAATATGGTGTAGTTTATCGTGATATTAGCACAGGACAGGGGTATGAGATATCAGGAGCTTCTAAGGTCGACGCACTACAATCATTTAACAAAAAATTCAGTAAGAATGTACCAGAAGTTCAAACTCCTGTTAAGTCTAGAAATCTTACGCCAGAAGAAAAAATAACACTTAAAGAACTACAGACTAAAGAAAAGGAAATTAGAGATGCTATGAGTTCATCTCGTTCTTTTGAAGTGGTAGAGGATGTGCGTTCTTCGTTAGAAAATGTTGTAAATCCATTTAAAGAAACTAAAGGTATATACGAAGTAGATAGTTGGAGAAGTAAAACAAGAGAAGCTAGACAACGTGTAGAAGATGTAAAAAACAAATATAGCCTAGATTTACAAGAAGGTAAGATTAATCCTTCTGTTGCAAAAACAAGATACGAAAAAGAAATTGTTAACGCTCAAAAACAATTAGATACTTCACAAAAGAAATTACAAGAAGCTTACAAGGGTGTGTCTACTACAGAAACATCTGAATACGTTATTCCCGCAGGTGGTGTTAAAAGATTTGAAACAGGGGATTTTGTAAGAATACCAAAGTATGATGTTAATACACGTCAGTTAGATTATAGTAAAGCTGGAATTGGTAGATATTTAGGTACATTAAGTTCTTTCAATAAAACAGCAAAACAAGAGATTATCATGCCTGACTGGATGAGGTCAGAACCTACAAGATATACAAATCTATTTAGAGATGTAAGTGTTTTTGAAATTAAAACACATGGTGGTTCTCGTGTTGCTAAAGTAGCTATTGCAGGTAAAATGTCTAAAAATGTATTAGAGTCAATACAAAAGGCAAATAGGTCAGAAAGACCAATATTAGAATACTTAGAAACAAGCAAAGAAGGTAAACCGTTTTTTGACAATCCAATTGTTAAACAAGAACGTAGACCTGTTCGTGAAGAATTAGGTGGTGGTTTCTCATCTACATCATACCAAGATGTAGGAATATTTAACGTTAATAGTCCTATCTTTAGAGAGTTATTCTCTAAAAGAAAACCTCGTGGTGGTATAAAACCAGAAAATATACGTACTGTCGAAGCTGAGAGTAGAGGTATGGTGGAACCAGTTGGTAACATAGTCAAAGCTTTGAAAGAAACTGGTATAAAAGACAATGTAAAAGGAGACTTTGTAAAAGGAGCTGGTCAATTTAGTATTGCTGAAAAGAACAAAGTTACAGGATATACAGCCGAAGAAAATATTAGAAACCTAGTTCATTTGGTAATGGACTATAACAGAGCGTGGTCTGAGAATCAGGCGGGTATATTCGGAGCTAAGACTAAAAAACCATACGAGACGGCTATGTTTCAAGAGATATACAAGGAAGCTGTTGAGTCTGGATATAAGAAGTCTGCAAAAACATTATACAATGAGTTCGGGCCTGGAGGTAAGATACAACAACTTGTAAGTCCTACTCCTGTGGAAAGAGTCGTAACTGATACATACTACCAGTACTCACCTACAACAATAAAAAAGATAAAACTATCAGATGGTAAACCAGCTTTTCCAGATGGTATTGTTACACCAGAACTGTCGAGAGCGTATGAACTCAATCGAATGGAGTCATTAGGTAAGAAACTAGAGAAACGTAGGGATGAAGAACGTTCTAAGTTTGCTCAGTTAAAAGATGCAAATGTAAACCAATGGCCTGATATGAATCGTATGGATAGAAAAGCTAAGATAGATGCTGAGGTATTTGAATCATATCCAGAGTTTAATCCTGTTAATGACAAACCATGGACTGTACTTGCTAAATGGGACTCACGTTCAGAAAATAAAATAAATACAAAGACAAGACGTATGGTAAAGAACGGAGAGGTTGCAAGGTTCAAAAACAAAGAAGAAGCTGAAGTTTTTGCTAGAGACCATTGGTTAAACGGTGACGCTCTTGAAATGCAAGTTATTAATTCTGTTGATAGAATATCAAATATAAAAGGCCCCGAAGTACAAAAGTTTCAATTTCAACAAAAACAACTCAAAAAAGCTCAAAAAGAAGCAAATATACCACAAGAAGAATACAGTTATATATTACGTGAATTATTTCCAGAGAGTTTGGGTTCATCTAATAATATGACAGCGGAACAAATACAATTTGCAACTGCGTTCATTAGTCCGTCAGGTAATACGAAAGTCTATCAAGATAAAATGACATCTATAGTGCCCCCAGCTGACATGATTAGTAGAACGCAAAACAGATGGCAAAGACTTAAATTTAGAGCTAGTACATTGTTGTTACCTGTTTCTACTCAACACATGATGTCTAAGTCTAAAACAGCAGAACAACGTGGTAGGGACATGATAACTCATGAAAGAATGAGACAGGAAATTACAGGTGATTTTTCAGAGTTTATTGTAAACTTTAGAAAATCTTTTGGTATGAGTAAAAAAGATTTTGCAGCTCTCTCATCTGTTATAGACCCTAAGTATAAAGAGTTCTACGATAAAAGACTAGACAAGTATAATATAGAATCTGCTAAGGAAGCTTTTCAGTTATATCAAAATAAAATACTTGGTGAGGTATTAATACCTAGTGGTGTTGAGGTTAGGAACGCAAGTAAAACTAATGCAAAATACGAACCACTATTTGAAGCCTACGATAGGTTTGGTAAACGTATTGACTTAGCTGTTGGGTATGATGGTGTCAGAGTAGTTAGTGGTATAAAATACTTAGACAGTAATGGTAATACTAAAAACCCTGCAGTACAAGCTACAAGAGATGTAATGAGAGAGGGTAAATGGGTTAAACAACCAGAGTCTGGTACTATAATACCAAAAGAATATTTTGAAAGTTTACGTACATTTAACAGAGATACAGGTAAGTATGAAGGTGGATGGTATATAGAAGGTAAAAATAGATTTGTTGTAGAATGGGCAGATAAAAATACATACAAGGTAACTAAAATCGGGCCTGATAGAGTAGAAGCTAAAAACCCAGCGTCTGAAGCAAGTAAATTTGTAAAGATTTATAATCGTGAAGGAACGCCAGGCAAGTTCAATCATCACATTGAACAAAACTATCTTACAAGAATACTAACTGACGAGTTTCGTGATTTAATGTCTACAAACTCACAATTCTTTGATGGTGTAGCGTGGGTGGTATCAAGGACTGACCCATCTATTCGTTCCATGGCAGGTTCATTACGTGAAAAACATGACGCAGCTAAACAATATCTAACCAACTCAAGTAAATTATGGCAGGATAAAGCAGGTGTTTATGGAACACAGTATTCAAGGGTTGCAGATTTGCCACCTATGATGGCTTTTGAGAAGGGTACGAATTACGTCATAGAACTTGCAACCATGAAAGATATTAAAGGCAACATCATTAAAAAAAATTCTCAGGTTATTGACAAGAACGGTAACAAGAAGACCGTTGGTAAGACTGTAGATGTTTACGAAAGAAACCTTGATAAAATACTTGCAAGATACGGTCAAAAGATTGCTCACGTTGCTCCAACAACAATGTTATTTGGTAAAAGAGGGTCTGAAAGTGTTCGTCAACAAGAAATTTACGACAAGATACGTAGAGAAACAGACGAGGCATATGCTAACTGGTCACAAGAATCGTTGTCTTTACAGTTAAATGCTGTACAAAAAGAAACATTATTTGATTCTGCATTTAGAAATATGACAATTGCAACAGCTCAATTAGGTTTGTCATCACCAATATCAGGATACAAGAACTTTGTACTCGGTCAAACCAGTAATGCAACAGTATTTGGATTTAGAGAAGCATTAAATGGTATGGGTAGAGCATTAGCATCACCTAGAGAATTGTCTTCCTTGACAGGTAGACTTGGTGGTAAAGAAGCGGGTGTGCACGAATTGATGACTGGTAGAGTTGTATACTCTAAATACAATCCAGGCATGATGAGAGCTACAGAGATTGTTAACAGAATGACAGCTGTATCTATAGCTGAACCAGCGCTTAAAACTGCTATTGACAATCTTAACGGTGTAAAAAATGTAATGAACAGAGGTGTGTCTAAAGATAGTTCGATGAGAATACTGTCAGATGTTTTCAAGTTTAGTGACAAACAAATTGCTGAAATGGTTAGGTTAGGTAGTGAACGTATCTATGAAAGACCAGACTATATCAAACAAGCCCAACAAATGTCACACATTATTACACAAGGTGGCCCGAGTTTACCTTTAGTACCACAATGGATGGGTAAGAACTGGGCAAAACCACTTACACTATTCTACAGAGTTGCGTATAGAATGACAGAGAACGTTGCAAACTCGGTTATTAAACCGTTGGTCGTAGATGGTAATCCAGTTCCAATGGTCAGGTATATGACATTATTACCAATTGCTGGTAAAGCCATATTTGCAGGACATTATTATGCTACAGGTGAAGATAGACGTAATCAATTTAAGAATGACGCAGATAAGTATTTTGAGTTAGCTTTAAAAGCTGAAGGTCTTGCTGTGTTCAGTAATGCATTTAACGAATACGGTAATGCTGTTGAATCATATACACCAGCTGTATACAATACAACCAAAACAATAGTAACAAACTTTTGGGCTGGACTTACTGGCAAAAAAACTGTGTCACAGTCATTGAAGGATGTAAGTACAGATGGAGTAGTACTTTTCAACAGAATACTGGACAGATATGAACGAAGTGCAAAACCATTACTAACAGCTCAACGTGACTCACGTAGAAGACAAAGACAATTCAATGAGGCGTTCTTTAGAAGTAAACCATATTTAGGTGGAGAGCTTGATAATCTAACAACACGTAGTCCACACTATCGTATGGTTGCAGCAGCATTCTGGACAGATGATGCAGAAGAAAAGGCTAAGATATACTACGCAGCTAGAAATTATATTATGCAGGATGAATTGAATAAGAATCCATCATTGATAAAAAATCCATTTAAAGCAAACAAAATGGCGAGAAAGAATTTAAAGACTCTAGTAACAGCTCAAAGACCTATACCATCTTCTTGGAGGAAAAGAACAGAAGGAGCTAGAACAAGATACGACCTGTATATGTCTAAATTAACTCCTAAGGAAAGACAAGACGAGATGTACATAGACAACGAGTACAAAAGATTACTAAGAGAATGGAATGCGGCTATCAGTCGATACAGAGACAAATACTCTAAAGACCCATGGATTGCTCCTAATGACAGAGCTATGAACCCACCAACCAGACAACAAGTTATACGATAGAGGAAGATATGAACTTTTTAGAAGAATTATTAAAACAGAGAATGGCATCAACACAAGCTGTGTCAACAGGATTCATGCAACCAGAAATGTCCGCTCATAGTAGTATTGATAATATTATAGGACAAAACCAATTAACTATGTCTCAGATGCCTGAACCTACTGTAGTAGGTGGTGGAGGATTGGGTAGTTTGGTAGACATGATGTCTCCTATGAAAGCTGCAACAATGATACCTGCAGGTTCTCAAAAGGCTATTGATATGTTAAATGAGTTTACTAAATATAGACGTGGTTTAAATACTAGAAAAGAATTTGCTAAAGATATGGTAGAAGGAATGAAGAAACAGGGTGTAAAAGAGACAGACCTTGTATCAGGTAATGTGATGAAAGGACAACAAAAAAAATTAAATGAATTGGTTGAAGAAAGTATGATTGCACAAAGTGTTAATCAAGCAATAAAACAATATAATATGTTTGGTGCAGCTAGACCAGGCACAGAGCGATTTATACAAACATTACTTGAGTCATTGGGTAGATAATGACTAACGAACAAATCTTCGTTAAAGAAATACTATCATTAGAGTCTGAAGGACTCGATGTTAAAAAGAGAGCTCAGATACTGAGAGCTTTTAACGATGGTAAGATTACACTTAAAAATTTACAGTCTTGCTTAGATAGAATAAAATCTATAAGAGAGGATTGGTAGATACTATGTTCTTTATGCTATGGATTAGTAAGCGTGAATGGTAATATAATACCCTGTAAAGGTGTCTAATCTCACGAATACGAGGCTTTTACACACTAAGCCTTATCTTACCCTGTTTATAAAATAAAACGTCCTTATTTCGAGTATTTTGTAATATATATATTATTATATATATAAGCTATAAAACTAACATAAGCTATTAACAGCTTAGGCTTAAGCTTTATATTATATACTACTATCTATTTCACAGGCATCTGCCATTGTGAATTTTATGGGAGAAGTTGTAGTGGTATTGCCAACCCAAGAAACTTTTTCACCAGCCTCTCTATCTACAACCTCTCCTTTTTCTTCTAAGATTATTGAATGTAGTAATAACAGATAGTTACGTGCATCTCGTACACGACCAGATATACTCTCATCAGAAGCTTCGACACCGTTCAGTACGTAGTTTCTAATAGAGTCCATGTGTTTTAATAGATATACCATAGCAACGAATGATGCCTTTGTCTCTAGTCTCTCAGCTATGGACTTAAAGTTTTTAAGTTTGTCCTCATCACTAACGGTATACTCTTGTCCTTTACCGTCCATAATATGCATCTCTTTGTCGAACTCCTCACGAGCCCACTTAAAAAAGTTTTCAACTTTCATAGTAAATATTCCTTGCTTCGGGTTTTGGTATTGGTAGTTCTACTCCACAATCAGAACATATATACTGTTCTTCTTTATCATCATCAGAGGGTTTGTATATCTTATCCTTATGTGGACATAGTTCTCCAACCTTGATTGCTATCATGTAAATAATTCCTGTTGTTTAAATCGTTCCTCAGCTATCTTGATATAGTCTGAGTTCAGTTCTATACCTAACCACTTTCTATTCATCCTTTGAGCAACCCAACCTGTTGTACCACTACCGAAGAATGGGTCGAGTATGATGTCACCTTCCTTCGAACCAGCCTTGATACAAAGTTCAGGTATCTTCTCAGGAAATGTGGCAAAGTGAGCTCCCTTGAATGGTTTGACAGGTATCTTCCATACACTTTTGAGGTTTGCACCGTCACGTAGTTCAAAGAAACCTTGTGGTGTCTTTTGTAGTTTGGTCTTCATACCAAGCTCTGAGTTACCCTTCTTACCACCTATCTGTGACCCCCCAACTGTACCCTCTTTGTAGGGCTGACGTATAGCCTTTGAATCAAAATAGTACTGTGATGATTTAGACAATAGGAATATGTATTCGTGTGACTTGGTACATCTGTCTGTGACAGACTCTGGCATGGGATTGGGTTTATTCCATATAATGTCTTGTCGGAGATACCATCCATCAGCTTGCAATCCAAAGGCAGAACGCCATGGTATACCAACCATATCTTTTTTCTTTAGTATATCATGACTTCCTGTTTGTTCATTACCGTAATAAGTATCGCCTAGATTTAACCAAAATGTACCATCATCAGCTAATACTCTTTTTATCTCTCGACCTATCTCAACTAATTTCTCTACGTACAGTTCAGGCGTAGATTCAAGTCCAAACTGACCATCTTCTTGATAGTCTCGTAACGCCCAATAGGGTGGACTAGTGCAAACCATCTGAACATATCCATCAGGTATGTCCTTCAGTCTGTCTATAACGTCGCCGTGTAGTATAGTGTTAATCATAAAAGGAGACAGGGCGCCATGTAATCAATAACACGACGCCCTAAAAGAACCCTAACCTAAAAGGGTACTTCTTCTTTTTTGTTATCTTCCTGCTTAGACTCCTCAACCTTAACAGAAATGTAACGTTTTCCTTTACTAGATGTGTTCTTCCATCCAGCTAATCTGTACTCAGTACCATTGACATCGACGTTGCCGACAAAGTCTGGTCTTGAGTCACCTTCTTCTTTGTACTGATTTGCAAACAGTACTCCAGAATTAGTGTTATCGTATTCACTCATGAGTATTACTCCTTTATGTAATTTGTGAAAGTTTGCTTATAGGGACAAGTACGATTTCACTATCGTTGTTATCCCCACCCATTACTATACGCGCCTCTTTTCTACTTACAAGACGACGTATCTTTTTTCTAAGTCTTTGTACTTTAAACATAAACATTGTGTCAATTTCACCATTATCAGATAGTATATGTACCCACCAATCAGCATTGGTAGACGATAGTCCACTAGGTACACCTTTATACCTTACCTCTATTGCTATATTACCTGTTCTTTTCCACATATCTCGTTCGGTCTTAACTTCGATTCCCCCGCGTCCTTGAAAGATATCTCGTACCTTTTCCTCATATACTTGACCAAAGTCTAGGTCTATGTCGAAGTTACCGTTCATTACATATTGTTAAGTTTACGTTTCAAATGATACATACGTTTAAATGTTCTCACGTTTGGTGATTTACCCTTAGCTCGAATATTCTCAATAGCATGTCTATATGCTCGTATTAGTTCGTAAAGTTCTTTCTTCTTCTTTAATTCTTCATAGTCAAAATCAGACATAAATTACTCCTTCATCATCTTCAGTAGCAAGTAGAATGTATCTAAGGGTATTGATATAAATGGTTGACCCCTATCTTCTCTAAATACTACTCCATGTTCTTCTTTCTCTGGCAAGACCCATGCTGGTACTTTCTTACGTCTTTTACATCCATAGAACTTGCCCTCTATCTCTATGTCTCCTTGCTCGTGTTGAGCTCCACCCCTGTCCCTGTTAAAGGCTTCAAGGTCAAACTGTTTTGCTAGNTTTACCGCCTGTCTTTGGAGCTCTGCTCCCCGTTGACGATTTCTTCTGCCCCTTCTCTGAGCTTTTGTTTTCATCTTCTATTACCTTCTCTAAATGTTTTACAAATTCCTCTGTGTCACCTTTCATAGATATGTATTGTTCTAAAGTAGAACCGAGTACATTAGTAGTTTTGATGACCGAGTCCATTGATTGTAGTACATATCGTATACCTTTTTCTAATTCAGAAATACGATACCTTAAACTAAGTTTTCTCTTGTTACCTTGCATACTAGACTTCACACGTTTCACAGTTTGCAGGAACAGATGTAGAACCAGTTTCTGAAATATTGGATTCTTCACTTCTAGCCCATTCCATATCTTTAATTATTTCTGTAAGTCTCGATGTGTCGTCAGTTTCAAAATCCTTACCCAAAGTGTTTTGTAACGATTTCAATGCTACTTTTAACATGGATTCTATTAAAAGTGAATCATCTTCATTATATGTTAGTTTAGCCATTAAATACCTCCGCTAAAGCTTCTTCTGATGATGAATAGATTTTACAACGGTCACCAGCTACACCCATCTTACAACTACCACTTTTACCATATCTATTCTTTCCTAATATAATTTCTATACCATATTCTCCATTCTCTGCGTCCTGCATATAGTATCTCCATTCGTAGTACATGAACAAAATAATTTCAGCGTCTTGTTCTATAGAACCACTATCACGTAAATCTCTCAGTAATGGACGTTTATTTGCTCTTGTCTCACATTCACGATTTAACTGAGATACAAGTAGTACAGCCATGTCATTCTTTTTAGCTGCCCACTTATATTGTTTCATAATATTATCTATTCGTATTCTATTATCTTCAACGCCAGACACACTAACAAGTCCTATGTAATCATCTACAACAACATCAGGTTTATGTTTACGTATCTCACGCATGGAGCCTTCTATGTCAAATATGTTGTCAAACATAATTAAATTTTTATATTTGTCTCGTATTCTTAATTTTGCTTCTTCTAGTTTTTTAGTATCATTTTCATCCAATACACCCATACGTATCTTCTCATACGATAGATGTTCAGCCTCTAGAACTATCAATTTCTTCATCATCTCAACATTACTCATCTCACGATTCATGACAAGAACCTTGTATCCACTATGTATGAGGTTCCTAACTACGTTGAGCATGGTTGTTGATTTGAAATGACCTGGCCTCCCAGCTATAACTGTAATCTCACCGCGAGTCATACCGCCTGTAAGTTCGTCAAGTTCAGGATAACCAAATCTAACAAGAGAGTCTTCGCTGAACATCTTATCGAATGTCTTTGTCAACAATCCATCTATATCAAAGTTTTCACCAATCTGCATATCAAGCACACTCTCTATCTCTCTGTGTAGTTGTTCTAAAACTCCACGAGCGTCAGAGTTCTTGACGTTTGCAACTTGTTTAACTTGTTCAGATTTATTTATGACGTTACGTAACAACCACTTTTCATATAATATACGAGCGTTGTTTTCATAGTTAGCAGTTCCTACAATATCCAGCAGACCTGTAATTTTGTAACCTAATTCTTGTGTATGTACTGTCGGTGGAACTTCAGCAATAATAGAGTTTAGGTCAATCACATCAACGTTTTTCTTACGTAAATCATCAATACCACGCCATATACTTCTGTGAAAATCATTATAAAAAACTGCGTCTGTTGGTATGTAATGTGCGATTTTGTCAATGATAGAATTGTCAACAAGTATTTGTCCAAGCAATTCTTTCTCTATATCAAAAGAATGTGGTAAATGATACTGTGTCTTTTTTGTCTTGCTTTTCACTGCTAGTTTTTTAGATAATACACTTTGTTTCTGTTCCATAATCTACTTTCATATCTCCTTTTAATAATATATCCTTGTCGCTTTGCTTCTCCGATAATACCTGTTACATCTTGTATACCTAACAATTGCATATCTAAGTCTGTAACAGTACCGTTTTGTTTCAGTTGTTGTATCAAACTATGTGTTCTCTTGTCCATTCACCCCACCATTTCGTACCCTTACTAACGTTGCAACGGGTGTTATGTTTCTACCATGTGTACCTTGCCATTCTTCATGATGTATACTTATCACAACTGATTTGTTGAGTATCATATCTTTTGTAATAGCTGGTAACTTAATTATTGTTCTTGGTGGTGTATCATCAACATCTACCTTTTCCATGGGTATATGCAATTTATCTAAAAATCTTTTATAATTTGCATTACTACCGCCTGTAATACGTCTACCATTCTCATCTTTTGTACCAAAGAATCTCCATATACCTGCATCTTGTACATCTCTACCTGAATAGTTACGTACAGCATCATCTAGTCTATACTTTGGTTTGTACAATAATGCTCTGTTACCTCGTTGTGTGTTGATACGCTTAGAGTATAGGTCTACAATCTTTGCAGGGTAAGAACCTTCAGGCACAAGTGTAGACATTTGAGGGTCATAATAAACGTCCTCATCCTCAAAATTATCGAGTAAATCGTCTACGTTGCTCATATCCAATCTTCCTTATCATTTGTTGATTTAGGTGTTGGATTAGCATTAACATACTTATTATCATCAAATCTACCCATAAACACGTCAGCATTGAAACCTAAACGAGATAGACCTTTTGTAATAGCATCTGTTTGTACCTTCTTAATACAATCATCATCTATCTTGTTGCCCATAGTTGTTTTGATAGAACTTGATATAGGAAATTCTCCTGCAAATTTTATAATACTTTCGCCTGTTCCTTTATCATTGTCTTGCACATCAAAATAATCATAATACATTGTTGCTGTATACACAATAAGTGAATCATTTAGTATCGGTGTGTACGATTCGTCCTTTACGCCCCATCCACCACCTTTGGTCTTACCAAATGGCCCGAATACCTCAGTTGCGTTTTTGATTTGATACATAGCTCCTATCGCTGTGAACCCACCTCTTTGGTTTACCTTCGTGGTAAATTCTGCGTCAGTCTTTTCAACCTTTTCCCATAGAAGCAATTTGTTATTTTTTGTCTTTGACATTTTCATTCCTTTCTTTAAATGCTGGTGATGCCCAACCAATAAGGTCATGCAGTCTTTTAATCATAGAATCTCCTAAACCATCAAGCAAATCTTTGTGTAGTCCAAGTGGTAACAAATCTTCTACCATTTCATCTCTTGATATTTCTGGCATAATCATATTCCTAGGACTTTGTTTTCCGCAATTAATGTAACCTCTTTTTGTTGATGACTATCTAATTCACTAAATGATTTACCAAATGATTCTTTAGATATTACATCAGCTTCGTGTTGTACAAAGTATTCAATGTCTACATCTTCAGTCATTTGATGATTCATTTCTTCTTGCTCAGTTATCATGTTCTTGAAAGCTCCCATTACTTTCCTTTCGTTTTTAGTTTAATGTAAGTATAAATTGTAGATAAACCCCCTATTGTTAAAATATAGTGCAAGATTCCATGTGGTTCACCACAAAGACCTAACATATGTTTTAAAGTTTCCATCTATACACCATATAAAAATTGATGTAACAAGGACTTGGCATATCGTTGGAAAAAACAATAAAAACCCACGATAATGGCGTTAGTTCGCTGTATACCATGCAAGACAATTGCCTTACTGCGTATATCAACCAAGTCCATATAGTTACAACATGATGTACACACTTCGCAGGCAAATGAACAAAAAACCCGCGTTTTTAGGGCAAAAGGATGATAAAAACCCTTTGAGAATTGAGTCCTAACTCTCAGTTTTGCGTACATCATATTTAATATTATCTAATACCTGTTTATCAAAATCACTTAATAAATCATTTCTATATGCTCTACCATAACCATATCTGTACCAACCGTTACAATGTTTTGCGAATAATTCTTTTTTATCTTTAATGTATTTTGGGTCAGTTATGCCTTTATATGGATAGTCATCTTTTGTCATTGTGTATACCTCCTCCACATACCTCATAAAAGCTACAATATTTATCACTGCATTCCCACGTGTACATAGGTGCAAAACCTACTTGTACCTCAGGCAATCCAATTTCAGTAACTGATTTAATATTTGTCCAATAATCAACAGCTTCTTGTATTGTTGACATCGGTATATCGTATTCACGCATTTGTGAATTGTTCTTGTTATAAAATAAAAGTTTCATAGATTTAAGATTTGGATGGTCAGTATGGTAGTGCTGTTGATACCAATGACCATAGGTTGATGTTTGCAACATATAGTTCTTGACAGCGTTTTCGTCTCTATACTTTTTACCAAAGATGGTTTTCCATTTCCAATCGTTGCAAGTCTTTATGTCATACAGTACACCATCATCTACCATAACTAAATCAATAAAACCACGCACTCCGAGTTCAGGCAACAACAGTTCTTTTTCTATCAATATACGTGAACCGTTTGTAGAAGCGTACCATTGTAAAGCGTTTTGTATATCTGTATGTACAACATCGCCTAACCTGAATAATCTTAGCGTGTCAGGGTCAACCTCTTTGCCTTTGACCTTCTCTACGGCTGAGTAATAGTGTTTACGAGCACACAAACCAGCGGACGAGGAATGAAACCATTGCTCCATCCCATCGTACCGCTTCGACTTCGCTGTATTTAAATGTTTGAGGTAATCGTTGTATATCTCAGTTACTTTTGACATCTTTAACTTGCAAAGAGTTTGTTTCAGGCAACTTTGTTTTAACATAGTCAGAGACCATATCCCCCAACTTGTTTTGCATGGATACATTCTCCATTGTACAAAGTAATTTGAAATTCCGCCATGTATCGTCGTCGCACCTAAAAGTTCTCATTTTACCCATTTGTTTCCTCTATTGTTGATTGAAATTAATATATGTATTATTAACGTCAAATACTTTTTTTATGTTTTTTTGTATTAAATAATACATTGTAATATATTTATATATATAGATAATAAATCTATTACTTAAACAAAGCTTAAGCCTAAGCTTAAGCATAGTATTTAACATATCTTAAAACCGCCAGAAAATTTACAAAAGTCAGCAAACTCCTTGACATAGTCCTTATCAAAACCGTAATTTGTTCTTGAATCTTTTTGTTTACCTGTTCCTTTGCATCCATTACAACCATTACATTTGTGCGCCCATTTGTAACCACCAATATCATTTTTGTCGTCTAATGATTCATGATGTTTCAGCCATTCAAACTCAGATTGCCAACCTTCCCACCCTTTGCGTACACCTGTACCAGCGCAAACATGACACTCTACATCCTCGTAAGAATTTTGATTATCTTTAAATTCCTTTGCATACATGACCAAATCACCATTTTCTGATAGTTCTTGCAGTCTTTCAGATATTTTTATAGCTTTCTTTTTAGATATAATGTGTCCATCGTTAGCATATCCACGCTCAATATCTTCTTTGCTAAGAATATCTTGACAAGAACCTACTACATAAGTCCATAAAGGATTCCAAAACCATATATTTGCTCTGAAGTAAGAACCCTTTGTGTTATCTTGCCATGCAAAATAAGCGTTTACTTGCTCTCTGTCATCCCAATTAACGTCTGGCTTTTGCTCACCATTGGGTTCTAACCCATAAACATCCATACCCATAGCTTAAGCTTCACCGTTTAAGTGTTTATCGAGGTGCGAAGTTACATAGCTACCATCATCATCAAATGTAGCTGGTTGACTAACTACTTGATAACGTTCATGCGAATAACTATCAAAATCATCAAGTCTAGCCTGTGATTTTAAGACCTTTTTCATATCTGCAATACCATTTTTAAACAGTTCACGACCTTTTATAAGCTCTTTGTCGCTTATATCATCATCGTCCATCATATCATGCTTTACAGACATTAATGTTACAATTACTGAAGTAACACAAGCTCTTTTAATATTCTTATCTATTAATCTATGTAAATTCTTACGCTCAGAAAAATATGATTTTAGTGTAACATACACTAAGCTCGGTGCTATGTTCGGTAATCCGTTTATAATATTTGATAAATCATTACTCAAAGCAAATTGAGCACCTTTTTTATCATCAATATCTGTGTAATCGCCAGGTGGTATTTTAAGTGCTACCTCGCACTGTTCTATTCTATTATTCATCTTATTCCCTTTATGATTGTTATTAGGTCATCGCGATTGCTACACTTGTAGATGCGATATTTATTGTTATGTACAAGAGTTCTATCATAAGCTTGATTAAACCAATGTATAGTATTATGTTCTGCACATTGATTGATAATAGTTCTACCGTCGTAATCGCCAAAAAAGAATATTACTCTGTTCTTAAAATAGTTACTCATGTAATTTTGCTTAGTCATATTTGATAGACCTAAGTCTGCAAATATCTTTTCGTAAGTTTTAGTTTTTGGGTTAAACACTTGTGTAAGTCTTGCATTTGGAGCTAAGTATATGTCAACCATACCTATCTTACTTGCAAGAGTAGCTAACGTATGGTATAACGTTGATTCTCTTTGACAACTTGGTGAGCTGTCTAGTACAAGTGCAATACGACTTTTCTCTCTAGACTGTTTACAACTGTAAATATTACGTCTTGTAATACTTCTTAACATCAGCTCGTCCATGTTCCATTCATCATCACCAATAATAGCTTCACCTACCATATCTTCAGCATACTTAGATATCATTCTTGCAAACAAACCTTGTAATCTTTTGTCTTTTGATTCAATATGTGCTTTAAATGTACTCTGAGCTGCCTTTCTATTAATTTCATACTCAAAATCATCATCCCATTCAAGTAATTCTTCAGCGTGGTGTTTAAAACGCTCTACACGAGCATCGAAATGTTCGCCATGTTGTAGTTTTAATTTCTGTAGTTGAGGTTTAGCTACTTTAACTACTGTTGGTAATGATTTTTTCGTAGCACCTACAGTAAACGTTCGAACAGTATTAGGGTTTTTGTCTTCGCGAGGTTTTATATCTACACCGCTCGCCCCTACAATATCTAACCCCTCAGATACCGCAGGAGACGAGCGTTTGCTTGGTATAGATGGCGGATTCCAATTCCGCCAATCTCGTTTTATAGACTTAGACAATCTGTTCCGCTTTCTGTGCTAACTGATTCACAATCTTTACCGCATTACTGAATAGTCGTACATCAGATTTGCTACCTGACGGATGCCAGGAATGACCAAATATAACAAAGTTATCAAACAATATTGCAATAACTGGATAGTGATTGATACCTTTATAGTATTTGTGCATAAGTGTTCTAGTTCTACCTTGAACTTTCCAACCTCTACTTTTCAAATGCTTGCTAAGTAATTTGGTGTTTGTTCTAACTGCGTTGTATACGGGAATACCGCACCCATGATTAACTGTAAAGTTCTCAGATATTTCTGATAAACCTAACAATGTGCTACGAGTGGGTGTACCATATATGTCTATAGAGCACTTGATATACTCATCATCTATTGTTTCATCGAATGTAAATGTACAACCTTGCAACTTATAGATGACTTTATCACCTGTGTTTTGAACACAACGAGCATCCTGCAATAATTCAGTAAAACATGGAATCATTTTATCGTCGTTATGCAACAAAGCAGAATAATGTATATGATTGTAATATACAAGTTTACGTATATTTACCCTGCCATGTTGACCTCGTAGTTTACTCGGTGAGTTAATAGCTGTAAGAGGTGTACTGACTAAATTGTAACTAGAGCCTGTAAGAAATCGTGTACGCCTAGTACCTCTGCTAAGAAATGAACTTACATCTCTCATCTCGTCTGCACAACATATTAAAGTCAATCCATCTTCTTTAGTCCATCGCATATCTAGCGTAAGACCTTTAACATCATTAGATTTATTACGTTGACGTACGTATCGAGCTACAACTTCTTTGTTACTGTAGTATCTAATTATCCATTCTTGCCAATATGGTAACAACTTCAAATCAGCAAATGTTACATCATTGTCTACGACAACAATTTCACCACCTACATCTTTATGTAGATTGCTATAATGAAACTTATGTATAACATCTGTCAACTGTAACGGTTTCTTAGCAACTAGTCTGTCTTGTATTAAATGAAAGTCATTAATAACACTTGCATTTGGACTGTCCACATCATTTTGATAAGCGCTATGTGCATTATACGAGTAGGTTTTTTCATTATAATCATACATACCGTATACATCACTATCATCAGGCAAAGTATCAGATGCATCAGATACTGTATTGGTATGATATTTAACAACTTGAGGCATACAGATGTCTGTATCTTCTTGCTGTTGTTCTTTTATCTTACCTTCAAACTCTGTAACATCTAACTTTAGCTCATTAGACTTATCTTCCTCAATACCTTTAGATTCGCACAGTAATTTATGATTCTCTGGCGTCTTTGTAATGTACTGATAAACAAGATTATCCCAATCGCTACCATTACCTAATAAAGTAATAGCATCAAGTAATTGACGCATCTCTTGTATTGTAGCAGGTTTACTCATACCACTAACAACAGCACGTTCATATAACTTGATAGCGTTACCTAAATGCGGATGTCCATCATGCGTCATCTTTAATGCAGACATAACAAGACTTGGAGCGAGTGGGTCAACATCTATCTTGGGAAATCTACGCAACAATGCTTCGTGAAAATCACGTTCATCGTTTGCCGTAAAGAATATAAACATATTCTCTAGGTTAGCATTGATTTCTGTGCCAGGAATAGATAAACGTCCGTACTGTAGGAAATCTAGAAAGAATCCATCAGCAGTAGGTCGTGTTTTATCCCACTCGTCAAGCACTAGCATCACTGGTTTTTTATGTGATGCTTCAGCCGCTTTGAATACTGTCGACTTCTTTATCTCTACACCACTCTTTGTATCCTCGCTGGGAAACATTTTTAGCAGTAAGTCATCTTCACGTGTTCCTGGCGCACATTGATAGAAATACATATCTATACCAAGCGTTTTGCTCAGGACTATTGGAAGGTAACTTTTACCCGTACCAGCTGGCCCGTATAAAAAAGCACCACTAACAGGTTTTGTTTTGATGGCACTTGTTATACTAGCAGCAAATGGTACGTTGCAGATATAGCCGTTTTCATTCAGCGACTTGTGTATCTTCTTGACGGTTATTTGCATTTTGTAACCTTTTTATTCATTTAGGTTTATTTATTGTTAACGCAGCTTTCTCTGCGACTATTATTGTATTTAACATAGTTCTTTCATAAATCTATGGGAGCAGGATAGTTAGCAATTCAAAGTGCACTGCTTAGTTTTACCACCACAGTCTTCTTAGCCATGCCCAGTTATCAGCTTCATCTTTTTAGTCTGCTCCCATTAAAATCTTTTGTATCTTATCTTGCAAATCAAACGGATACCACACTTCTTCCTCTTGGTCAGTTACATCCCAACCAAGCTCAGTAATAATCATCTCAATGATTTTTATTGCAAAATCTCTTGATTCATCTTCTGACATTTAATTGCTCCTTTAATCAAGTAAAACGAAATACTCTTTAGGATAGTATTGCTTGAACCAATCACATCCAAGCTGTACAATCTTCCACATTCCGAATGTCTCTGCACCTTTGATAAGGTCATAGACAGCTACAGCTTCTGGCTCTAACATAGTAGAATCACCGCTGTATGGGTTACGCACTTCTTCTTTCTCATCACCTATAAAGATGTCTGGAAAAAGGTCTAGTGCTTTCTCTTTAGGATTCATTGCTATTCCTTTGTTTTATTTGTTCATCTTCTTTGCCGAATCCACACCAGTAATATGGCATATCATCTGGCTCGCTCCAATTGTACTTGGAGTAAAAATCTTTATCTTTACGCAATAAATTACTACGGTGCGATGCGTGGAGGTCATCATCACCTAACCACTCTGGCATAACTATCTTTGTGTCAAATCTAGCAATACCCATAGTATTGTTAAAACCCCGCTCTATCCACGTTTTTATCATAACATTCATATACTCAAGCAGTGCGTACTCATAGCCCACCCACATCTTTACAGCAGGATGGGACTTCCAGCCATAGTCATCGAGTACACACGCTTTGTATATTTGCATAGCTTCTACACGTTGCTTACCGAGTCTTTTATCATCTAGTACTTCAGCACTACGTTTGAAGTCCTCGTATGGTAAAAAGGTTTGCATACTATCTAAGACCTAACCATTCTAAAAATCTGTACAGTCTTGATTCTCTGCAATAGTTTACCCACGCTGACATACCAACAGCAATACGTGATGTACGTTCTTTTTCGGCAGTATGACGTTTGTCTGCTATTTGTTGCATTATTTGTATAGTCCTAGATGGTGCATCATTTAACTTAGCTTCACGTATCATATCTAACACTTGCCTGCTAGTTTTATGTTTGCACGAATCTATGACTTGTTGTTTACTTTCCATCTACATCACCACTTATCAATTGCGTTACATTACGAGTTTCACGTTCAACCTTCTGCATAAGCTTGAGTTGATATTTCAACGCGTGTATGTTATCTGTACCATCTACCTTAGCGGAGTGTATGACTTGTTTAAGCAACGAGTTTATTCTTTCAAGTCTATCATCTACAACGCACAACATACGATAAGGTATTACTTTCTCGTTGTTGCACTTGGTACAACATCTACCTTTGTTCAATGGCTCTGCATTGTGTCCTTCAGTCCAATAGACCTTGTTAGCTTTCGTTACTTGTTCATCGATTTGTTTACCGCATAAACAACAATCTAACGTTGCAACTTTGAGTTTCTTTTTATTAGTCATTGTTACCTCGTTTCCATTTGCGATTATAAATTGCATGTGCTGTGTTATGTGCAATCAAATGGTCATCCGCTGACAGTCCATCAATCCATTCTCTACTTACTTCTAGCAACATAATACCACCATCATAATCAGGAGTATTATCTGCTAACATAGGATACACTATACCTTTATCTGTATCTAGCACAGAACCGACAGAGTGTAAACTTATGTGGTTTTTTAGCATGTTACTTTCCTTCCTTTTTAGTAAGTCTAGGGTAGCGCGACTTGTGGAAGGAGAGAGTTGTGGTTTGTTGTATGACAAACTGCACGCTACCCGTAAGTTTTAGGTGAGAAGTATTGCTTAACAAGATTCTCTACCTCTTGAATTTTATTGAGTTCTAAAATTAACATTATCTGTTCAATACGTTCACGATTTATTTCAGCATCACTTTTTTCACATACTACAAGTTCGTTCGGTCTGTACTTTACATTATCTGTTTTTAGTCTCTTTTGTTTACTTTGTGATTCTTTTGTAGATTGTGTTAAGTTGTGTTTAAATGTAATTCCGCGTAATGTATCGTTTATACAAATCTTTTGTTGTGTACCTTGAAGGTTAGTTTGTAACCTCTCGATATATAAAATAGTACTTTTTCTACACGTAAAAGTTATATCTTGAGTTTCAGTTATTGAATCGGTTGAAACTGTTATTTGTATCTTTTTATCGTTTATTGTGTTTAATTCTGTGTACATAGTTTATTTTGTTAAGTTACTTGGAATAAGTTGTAAAAAAAGGGTCATCAATCAAGACAACCCTTTTTCTACTTAGGTTCCTTTACTTAGTTTTCTTGTTCATCTGGTCAACAGTTCTAAAGTATAACATTGGATACCGTTTTTTCCCGTTTTTATCCATCAAGTAATGTTTCTTTACACCTGTTTTTGTTACATCGTGTCCTTTACTTACCATTTCGACTTCTGAACCGAATTTATTACGTAGTTGTGTCATTTCTTCAGTTTCAAAAGAACTACCACCACCTTGTCCACTTGTAACTTTTCCTTTTTCTTCAAGTGTCTTGAATACATCCTTAATCTGTTGTTGTTCTTTATTGTCGAAACCATCAAGATTATTAAGAATATCCATTACAGACTTTTTAGACAACTTTGTCTCTTTAGTCTTTACAACGTCCTTAACATCTGTTGTTGGTGTTTCGATTGTAACGTCAGACGAAACTAAGTCGCTAAGTTTCTTCTTATCTGCCATAACTTGGACTCCTTCCGTTTTGTTGTTAACTGTTTTCATAACGTTAAATTAATATGTAGTAATGTAATAAACAAATATATATTTCATCCTTATAGTCTTAATACGTGGTAGACTTCCCTTTCAGTTAATGTAAGTAGTCGTTGGTAGTCTCGACGGTCGGAATTTTCCTCAAAAAACTATCCATAGTGTATATTATATGACAAAACTCAATNCCACCGACCNAGNTATATGGTTTTCAACCAAATACGACAGAGGACGAAAATATACACCCCCGTATGGGTCGACAATAAAAGACCTACACTCAAAATAATTAAATTTTCAACGTTTTTCTAATTACTACTTTCTTATTACTCTAATTTCACGCAATCTACTTTACAAAATTTTTTTGTATATATTTTCTATAATAATAAACATAGCTTATGCTTAAGCTTATATAGCTTATTAGTTTAGCTTAAGCTATATATAATTTATATATATACTATATATAGTATATATGTGTGTCATTTCCTGAAACTTATTGAATGTTTGCGAGTCTAAACGTATATTATGACCGTTATGAACAGCCAGATACAGGTAGCACGTAGGAACTGTGCTAATTTTGACAACGGCAACTGCTTAGGTTGTATGTTTCAACGTAAAGATAGCAAGTTGTTGATGAGATTAGATAGTAAATACGTAGACAAACCTTGTGTTGTAGACAAAGGCTGTACCTATTTCGATAAAATAGTTAAGAAAGGCATAATATGCACTTAAGAACATTTGATAACGAAGCTATGGTAGTGGACGCTGAGTCGTTTTTCTACCTATGGTGTTGTGATTGTAGTCTTAGACACTTAGTTTGTGTAGAAGCTGTCGGTAACGGTTCAGATAATTTTAAATCAGAAGGTGGTATGATTGGTATCTCTATGTCTAGAGACCAAAAGGCTACAGAAATACAACGTAAAAAAGATAAATTAGTCATGTACCACAGAAAAGACGACAAAAAAGATGTCAAGACGAAAAAAGCATAGACGAGCGATTGTAATACCTGACCAACACTTTCCAATACATGACCAAACTGCGGTCAATGTAGTGTTGAAGGCTATAAAACTGGTAAAACCTAATATTTTTATAAATCTAGGTGATGTCGGTGAGTGGGAAAGCGTTTCAGCCTGGAAATACAAGGGTAAGAAGTTGCCAGAACTAGAATATCAGTTACCTTTCATTGACAAAGAGATTGAAGAAGTCAATAAAGGTATCGATATGTTCGATAAGGTATTAGATGAGGTAAAATGTAAAGAACGGTACATATGTGCTGGTAATCATGACGAATGGTTGGATGCATTTGTAGAACGATATCCGTACATGAAAGACTATACGTTTAGAAAAGCCTGTAGGTGGGACGAACGTGGATACAAATATCTACCGTATAACTACCCTTTACGTATTGGTAAACTAACATTTATACACGGAGCCTTTGCAACGGTCAATCATGCTAAGAAACACTTGGATACCTACGGTGCTAATATCGTATATGGTCATACACACGACATACAACGTATGACAGGTACAAAACTTAATGGTACTATAGGTTCTTGGTCACTAGGTTGTTTAAAAGATATGTCTAGAGAACAAAACAAGTGGTTACGTGGTAGATTACATAACTGGGCACATTGTTTCGGTATCATTGATTGGTTTGACACAGGAGAATTTAGATTGGATGTTGTCGACATTCACAAAGGAAAGACTTTCGTCTGGGGGCAGACGATAGATGGAAACCAGTAGGAGTAAACATGATTACTGTTTCCTATAACATCTATACTCGGAGGGGTGGCCTTGGGCACCTAATCGACAGGTTGGGAGAAGTGTAGATGCACACGAAGACTATTTCTCGTAATACAGAGTATCTTTACGAAAACGTTGATGAGTTTCGTACTGTATACCCTAATGAGAAACTAGTGTCCAATTGGAGAAAATCCAAAGAAGGACAATGGGTATTGACAGATGACTTACAAGTTTGTAGGATTCTTAAGCGTAGCAACATGAAAACAGGGGCAGGAAAGAATATGCCTTACGTCAGAACCATTTTAGGTACATACACTACGAACCCTAACGTAGAGATGGGTGGTCTACCACCAAAAAACATCTACTCGTTCTCAAACAACAAGTTCTGTAATAAACTTCGTGAAGAACGTACTAAACCCACAAACAAAGAGTTTCTGTTTGCTAAGTACGTCGCAAAGGGTATGAACCCAACAGAAGCTTATTTGCGTGTGTTTCCAACAAAAAAAGAAACCTATGCGAAAGAAACATCAAGAAGCTTACTTAAAACGAAAAGAGTACAAAAATTGGTTACTGAAGAAATAGAAGCGATACTTAGTGATATAGGAGCATCGAAACACTATTTACTTGAACAAACAAAAAATGTCATAGACAACATAGACGGTAAGGATGGAGACAAACTAAGAGCGATTGAATTGTTAATGAAAATTGCAAATATGTTTCCTAATGAGAAAAAGACTGAGTCATTGACAGTATTCCAAGGATTTAGTGAAGAACAGCTGAAACGATTGAATGGGGGAAAGGCGCAGGTACTGGCTCATGCTGAGAAAAGAATCGATGACACATCTCACACTTTATGACATTGGATTACATAGTTCTTTAGAAATTTGTATTGTTTGTGACAAACCGTTATTAGATACGCAAAAAGTAGTAATGATGGACGTAATGAATGTTGTATCTGGGTGGTTATGTCCTAAATGTACCGCTTGGTACGATTATGATGATAATTTATTAGATATTGGAGAAATAGATGTTTACTCTGATATCAGAGGTCATGCATGATAGATAATAAAGAAATTAATATTATATCTAACCTAAAGGAAAAAGATGAAGTTCTTGCGCGTTCTTATAACGACTTGTTATATTTTGGTAGGGCTTTTCTACCAACTGACTTCCTTAATAAAAGTGCGTCACCCGAATTTCACAAAGAAGTCGGTAACAAACTTATTGATACGAAACCTGGCGCACGTATTTGCAATATTCTCCCAAGAGGGTTTGGTAAATCGATTCTTTCAAAGGCTGCGATATTACACAAGATATGTTTTTCGCCGAAAGGAAACAGACAATTCATAGCATGGGTAGCTGAAGAACAGGGACAGGCTATTGACCATCTTAAATTTGTTAAGACACACTTAGAGTACAACGAATCAATTAGATACTACTTTGGTAATTTATCTGGTGACACGGTAGGTAATAGATGGACAGAAAAAGATATTGTGACTACCAAAGGAGACAGATTGATTGCAAAGGGTACGTCACAGAGACTACGTGGTCGTACGGAAATTGATGTTCGTTATACGGGTATCATACTTGATGACTTTGAATCTGAACTAAACACAAAGACTCCAGAACGTCGTGATGAAATTAAAAAGTGGATTGTATCTACGGTATTTCCTGCACTAGAAGAATCGCCTGGCAGAGAAGGGTGGATATGGTTATGCGGTACAATTGTTCATTATGATAGTTTTTTACAAATGGTTGTCGATGGTAGTAAACAGGCAAACAAGGAAGAAAGAAAGTATCCTTGGGATGTTACGTTTTACAGAGCATTGGAAGATGGTAAGTCAATCTGGCCTGAACAGTTTCCTATATCTAAACTAGAATCAAAGAAACGAGAGTTTATTGAAGCTGGTCTTGTAAACAAGTTTGCTCAAGAGTATATGAATGATGCTAGAGACCTATCAGCAGCATCATTTAAGACCGATAGAATAAAATATCATGACGGAACATACAAAGTAATGGATAACTACAGTTATCTAGTGATACGTAATGAAGCGATACCTATTAATGTTTACATTGGTGTTGATATAGCTGCTACTGCTACACAAACATCAGATTTTCAAGTTATTATGGTTATTGGTGTAGATTCTAATAAAAATCGATATGTATTAGAATACTACAGAGAACGTATACCAACATTTGACTTACCACAAAAAATAATTGATTTAGCTCGTAAGTATAGTCCTGTACGACGAGTAACTATAGAAACAGTAGCTGCTCAAGAAATGGTAAGAGATATGGTTACTAGAATGGCAACAGAAGATAGAAGATTAATTCCTGGCATTTTTAAAGGAGTAAAACCTCCAGCGGGTATCAAAAAAGCAGATAGGTTAGAAACATCACTCGGGCCTGTTGTCAATAACAAAAAATTGTATATACGGAGAGAAATGACAGAACTCGTTGATGAGATGTTTGAACACCCAGTTCCAAAGAACGATGACTTAATGGATGCTTTGTATTATGCAGACTATTATGCAAAAGCACCAATTAGTTCTGCAATATCAATACAAGATATGAAACAAGGTAGAAAAGGTAGCAAAGTTAAGTCATATTACAACTGGATGACTGGTGCTCGACGATAATTGGAACTTTTCGACGAATTTAGCGTTATTTTCTTTAATATTACGCTATTTATTTTTAATTTAACTCAAAATAGAGAGTCTAGTATAATATGGCGGTAGAACTACACCCATTAGCGCAAGAGAATCAGGAACTGCATAGAAGGTATAAGGATGCACGTTCGGATTGGGAAACAGAAGCTCGTAATGACATTGATTTCTATCATGGTAATCATTTTACCACCGATGAGTCTAATGAACTACAATCACGTAATCAAGCTGACGTACCCATGGACAGGATATCTCCTGCAATTGAAAAACTCAAAAGTGTACTAACAGCTAAACCACCTGTATTTACAGCGATACCACGAGAAGACTCTGATGTTATGATTTCTCATGCATGGAGAACAATACTAGGTTATATGTGGGAAACGTCTAATGGTGACGTGCAAATGAAGACAGCTATCCACGATTATGCCGTAACTGGTTTGGGTTATTTATATGTTTATGTCGATAATGAAGCGGATTTTGGAAAGGGTGAAGTTAAGTTTACTTCCGTTAATCCTTTTAGAGTGTATGTTCCTCCATCAAGTCGTGATAGATTTTTTCAAGATGCTGATTCGATTATACTATCAACTATTCTAACTGGAACACAAATAATTAACTTATATCCTTTCCTCGGGCCACAAATAGATGAAGAAACTGGGGAAGTAGTGCCAGGCATTATAGAAGACCTGTCGACATATAGAGAAGAAGATTATCCTTATGCTTCGAATAAAAACAGTATGCAGGTGTTTACACCTGATGTTACAAAGGATTTAGATGAATATCAAAGTGAACGTTATCAAATTCTCGAACGTTTCTTTAAAACTAAAGTACCGTTCTATAGAGTCGTAGATACTCGGAGTGGCGAAGAAATGATATTAAATGAAGAAGAATTTGCAGCGTTCCTAAAAGAAAACCCAGGCGTATTCGAGCGTGGTTTAATGAGCTTTGAAGAAGTTCTACAGACCAGAATCGGAGTAATAGCAACTGTAGGAGAGGTAGTCTTGTACGAATCAATTCTCAATACAGACGTATACCCTATTGTTCCTCTCCCTAATATGTGGTCAGGTACACCTTATCCCAAATCCGACGTATCCCGCACACGACCCATGCAGAGATTACTCAATAAACTATGGTCACTAGCTCTATCCCACGCTCAAGCGTCAGCTGGTTTAAAACTTTTAGTACCCTTAGGAAGTGCTGTCAATGGTATAGACCAATTAGAAAAAGATTGGGCTAATCCAAATGCAGTTATAGAAATTGATACTTCTCAAGGAGAACCACATTACCCAGCTCCTACACCATTAGCAGCTGAGTACTACAGATTGATTGACCAAGCTGAGTTCTATATTGATTTTATATTTGGACTACCAGAAATGATGCATGGTTTTTCTGAGAAAGCTCCACAAACAGTACGTGGCACAGAACGAATGATGATGTTAGGTTCTGAACGTCCTAAATCTAAATTACGTGACATCGAATTTAGTTTAAACATACTTGGACGTATTATGTACGCGATGGGTAAGGGTCATTATACATTCAAAAAGATTTTTAGGTTGATACAACCAAACAACAACATCAATGAAATAACTGCAAACTTCTTTACAAGTATGGAAGATACAGTTATAGATATAGCAAAAGACCGTAATCATATCGGTCAACATGATGTAAGAATTGAACCAGGCTCTACATTACCAACTAGTAAATGGGCTGAGTACGGTGTGTACTTTGAAGCATATCAAGCTGGATTGGTAGATAGAACTGAAGTCTTGAAAAAGAATCCTGAAATATTTGATAAGGAGAGTATTTTGTCAAGAATGAGTGAGATTGCACAGTTACAACAAGCAAACGCTTCGTTGGAACAACAAATCAAAACATTGCGAGGAGACTTGCAAACGGCACAAAGGGAGTCTGTCCAAGACAAGAAGCGAGTTGCGGTTGAGAAATTCAAACGTGATTTGACAGAAGTAAGGGCAGACGCGAAAGCAAACAAAAAAGTGCAAGCCAATAGGTTTGCAGATACAGTGAAGTTCGAGTTGGAGAAATTAAGACCTTTATCAGAGAATATGAATAATCCTGTAGAAACAGGTCTTGGTTCCACTCCTGAAGAACCCGAAACATTGTAGAAAGGAAATCATGGAAGATTACATAGCTGAAGCAAATACCAGTGAAGACGTTGTTAGTGACGTTGTAGCTGGGACTGAGGAAACTAATCAGTTCGTTGATGATAATAGTGCATACGATGAGCGTGAATATGAAAATGTTGCTCAACCTGAACTGGAAACTGAGACTTCATCGGTAGATTGGCAAGGCGAAAGCAAAAAGTGGCAGTCATTATATGACAAATCACAAGACAACTTATCTAAGTTGGAAAACGCGTTGACCAAAGCGGTGGAGATGCAACAGACCAATCAGAACGCAACTGTTAATCAACAAACTAATCAAGTACCACAGGTATCTGAGGAGGAATTTAATCCTTGGGACGCCTATTACAAGCCGGATTCACCGTCTTATCAAATGAGAGTTGCTCAAGAGCAACAGTCGGTGTCAAGTGCTATTGAAGGTCATATGACTCAAATGAATCAAAATATAGCCTTAAATAACACAATAAACGAGTTGAAAAATGTTCATAAGATGCCAGACGAAGACGTTAAAGATTTTTTACAGTTTGTCTCACAACCAAAAGAAAATGTTGGTTTAGACAATCTTGTTAAATTATGGAATGACGTTAACGGAAAGAGTGCATCTCAAAACATTTCAGACTCTCTGGAAGCGGTAAGAAACTCAAAGAAGAATCCTGTAAGTCCTGGCTCTATTCAGGGTCAAGACCCTAGAACACGACCATCTAATGAAGCCGATGTAGCGTGGGAAGGAATTATGGGAGCAAATTCTTTAGGTAGATTACCATAATTATTAATGTAATGGAGTAAGAAATGGCAATTAATCAAGGACAGGTTAAGTCATATGACGTCTCTCAAACTTCTTCTAATGCACACCCAGCTGGTGTAGGACAAACTCCTGACGTTAGAAGAATATATAACTTTGGAGACAGAGTAGCAGACTTAACACCCGAAGAATCGCCCTTTTTCGTATACTTAAGCAAAGTAAGCAAAGTACCAACTGATGATTCAGTATTTCGTTACCTAGAAGACCGTTCAAAAATTGATTGGACTAGTCGTGATTTTGCATTAGCCGCAGCTGTTAATGGTGGAAGCGCAGTATCTGCAGGTTCTACATATTCATTTTCAGTAGACGCTAATAGCGATTCTGTAGACTGGTTAATAAAAGGAATGGTATTTGCGGTAGAAACAGCTGATGGTAGTGCTGACAGTTCTGCTGATAAAGCAGCTGCTCAAGCTATTGTCAGAATTGAATCTGCACCTATTGACGGTGGTTCAACTACTACGTTTACTGGTAAAGTTATAAGTGTATCGAATTCAAGTGGTGGTACTGACTACAACAAACTGAAAAATAACGACAGATGTCAAGTTATTGGAACTTCTTTTGCAGAAGGTACAGGAGCTCCTGACGTTTTTTCAAGTCAAATTGATGATAACTATGGTTACACACAAATCTTTAAGACTGCGTGTGAAATGACCAACACAGCAATTGCAACTAAATACAGAGGTTACCCAAATGAGTGGGAACGTATTTGGTCAATGAAATTGCGTGAACATAAAGTTGATATTGAAAGAGCTATGTTGTTTTCACAAAAAGCACGTCAGAGCAACATTCAATNTACTGAANGTCTAATCGGACATATTCTAGTTAACTCAGATGCAACTGATTCAGGTGATTTAAGTTATACATCAGGTAAAGCGTATTTACGTTCTTTAACCTCTGCTAACTTAACTTACGACCAGTTACTATCTGACTTAGAAGTTGTATTCGACCCAGCAAGAGGTGGTAGTGGAGACAGACTTTGTCTTGCTAGTTTACCTGTAATTACTTTCTTTAACAAACTCGGTGATGGCGCATTTATGGATGCTTCAATGGGACATAGTAATGCACCATTTAGACAAGACATGACTACTCAACAAGGCGCTTTTGGACACAAAGTCATGACTATCGAAACCATTCATGGAACTTTACACCTTGTAAAGGAACCATTGTTCCGTGGTATTTCAAGTGGATTTATGTTATTTGCTGATATGAGCAAAGTTTACTATCGTCCTCTAGTTGGAAACGGTGTTAATCGTGATACGTTTATTACGACTAATGTACAATCTGACGATGAAGACCTTCGTAAAGACATGATTCTAACTGAAGCTGGTCTTGAAGTATGTCTACCTGAGTCTCACATGATGTATAGCATCGAAGACTTATAAGGAGTATAGATATGGCAAGAAGTAGTTCACTAGAAGTCAATAGCGGTAGTTATCAAACTGGAGAAAAGGCGTTTGCTAAAATAGACAACCAATCAGCTGTAACAAGAACATTGCTTGCATCTGAGTCTGGAACTCTATTTGCAGTAGATATGTCAGCTGTTGATAATAACGTCACTTTAACGTTACCAACAGCTTCAGATGATATCGCAGGTTGTAGTTATGATTTCTGTTTCACAGTCGATTGTGACGATGATGCAGATTTTATTGTAACTACAGGAGCAGATGCAACTGATATTTATNGATATGTTGTAGCGGGTGCCGCTAACAGCACTGTTGATGATTTTGACGGATTATCTAAAATAACAGTTGATGGTTCAGCTGGACAATCTGTTGAAGGAACGAGACTAACTTTCATGTGTGATGGTGTTAATTGGCATCTATCTGGATATGTTCCAGTAGCAATTGGTACTGCACAACTTGTAGAGTCAGCCTCTGCTTAATAATCCGAATAAATAAGGGTTAACAGTTTTGGATACTGTGGGGCTATTCGTATAAAGGTTTAGCCCCAAAAATCCTAAAGATTTAATATGGAGATTTTATGGCAGTCTATAGTAATGTAAAATGTAAAGTGTTTATCCACCCAGCAAATCCAGGCGATGAAACTGGTGGTGTTGGTACGATGGCTAGAGATATCAAAGATTATGTTGATACTTTAGATTCAACAGATAACAAAGTTCTATCTATTACACATACACAACTACGTGGAGATAGAATACTTACTGTTGTTATTGGTGGGGCTTAGTGAATAATTGTCAACATTGTAATCATCCTAATGAAGGAGGATGGTTTTATTGTAAAGAATGTGGACAACGAGCTCATGCACCAAAATTTACAACAAATTCATGGATGCGTGGAAATTTGTCAAAACGCACTGATGTTGAAGTTGGTTCTATGACTGTAGAACAAAGTTCAAATAAAATGGCGAATAACACAATGAATGATAGATTGAAACAGTTAGGAGTAAAACCACTATGAGTTTTGGAAAAGGTTTAAAGACTTTTAGGGGTAGAACGAGAAATAGGTATAATCAAGATAAGGAGTATGATAATGGCATACGGTATGGGGAGAAGTTACGGCAAGAAGAAAACCAAAAAACGCAAAAAGAAAAAAGCCAGCAAAAAACGTAAGTGAAAGAAAAAGAGGGTATAGTTAATGCCTAGAAAACGAGCTAAATCAATAAGACGTACTACTGGTAAGGGTGGTAACTACCGTCCTACTAAAAAAGGAGCTGGAATGACTCGTAAGGGTGTAAAAGCCTATAGACGAGCAAACCCAGGCTCTAAACTTAAAACTGCTGTAACTGGTAAAGTTAAAAAAGGTAGTAAAGCGGCTAAAAGACGTAAATCGTATTGTGCTCGTTCATTAGGACAACTGAAAAGAAGTTCAAAAAAAACACGAAACAACCCTAATTCACGTATTAGACAAGCAAGAAGAAGATGGAAGTGTTAAATAATGCCTAGAAGAAAAGCTAAGAAAAAAAGAGGTTTATACGCAAACATACACGCAAAAAGGAGACGTATTAAGGCAGGTTCTGGTGAAAAAATGAGAAAGCCAGGAACAAAAGGAGCTCCAACTGCAAAAGCGTTTAAACAAGCAGCTAAAACACGTAAGAAAAGAAAGAAACGATAAATGCAAACATTTGAAGCTCAAGTTGAAGCTTTAACAAGTTTAAGTATTGATGGTAGTAGTGCTCCTACTCAGACAGAGTTGAGTGACTTTCTATCCGATGGAGCAATAGATGTAATTAACTCTATGCCATCACGTTTGAAATATCAATGTGCTACAGAAGATACGTTTACAAGCGCAGCTGTAGGTAGTGAAGGTAAAGTATTGAAGTCTGGTATTGTATTATCTGTTACACGAGCGGGAGAACCATGTAGAGAAATACCTGCAAATCTAGCAACTAGAGCTTCTGATAGTTCTGGAATTGCTTCATCTCATATGGAAGTTGCAACGGCTACAGACCCTGTATTTTATATATACGACGGTAAGATAAATGCCTTACCCGCAAGTGGAGCGTGTAAATATTTAGAAATTAACAGACCAAGTGTATCTTACAGTCATGATTCTATGGATGACTCTGTTACTTCGTTTCCTCTTGAATATGAATATTTAGTTCCATTATATGCATCAGTAAAAGCTTTACAAAATGCTTTAGCTGCTAAGTCTGGTAATTCAGATATTACAACAGCATTAACAGCAATCAAAACAGCAGTAGGAAACGCTGGTACAGAAATAGGTTTAGCTAAAACAGAGTCTGCTGAAATAGCAACATTTACCGATACAGCCTCTGGAAGTAGTAATATGAATACAGCAGTAGATGCTATCAATACTGCAGCTGACAAATTTAGAGCAGATGGTGACGACCCAGCATTATTTGGTGACCAAAGTCAATATGAAACAGGTGAGGGTCTTGCAAAAGTTAATGATGCTTTAGATAGAGCTATTAGTTATATAAATAGTGATTTTCCAAATGCAAATTACGATTTAGTTGCTAATTTATCTGATATAGATGCTCAATTAGAAAATGAGGACACAGAACTAGCAGCCTCAAGAGTTCAACAAGCTCAAACTACTATATCAGCTATACAGACTGATATATCAATAGCTCAAGCTCATATTGCTGATTGGAATGCAGCGATAGGAGCTTTACAAGCTGAAATATCAGGTTTTTCTAATGAAGTACAATCTCGTAGTTCTGTTGTTTCTTCTAAAGCTCAGGCTGTTCAATCTTATCTTGGTACAGCTTCAAATTTTTTATCACAAGCTACTGGATTTTCAAATGAAGTACAGGCAAGACTATCTGTAATATCAACTGAATACGGTTGGATGGAAAAACAACAATCAAAATTACAAGCTGACTACGATAAAGGAATACAACAAATGAGGGGTATCTAATGGGTATATGGAACACGGTTGATGAAGTTACGTCTCCTACTTGGAATCCTGTATCAGAAAACACTAGTCCTTCTTGGTCTTCTTTGACTATAAGTAATTCTATTACATATACGGGTAATTACGAACCTACACCATCTATGGATATAGTAAACGCTTGGAATTTAATTTCAGATAACTGGGAACATTTTTCATATGAATGGGAGGACTTAATTATATAATGGCTGTACATACTATAACTGCAAAACAAGTTTTATCAAGAGTTCGTCAAATATTTCCCTCCGCTGGAGAAACATACGTTTTAAATATCATTAATGATGCTTTAGTTGAATCTGGTATTTATAATACTAAAGTAGCATATGCTAAAACAGATACTATTAAAGACCAAATGTGGTATACGTTAAATGATGATAACTCTGGTCAAAAAATTAATAAAGTCTATCGAGTAGATGTAAAAGATTCTGCGGGCGACTACATAAAAATACCAAGATTATTAGATGGTGAAACACAAAAAATGGATACAGTATAATGGCATTAGCAGCAGAAGTAACAACCGTAACTTGTACAGCTAAATCAGCTATTGATGCAAGTGAATATTTTTTATTATATGGTATGGGTTCTGATTTTGAAGAAAACGCATATCATGTTTGGATAGATAAAGCTGGTAGTGATTCTGAACCATCAGGATTATCATCTACTGGTTTAGAATGTGATATTAGTGGTGTATCATCAGCCGCAGATGTTGCTGGTGTAGTTGCTGGAGTTATTAATGGTCAAACTGACTTTTCAGCTTCAGTCACTTCTGGTTCTACAATAACTATAACTAATGCAGTCAGAGGTTCTGTAACAGATGCTTCTGATGTAAACACAGGTTTTACAATATCTACATCGACACAAGGTGTTGGAACAAAAACAAGTAACTATGATTACCCAGAAGATGAGTTAATGTGGTTTATTAAAGGAGATAATTTAGCACTTACTACAACTAAAGGTTCTGATGCGTCAAGTGTTCATGAAAAATTAGGTGATTTAAAAGCTATTGATGAAAATGTGTTAGACGGTATTTTAATACATTTTTATGCTGAACCTGATGCTGTAACTAGTATAGATAGTACATTAGACTTAGATAATTCATTACATCTTTATGTAGTAGACTATGTTAAATCAAGATTGTTTATGGATAGAGCAGCTCAATCAAATGATGCTGGAATTGCATCAACAAGTTTAAATCTAGGTAATGTCCATGAAAGAAAATGGAAAGATGCATTAGTTAGATTTGGTACACGTAAACGTGAAAAGGTTGGCGGACTTAGAGTCGTTAGACCTTTTGACATGAGATAATTGTCTTAGAGACGGTGGTGGAGGGTAAAGGAAAGTAAATATGGCATTTCCAAAATTTCAAACTAAAGAAGTTTTAAACAAAGTTTTAAACTCAGGGGAAGATGCGTTAAAAGTAGATATAGATAACGTAACTCTGAATACAGAAAGTAGCACGGTAAGTCTTGAAGTAGATTTAGACCATGGAACTGACGATGTTCTAATATACGCTAATACAAATAAGTCAGGTAGTGGTACTAGTTATGTTCCTCTTGTAGATAGTGATGGTCATTTACAGGTAGATACTATGTCATCTGCCTTACCAAGTGGAGCGGCAACGGCTGCAAATCAGGCTACAATAATTTCTTCATTAGATGCGTTAGATAATGCAGTAGATGGAAATTATTTAAATGTAAATGCTAACATAGCAGGAACTGATTTTGTTGGTGGGGCTGGAGCAGTAGCAGCTGGAGTACAAAGAGTTACATTAGCATCTGATGACCCAGCAGTTACAGATTTAGCGGCTATGGAAGTGTTGTTAACTGGAATAGATGCTGATACAAATGCAATAAAAACTGCTGTAGAAATTATTGATAACGCTATTGACGGAAGTCAAATGCAGGTTGATGTAGTTGCTATTTCAGCTCAATCAGATGGAACTTATATAGGTGATATTAAATTTGGAGAATCTTTACCAGCTGGTTCAAATGCAATCGGTAAACTAGCAGCTAATAGTGGCGTAGATATTGGGGATGTAGATGTAACTTCTATGCCTACTAATTCTGCTACAATATCTAATCAAACCAGAAGCGCTACAAGTTATGCGGCTTTAACTGGCTCTAATTTAACTACAGATAATCAAGGTATTTTTAGCTACGTTATACAAATTACAAGCACTGATAACTGCACACTAAAAGTACAAGGTTCTAATGATAACTCAAATTGGGTTGATGATGATATGGATGAGGTAACCATAGCTACTGGAGCAAGTGGTTTGATATCTGGAACTTCATTTTTTAAATATATAAGATTACAGTTTAAGTCAAGTGCTACAAATGGAACTACTGTAAATGGACAAGGTTTTGCAAAATGATAAGTAGAACAATACAATTAGCAGCAAGACTATCAAGAAAATGGCAATTTTTAAGAGCGAGCTATCAATCAACTAATGCTCGCTGGGAAAACTTAAGGTAAAATTATGGCAGCTTTAACAGGAAATACAATCGCATCAACATATAAAGACTTATTACAAGTATCTAACAGTAATAGTGGTGTTGATGGAACTTTAAGAAGTGTAGAAGACGGAGAGGGAACTGCATCCGTTTTACAAATAAGTAGCAGCGCAGTCAAAGTAGGTGGTACTGTAGATTTAGATGGAGCTGTAACTATTAATGAATCTAGTGCAGATGTAGATTTTAGAGTAGAATCTAATGATAATACACATATGCTATTTGTTGATGCAGGTAATAATAGGGTTGGCATAGGTACGGACAGCCCTAGCCTTCAGTTTGTTGTGAATGCAGCTGACGGTAAATCTGACAATGCTTATGTTGCTTATATTGGTAATCAAGAAGCTACGGATGACAGGAGTTATGGTTTACAAATAGTAGCTGGTAGTACTGTCAATGATGCTCCTTTATTTATTCAAGACCACGATGCTTCAAACGATTTACTGATTTTAAGAGGTAACGGTGCCATGGGCATTGGCACAACTGCTCNAGCTGCAAGGTTGCATGTTCATTCAGATGATGAAACAAATCTTTATATTACAACTGATGCTGACAATAGGGATACAGGGCTTTGGTTTGGACACGATTATGATGGAACAGCAGCTTATTCTGGTATTGTTTATGATAGAGAGCCTTCTTATCAATTAAAAATATTTAATAATAATTCAGTAGCTGACCATTTAGTAATTAGCAATGATGGGCATATTGGCATAAGCACAAGCAGTTTTGAATCTTGGCATTCAAATTGGGATGGTATATTACAGATTTCAGCGACAACTACTCTTGGTAATTATAATAATACTGATACATACTTACTTGAAAACGCTTACCATGACGGGTCTTGGAAATACCAAACTGCTTCACACGCCTCAAAACTTACTAATCAAGGCGGGACATATCAATTTTCAGTTGCAGGCTCTGGTTCAGCAGATGCTACTATTAGTTGGACAGACGCTTTAACAATTGCTAATGATGGAAAAATTGGCGTTAATGAAGATAATCCTGCAGGTTTAATGCACATTGCTATAGATGATGGTACTATGCCAGGTGTGGTTGATTCTGAATCTGCGTTAGTATTGCAAAATAATAGTGCAACTGGTGATGGTTGTACGTTTACTATAATTTCAGGAACAGCAAATAATTCACAAATTTGTTTTGGTGATGCAGAAGATTATGATGAAGGTGTTATTCTTTACAATAATAATGCTGATGATATGACATTTAGAACAGCTGGCTCAGGTGAGGATATGCGACTTTCTTCTGTGGGTCATCTTGGAATAGGATGTGACCCAAGTGATAGTTATGAGATTCACGTTGAAGCTAGTGATACTCCTATGCTTGCACTTCAAGATACCACTAATAATGTTGTAATAGGTATGTCTTGTGATAATAGTCAAACATATGTGGGTTCAATTTCAAACCATACTTTAGTATTCAGAACAAATGATGCTAATAGAGGTTGGTTTACAGATACAGGTACATTTAATGTAAGAGAGGTAACTGGAACTGCATCTAATAATGCTGGAAAAATGACAACTTCTAATACTTCTTATGCTACTTCATTACAGCTATATGGTTGTGCAAGAACTTCAAGTGATGCTTGGAAAGTAATGACAGCTTATCACGGAGATGGTTCTAATAATGAATTTAATGATGTCATTTTTGAAGTAGAAGGTAATGGTGATGTCGAGTCTGATACAGGAACTTATGGAACTGGTGCTTCTGACTATGCAGAGTATTTTGAATCTAAAGATGAAAAAGCGATTGCAGTTGGCAAAACAGTAAAACTTGATGGTGGTAAGGTCGTAGCTTGTGAAGATGGAGATACACCAATGGGTGTTGTTAGACCAAAACAAGGTGCTTGTTCAGTCATAGGAAACAAAGCACAACATAGTTGGCATAGTAAGTGGTTAAAAAATGATTATGATGAATTTATTATGGAAGATTGTACAGTAACAGAATGGACTGAAAAAGTATATGACCCTAAGCGAGATAGCGAACTTGGGATGTATAGAGATGAATTTCATTCTTACGAAACTGATAAAATTCCATCTGATGTGACTGTTCCTGATGACGCTAAAGTCTTAACAGAAGATAGTAATGGAAATAAATTGCAAAGAAAAAAAATAAACCCAGATTACAAATCAGATTTAAAATATGAACCAAGAGAAAAACGAGATAGCTGGTGTTTAATTGGATTGCTTGGTCAAATACCTATTACAAAAGGTCAACCAGTATCATCAAATTGGATTAAAATGAAAGACGTTTCAGATACAGTTGAAATGTACTTTGTTAAATAAGAGGAATTAAAAATGGCAGTTAAATGGTCTGTTAGACGATTAAAATATGAATTATCAAAAGATGGCAAATCAAATGTTGTCACAAGCGCTTATTGGAATGCTGACGACTCAGAAGAAGTAACAAAGGATGGTGAAAAAATAATAGCTCGAGGTAGGCAATATGGAACTGTTTATTTTGATTTAGAGAAAGTTTCTGAAGTAAAGTATAAAAAAGGTGATGATATACCTGAAGGAAAAAAAGTAGGTGATGTAAAAACAGAAGCTAAAGACCCTTGGAAAGATAATGATTTTGTAGAGTACGACAAACTTGACGAAAATACAATTATTGGATGGGTAAAAGCAAATCTTGGAGATGATGAAGTAAAATCATTAGAAGATGAAATTGCAAGGCAGATAGACGCTCAAAAGAAGCCAACTAAAGGTCAAGGAAAGCCTTGGTAGATGAGTAGAAAACTAAACGAATGGGCAGATGCAAGTAAAGTATTGCACGGATTAGCATTGATTGGATTTGCTCTGGCTATATTATTTAGTGTTTTAAGTTGTGAAGATATACGCATTGGAAAAAGCAGAGAAGAAATCTCTACTGAATTATCAAGAGCTATGTTTGAAGTAGACAGCATTATAAGCCAAATACAGTATCAACTAGACTCTACTAGGGTAGATGAAAGATACTATCTTGATATGCAAAGGATTAATAATGGTCATCCTTAGAGTTTTGTTCGTAGTCACAGTGTGGATACTTATATTGTCCAGCTGTTCTGTTCATGCTACAATAGACCCTATACCAAATAAAATTAAAGATACTAATGGAAAGCTTCATTACTATACTATGTACAGACTAACAAACTTTAATGAACCTGTTAGGTATTGTGGATTGCATGAACAATGGGAAAGAGTTGAACCTTTAAATGGAGTTATACAATGAAATGTGATACCTGTTGCGATTGTTGTTGTGGGTGTTGTAAATGAGCAAACCTTTAGGACAAGACTCAAGTCTTAACATATCACTTCCTATGCTTTTGCAGGCAGTTGGTTTTATAGGCGCTATGATATGGGGATTTGGCGAGTTAAATGGTCGCATATCTTTTCTTGAATATCAAGTAAGAATAAACGAAGAACATATTGAAGCTATTGTGGAAGATGCAAAAGAAAGTCAAAATGCTGAAATACCTGCTGATATAAGGCAGAATGAAAAAATTAGAGTGCTTGAAAAAGAAGTAGAAAGATTGCGTAATGAGCAAGNCAATTAGTGAAGATGCTCAGATTCACATTAGTGTGGCTTTTCTTATTAAAGCTATGGTGGCAGTTGCGGTTGTTACTGGGAGTTGGTATCAAGCACAGATGAAGTTTGCAGAGCAAGATAGAAGAATAAAAGATTTAGAAAGTAAGGTTACTGTAATGAGTGCATCTATAGAAGGTATAGAAACTCAACACATACAGAAACTAGAAGAAGAAAACAGAAGCCTAATGCAACGATTAGGCATCAAAAAATAGGAGTTAACATGGCTAAAAAAGAAAATAAAAAAGAAAATGCGCCAGTAGTAGTACTCGATGATAAAGAATATCAGATTGAATCAATGACAGATGACCAAAAGTTAATGGTGTCTCACATTGGCGATTTGAATAGAAAGATAGAAACCACAACTTTTAACTTGCAACAATTACAGTTTGGTAGACAGGCTTTTATTAATGCTTTAAAAAGTGGTTTACAATCGGAAGGCACTGATAATAAATGATTGAAACCTATGCAGAGTACGGGGCAATTGGAGTTATAGTCTCACTATTTGTAATGATGATAGTGAATCTTATGAAAAGCCAAAGAGCTCAAAATGAAGATTTAGACGTAATACGACAAGAAATGACTAAAATAGAATCTACAGTAGAGAATGTAGAAAGTATTGTTATTAAACTTATCGAGAGATGGAACAAATCGGACGATACAAGTGCTCGTCATAGAGAAGACATAGTAAAAGAGTTGAATGATGTAACTGACGATTTAGCGTACCTCAAAGGACGTATTAATGGAAAGGCAAGTTAACTTTATGATAGATTCAACAAAAGCTGTTTTAAACGGAGCAGTGGGTGTTGGTGTGTGGTGGACTAACTTGCCTATGTTGTTACAAATGGCAGTATCTATAGCAACTCTAGTATATTTAATTGTTAAAATAAATAAAGAAATAAGGAGCTAATATGCTACAAAAAATGGTTATGGAATACCTTTTCAATGAAGAAAATAAACAGAAAGTCATTGAAGAATTAAACAAGAATGTAAATATTCCCATTATTAATGAAGATACAGAAGAAAAGATTATTTCTGCTATCTACAATGTGTTTGAAGATGTTATGGGAAAGGTATTAAAAAAGTAATGAGAACTACTTTTGGAGAAATTGTACAAGAGGTATTACGTCACGAGGGGGGTTATGTAAATGACCCTCTTGATAGTGGTGGTGAAACTAAGTACGGAATATCAAAAAGAGCTCATCGAAACGTAGATATTAAAAACCTTACCGTAGAAGATGCTTGTGCTATTTACAGAGAAGATTATTGGAAACCATCTAAGGCGGAAAGATTAACAGAAGAACTAAGAGAACCTTATTTTTTATTTTTAGTAAATGCTGGCCAAGGTAATGCTGTAAAAGTTTTACAAAGAGCTTGTAATGCTAAAAATGGTAAAAGTGATGAAATCAAAGTTGATGGTAGAATAGGTAAAATGACAATAGCAGCTTCTAAAAAATTAGAGAAAGATAGACTTGTATCATACATTGTACTACACTATGCTAAAATCATATACCGAAATTCTTCACAAGAACGTTTTTGGTATGGTTGGTATAGGAGAGCTTTAGGGTTATAATGCCTAAACAATATCTTAGACTATCAGATTTTGCAGGTGGATTGAACACAAAGTTCGATGCTCGTGACATAAGTGACAATGAAATAACTGTTGCTAACAATATGCACGTGTATAGACAAGGACAATTGTTTTCTTCAACTACATCTGCTACAGAAACATCACGTTCAGCTGGCACATCAACAAGTGGTTACGGTACGTTTTTATTTAAATCTGACAATGATTTATCTAACAATGAAAAATCTATTGATTTGTTAGCGTTGGCAGATGTTCTTGAGGGTCAAGTAGATATAATAGAAGACCCTTTTAATACTATTGGAGCAAGAGACAATACTAATCATTTAAATACAATTGATTTAGGCACTAATCATGCTGGTGGTGAACAAAATCATTATTACGCTAACGGAGCGTTAAGAGTTGTAGATTCTCAAACTACTCAAACAGGTAATACTGCTTATTGGTATGGACATATAGATAGAACTGGTACAATACCAGGCGGAGCTGTTAATACTTGGGTATCTGTTACAAATAATTTAGCCGCTCCAACAGCAGGTAATATAACAGAATCTGGAAGCGCTACTTATGGAGCTGAAAACAATGGTTTTGACATTTCATTGTCAATTGAGTCTACAGATGCTGATGGTCTATGGGAAGCAACAACATACGAGTTGGCTTCTTCATGGGTTTATGAAGGAGACCAAGAATCTTTATTGTATACTTTTCCAGAATCTGTAACACTTGGTGTAAATCAATATTTTACAGGTGTATTAATAGGATTAACACGTAGTTCAAGCGCATCTAATAAAAGAATTAAAGGTGGTAGAATATATATAAGGAAAAAAGATAGTACAGATTTATATACATTATTTGCTGATATGGATTTTGAACGTGGAGTTAGAGAAGACATGGGTGCTGATTTTGTAGCATGGACTAATTCAAGTAACGATTATGTTAATTCTTCTAGTATAGAAATAAAAGGCCCGAGTATAGATACATACGAATCTATTAACGGTTTTAGTCCAGATGTAGGACATTTATCTTTTGGAGAAGCAGCTGGATTGTTCTATAAAGATTCTACAATATCCAATCAAAGAGCATTTGTATGTAATGTTAAATACTATGTAGAAACAGGTTCGTCTTCAGTCAAATTTATGCCAGACAGAATACTATACTCTCCTATTGGTAAATATGATACGTTTCCACCTAATCAGTACATAGACTTAGGCACAAACGACGGAGAAGATTTTACAGCAATAGAATCATTTGGAAACAAGTTATTAGCATTTAAACAAAGTACATTATATATCATAGACATTAGTTCTCCCAATGATACAGACTGGCAATTAGAAGCAACTTACAATGGATTAGGTATAGACAAACCATCTGCTGTAGTTAAAACTGAGTTTGGTGTATGTTGGGTTCGTAAAACTGGTATATACGCATGGTCACCAACACAAGGTATTGTAGAGTTATCTGCAAAACTTGACAAAAACTCACAACCAATGACAGGACTTACTAATCCTGTTGTAGGTTTTTATCCACCAGATTCACAACTGTTAGTGATACAGAACTGTGGAGCGGCGTCAGACGCTTTGGTATATGATTTTCCAACTAAGTCATTTACAGAACTTGGTTCTTATACAGGAGCTGCGATAACTAACCTACAAAACAACCAAGATAACTGTATTTGGTTAGAAGGAAATAATGTAAAAAAATATTCTTCTGCTCAGGGTCAAACAGCTTGGACTGTAGAAACAAAAGATTTTGATTTTGGTAATCCTGGCGTATTAAAACGTCCGTTAAAGTTAATTGTTACGTATACATCTAGCACAAATGCTACTGTAACTACTAAGTATTTCAAGGATGGAGATGGAACAGCAGATGATTTGGATTCCTCTACTTGGGATGCGGCTTCTAATAGTGGTGTTAAAACAATTAGTCTATCAGGAATAGGTAACATAAGTAGTATAAAGTTTCAAATTGCAGGAGCATCAGTTAGTGGTGGATGTAAAATAAATGATATTACTGTAGTGTATAGAACTACACGTAGAGAACCTGCAACAGGTGTGAATTAATATGCCTTTAGTTAATACTAACAGAGAAAGAGCAAGACAACGTCAAGAACGTGGTAATTCTGCGGGTCAAAGATTAAATGAGAGAATAGGTGGATGGGAGTCTACTGCTAATGGTCTAAAACACGGTACTGTAGAAATTACATCTTCTGGTGGTACAGAACGTATTAAAGTTGCAAGTAGAGAACAAAAATCGTCTGCTATTATGGATGGTGACTATGGAACTACAGAGACTAGTATAGACGTAACTGATGGTTCTGTATTTACTGTTGGAGATATTATTAAAGTTGCTGTAGACGGTGCAATAACTGGGGTTGAAAATTTGTTGATACAATCGATATCTAGTAACACTCTTACAGTTAGACGAGCAGTTAATGGTACAACTGCAAATAATTTAGCTGAAGAAGCTGAAATATTTGTTATAAATCCTAAAAAACCTACAAGATATACGGAGTTATCATCAGAATCATTAACATTTAATAGAGATGGTCAGACATTTAATTATCCAAAACAAATGCAGTTTATACCTGCATCAGCTCTAACGTTTGGTTCAGCTTTTACATTTAGTGGAGCTAATTTAGCTAATTATGATAACGCTGAATATGATGTTATGTTTATATTAAAGGATATGCAAACATACAGTGTAACAGGTTCTGATGAATCTAGTGCTCAATCATTACAGATATTTGCTGATAATAAAACTGGTACAGGATTTACACCCACAGCTAATATTTTTATTGGTAGTGTACTTAGTAGTTCGACAGTTACGTCGTTTGATGATTCTAGCGCTGCGTTTGGTGGAACAACATTATCAACACCAGCTTATAATACAGCTAAGACAAGTAATGATGCATATGATGACCAATCTACAGCAAGTGTTGTATCATTAGACGTAACATTTACATTAACTTATTCATCGGTAGTTGATAAAGGTGGAGATATAAATGTAGAGGGATATATTAGAGCTGGAACATCTGATGGTTCTAATGCTTTTAATTCCTCACAATATGAACAACAACAGTTTACAGATTTTAGAGACCCAGCTTTTGGAGCGGGTACAAGAACAATAACAAAGAATTTTACATTTGGTAGTGCTCTTGGTAATCCAGCCAGAGTAGTATTAACAATAACAGATTTTAGTGTGACTGGAGGTAGTTCAGCGACATTAGCAGGAGCACTTACATCAATAACATATACCACGTCAAGTGGAACAACACGCTCTATTACTGGAGCAAATAGAGCAGATGCTATAGTTATAGCACGATAAGGAGGACATATGCCTACAAGAAGTTTATCATCATTTTTATCAACATTAACACCAAGTGGTGTTGGTTTAATGTTTGAAGGAATGGAAAGAGGAAAAGCAAATCAAGCTATGAGAAGATTTGCAGCTAATCAAGCTAGAAATTTATCTGACGCTGGAAGTATTTTTGGTATAGGTTCATCAGTTTCTAAATTAGGTGCTTTAGCATTAATGGCTACAAATCCATTTAGTCTTCCATTACTCACTAATATGTTAGTAGGGGGAGCTGTAGCTGGTATTGGAACAAAATTTGCAGGAGATACAGCGTCAGGTAGATTATCTGAAAGAAGTGTATCTGATTTTATGGATGGTAACATATTATATGGTAGACAAAAGGCTTTGGATTTAGAATCACAAGCAGACACTGGTATACGTAATTTTGAAGATGCTGTTTTACCATCTGCGGTTCAATCAGCTTTTACAACACCCTTGACATATTTAACAATGCAAAATAGAATGTTCAATCCTTATACACAAAATCCATCAACTGTTACATCAGGTTTTACTAATATTTACAATAATCCTGGCTTAAGTTTAAATGCTTTGCCAGGTTCAGGTGGACAGAGTATGAATAATTTATTTGGAATGACTATGGGGAGACCTTACTAATGTCAAGATATGATGATTTTTTACAAGGAAATATGTATTCAAGACCAGCTCAAATGATGAATACTATTAATCAGTATATGAATGCAAATGCAGCTGTGATACCGACACCTACTACAATGACTCCAAGTACTGCTACAATGACTCCAGTCGGTGGTGCAACTAAACCTCCTCCACCAGAATTTACACCTTACAGTATAGGTACACCTATGCCTACTGTTGACCCTACCATGGACGATAGAGGCCCAGATATAGTTGGTTCTAATATGGATAACTTACCTCAAATTTTTGGAGACTTGGGAATAGACTCTACACAACAACAATCTTTATTAGATTTTATAGGTATGACTGGAGGAGACCAAACACAAGGAATATCTTCAGAAGAATGGGCTCAGTTTTTTGGACTACCTGGCGAATATGCTGGTAGATTTGCAGGATTTTCAAATTTAGAAGACCTATCATCTCAAGTATCTGGTATTTCTGAAAGAGCTGGTGCCTCTGCTATGTCGGAAGTACAAGCTGCTCAATCAGCTAATATTCAAGGTCAAAGGAGAGGAAGTTTAGTTGGTGGACGAAATGATTTGAGAAGAAGGGATTTAATGAATACTTTAAATCAAAGAAGGGAATCAATACAAGAAGGAGCTGAAAATGAATACGCAAAAATTCTAGAAGGATTACGTAGAACCTTGAGAGAAGGATTTAGTATATCTGGTAATGTATTTCAAGACAATCCAGATGTTATGGAAAAAGCTCAAAACCAACTTGCATTAGCTAAAGATTACGCTGCTGGATATTTATCACGTGGAGGAACAGATAGGTTTTGGAATCTTATGCATAATTCTTTTTATAAAGATTTAATAGGTGCTCAAAGAACAGAGTTTGACACTTGGTGGCAACAACAATTACGAGGTTAGAGTAATATTATGGCAAACGCAATAGATGATTTAAGATATATATCTCGATACGGATACCGAGACCCATGGGCTGAAGCTACAAACAATATAACCAACAGTTTGTTAGCCTATGCTAAAAGTAAAAATGACAGAGATGTTTTAATTGCACAAGTAGAACAAAGACGAGAACAAGAAAATCAAAGACGAATAGAAGCTGAACGTGATGATGTAATTAATATGGCACGTATATTACCTTCAGATGAGGTAGGTGATTTTTTAAGAGGTCAGAATATGTTCGGGCCAGCTGTTGATGCTGTTATCCAAAATTCTGATAAATCTAAAATTAAATCAGATAATAGACAATCTCTTGTAGATACTATTTCTAACACTAAACTACCATTGGATGACAGAATAGAAGCCGCAAACGAAGGATTTTTAAACGCAACGACTTCACAAGACCAAGTGTACTTTAATAGATTTAAAACTAATTTGAATCAAGAAAAATTAAAAGTTGATACAAAAAATAGTTATCTTGAGATGGGTAATTCTATGCAAAGTTTCCTTGGGGACGACCAAGAGGCATATAACAACGCTCTTGAAGATGATAATATAGTATTAGCTAAAAGTATTCTTGAAAGAGCTGTTACAAGAACAGGTAATACTCTAACTGGTATTACTTCTATGTACAATAACATCATCAAAAACAATAGAACCATTACTGAAAAAGCTGCAATTGGTGACTTGCCTATCGAAATGAAAAATAAATCTGACGGAGAAATGGATGAATTTGAACGAAAGTATTTGAGTGTTATACCTGCACAATATAGAACAAATAATTTTTCCGAGTCACTTGCTAACTGGCAGTTAAATACAAAAGCTAAGGACTTAGGACAACCCAAACCTCAAGGTAGAGGTAAAGAGAAACCCACAGTTGATGATGCTAAAACTCAAACAATTTACAAACCCATAGATGGTGTTAGTGAGGGCAATATACAACTACCTAATACGGCTATGGTATCTTTAATAAACCCTAGAACCAATACACCATTTCCACAAAAGTTTACATCTGATGTAGCTCGTAGAATGGTAGAAACTGGACAAGGTACAATTAATAAAAATAATGCTATGATTGAGTTTGAATGGGCAACTCGTGATGACTTTACGGCAGCAGGTAGTAGAGCAATAACTTATCAATCTATTGAAAAACCTAGTAGATATAGTACGGCTGGTGTGCAAAAAAGAAACAAAAGAATTACACTACGTTCTGGTGACGAGGTTATGGATAAATCAAGTGGCAAAAGATTTCCAGTCGTTATTGACCAACCTCCAAGAGCTGTATCTAGAGATGATATAGGTTATATCGTCAACGGTAATCGTTACAATTTTCAACAATTTATCAATAAATTTGCTAAACCTATGTACGATATAGAGGAAACAGAGATAATGGAAAAAACAAACGATATCAGTACAGGAAATTTCAACGTTATTAGTATTGAAGCTATACAATAGAAAGTAAGAATGTCCCAACAACAATTATATAGATATACTGTAGATTACAATGGTTACCGATTTACAGTAGATGGATATCAACAACCTAGCGTAGATGATATACATAAACTGTATGTTGATTCTGTTGTAAGTCAACAACAACCTAATGTAAACATACCAAGTATAGATATTGGTGGTATGGAGACTGGTGATGAAAGAGCTGACGTAAACGCAAATACAAATATATCATTTGCAAGTGACCAGCAATATAAAGATGCGTCTTGGATGCAAAGATTTGCAGAAAGTGCAAAGTTAGCAGCTATACCACACTTTGGAACAATGGAGTCTGAGTTTAGTCCTGCTGATGAAAGTTCAGAATTATGGGCAGAAGCATTAGGTGGTTTAACGGGAGCCGTAGTTGGTATGGTTCCAATAAGTGCAGCTACAGGTGGTATTGGACTTGTAGGTGCTTCGGCTAATGTTGTGTCAAAATATAATACCTTTAATAAAATAGTCAAACAAGCTAACGCATTAAAAAAGATAGGTAAAATTTCTGAATCACAAAAGAAAATGAAGTTAGCTCAGAATTACGCTAAGAAATACGACGATGTATTTAAACAAGCTGTTGCTACAAACACTATGCCTAAAACAACTGGTATATTAGGTAACATAACTCCATACAGACAAATGATATTAAAAATGGCTGAGAAAAATCCAGGCCATGCAAGAGCATTAAATTTGTTATCAAATAACATTGGAACTTTTTCTATATACGGTCAAACTAAATTACCATACGATAGGCTAGAAGGAAGATTAGAACAGTTAGGAGCTGATGCTGTATCTAGTGTAGTATTTTCAGTAGCTGGTCTACCAACAATGTTAGGATATGCGTCAAAGGGTGTTAAATACGGAGTAGAGCCAAGTCTTTTATTAGGAGCTGGTATGTACTCTGATTTAGGTCAATCAGACATGACACTTGAAGAACGATTGATACATGGTATGTCTTTGGTTGGGTTTCATTATGCGAGACAAGGATTAGGAGCGTTAGATGTAAAGAGTAGGATTGCTACAGCTTTACGTACAAGCAACCCTGAATTAACTGATGCAAGATTAAATTCTATTATGAATAATCCTGGCACAGATAGACTTGTAAAGGGTGTAATAGACAAAGCCATTGAAAAACCTATGTACTCTGACAAAAATAACTCCCAACGTCAAGTAGAATTACTACGTACATACGAAAAAGGTGATGGTAAATATGGTGTAGTTTATCGTGATATTAGCACAGGACAGGGGTATGAGATATCAGGAGCTTCTAAGGTCGACGCACTACAATCATTTAACAAAAAATTCAGTAAGAATGTACCAGAAGTTCAAACTCCTGTTAAGTCTAGAAATCTTACGCCAGAAGAAAAAATAACACTTAAAGAACTACAGACTAAAGAAAAGGAAATTAGAGATGCTATGAGTTCATCTCGTTCTTTTGAAGTGGTAGAGGATGTGCGTTCTTCGTTAGAAAATGTTGTAAATCCATTTAAAGAAACTAAAGGTATATACGAAGTAGATAGTTGGAGAAGTAAAACAAGAGAAGCTAGACAACGTGTAGAAGATGTAAAAAACAAATATAGCCTAGATTTACAAGAAGGTAAGATTAATCCTTCTGTTGCAAAAACAAGATACGAAAAAGAAATTGTTAACGCTCAAAAACAATTAGATACTTCACAAAAGAAATTACAANAAGCTTACAAGGGTGTGTCTACNACAGAAACATCTGAATACGTTATTCCCGCAGGTGGTGTTAAAAGATTTGAAACAGGGGATTTTGTAAGAATACCAAAGTATGATGTTAATACACGTCAGTTAGATTATAGTAAAGCTGGAATTGGTAGATATTTAGGTACATTAAGTTCTTTCAATAAAACAGCAAAACAAGAGATTATCATGCCTGACTGGATGAGGTCAGAACCTACAAGATATACAAATCTATTTAGAGATGTAAGTGTTTTTGAAATTAAAACACATGGTGGTTCTCGTGTTGCTAAAGTAGCTATTGCAGGTAAAATGTCTAAAAATGTATTAGAGTCAATACAAAAGGCAAATAGGTCAGAAAGACCAATATTAGAATACTTAGAAACAAGCAAAGAAGGTAAACCGTTTTTTGACAATCCAATTGTTAAACAAGAACGTAGACCTGTTCGTGAAGAATTAGGTGGTGGTTTCTCATCTACATCATACCAAGATGTAGGAATATTTAACGTTAATAGTCCTATCTTTAGAGAGTTATTCTCTAAAAGAAAACCTCGTGGTGGTATAAAACCAGAAAATATACGTACTGTCGAAGCTGAGAGTAGAGGTATGGTGGAACCAGTTGGTAACATAGTCAAAGCTTTGAAAGAAACTGGTATAAAAGACAATGTAAAAGGAGACTTTGTAAAAGGAGCTGGTCAATTTAGTATTGCTGAAAAGAACAAAGTTACAGGATATACAGCCGAAGAAAATATTAGAAACCTAGTTCATTTGGTAATGGACTATAACAGAGCGTGGTCTGAGAATCAGGCGGGTATATTCGGAGCTAAGACTAAAAAACCATACGAGACGGCTATGTTTCAAGAGATATACAAGGAAGCTGTTGAGTCTGGATATAAGAAGTCTGCAAAAACATTATACAATGAGTTCGGGCCTGGAGGTAAGATACAACAACTTGTAAGTCCTACTCCTGTGGAAAGAGTCGTAACTGATACATACTACCAGTACTCACCTACAACAATAAAAAAGATAAAACTATCAGATGGTAAACCAGCTTTTCCAGATGGTATTGTTACACCAGAACTGTCGAGAGCGTATGAACTCAATCGAATGGAGTCATTAGGTAAGAAACTAGAGAAACGTAGGGATGAAGAACGTTCTAAGTTTGCTCAGTTAAAAGATGCAAATGTAAACCAATGGCCTGATATGAATCGTATGGATAGAAAAGCTAAGATAGATGCTGAGGTATTTGAATCATATCCAGAGTTTAATCCTGTTAATGACAAACCATGGACTGTACTTGCTAAATGGGACTCACGTTCAGAAAATAAAATAAATACAAAGACAAGACGTATGGTAAAGAACGGAGAGGTTGCAAGGTTCAAAAACAAAGAAGAAGCTGAAGTTTTTGCTAGAGACCATTGGTTAAACGGTGACGCTCTTGAAATGCAAGTTATTAATTCTGTTGATAGAATATCAAATATAAAAGGCCCCGAAGTACAAAAGTTTCAATTTCAACAAAAACAACTCAAAAAAGCTCAAAAAGAAGCAAATATACCACAAGAAGAATACAGTTATATATTACGTGAATTATTTCCAGAGAGTTTGGGTTCATCTAATAATATGACAGCGGAACAAATACAATTTGCAACTGCGTTCATTAGTCCGTCAGGTAATACGAAAGTCTATCAAGATAAAATGACATCTATAGTGCCCCCAGCTGACATGATTAGTAGAACGCAAAACAGATGGCAAAGACTTAAATTTAGAGCTAGTACATTGTTGTTACCTGTTTCTACTCAACACATGATGTCTAAGTCTAAAACAGCAGAACAACGTGGTAGGGACATGATAACTCATGAAAGAATGAGACAGGAAATTACAGGTGATTTTTCAGAGTTTATTGTAAACTTTAGAAAATCTTTTGGTATGAGTAAAAAAGATTTTGCAGCTCTCTCATCTGTTATAGACCCTAAGTATAAAGAGTTCTACGATAAAAGACTAGACAAGTATAATATAGAATCTGCTAAGGAAGCTTTTCAGTTATATCAAAATAAAATACTTGGTGAGGTATTAATACCTAGTGGTGTTGAGGTTAGGAACGCAAGTAAAACTAATGCAAAATACGAACCACTATTTGAAGCCTACGATAGGTTTGGTAAACGTATTGACTTAGCTGTTGGGTATGATGGTGTCAGAGTAGTTAGTGGTATAAAATACTTAGACAGTAATGGTAATACTAAAAACCCTGCAGTACAAGCTACAAGAGATGTAATGAGAGAGGGTAAATGGGTTAAACAACCAGAGTCTGGTACTATAATACCAAAAGAATATTTTGAAAGTTTACGTACATTTAACAGAGATACAGGTAAGTATGAAGGTGGATGGTATATAGAAGGTAAAAATAGATTTGTTGTAGAATGGGCAGATAAAAATACATACAAGGTAACTAAAATCGGGCCTGATAGAGTAGAAGCTAAAAACCCAGCGTCTGAAGCAAGTAAATTTGTAAAGATTTATAATCGTGAAGGAACGCCAGGCAAGTTCAATCATCACATTGAACAAAACTATCTTACAAGAATACTAACTGACGAGTTTCGTGATTTAATGTCTACAAACTCACAATTCTTTGATGGTGTAGCGTGGGTGGTATCAAGGACTGACCCATCTATTCGTTCCATGGCAGGTTCATTACGTGAAAAACATGACGCAGCTAAACAATATCTAACCAACTCAAGTAAATTATGGCAGGATAAAGCAGGTGTTTATGGAACACAGTATTCAAGGGTTGCAGATTTGCCACCTATGATGGCTTTTGAGAAGGGTACGAATTACGTCATAGAACTTGCAACCATGAAAGATATNAAAGGCAACATNATTAAAAAANATTCTCAGGTTATTGACAAGAACGGTAACAAGAAGACCGTTGGTAAGACTGTAGATGTTTACGAAAGAAACCTTGATAAAATACTTGCAAGATACGGTCAAAAGATTGCTCACGTTGCTCCAACAACAATGTTATTTGGTAAAAGAGGGTCTGAAAGTGTTCGTCAACAAGAAATTTACGACAAGATACGTAGAGAAACAGACGAGGCATATGCTAACTGGTCACAAGAATCGTTGTCTTTACAGTTAAATGCTGTACAAAAAGAAACATTATTTGATTCTGCATTTAGAAATATGACAATTGCAACAGCTCAATTAGGTTTGTCATCACCAATATCAGGATACAAGAACTTTGTACTCGGTCAAACCAGTAATGCAACAGTATTTGGATTTAGAGAAGCATTAAATGGTATGGGTAGAGCATTAGCATCACCTAGAGAATTGTCTTCCTTGACAGGTAGACTTGGTGGTAAAGAAGCGGGTGTGCACGAATTGATGACTGGTAGAGTTGTATACTCTAAATACAATCCAGGCATGATGAGAGCTACAGAGATTGTTAACAGAATGACAGCTGTATCTATAGCTGAACCAGCGCTTAAAACTGCTATTGACAATCTTAACGGTGTAAAAAATGTAATGAACAGAGGTGTGTCTAAAGATAGTTCGATGAGAATACTGTCAGATGTTTTCAAGTTTAGTGACAAACAAATTGCTGAAATGGTTAGGTTAGGTAGTGAACGTATCTATGAAAGACCAGACTATATCAAACAAGCCCAACAAATGTCACACATTATTACACAAGGTGGCCCGAGTTTACCTTTAGTACCACAATGGATGGGTAAGAACTGGGCAAAACCACTTACACTATTCTACAGAGTTGCGTATAGAATGACAGAGAACGTTGCAAACTCGGTTATTAAACCGTTGGTCGTAGATGGTAATCCAGTTCCAATGGTCAGGTATATGACATTATTACCAATTGCTGGTAAAGCCATATTTGCAGGACATTATTATGCTACAGGTGAAGATAGACGTAATCAATTTAAGAATGACGCAGATAAGTATTTTGAGTTAGCTTTAAAAGCTGAAGGTCTTGCTGTGTTCAGTAATGCATTTAACGAATACGGTAATGCTGTTGAATCATATACACCAGCTGTATACAATACAACCAAAACAATAGTAACAAACTTTTGGGCTGGACTTACTGGCAAAAAAACTGTGTCACAGTCATTGAAGGATGTAAGTACAGATGGAGTAGTACTTTTCAACAGAATACTGGACAGATATGAACGAAGTGCAAAACCATTACTAACAGCTCAACGTGACTCACGTAGAAGACAAAGACAATTCAATGAGGCGTTCTTTAGAAGTAAACCATATTTAGGTGGAGAGCTTGATAATCTAACAACACGTAGTCCACACTATCGTATGGTTGCAGCAGCATTCTGGACAGATGATGCAGAAGAAAAGGCTAAGATATACTACGCAGCTAGAAATTATATTATGCAGGATGAATTGAATAAGAATCCATCATTGATAAAAAATCCATTTAAAGCAAACAAAATGGCGAGAAAGAATTTAAAGACTCTAGTAACAGCTCAAAGACCTATACCATCTTCTTGGAGGAAAAGAACAGAAGGAGCTAGAACAAGATACGACCTGTATATGTCTAAATTAACTCCTAAGGAAAGACAAGACGAGATGTACATAGACAACGAGTACAAAAGATTACTAAGAGAATGGAATGCGGCTATCAGTCGATACAGAGACAAATACTCTAAAGACCCATGGATTGCTCCTAATGACAGAGCTATGAACCCACCAACCAGACAACAAGTTATACGATAGAGGAAGATATGAACTTTTTAGAAGAATTATTAAAACAGAGAATGGCATCAACACAAGCTGTGTCAACAGGATTCATGCAACCAGAAATGTCCGCTCATAGTAGTATTGATAATATTATAGGACAAAACCAATTAACTATGTCTCAGATGCCTGAACCTACTGTAGTAGGTGGTGGAGGATTGGGTAGTTTGGTAGACATGATGTCTCCTATGAAAGCTGCAACAATGATACCTGCAGGTTCTCAAAAGGCTATTGATATGTTAAATGAGTTTACTAAATATAGACGTGGTTTAAATACTAGAAAAGAATTTGCTAAAGATATGGTAGAAGGAATGAAGAAACAGGGTGTAAAAGAGACAGACCTTGTATCAGGTAATGTGATGAAAGGACAACAAAAAAAATTAAATGAATTGGTTGAAGAAAGTATGATTGCACAAAGTGTTAATCAAGCAATAAAACAATATAATATGTTTGGTGCAGCTAGACCAGGCACAGAGCGATTTATACAAACATTACTTGAGTCATTGGGTAGATAATGACTAACGAACAAATCTTCGTTAAAGAAATACTATCATTAGAGTCTGAAGGACTCGATGTTAAAAAGAGAGCTCAGATACTGAGAGCTTTTAACGATGGTAAGATTACACTTAAAAATTTACAGTCTTGCTTAGATAGAATAAAATCTATAAGAGAGGATTGGTAGATACTATGTTCTTTATGCTATGGATTAGTAAGCGTGAATGGTAATATAATACCCTGTAAAGGTGTCTAATCTCACGAATACGAGGCTTTTACACACTAAGCCTTATCTTACCCTGTTTATAAAATAAAACGTCCTTATTTCGAGTATTTTGTAATATATATATTATTATATATATAAGCTATAAAACTAACATAAGCTATTAACAGCTTAGGCTTAAGCTTTATATTATATACTACTATCTATTTCACAGGCATCTGCCATTGTGAATTTTATGGGAGAAGTTGTAGTGGTATTGCCAACCCAAGAAACTTTTTCACCAGCCTCTCTATCTACAACCTCTCCTTTTTCTTCTAAGATTATTGAATGTAGTAATAACAGATAGTTACGTGCATCTCGTACACGACCAGATATACTCTCATCAGAAGCTTCGACACCGTTCAGTACGTAGTTTCTAATAGAGTCCATGTGTTTTAATAGATATACCATAGCAACGAATGATGCCTTTGTCTCTAGTCTCTCAGCTATGGACTTAAAGTTTTTAAGTTTGTCCTCATCACTAACGGTATACTCTTGTCCTTTACCGTCCATAATATGCATCTCTTTGTCGAACTCCTCACGAGCCCACTTAAAAAAGTTTTCAACTTTCATAGTAAATATTCCTTGCTTCGGGTTTTGGTATTGGTAGTTCTACTCCACAATCAGAACATATATACTGTTCTTCTTTATCATCATCAGAGGGTTTGTATATCTTATCCTTATGTGGACATAGTTCTCCAACCTTGATTGCTATCATGTAAATAATTCCTGTTGTTTAAATCGTTCCTCAGCTATCTTGATATAGTCTGAGTTCAGTTCTATACCTAACCACTTTCTATTCATCCTTTGAGCAACCCAACCTGTTGTACCACTACCGAAGAATGGGTCGAGTATGATGTCACCTTCCTTCGAACCAGCCTTGATACAAAGTTCAGGTATCTTCTCAGGAAATGTGGCAAAGTGAGCTCCCTTGAATGGTTTGACAGGTATCTTCCATACACTTTTGAGGTTTGCACCGTCACGTAGTTCAAAGAAACCTTGTGGTGTCTTTTGTAGTTTGGTCTTCATACCAAGCTCTGAGTTACCCTTCTTACCACCTATCTGTGACCCCCCAACTGTACCCTCTTTGTAGGGCTGACGTATAGCCTTTGAATCAAAATAGTACTGTGATGATTTAGACAATAGGAATATGTATTCGTGTGACTTGGTACATCTGTCTGTGACAGACTCTGGCATGGGATTGGGTTTATTCCATATAATGTCTTGTCGGAGATACCATCCATCAGCTTGCAATCCAAAGGCAGAACGCCATGGTATACCAACCATATCTTTTTTCTTTAGTATATCATGACTTCCTGTTTGTTCATTACCGTAATAAGTATCGCCTAGATTTAACCAAAATGTACCATCATCAGCTAATACTCTTTTTATCTCTCGACCTATCTCAACTAATTTCTCTACGTACAGTTCAGGCGTAGATTCAAGTCCAAACTGACCATCTTCTTGATAGTCTCGTAACGCCCAATAGGGTGGACTAGTGCAAACCATCTGAACATATCCATCAGGTATGTCCTTCAGTCTGTCTATAACGTCGCCGTGTAGTATAGTGTTAATCATAAAAGGAGACAGGGCGCCATGTAATCAATAACACGACGCCCTAAAAGAACCCTAACCTAAAAGGGTACTTCTTCTTTTTTGTTATCTTCCTGCTTAGACTCCTCAACCTTAACAGAAATGTAACGTTTTCCTTTACTAGATGTGTTCTTCCATCCAGCTAATCTGTACTCAGTACCATTGACATCGACGTTGCCGACAAAGTCTGGTCTTGAGTCACCTTCTTCTTTGTACTGATTTGCAAACAGTACTCCAGAATTAGTGTTATCGTATTCACTCATGAGTATTACTCCTTTATGTAATTTGTGAAAGTTTGCTTATAGGGACAAGTACGATTTCACTATCGTTGTTATCCCCACCCATTACTATACGCGCCTCTTTTCTACTTACAAGACGACGTATCTTTTTTCTAAGTCTTTGTACTTTAAACATAAACATTGTGTCAATTTCACCATTATCAGATAGTATATGTACCCACCAATCAGCATTGGTAGACGATAGTCCACTAGGTACACCTTTATACCTTACCTCTATTGCTATATTACCTGTTCTTTTCCACATATCTCGTTCGGTCTTAACTTCGATTCCCCCGCGTCCTTGAAAGATATCTCGTACCTTTTCCTCATATACTTGACCAAAGTCTAGGTCTATGTCGAAGTTACCGTTCATTACATATTGTTAAGTTTACGTTTCAAATGATACATACGTTTAAATGTTCTCACGTTTGGTGATTTACCCTTAGCTCGAATATTCTCAATAGCATGTCTATATGCTCGTATTAGTTCGTAAAGTTCTTTCTTCTTCTTTAATTCTTCATAGTCAAAATCAGACATAAATTACTCCTTCATCATCTTCAGTAGCAAGTAGAATGTATCTAAGGGTATTGATATAAATGGTTGACCCCTATCTTCTCTAAATACTACTCCATGTTCTTCTTTCTCTGGCAAGACCCATGCTGGTACTTTCTTACGTCTTTTACATCCATAGAACTTGCCCTCTATCTCTATGTCTCCTTGCTCGTGTTGAGCTCCACCCCTGTCCCTGTTAAAGGCTTCAAGGTCAAACTGTTTTGCTAGATTTACCGCCTGTCTTTGGAGCTCTGCTCCCCGTTGACGATTTCTTCTGCCCCTTCTCTGAGCTTTTGTTTTCATCTTCTATTACCTTCTCTAAATGTTTTACAAATTCCTCTGTGTCACCTTTCATAGATATGTATTGTTCTAAAGTAGAACCGAGTACATTAGTAGTTTTGATGACCGAGTCCATTGATTGTAGTACATATCGTATACCTTTTTCTAATTCAGAAATACGATACCTTAAACTAAGTTTTCTCTTGTTACCTTGCATACTAGACTTCACACGTTTCACAGTTTGCAGGAACAGATGTAGAACCAGTTTCTGAAATATTGGATTCTTCACTTCTAGCCCATTCCATATCTTTAATTATTTCTGTAAGTCTCGATGTGTCGTCAGTTTCAAAATCCTTACCCAAAGTGTTTTGTAACGATTTCAATGCTACTTTTAACATGGATTCTATTAAAAGTGAATCATCTTCATTATATGTTAGTTTAGCCATTAAATACCTCCGCTAAAGCTTCTTCTGATGATGAATAGATTTTACAACGGTCACCAGCTACACCCATCTTACAACTACCACTTTTACCATATCTATTCTTTCCTAATATAATTTCTATACCATATTCTCCATTCTCTGCGTCCTGCATATAGTATCTCCATTCGTAGTACATGAACAAAATAATTTCAGCGTCTTGTTCTATAGAACCACTATCACGTAAATCTCTCAGTAATGGACGTTTATTTGCTCTTGTCTCACATTCACGATTTAACTGAGATACAAGTAGTACAGCCATGTCATTCTTTTTAGCTGCCCACTTATATTGTTTCATAATATTATCTATTCGTATTCTATTATCTTCAACGCCAGACACACTAACAAGTCCTATGTAATCATCTACAACAACATCAGGTTTATGTTTACGTATCTCACGCATGGAGCCTTCTATGTCAAATATGTTGTCAAACATAATTAAATTTTTATATTTGTCTCGTATTCTTAATTTTGCTTCTTCTAGTTTTTTAGTATCATTTTCATCCAATACACCCATACGTATCTTCTCATACGATAGATGTTCAGCCTCTAGAACTATCAATTTCTTCATCATCTCAACATTACTCATCTCACGATTCATGACAAGAACCTTGTATCCACTATGTATGAGGTTCCTAACTACGTTGAGCATGGTTGTTGATTTGAAATGACCTGGCCTCCCAGCTATAACTGTAATCTCACCGCGAGTCATACCGCCTGTAAGTTCGTCAAGTTCAGGATAACCAAATCTAACAAGAGAGTCTTCGCTGAACATCTTATCGAATGTCTTTGTCAACAATCCATCTATATCAAAGTTTTCACCAATCTGCATATCAAGCACACTCTCTATCTCTCTGTGTAGTTGTTCTAAAACTCCACGAGCGTCAGAGTTCTTGACGTTTGCAACTTGTTTAACTTGTTCAGATTTATTTATGACGTTACGTAACAACCACTTTTCATATAATATACGAGCGTTGTTTTCATAGTTAGCAGTTCCTACAATATCCAGCAGACCTGTAATTTTGTAACCTAATTCTTGTGTATGTACTGTCGGTGGAACTTCAGCAATAATAGAGTTTAGGTCAATCACATCAACGTTTTTCTTACGTAAATCATCAATACCACGCCATATACTTCTGTGAAAATCATTATAAAAAACTGCGTCTGTTGGTATGTAATGTGCGATTTTGTCAATGATAGAATTGTCAACAAGTATTTGTCCAAGCAATTCTTTCTCTATATCAAAAGAATGTGGTAAATGATACTGTGTCTTTTTTGTCTTGCTTTTCACTGCTAGTTTTTTAGATAATACACTTTGTTTCTGTTCCATAATCTACTTTCATATCTCCTTTTAATAATATATCCTTGTCGCTTTGCTTCTCCGATAATACCTGTTACATCTTGTATACCTAACAATTGCATATCTAAGTCTGTAACAGTACCGTTTTGTTTCAGTTGTTGTATCAAACTATGTGTTCTCTTGTCCATTCACCCCACCATTTCGTACCCTTACTAACGTTGCAACGGGTGTTATGTTTCTACCATGTGTACCTTGCCATTCTTCATGATGTATACTTATCACAACTGATTTGTTGAGTATCATATCTTTTGTAATAGCTGGTAACTTAATTATTGTTCTTGGTGGTGTATCATCAACATCTACCTTTTCCATGGGTATATGCAATTTATCTAAAAATCTTTTATAATTTGCATTACTACCGCCTGTAATACGTCTACCATTCTCATCTTTTGTACCAAAGAATCTCCATATACCTGCATCTTGTACATCTCTACCTGAATAGTTACGTACAGCATCATCTAGTCTATACTTTGGTTTGTACAATAATGCTCTGTTACCTCGTTGTGTGTTGATACGCTTAGAGTATAGGTCTACAATCTTTGCAGGGTAAGAACCTTCAGGCACAAGTGTAGACATTTGAGGGTCATAATAAACGTCCTCATCCTCAAAATTATCGAGTAAATCGTCTACGTTGCTCATATCCAATCTTCCTTATCATTTGTTGATTTAGGTGTTGGATTAGCATTAACATACTTATTATCATCAAATCTACCCATAAACACGTCAGCATTGAAACCTAAACGAGATAGACCTTTTGTAATAGCATCTGTTTGTACCTTCTTAATACAATCATCATCTATCTTGTTGCCCATAGTTGTTTTGATAGAACTTGATATAGGAAATTCTCCTGCAAATTTTATAATACTTTCGCCTGTTCCTTTATCATTGTCTTGCACATCAAAATAATCATAATACATTGTTGCTGTATACACAATAAGTGAATCATTTAGTATCGGTGTGTACGATTCGTCCTTTACGCCCCATCCACCACCTTTGGTCTTACCAAATGGCCCGAATACCTCAGTTGCGTTTTTGATTTGATACATAGCTCCTATCGCTGTGAACCCACCTCTTTGGTTTACCTTCGTGGTAAATTCTGCGTCAGTCTTTTCAACCTTTTCCCATAGAAGCAATTTGTTATTTTTTGTCTTTGACATTTTCATTCCTTTCTTTAAATGCTGGTGATGCCCAACCAATAAGGTCATGCAGTCTTTTAATCATAGAATCTCCTAAACCATCAAGCAAATCTTTGTGTAGTCCAAGTGGTAACAAATCTTCTACCATTTCATCTCTTGATATTTCTGGCATAATCATATTCCTAGGACTTTGTTTTCCGCAATTAATGTAACCTCTTTTTGTTGATGACTATCTAATTCACTAAATGATTTACCAAATGATTCTTTAGATATTACATCAGCTTCGTGTTGTACAAAGTATTCAATGTCTACATCTTCAGTCATTTGATGATTCATTTCTTCTTGCTCAGTTATCATGTTCTTGAAAGCTCCCATTACTTTCCTTTCGTTTTTAGTTTAATGTAAGTATAAATTGTAGATAAACCCCCTATTGTTAAAATATAGTGCAAGATTCCATGTGGTTCACCACAAAGACCTAACATATGTTTTAAAGTTTCCATCTATACACCATATAAAAATTGATGTAACAAGGACTTGGCATATCGTTGGAAAAAACAATAAAAACCCACGATAATGGCGTTAGTTCGCTGTATACCATGCAAGACAATTGCCTTACTGCGTATATCAACCAAGTCCATATAGTTACAACATGATGTACACACTTCGCAGGCAAATGAACAAAAAACCCGCGTTTTTAGGGCAAAAGGATGATAAAAACCCTTTGAGAATTGAGTCCTAACTCTCAGTTTTGCGTACATCATATTTAATATTATCTAATACCTGTTTATCAAAATCACTTAATAAATCATTTCTATATGCTCTACCATAACCATATCTGTACCAACCGTTACAATGTTTTGCGAATAATTCTTTTTTATCTTTAATGTATTTTGGGTCAGTTATGCCTTTATATGGATAGTCATCTTTTGTCATTGTGTATACCTCCTCCACATACCTCATAAAAGCTACAATATTTATCACTGCATTCCCACGTGTACATAGGTGCAAAACCTACTTGTACCTCAGGCAATCCAATTTCAGTAACTGATTTAATATTTGTCCAATAATCAACAGCTTCTTGTATTGTTGACATCGGTATATCGTATTCACGCATTTGTGAATTGTTCTTGTTATAAAATAAAAGTTTCATAGATTTAAGATTTGGATGGTCAGTATGGTAGTGCTGTTGATACCAATGACCATAGGTTGATGTTTGCAACATATAGTTCTTGACAGCGTTTTCGTCTCTATACTTTTTACCAAAGATGGTTTTCCATTTCCAATCGTTGCAAGTCTTTATGTCATACAGTACACCATCATCTACCATAACTAAATCAATAAAACCACGCACTCCGAGTTCAGGCAACAACAGTTCTTTTTCTATCAATATACGTGAACCGTTTGTAGAAGCGTACCATTGTAAAGCGTTTTGTATATCTGTATGTACAACATCGCCTAACCTGAATAATCTTAGCGTGTCAGGGTCAACCTCTTTGCCTTTGACCTTCTCTACGGCTGAGTAATAGTGTTTACGAGCACACAAACCAGCGGACGAGGAATGAAACCATTGCTCCATCCCATCGTACCGCTTCGACTTCGCTGTATTTAAATGTTTGAGGTAATCGTTGTATATCTCAGTTACTTTTGACATCTTTAACTTGCAAAGAGTTTGTTTCAGGCAACTTTGTTTTAACATAGTCAGAGACCATATCCCCCAACTTGTTTTGCATGGATACATTCTCCATTGTACAAAGTAATTTGAAATTCCGCCATGTATCGTCGTCGCACCTAAAAGTTCTCATTTTACCCATTTGTTTCCTCTATTGTTGATTGAAATTAATATATGTATTATTAACGTCAAATACTTTTTTTATGTTTTTTTGTATTAAATAATACATTGTAATATATTTATATATATAGATAATAAATCTATTACTTAAACAAAGCTTAAGCCTAAGCTTAAGCATAGTATTTAACATATCTTAAAACCGCCAGAAAATTTACAAAAGTCAGCAAACTCCTTGACATAGTCCTTATCAAAACCGTAATTTGTTCTTGAATCTTTTTGTTTACCTGTTCCTTTGCATCCATTACAACCATTACATTTGTGCGCCCATTTGTAACCACCAATATCATTTTTGTCGTCTAATGATTCATGATGTTTCAGCCATTCAAACTCAGATTGCCAACCTTCCCACCCTTTGCGTACACCTGTACCAGCGCAAACATGACACTCTACATCCTCGTAAGAATTTTGATTATCTTTAAATTCCTTTGCATACATGACCAAATCACCATTTTCTGATAGTTCTTGCAGTCTTTCAGATATTTTTATAGCTTTCTTTTTAGATATAATGTGTCCATCGTTAGCATATCCACGCTCAATATCTTCTTTGCTAAGAATATCTTGACAAGAACCTACTACATAAGTCCATAAAGGATTCCAAAACCATATATTTGCTCTGAAGTAAGAACCCTTTGTGTTATCTTGCCATGCAAAATAAGCGTTTACTTGCTCTCTGTCATCCCAATTAACGTCTGGCTTTTGCTCACCATTGGGTTCTAACCCATAAACATCCATACCCATAGCTTAAGCTTCACCGTTTAAGTGTTTATCGAGGTGCGAAGTTACATAGCTACCATCATCATCAAATGTAGCTGGTTGACTAACTACTTGATAACGTTCATGCGAATAACTATCAAAATCATCAAGTCTAGCCTGTGATTTTAAGACCTTTTTCATATCTGCAATACCATTTTTAAACAGTTCACGACCTTTTATAAGCTCTTTGTCGCTTATATCATCATCGTCCATCATATCATGCTTTACAGACATTAATGTTACAATTACTGAAGTAACACAAGCTCTTTTAATATTCTTATCTATTAATCTATGTAAATTCTTACGCTCAGAAAAATATGATTTTAGTGTAACATACACTAAGCTCGGTGCTATGTTCGGTAATCCGTTTATAATATTTGATAAATCATTACTCAAAGCAAATTGAGCACCTTTTTTATCATCAATATCTGTGTAATCGCCAGGTGGTATTTTAAGTGCTACCTCGCACTGTTCTATTCTATTATTCATCTTATTCCCTTTATGATTGTTATTAGGTCATCGCGATTGCTACACTTGTAGATGCGATATTTATTGTTATGTACAAGAGTTCTATCATAAGCTTGATTAAACCAATGTATAGTATTATGTTCTGCACATTGATTGATAATAGTTCTACCGTCGTAATCGCCAAAAAAGAATATTACTCTGTTCTTAAAATAGTTACTCATGTAATTTTGCTTAGTCATATTTGATAGACCTAAGTCTGCAAATATCTTTTCGTAAGTTTTAGTTTTTGGGTTAAACACTTGTGTAAGTCTTGCATTTGGAGCTAAGTATATGTCAACCATACCTATCTTACTTGCAAGAGTAGCTAACGTATGGTATAACGTTGATTCTCTTTGACAACTTGGTGAGCTGTCTAGTACAAGTGCAATACGACTTTTCTCTCTAGACTGTTTACAACTGTAAATATTACGTCTTGTAATACTTCTTAACATCAGCTCGTCCATGTTCCATTCATCATCACCAATAATAGCTTCACCTACCATATCTTCAGCATACTTAGATATCATTCTTGCAAACAAACCTTGTAATCTTTTGTCTTTTGATTCAATATGTGCTTTAAATGTACTCTGAGCTGCCTTTCTATTAATTTCATACTCAAAATCATCATCCCATTCAAGTAATTCTTCAGCGTGGTGTTTAAAACGCTCTACACGAGCATCGAAATGTTCGCCATGTTGTAGTTTTAATTTCTGTAGTTGAGGTTTAGCTACTTTAACTACTGTTGGTAATGATTTTTTCGTAGCACCTACAGTAAACGTTCGAACAGTATTAGGGTTTTTGTCTTCGCGAGGTTTTATATCTACACCGCTCGCCCCTACAATATCTAACCCCTCAGATACCGCAGGAGACGAGCGTTTGCTTGGTATAGATGGCGGATTCCAATTCCGCCAATCTCGTTTTATAGACTTAGACAATCTGTTCCGCTTTCTGTGCTAACTGATTCACAATCTTTACCGCATTACTGAATAGTCGTACATCAGATTTGCTACCTGACGGATGCCAGGAATGACCAAATATAACAAAGTTATCAAACAATATTGCNATAACTGGATAGTGATTGATACCTTTATAGTATTTGTGCATAAGTGTTCTAGTTCTACCTTGAACTTTCCAACCTCTACTTTTCAAATGCTTGCTAAGTAATTTGGTGTTTGTTCTAACTGCGTTGTATACGGGAATACCGCACCCATGATTAACTGTAAAGTTCTCAGATATTTCTGATAAACCTAACAATGTGCTACGAGTGGGTGTACCATATATGTCTATAGAGCACTTGATATACTCATCATCTATTGTTTCATCGAATGTAAATGTACAACCTTGCAACTTATAGATGACTTTATCACCTGTGTTTTGAACACAACGAGCATCCTGCAATAATTCAGTAAAACATGGAATCATTTTATCGTCGTTATGCAACAAAGCAGAATAATGTATATGATTGTAATATACAAGTTTACGTATATTTACCCTGCCATGTTGACCTCGTAGTTTACTCGGTGAGTTAATAGCTGTAAGAGGTGTACTGACTAAATTGTAACTAGAGCCTGTAAGAAATCGTGTACGCCTAGTACCTCTGCTAAGAAATGAACTTACATCTCTCATCTCGTCTGCACAACATATTAAAGTCAATCCATCTTCTTTAGTCCATCGCATATCTAGCGTAAGACCTTTAACATCATTAGATTTATTACGTTGACGTACGTATCGAGCTACAACTTCTTTGTTACTGTAGTATCTAATTATCCATTCTTGCCAATATGGTAACAACTTCAAATCAGCAAATGTTACATCATTGTCTACGACAACAATTTCACCACCTACATCTTTATGTAGATTGCTATAATGAAACTTATGTATAACATCTGTCAACTGTAACGGTTTCTTAGCAACTAGTCTGTCTTGTATTAAATGAAAGTCATTAATAACACTTGCATTTGGACTGTCCACATCATTTTGATAAGCGCTATGTGCATTATACGAGTAGGTTTTTTCATTATAATCATACATACCGTATACATCACTATCATCAGGCAAAGTATCAGATGCATCAGATACTGTATTGGTATGATATTTAACAACTTGAGGCATACAGATGTCTGTATCTTCTTGCTGTTGTTCTTTTATCTTACCTTCAAACTCTGTAACATCTAACTTTAGCTCATTAGACTTATCTTCCTCAATACCTTTAGATTCGCACAGTAATTTATGATTCTCTGGCGTCTTTGTAATGTACTGATAAACAAGATTATCCCAATCGCTACCATTACCTAATAAAGTAATAGCATCAAGTAATTGACGCATCTCTTGTATTGTAGCAGGTTTACTCATACCACTAACAACAGCACGTTCATATAACTTGATAGCGTTACCTAAATGCGGATGTCCATCATGCGTCATCTTTAATGCAGACATAACAAGACTTGGAGCGAGTGGGTCAACATCTATCTTGGGAAATCTACGCAACAATGCTTCGTGAAAATCACGTTCATCGTTTGCCGTAAAGAATATAAACATATTCTCTAGGTTAGCATTGATTTCTGTGCCAGGAATAGATAAACGTCCGTACTGTAGGAAATCTAGAAAGAATCCATCAGCAGTAGGTCGTGTTTTATCCCACTCGTCAAGCACTAGCATCACTGGTTTTTTATGTGATGCTTCAGCCGCTTTGAATACTGTCGACTTCTTTATCTCTACACCACTCTTTGTATCCTCGCTGGGAAACATTTTTAGCAGTAAGTCATCTTCACGTGTTCCTGGCGCACATTGATAGAAATACATATCTATACCAAGCGTTTTGCTCAGGACTATTGGAAGGTAACTTTTACCCGTACCAGCTGGCCCGTATAAAAAAGCACCACTAACAGGTTTTGTTTTGATGGCACTTGTTATACTAGCAGCAAATGGTACGTTGCAGATATAGCCGTTTTCATTCAGCGACTTGTGTATCTTCTTGACGGTTATTTGCATTTTGTAACCTTTTTATTCATTTAGGTTTATTTATTGTTAACGCAGCTTTCTCTGCGACTATTATTGTATTTAACATAGTTCTTTCATAAATCTATGGGAGCAGGATAGTTAGCAATTCAAAGTGCACTGCTTAGTTTTACCACCACAGTCTTCTTAGCCATGCCCAGTTATCAGCTTCATCTTTTTAGTCTGCTCCCATTAAAATCTTTTGTATCTTATCTTGCAAATCAAACGGATACCACACTTCTTCCTCTTGGTCAGTTACATCCCAACCAAGCTCAGTAATAATCATCTCAATGATTTTTATTGCAAAATCTCTTGATTCATCTTCTGACATTTAATTGCTCCTTTAATCAAGTAAAACGAAATACTCTTTAGGATAGTATTGCTTGAACCAATCACATCCAAGCTGTACAATCTTCCACATTCCGAATGTCTCTGCACCTTTGATAAGGTCATAGACAGCTACAGCTTCTGGCTCTAACATAGTAGAATCACCGCTGTATGGGTTACGCACTTCTTCTTTCTCATCACCTATAAAGATGTCTGGAAAAAGGTCTAGTGCTTTCTCTTTAGGATTCATTGCTATTCCTTTGTTTTATTTGTTCATCTTCTTTGCCGAATCCACACCAGTAATATGGCATATCATCTGGCTCGCTCCAATTGTACTTGGAGTAAAAATCTTTATCTTTACGCAATAAATTACTACGGTGCGATGCGTGGAGGTCATCATCACCTAACCACTCTGGCATAACTATCTTTGTGTCAAATCTAGCAATACCCATAGTATTGTTAAAACCCCGCTCTATCCACGTTTTTATCATAACATTCATATACTCAAGCAGTGCGTACTCATAGCCCACCCACATCTTTACAGCAGGATGGGACTTCCAGCCATAGTCATCGAGTACACACGCTTTGTATATTTGCATAGCTTCTACACGTTGCTTACCGAGTCTTTTATCATCTAGTACTTCAGCACTACGTTTGAAGTCCTCGTATGGTAAAAAGGTTTGCATACTATCTAAGACCTAACCATTCTAAAAATCTGTACAGTCTTGATTCTCTGCAATAGTTTACCCACGCTGACATACCAACAGCAATACGTGATGTACGTTCTTTTTCGGCAGTAT
>FUFK010040475.1_pt1 | contig 121260 bp, 86 predicted proteins | sample 1021851 | NCBI WGS metagenome assembly FUFK01 (sample SAMEA51879418, study PRJEB19060) | metagenome
CAGGCTCATAACCTGAAGGTCGTTGGTTCAAATCCAACCCCCGCAACCAAAACAAACAAGGGCTCCGCCAACAGGCAGAGCCCCTTTTTTATGCCCACCAGAAAGACGCGCGAAACAGAAGCGCCCGGCATTTCCGGGTGCGCACCTAGATGAGGGGCGCGGTTGTGACGCTGGGTGTATTCGGCTCTTAGACTCTTATAAGTCACGGACCGCACCAGGACGGGAGCCCGTACTAACTCTCCGTGAAGCTGGTGGTGGCGATCTGCTCGTGTTTAAAGCCCGCAAGACGGCGTGCAATTATGAGAATGGTAAGGTGGCTTAAGGCCTACGGTTGCAAGAAGGACGGGCATCTTGAAGCTAGCCGCCGCGGGCTGACGCATGGTTCTCGAGCTTTGGTTCGCCCGCTTTCCTACTGCTTCCGCAAAAGGGGCACCTTGTCGAGCGGTAGTTGCAAGAAATGCCGGAGAAGCGCTTCGGTGTGATGGGAAGCGTTTCTCCGGCATTTTTGTCCGTCTATATTGTGCGGCGAAACCGCTCGGTTCATCGGCCGCCTTGTTCGCGGCCTGCATTGAGTAAGCGACGACTTCCAAGCGCAAGAACCAATACTGACAATAAAGCCAATGCCGCGAGGGCTTCGGTGGCTAGGGTTCCGCCGGAGCTCCGGGGTTCATATCGTGGGATCATTGCGAAGTCGCTGTGGTCGAAGGCCTGTTCCTCGAAGAAGTACGGGTAATAGAACTGCCGCAGCTTCGTGTGGAAGTCAGCTATGCTGTCCTGATAGGACAGTTGGCCTTCGATGTCGGTGTCGGCCATGCGGTGCAGCACATTCATGGTTCCGACGCCGGGCAGGACGTAGCCCAAGAGCCTGGTCATCGTCTCGCGCGTCTTCAGGCTATCGCGATAGGCGCTGACGTCTGCAGCCACCGCTTCGTCGCCGACCTGATGCATGGCGTAATACCATTTCCAGTGGAAGCGCCCTTCGAACTCTTCCTGGCCGCGCCATTCGGGATGATTGACAAAGAAGCGCGCAAACGTTTCTTCTTTCGGGACGTCCCAGCCGTGATGGACCACTTCGCGTTGTGCCAGGGTCAGATCGACGCCCTTGGCCACGGGCACGGCCCGCGCGATGACAGCATGGGCGAGCGTAGGCAGGATGAGCGTCAGAATGATCCAGCAACCGATCATCGTTGCGGCTGCGGTGGTGGATGCACGGACCGACCCGCCGATCAACATCGCAAGCCCGAACCAGAAGGCGCTGTAAAGAGCGGCGATGAGGATCATCGTTGCAATGCTGACTGCAGGCGCAGCCATAATCATAGCGCCGATGATCAGCGGTAGGCCTACCGCCAAAAGAACCGCAGTGTAGCGCAGGCCCACGCGGCGGCGCCACAGGCCATTGCCGGGAAGGGACAGGAGTAGCCGAAGTCGGCCGCCTTCCCGTTCGGCCGTTACCAGATCGTGCCCAAGCGCGATGACTACGAGCGGCAGGAGATAAATGAGGACGAAAGCCCAATCGAAAACACCCGGCAGAGCGAGTTCCGGATTGTAGGTTTCGGAATCGTAGAGCTGTGATTGCAGGCCGAGGGCACGCACGCGCAGAACATAGGGTTGCAGGTCACGCTGGCCGATCGCCGCGAAAGCGAGCGGGGGAGGGGGATCCCGCGTGAGCATGAAGGCGTAATAGGCGTTGTAACCTGCCTCTCCTTCGGGACCTGCATTGGCCTCTTCTACCGCTGCGAGGTCGCGCACCTGCTCACGCTGGACCCGTTCGATTGTTGCGCGTTGATCCTGCACCTGAACTATGCCGGACCAGACTGACGCCGCAGACAGGACCAGCAGCAGGAGTAGAGCGAAGACATTGCGGTTCGAGCGCAGCAAGAGACGTGCTTCGGCACGCCAGAGCGAGTGGGAATGGTTCATCGTGCGACTCCTCCGATGCGGCGAGCGGCAAAGAGTGCCAGCACGCAGAGCGCTGCCAGCCAGCCAGCCAGCACCAGCAGTGGCCATGTAATCCGGGTCCCATCGGCAAGCGGATTGAACGGTGAATAGGAAAAGCGCGGAACCTCCTGCCAGTATGCGGCAGAAATTCGGGGATCTTCGCCTCCTATCTCGGGCAGGAGTTCGGCCTGCATGCGGTTCAGCCGCTGCACGAATTCATACCGGAAGGCCTCCGACTGATCGAGGAAATCCTGATGCGCGGCGGGATCGCTGCCGGCCAGGGTCATCGACAGCTGACGGATTGCAATGAGCGGGCTGAGAACGGAGAACGTATGGACGAAGGCATTCTGCTCCCGTTCCCGAGCGGCCTGGCGCTGCGCTGCATCGGCATAGATCTGCGTCGTTAGACGTTCTCCTTCAATGGCCACCAATCCGGCGTATTGAACGGGGAGTTCCTCGACCGTCCTCACGCCATATCGATCGAGAACCTCGTCGCGGAAATCGTTGAAATAGGGATCGTCGGGATCGTGGCTGTCGCCTATTTCGAGTAGGTCGCGATGCAGCGCGATTTCTGTCTCGATCTTGGTGGCGAGCTGATTTTGAGCCGAGGCGGCTTCGGGAAGTGCTCGCGGCAGAAGGATGATCGTGATCATCCACAGACCCATCAGGATCGCCAGTGCGTCGCGCGGCCGTGCCACAAGGGCAGAGATAATCACGCTGGCGAACGCCCACAGGAGCAGCCAGCAAGCATATGCGATGATTATCACGCCGACCGTTGCCCAATTGGCGGCGCCGGTGGCAGCGAAGCCCAGCAGCAGCGCGAAAGCGGGCAACCCTACCGCTAGCGCGATAGCGCCATGGCCGAGCATCTTGCCGGCAATGAGGCTCCGCCCGCCGATACCCTGTGCTAAGAGCAGTTTCAGGGTCGCGCGCTCCTTTTCCCGAGCAACACTGGCGAAGGCGAGAAAGATCAAAAGCAAAGGCGCCAGCGTTTGCAAAATAAAGGCCGGCGTCAGCTGGCCAAAACGCAGCAGTAGCGAGGATTGACGAGCCTCGGCAAAGTTCGCGCTGTTCTGGCGGTGACCTTCGAGGAAGATCGTGTTTCCGGTGAAGCTGTTTACGCCCGCATCGAAGAAGGCGAGCGGCGCAATGGGGCGAAACAGAAACTGGCCATAATGAACCATGCGGTGCGGATGGCGATCGGGCTGGGCGTCGAAGGTTTCGTCGACACTCGTCTGATACCGGGTCCGATCCGCTTCGATGGCGCTTCGGCTTTCCAGGCTCGTGAAGCCAGCGACCAGTATGAGGAGCACGAGCAGACCAGTGGCGATCAGGCCGGAACGGTTGCGCGCGAGCATGCGCCATTCTTCCCTCGCGATCAGCTTGACGGCAGTCATGCGGGCGCTCCTGCGACCAAGGTGTAGCGGTCGTGAAGGGCATTGAGATCGAAGCGTGGACCGGCAGTGTTTGCCGTTTGCTCCTCCTCGATCTTGCCTTCGCTCAGGAACCCGATCCGGTCGGCGATGTCGACTGCGCTGACGAGATCATGAGTTACCATGAGCACCGCGACTTCACGCTCGCGCGCGGCATCGAGCAATCGATTGAATTCCAATACGGCGCGTGGGTCCAAGCCCGAGGTCGGTTCGTCGAGCAGCAGCACGGGCACGTCACGCGCCAGGGCAAGTGCGATGGCGACCTTCTGACGCATACCCTTGGAAAAGCCGGACAGGCGTTTGTCCCAGGCTGCTTGGGTGAGGCCCACCGCGGAAAGCGCGGCCTCGACTGCATCGTCTCCCCGCTCGGCCTTTGCGAGGGCAAGGAAATATCCAATGTTCTCGCGCGCGGTGAGATGCTCGTAGAGGGAAACATTCTCTGGCACATAGGCCATCTGGGAACGGGCGGCGCGCGCGTCTGCCACCGGATCGGTCCCGCACACTCGCACCGAGCCGGAGCCCGGTCTGAGAAAGCCGAGTAGGGCGGACAAGGTTGTCGACTTGCCAGCTCCGTTGCCTCCTAGCAGGGCGTAGATTTCCCCGCGTTGCACTGTGAGGTCGAGCCCGCGCAAGACGGGATTGGCGCCGTAACTGTGGTGCAGACCATCGATCGCGATGGCTGGAGCGGTGAATATATTGGTCATGATCAGAATCCTGCCCTGAAGCCGAGTGTTGCAGTGCGGGGGGCGCCGGGCTGAACCCAGAGCTGCGAGTAGCTGTTGGCGTACCAATTGGCGTCGAACAGGTTAGCGATGGTGCCGAAAAGTGTGACGTTCGGCATTATCTCGGCTTCGCCGAAGATGCGGAAAAGCGCGTGATCGGGCAGATAGAAATCCGTGCCCGTCGCACCAAGTCGTTCGCCAACATACTGGATGCCGCCGCCCAATTTGGCGTCCCGCCCGGCGACGGCGAAGCTCTTCGATATTTGCGCGTTAAGCGTGTGGTCCGGAATATTGAGCAGCGGATCGCCCGGTACGATCACGAAAGAGAAGTTCGGATCGAGCACGCTCGATCGTGATTCCGCATCGACATAGGCGTAGCTGAGGAGAACATCGAGGTCGCCGGGTATTTGCCCTTCGACATCAAGCTCCACACCTCGACTTCTCGCCTCACCGATGGCGACTAAGAAGCCCGGATTATTGATATCGCTTGCCAGCACATTGTTCTTGTCGAGCTGATACATCGAGAAGGTTCCGGTCAGTGCGCCGTTCAGCAGCGTCAGCTTGGCGCCCGCCTCGATGGATCGGCTGCTCTCGGGATCGAAAATTCGGCCTGTAACGTCGGTACCAATGTTCGCTCGGAAGCCTTCACTATAGGCGGCAAAGAGCGTGATGGTCGGCGCGAGTTCGTAAACGAGACCGAACTGCGGACTGATCCGGCCTTCCTTGCGCTCGCTGTTTACGCCGGTGAGATAATTTTCGGTGCGCAGCGTGAAGTCATCGTAGCGTGCGCCGAGCCGCACCTGGAGGCTGTCGGTCAGTTCGATCTGGTCCTGCACGAAGATCCCCGTCGACGTCTGTCGGTCCAAGCGGTCGTTATTCGGCAGCGGTGAAGGGGGATCGAAGCGACCATAAACGGGATCGAAGATATCGATGACGTAGGATTCTGCATCAGTTGGATCGGTCGACAACGCAGGCGGTCTGCGGCGGCCGAATTGCTGATAATTGTCGAACTCGTCGTGGTCGGCGCCAAAAAGCACACGATGGCGTAGTGCGCCGGTCGTGAATTCTCCGCTCACTTCACCACGAACGACCGTCTGTTGGGAATCGTAAAGGCGAGAGCGTCGTTCGCGAGCAAGTGAGCGCCCGTCGCGGAACAGTTTCTGACGTGATCCGCTGAGGTCTGGGTCGGACGACAACCCGGTAAGCAAGGTATCGCGAATGCTGCCGCCCAGAAGCAGGCTCCAGCGATCATTGAAGTCGTGCTGCACGCGAAGCGAATGGCCTTCAGCCCGCGCGATGTGATCGCCGTCGCCCGGCTCACCGAGATAACGGTTGCGAGGGACGGTCTCGAAATCCCCGTTTAGCACAACGATCCCGCGGTCGAATGGCACTTCGACACGGGTCTTTTCCAAATCGTAGGTAACGCGTGTATCCGGTCCGATGGCCAACCCGATCGAAGGCAGGAAGCCCCAGCGATACTCGTTGACAGTATCGCGAAACGTGTCGCCATCTTCGATGTATCCGATCAATCGCGCGCTCAGGGCGCCAGTGACCGCAATGTTGATGTCGGCTTCCGAGCGCAGTCTGTCAAAGCTACCGAATTGCGCACTGACAGTTCCAAAGGTGTCGCCGATCTGCGCCTGTTTGGTCACAAGATTGACTGTCCCACCGGGTTCGCCGCGACCAAGCAGGGCCGCCGCGGGGCCTTTCAGGACTTCGATCCGCTCGATCCCCGCTGTGTCTCGTTCCCCCCCGAAACCGCGTCCTCCATTAAAGCCATTGACCAGATAGCCGGTCGGGATGTTCTCATCGCCTGCAAAGCCGCGAATGGCGAAGGAATCCCATAGCCCCCCGAGCGTATTCTGGCGCGCGACCGAGGCGTTGAGATCAAGCGCGTCGTTAAGTCTGACGAGATTGTTTTCTTCAAGCGTTTCGGAATCGATCAGGTCGATCGACTGAGGAATTTCGGTCACGGCAAAGTTTCCGCGGTAGGCTTGGCGCACACCACTGACGACAATCGCCGAACTGCCATCGGGTGTGCTCGCCGTGTCCTCCGCTGGCATGCTGATGTTCTGCGCATGGACATTCGCCGCGGGCGCGATCAGACACAGGGAGGCTATAGCGTAAGCGGCAGTAGAAGGCTGGATGATCATTGTATTCCAAGACAGGAGGGGCATAGGGCATGAGACTATATCTCATAGCGCCGCGCCCATACCTGACGATCTGCCGAGGTCAATGATATAGTGTAACTTTCTTTATGAGCCGAAGACGTCGCACGCTTGAACCACCGGCGTGTGAGGTTACTCGTGGCGCGCCCGAATGGTCTTGCTCGTGCCCATCTCGTTAACGGCTACGAAGGTGAACGCCGCTGTCGCAGCATGGGCGCGTGTTCCGCTTAGAAGGTCTTCGGACCAGATTTCCACCGCAACGCGTACGGAACTTCGCCCGCTCATCTTCACCTCGGCGACCAGTTCAACCATATCGCCTTCCCTGATTGGCGCGACGAAATCAATGCGNTCTGAAGATGCCATCACCAAGACCTCGCGTGTATGNCGNGTNGCNGCGATAAANGCCGCTTTGCCCATCATCCTCAGCGCGTCGCCCCCGTAGAGCGTGCCGTAGTGGTTGGTTTGCCCNGGAAACACCATCTCCGCGAGCCGAAGAACAGAACTCTGCTTGATGGGGGCGCATTCGAACATCGCCGGAAGCGGCAGTTTTGTCGTGGGGCCTTTTCTTGCCACCAATGTGAAGCGCCCGCGGGTGCATAGGCGTCGTTCACCCGAAACCGGCGCTTCTGCGATCAGCTCGACTTCGACATCGAGTGAACTTGTGCCCACGCGTACGAGGTGCCCTGTCACTTCCACCAGATCGCCTTCTTGCGCAGGAGCGGCGAAGTCGATCTTCTGCGATGAGGCTGTGACGAAGGGCGCGCGCCCGTGGCGCGAGGCAGCGAGGAATGCGACCTTGTCCATGTGCGCCAGTGCGACGCCGCCGAACAGCGTCCCGTGATGATTCGTGTCGCCAGGGAACACGATGTCGATCAACTGCACGGCGGGCCGCGCGTCCTTCGTCTTACTCATCGGATTATGCCTCGGTGTTTGCTTCTGCACGTAAGGTTCGGGCGGCCGATACCATCGCGGCGATTGCCGGTTTGACTTCGTCCCACCCGCGGGTCTTCAGCCCGCAATCGGGATTTACCCAAAGCTGCTCCGGACGCAGATGCTTCTGCGCTAGTCGCATCAATGCAACCATCTCGTCCTCGCCCGGGACGCGCGCCGAGTGGATGTCGTAAATTCCCGGACCGATTGCGCTGGGATAGCGATAGCTGGCAAAACCTGCGAGCAACTCCATCTGCGAACGTGCAGTTTCGATCGAGATGACGTCGGTGTCCATGGCGCCGATCGAAGGCAGAATGTCGTTGAACTCCGAATAACACATATGCGTATGGATCTGGGTCTGGTTGCCAACGCCGGCAGCCGCGAGGCGGAAACAGTCGACCGCCCAATCCAGATAGGCCGGCCAGTCACGCTCGCGCAGGGGAAGTCCTTCNCGCAGCGCTGCCTCATCGATCTGGATCGCCTTGCAGCCCGCCNCTTCCAGGTCGAGTACCTCGTCGCGGATCGCCAGCGCGATCTGGCGGCAACTCGCCTCTCGGGGCTGATCGTCGCGCACGAAACTCCAGTTGAGGATCGTGACCGGACCGGTCAGCATGCCTTTGACAGGCTTGTCNGTCAGCCCCTGAGCATAGCGCCACCAATCGACCGTCATCGGTTCGGGCCGCGANACNTCGCCGTAAAGGATAGGCGGNCTGACGCAGCGCGACCCGTAGCTTTGNACCCAGCCATTCACGGTGAAAGCGAAACCCGCAAGCTTCTCGCCGAAATACTGGACCATGTCGTTGCGCTCGAATTCGCCATGGACCAGCATGTCGAGCCCGGCCTCTTCCTGCCATCTGATCGCGCGCTCGGTCTCCTGGTGCAGGAAAGCGTCGTATTTCTTACCGTCCAGTACGCCGCGATTATACTCCGCGCGGGCTTTGCGCACGGCGCCGGTCTGCGGAAAGGACCCGATGGTGGTTGTCGGGAAGAGAGGTAGATTGAGCACCTCGCTCTGAGTCTTGACGCGCTCAGCATGACCCGCGCGGCGTTCACGCATGTCGGGCGTGAGGGCAGCGATCCGTTCGCTGACAGTGCGATCATGGATGCGTGCAGCAGTCTTGCGCGCTTCGGTCGCACGGGCGGAGGCGGCTAGCTCAGCTGCGACGCTTTCTCTTCCATTCGCTAACGCCCGGCGCAGCAGATCGAGCTCCTCGATCTTCTGAACGGCAAANGCNAGCCACTGCTTCAACTCATCGTCCAGCNTGCTCTCCAANTGCAGATCGACGGGCACNTGCAGCAGCGAACAGGAAGGGGCGAGCACCAGATCACGCTGCGCCGCCAGCGGCTCCAGACGATCNAGCAGCGCGGCCAGATCGGCGCGCCAGATATTGCGCCCGTCCACNACGCCNAGCGAGAGCAGGCGGTTNTGCGGCACCGCCTTCACCACCGCANCCAATTGCTCCGGCGCGCGNGCCAGATCGATGTGCAGNCCGGCGANCGGCAGGGAGGCGGCGAGCGANAGGTTATTTTCNAGACCTCCGAAATAGGTGGCCAGCATNATCTTCGGNCCNGCNCGNCCCAGCTNGGCATAAGNGCGNGTAAACGCGCGNCGCTGCCGATCGGTAAGGTCTGTAACGAGGATGGGTTCATCGATCTGCACCCATTCAGCGCCTGCTTCCTCGAGCCGCGCGAGCACAGTGGCATAAAGCGCAAGAACCTCTTCGAGCAGGTCGAACGGATCGCTTCCGTACTCTTTTGCAAGGCTCAGCCAGGTTACCGGACCAAGAATGACCGGACGCGTTTCAAAACCCTGCGCCTTGGCTTCGAGATAGTCCTGCAGAGGCTTGATGTGCCCGAGTTGCAGCCGGGTTTCAGGCTCGATCTCGGGGACAATGAAATGATAGTTGGTGTCGAACCATTTGGTCATCTCGCCAGCGGTCACGCTGCCATGCGCGTGGCCGCAAGTCGCACCGCCGGTCGCACCGCGTGCCATCGCAAAATAGGTTTCGAGCCCGGCTGCTTGGCCGCTGGCGAGGCCATAGCGTGCCGGAATGGCGCCGAGCATCACGCTTGTGTCGAGCACATGGTCGTACAGCGAGAAATCGTTCGAGGGCAGCCAATCGACGCCGAGTGCCTTCTGCCGCGCCCATGTCGCAGTTCTCAGGCCCTGTGCGGCTTCTTCCAATTCGGCTGGTGAAATAGTGCCGGCCCAGAATTTCTCGAGTGCGAATTTCAGTTCGCGGCGTGGGCCGATGCGGGGAAACCCCAAGCTAGCAACGGAAACGGTCATTTTCATTTACCCCGATGAAGACGGGGGAGACCGGTCGGGCGCGCGCGCCGGACGCGCGACGGTAAATCCGGGCGCGCGTCATGCAAGCGACCAGACCGGGCACCCCGCCGGTGGACGTTATCGCGTCGGAGGCAGGTCTCCTGGCTCGCGGGTCAAAGCAAAACGGTCCGTCTTCCCGGAAGGCGAGCCTTCCAGTGACATGAGTGGACCGCCGCTCGCCGCTTACAGTTGCGGGGGCAGCGCCGGCATTGCTCCCTTGTCAGGGCGCGCACCGGCTTCCCGTCTTAGCTCCGGCGCGGCGAACCGACCGGAGAACCTCGACAAACATCCCATCGGCTTTCCAAGCCATCACGTCAATAGAGCATATAAAGAATTCTTTATATGCTCTATTGATAGGCGATCATCCGAATTTTCAATACCTGTACGTAAAGTGGAAACGCGTTTTCAGCTCGCCCGTTACTGGACGAGCAGTGCTCAGCGCCGGGCCAGTTCCTCGACGAGGGCAGGGGCGGGATAGATCGTCTCCAACGCCTCCTGCACCGCTGCGGCAGAGACAGCGACGGTTCGATTGAGCGTGCCATCGTATCCGTAATTGCCACCCAGCGAATGGATGTTGCCGTCGAAGGCTGCACCGATCACGGTACCGGCCCGGTCAATCACCGGTGATCCGGAGTTGCCGCCGATGATATCGTTCGTCGTCACGAAATCGTAGGTCGTATTCTTGTCGATCTTCGTCTGGTTTGCAGCGAAGGCCGGTGCCACATCGAAGGGTGCGTTGCCGGTAGCACGCTCAAAGGTTCCGCCCATCGTCGTTTGGAACGGGATCTGATTGCCACGCTCGATCCAGCCCTTCACCTGGCCATAGCTGATGCGCAGGGTAAAAGTGGCGTCTGGATAGAGGCTGTCACCGTAGGCGGCAAAGCGCGCATCGGCCAGTTTGACGCCGGCGGCTGCCAGTGGACCCGAATACTGGGCGTCAGCCAGCGCCTTCAATTCGCGCTGGCGCGTGGCCAGTTTGAGCGCGTACTTGATCATGGGATCGTCAGAAGCCTCTACCGCCTCGAGGCCGCCATCCCACAGCGCCTTTCGGACTGCCGGATCGGCGAGGGAAGTGCCGTTTACCAGCCGTTCGGCAAGCTGTTCCGGGCTCTCCTTCCCGAGCAGAAGCTTGGTGTCGAGATCGTCCACGCCGAGATATTCACGCGCCTTGGATAGGCTCCATTCCATGCCCAGTTCATCCAGCCACGGATAGACGGGCCGTTCGTCGAGCACCTGCTTTTCAGTCAACGGCAGCGCGCTGTCGGTATAGCCGGGCAGACGCTCTGAATTGGGTTTGCCGCGTTCCTGTGCCGCAAAGACCAGAGTTTGCGCGTAGCTGTAAAGATCGCCCGATGGCTGGGTGAAACGAAGCGGATAGTAGAGCGCGCGGTACGCGTTCATCGCCTCATCCACCGTCGTCCAGGGATCTCCGATCTCGCTATCGCCCGCAACCTGCTGGCGCAGATCATTCTGCGCTTCGGCGAGTCTGGCAGTGAAAGCCGGATCGTTAAGCGCCTTGGTGCGACCGATATAAACCTTCAGACTGTTCTCGATGCCGCTAAGCATGTCGCCGCCTTCGCGGGCATGTTCCTTGCTTTCTTCCATTGCGCGGATCAACCGACCACGCAGTTCACTGAGCGTGGCGACGGTAACCGGCAGGCGCACTTCGCGCTCGAATGCCAACTGGCTGTCTGTCCATAGGCGGCTGGTCGATCCCGGGTTGCCAACCACAAAGGTGATTTCGCCTTCTTCCGGAGCGCGAGGGTTCCATTTAAGATGCTCGGGCGTCGCGACCGGCCGACCATTCTCATATGCGCGCAGAAAGCTTGCATCGAGCGAGTAGCGCGGAAAATTGAAATTGTCCGGGTCGCCGCCAAAGGTCGCGGCTCGATCTTCAGGTGCCCAGGCCAGCCGTACGTCGGAGTACTTGCGATAGGTGTAGAGCTTGTACTGCCCTCCACCGAACAGCGTCACCACCTGACAGCGGGTCGTCTCCGAGTCGGGGCAGCCAGCCTTTTCCAGCTCGGCGATCTTCGCGTCGCGCGCTTTGGTCAGCGCCTCTCCGGTCTGCGATCCGATCGCGCCTATCACATCGGGCGTGACGTCCGAGATCATGGTGACCACTTCGGCCTGCTGACCCGGACATTTGAGCTCGGCATCGCGCCGGTCCGCGACGAACCCATTGAGCAGATAGTCGGCAGTTTCGTCCGAATTGTCGAACAGGCAGCTCGCGACACAATGGTGGTTGGTCAGGATCAATCCATCGGGCGATACGAAGCTGGCCGAACAGCCGCCCGTCAGTCGCACAGCCGAATTGCGCACCGTATCGAGCCACGCCTGATCGGGAGCCCAGCCATACTGCTCGCGGACCTGTTCGGCTGGAAAACCGTCGAACGTCCACATGCCTTCTTCTGCCATGGCAGGTTGCGAAGCCAGCGCACAAATGGCGGTGGCGGCAAAAAGTGCGTTTCGATTGATTTGCATCTGACTGTTCCTCCTGGACCGCAAACTGGTTCGAGGGCGGTCATGCGATCTGTAAGATGGCCGCTCTTGGCGATATGTTAGACCTCTTCCGCGCCTTTGCGCCAGTCTTCTGGCAGATTCAGCGCTACTGATGCCCTGACCTCGCGCTGGCCTTCGGGGCTCGGAATTTTCGCCGATCTAGGCCGCCCACGGGCCTGTAATGGCAAGAGTCCGCGTCGGTGAATATGCGTTGACGAAGAACCACTTACCGTCGGGCGAAAAACATCCGCCTGCCAGTTCTGTCTGCATGCGCAGGCGACCCAGAGTATAAGCCCGGCCATCGGGCGTAATACCGCGAAGATGGTTATCGACCACTTCGGTATACTGGTCTTCACAGACAATCAGATGGCCGTTCGGACCCACGGTGAGATTGTCGCCGTAGTTGAACTGGTCTTTGCTCTGGCTTTCGAAAAACAGTTCGATCTGGTCGGGTTCGCCGCCAGTGCCGGGGACAAGTCGCAAGATCTGGCCGAGCTTTCGCTGGCCACCATTCGTTGAGCAGACGAATATTTCGTCTGTTCCGGTGTGGATGCCTTCGCCCCTTGCGACGACGGCGGCACCCTTTGCCGCGGCCCGGCTTCGCAGGTCGTCATTCGGGGATTCGACATCGTCGCAATCGATCCAGCGTACGGTGTGACGAGACCCGACCGCCATGTCGGCGGACGTCCAGTTGCGCGTGTCCGATAGGCCCTCCACGACCATCGCCTGCAGCAGACCGCCGTCGCCAAGGCGCCCAGGGGTGGTCGGAACGAAACGGTAGAGCACGCTGTCGTCACGATCTTCGCTAAGATAGACGATCCCCGTTCTCGGATCGATACAAGCCGCTTCATGATTGAAGCGACCCATGGCTTTCAGGGGAACCGCATCGATCAGGCCGGTCGCATTGGCCGGAACTTCGAACACCCAGCCATGATTTTCAGCGAGACCTTCGCCGAAACGCTGGCCCGGGCCCGTGGGTGCTTCTTCACAGGTCAGCCAACTTCCCCATGGCGTGATGCCGCCCGAACAGTTGCGGATCGTCCCTGCAAGCGAGCGGAACTCGCGCTTTACCTCAAGTGTGGTTGCATCGAGTACGATGGATGTGGTCCCGCCAGGCACGATAGCGCCGTCGCGTGTGCCGAAACCTTTGGCGAGAACGCCGCCGGCATCATCAGCCGGCACCAGTTCGTGGTTGCGGATGAGCACAATTTCATCGTTGCCGAGCGAGAAACAGCCCATGCCATCAGCCTTGTCGGGCACGGTGCAGCCATCGGTCATCGCGTTCCCTAGGCTCGACAGGAGTCGGTAGGAAAAGCCGCGGGGAAGGTCGAGCATTCCTGCAGGATCGGGAACCAGTGGACCGTAATCCGCGAATGATGACGGCGCCGACGTCAGCGGAGCCGACCGGCCTGTGCAACCATTCAACAACAACCCGGAAAAGGCCGCGCCGGTGGCACCGATGAAATTGCGGCGGTTCAGTAGCATCAGAATTCTCTCTTACCCGGTGACCGAAAACGGCCCTTTAGCGGCGATGCTCGCTATGGCCAACGCTCCTCTGAAAGGCAGCTGCATGACAACGGTTTAGTAATTCCGCGATGAGCGCGGTTGGTCGTCGCTGCGGCTGGTCGCCACGAGCTAGTTAATTTTCGCGCTCATTTACGGACACGGGCTGTTTTGTCGTGACGGGGTTAGGGCTTGTGGAAGGGGTGAGCTCCCGATCCAGTTCCTTCGCTTTGCTTTCTATCTCGTCTTGGGCAATCTCGTACCGCTCATCGAACGACTTCTCCCGTTCGCAAGCTGACAGTGCGAGCGGAAGCAGAATTGCAAGCCGTCGCATCAGTAATTCTTCCGATAACGCACGTTCACATTGGTAGCCCCCGAACCACCGGCTTGGCTGAGGATCGACAGGAACGGTGTCAGGCTCACTTCAAGTTGTGTTGCGGTGAACCCCCGCGCATCGGTGATGAATTCCACATAGATGTCGTCGGTCAGATATTGACCTGCGGCGAGCGCCGTCCCGCGGCCGTTGGTGTCGTCGGGCCCAAGAATGCGGAGCCGGTCTACGCCAGTTGCCGAGCGCAGCTTCCCAAGGGGATTGAGGCCGCCGCCACTGCCGCGCAGCGAATTGAGCGAAGCTGCCAATTGCACTGCCTGTATGGTCGAAAGATTACCGATCGAACTACCGAACAGAATGCGTGACACGATTTCGTCCTGCGGTAATCCCGGAACGCTCGAGAAGGCGATCTGCGGGTCGTAAGCACGGCCCGACACATTGACGTTGACGACGACGTCCTCGATGTCGTCAGTCGCCGTGAGCTGAATTACAGGATCGATGGACGTCCCACCGGTAAAGTCTACTCGACCTTCGCTCAATTCGAACGACCGGCCGGCAAACCCAAGCGTTCCCCGCACGAGCTCGACCTCGCCCGAAACGCGGGGCGCGGTGCTGGTTCCATCGAGCCGCATGTCGGCACTCCACTCGGATTCGAGACCCATGCCAGATACATAGAGCTGCTCGGGAGCACGCAACGCGATATCGAGCCTCAGCTGGTCGAAGAGCCCTGGCTGTGGCTGGGCGGGCTCCTCACCGGTTATCCGCNTAGGGCCGCGCGGTGGCTTGAAGCGCACGCCGGTCAGTTCGGGCACTTCGGCCGAACCCTGACGGATGATCTGGTAGCGTGTCTCTGGCAACGTGATTTCGCCGGAGAGCAGGGCGGTCTCGCCCGCCGCCTTTGCCAGGCGCAGATTGCCTGTGGCAGTGGCAGCAAGGGCGTCGCTNCGAGCCANCCGAGCGTTGTTCAGCGTGACGTCGACGTTCATCGGATAACCGNTCGCCTCGGCAAGGCTGATAAAACCCTGCGCACTTANCGATCCGTCACCGGCCGTCGCCGTCAGACGCTNAATGGCGAAACGATCACCGGTGAATTGNCCTTCGATTGCCATGTTCGACAATCTCGTCCCATAGGTCTGGTTCTCGTANGTAAGACTGTTCGCGCGCACGATCCCCGACAGCTGCGGNCTTTGTACNCGNCCGGAGAAATCTGCCGCCACGCCGATTGGCCCGGACAGGCGCTGATCGGGCTGACCGGCGAACGAGAACAGCGTATCCGCTGGCCCGTTGTAACGGATGCCGCCATCCAGCGGAGCTGCGAGAAGCCGGGTTGTCCAGCTACCCGAGCCGGGGGGCAGCGGCCTCAGGGATGCATTCAGGCGACCGATGACGCTGCCACGACGACGCATGACCGCGCGCGCTTCACCGCCATCTGGAAGCAGCTTGCCCACGAAATTGATATCGAGCGGCTGGCTCACCGAAACCGCCGTCGTGCGGCTGAAATTCGCAATCTGCAGCCGGGCATCGGCGCGGGGGAATGCAGAAGCATTCGGCTGGTCGAAATCCAGACTGCCGGTCGCACTGCCGTTGATGCCAAGACCGGGTACGAACGCTTCGACGATTGAGAGATCGAGCGAATCCAGACGGCTCTGTATTTTCATCCCCTCGCCGTAAGTGCCAGCCAATCGAATGTTTCCGCGACCGAAATCGATCCGCGTGGGCAGCAGTTCATAGTTGTTCTCACCCGGGACGATGCGCGCCGGGCCGACTGTGGCGAATTCGACACCACGTACCCGTCCTTTGAGTGCGGCGCGCCAGAGATCTGGCTTAAGCTCGGCATTCGCGGCGACGCGGAACGGAACGCCGCTAACCCCTTCCGCCAGAATGCGCGCAGTCCCGCTGCCGTCGCGATAGTCGATCTTCGCTCGTGCCGCGGCAAGGTTGAGGCTCCCGAATGTGGTCTGGGAAAGTTGGGCATCGGCAACGACATAGGGCTGGTCATAAAGAACGATCCGTGCATCGATGATTGCCGATCCGATCGCCAAGTTCGCGGGGCCGGGAAGCACGGTATTCTGAGCNCGAAGGTTCACGAGTGCCTGCTGGTATTCGCCGGCTGCATCAAGCCGGACGACACCCGCAACGCCTCGACCATTGGCGTTGAGACGGCCTGCAAACGGTCCAGCCTGTGTTTGTCGCAGAGACCCGGCGAAAGCGATGCCCGCCAGATCGGCGTTGTTGATATCGAGCGTAAGCTGATCGCCCATGCCGAGCACCACATCCGCGGTAAGCGGGCCGTAATCGGTATCGCCGGTGGCGGCGAGGCGATACCCATTGGGAGCCCCGGTGATATTCGCACGTAAATTTGCCAGACCGATGCCCAGATCGGGTCGCTCTGCAGTGACAACCGCGTCGGGATCGCTGAGTGTGCCAGCCACTCTCACTCCGATACGGCCATAGGCATCGGTGACGCCGTCCGCGTTCAGTGCCAATCTTCCATCGGGCGCGTAGAAACCGCTGCCCCCAGTGATGCGCGCGGCTGGGGCACGCAGAGACAGGTTCGAAAATCGGATTATTCCGTCCGGCCCATAGCGAACGTCGCTTGCCGCGACCGCATTGCCGCCGAGAAAGTCGCGCACGCCCTCGTTAAACAGGCTCGTTGATCGCGCGCGAACGCGGCCGGCCATTGCGAAGCCGCCGTCCTGCGATTCAAGATCGACATCGGTTTCGATGTTGAANATCCCGACGCTTTCGACCCGGTAATTGTCGATCTTGCCGTCNATGGCACCGGTGTAGAGTCCGGTCGACGTATCCGCGAGCAGGATCACGCCCGCATCGATNCGGTCCGAGCGGATGCGCATATTGTCCGACAGGATGCGNGTGCCGTCGATGGCGAGGTCNCCGNCCAGACGGACATTGCGCANGGTTCCGCCAGCNACCGTGTCCAGCCCGACGATGCGGGANACGCTGGCATCGACCGGGATCATGATCCGCTCNGCATCGACTGTCGCTTCCCCGCTGGCGCGCAGGTTCTCGAGCCCCATGTCGTTCATCAACAGGCGGTTGGCATTGATTGCATATTCGACACGCGGCGTGGCGAATTCGCCATTGAGTGTCAGCAAGGCGCGCAGGCCACTNCCACGAAGGTTCTCGGCCATTGCCGAAGGTTTNAGCAGCACGAAGGACAGCGCCAGATNGTCGAAGCTGTTGTCCGACAGATCGACGAGGCCGTTCGTGTTCAGNCGAAATGCGTCGCTGTTCAGATTGCCGTCGAGNGTAACCCGGCGCTCATCCAGGGCGGCAGACATCTGNATATTCATCACCGGGCCGAGAAGGGCTGCGGTCGGTCCTTCGAACATGCGCGCGATGCGGGTCGGGCCTCGCACNGCAAAGGTGCCGTCGCGGGCNNTGATCTGCAAACGCGCGAGCTCACTATTGGCGAGATTGGCGTCGAGGCGCCCGTTCCAGGCGTCCCAGTTGCCGGNGCCGTCAAGCTGGACCCGAAGCGGCTCGGTAAGGCCGGCCATCGCGGCGATCACCCCGTTGCCCGGGGCNTCGAGNTCGAGCTTCAGATCGAGCTTGTTGTCTTCGGGGACGGCGTCGANAACCAGCGCAANGCGATCNCCGCCTGCCCGGTTTCNGCCTGAAATNGTTGCGGCATCGAACGTCGCCTGCGCCCNACCATCGGCTATNTGCGCCTTGCCNGCGAGCGAGGCGACNCGGGGNTCACCGCTGACCGGCGCCTCGGCCACGAAGCGGTCGATCCGCAATTCGCCGATATCGATATCATAGTCAGGCAGCAAAGGGGCGTCCGACGGGGGCGTCTCGGCNAATTCCGGNAGGCGCTGCANGGTAACCAGNCGCGATGTGAGCGAGCGGATGTCGATATGGCTGCCGATGAAGGCGAATGGGCGCCAATCCATTCGTAGTTCGGGCGATGTCAGGAAGACACCCTTCGGATCGGACAGCGACACGTCGTGCAGGATCATCTCGCCATACAGCGATCCCTCGATACGGCCGACGCCGATCTCCATGCCGTTCTCGAATTCGAGAGCGGCAATCTGATCGGCGACGAAGCGCTTGCCCGGCCCCGTGTTGAGACCAAGCAGCAAGGCTGCCACCAGGAGGACGAGGCCGCCGATGACGATACCGGCCCATTTCGCTACCTTGCGAGCACGGTTGTCATGGTGGCGAACGGTTTCCGTTTCCTCGGCGATGATTTCCGTTTCCTCGGCCATCAGAATGCCTGCCCGATCGATACGTAAACGGCGAATTTGCTTTCGCCCGGGCGCCTGTCGAGCGGCATAGCGAGATCGATCCGCAACGGCCCGAAATTGGTATAATACCGCCCGCCGATCCCTGCTCCGAACCGCAGGTCGCTGAAATCAGGCAGCGTGTCTTCGTATACCTGGCCAGCATCGACGAATCCGACGACACCGAAATTGCCGAAGCGATAGCGCACTTCGGCTGCGGCCTCGTTGAGACTGCGTCCCCCCAGGGGGCGGTAGATGAAGGGATCGGCGGATTCGTCCGGATCGTCTGGATCGAAATCGGGATTATCGAGCACCACGCGCGGTCCGAGCTGCTGATAGCCGAAGCCGCGCACGGAACCGCCGCCNCCNGCATAAAAACGCCGCGACGGCGCCAGATCAAATCGCTCGATACCCTGGATTGTGCCAACACGGACGCGGCCGGCAAGGGTGATCGCGTCGGTCGGCGAGAAATAGGCCGAACCATCCAGACGTGCGCGGACGTAAGGTGTGAAACCGTCTTGCAACGAACCTTCCGGTTCGATGATCGCGGTGATCTTGAAGCCTTCGGTGGCGTCGAGCAGGCTGTTGGTCCGATCGATCCCGGCTTGGCCTATCAACCCACCGATAAAGAAGGTTCGCCGCGACAGGTCCTGAAGGGCAAAATCGTAATCCTGCTCGTTCGTACCGATCAGCTGGACGCCGTAGGCATAGGTGAAGGGCTTCTGCCAGATATTGGTCGAATCGTAACTGATCAGCGCCGAAAGCCGCCCGGTGAAGGCTTCATACGCATCGTAATTGCTGTGCAGGGCTTCGGCCGTTGCCTGGAACGTGCGATCTCGCTGTCCGGCGTTGGACCGACGGAAGGTTACCCCGGCGCCCTGTTCCTGGGTGCCAACTACACCGCGACCGATCAGCGCACCCTCGGGCGGGAAAAGGTTCCGATGGGTCCAGCTGCCCTCGACGCGGAACCCTTGCCCGGTGCCGAACCCTGCACTTCCCGCCAGAGTTCGGGGTGGGCCAGCTTCCTGCTCCACGAGAATGGTCGCGTATTCGCTGCCTTCGCCGGCAGGTTCGCCAGTCTGCTGGGGCAGTACGGATACGGTGTTGAACAGTCCTGTCGCGACCAGCGCCTGCCGCAGATCGTCGACCATGCGGCTGTCGTAGAGTTCGCCCTGCTCGAACCGGGCCAGCACGCCGACATGCTCTGCATCGAACGCCAGGTCGCCAGTGGTCTGGATTTCTCCGAAGCGTGACCGCGGGCCGGTTGTAACGGGCAGTGTATACACACCGTCGCCCGTCTCTTGGTCCAGAAGAATATCGCGCTGGCCGATTTCCGCGAAGGGATAGCCGTTTTCCGGCAGGGCAACGGCTACATTCGCCTCCGCGCCCTGAACCCGCGCCGCGACGATCGGATCGCCAGTCTTGAGAACCAGATTTTTGCGGATCAGGTCCGGGGGCTCGGTCGGATCAGCGTCGATGACGATGTCGGAAAAGGAATATCGCGGTCCCGGCAGGACATCGATCACCGCAGTAAGCGACAGTCCATCGCCTTCGCCGGTCCGATCGATTTGTGTGGCGGCGCGCGCCTCGTACCAGCCTTCCGAGGCAAGGATACGCTGCATCAAGGCGCTGTCTTCCGTCAGCCGGGCGGTGATCTGTGCGACATTCGCCGCTTTGCCATCCCCGTCTTCCAACGCGGAAAGGCTATCGAACTGGTCGCGCAGGCTGGTGGCCGTCTCTTCGTCTGCAGCGTCGAGGCCGTTGACGCGGACGGAATAGGCGATCTCCGTGGTTTCGGTATCGGTTGCGTCCTGTGCAAACTCGACAGGCTCCACGTTGAATTGATCCAGCGGGGGAAGGGGGGCGGCCAGTTCGGCATCGCGAATGGGCGCATCGCCGATTTCTTCCACTGCATCCCCATCGGCGAGGGTTGGGTCGCCAAGCGGGGCGTCCTGACCCTCGGCAGGAGCAGCGCCAGCCTGTTCCTGGGCAACTCTCCGTTCGAAGTCTTCGATCGATTCCAACGGCGCGTCCAGGGCGGGATCGTTCGAAGGGTCGAGTTCGGGGACGGTTTCGTCGAACTCCTCCTCGCTGATGACCGGTTCGACTTGCGGAAGGTTCGCATCGGCGGGCGGGGCCGGAACGTCGAGTTCGCTTGTCTGGCCGACCGTGGCATCGGTGCTTTGCGCCACTGCCGGAACCGCAACCAGCGCCATCGCCAAGGCCATAGCCGATGATGCACTGCGACGCGCGGGGGCACATTTGCCCCGCGGCGGTGTTTCAACAGCAAAAGGCATATCGACAACCATAGAAAGCGACCCAACGTGCAAAGCGAAGGAAGAATCGGATCAACGCCAGGCGGTCAACACGCTCCCGATGAGGTCGAAAATCCCACCCTCGACATGGAGTCATCCTCCAAAGACGCGCCCGGTGCAACCGCTAAAAGCCCTTTGCAGATGCCGAAAGCCGCTTGGAAACAGATTCTTAGACGCGTGTGGACGATGTGGGGATTCCACAATCTGTCGCTTTTGGGGGCAGGTGTGGCATTTTTNACCTTCCTTGCGCTTACTCCGCTGATAGCTGCGACCGTCATGGTTTATGGCCTGGTCGGCAATGTCGATACCGTGCATGCTCAGATGCAGACGATCATCGAAGTGGTGCCCAGCGAAGTTGCCATGGTCATCGAAGATCAGCTTATGGGTGTCGTGACCGCAAACGCAGGCGTCACGGGGTTTGCCCTTGCGATTGCTCTGATATTTGCGATTTACGGCGGAATGCGTGCTGCCAACGGTCTTATTGGCGCGCTCAACATCATCAACGAAGAACATGAAACCCGCGGTTTCATTTCGCGGACCCTTCGCGCTGCCGCTCTGACATTGGCAGCAATCCTGGTGGCGTTGACCGGCTTGATCAGCAGCGGGATGTTCGCATGGCTGCAAACGCAGGCGGGCGGACTTTTCGGCCCTGCCGCCGAATTCGCGATCAAATGCGTGACCTGGATCGCCTCGATACTGCTCGGAAGTGTAGGGTTCGCTCTGATCATGCGGTACGGGCCGGACCGCAAGCCTGCCCAGTGGCGTTGGCTTGCTCCCGGTGCGATGCTTGCCACGGTGCTTTGGATAGCCGTATCGTTCGGCTTTTCGTTCTACGTAGCTTATGTAAGCGACTACAACGCGACGTATGGGTCGCTTTCTGCCATCGTTGTGTTCCTGATGTGGCTGTTTCTGTCGGCTTATGGGGTCTTGGCGGGAGCCTTGCTAAATGCAGAAATCGAACGACAGACGGCAGTCGACAGCACGATAGGAACGCCGAAGCCTGCNGGCAGCCGCGGTGCGGTTCTCGCAGANGTGGCAGAGGGCGATCTCACAATCGCGCAGTGGATGGAAAAGGCCGAACGAAGAGCTGTGAACAGGCATCTCCAGCGGGGCCGACTGAAGTCACTTGTGAAGTCGTCAGCCTAGCAAGCTTCGTATCGCAATCGAGCATTGGCGGGTTACGATCATGCGTTAAACAAAGAAGGGCCCGGCATCGTGAGATGCCGGGCCCTTCCTTGTCAGATTTTATGCCAGTTAGAATTCGGCGCGGACGGTGACACCGTAGGTCCGCGGTTCGGCCAGGAAGGCCGAGTAGGTCTGCTGTTCCGCAACAAATGGCGTATTGAAGGCGACCTGCGTGTAATCGGTGTCGAACAGGTTCTGCACCCAACCTTCGACCGAGAAGCTACCGCCGATATTGGTCACGCCGATGCGTCCATTGACCACAACGAAGCCATCCTGCTCCTTGCCGTACAGCAGGTCCGACCCGGTGTTGTAATCGCTGGTCATACGGGCATTCACGAAGAAGAGGCCGCGCATGCCGCTATCACCGATGGGCGGGGTCCAGCTGAGTGACGACGTTGCCACGATTTCGGGAGCATTGGACATATTGTCGCCCGGAAGCAGGCGCAGCGCCGGATCGAGCGGCGTTCCGTCCTCGTTGCCGATCAGATTGTTGGCAAAGCTGGTATCAGCGTAAGTGAGGCCAACTGTTGCGGTGAGGTCGCGGACCGGAGACAGGTTCGCTTCGATCTCCACACCCTTGGCGACCACGCCGGGCTTGGTCCGATCGCTGGCACATGCGCCAGTCGCCGCGCTGTTGTCACGATCTGCTCCGCCCAGATCGTCCTTACAGGCGTTGATGTTCTGCACGAGGAAGACGGAACCGTTGAACGTGTTCAGCTGGAAGTTCGTGAATTCCTGACGGAACGCCGCGACGCTGACGCCGAACTGACGGGTCTGATACTTCGCACCGATTTCGAAGGCATCGACGGTTTCTTCCTCGAACTGCAAGTTCGTCGGATCCAGCGTGTTCACATTGAACGCTACCGGGGTCGTCAGCGCCGAACGGTCGAGATTGAAGCCGCCAGCCTTGTAGCCGCGCGAGTAAGAACCGTAGAACAACAGGTCCGGAGTGGCCTTGTAGCTCAGGATCGCCGTGCCGGTGAATTGATCTTCGTCACGAGTATCGGCGAGCGATACGCCGTCCAGTTCCGAAGTCGAATTGCCCTGACACGACAGCGAGATGATACCGCCTGCAAGCCCGCCCAGGGGAGCAAAATCGGGAATGCCATCGCCATTGGTATCGACTGTTGGCACTAAAAGCGATCCCAATAGAGCTCGGTTTTGAGGGCAGATCACATTGTCGTTGCCGAACGATGCGTTGAAGTCTTTCGTTTCATTTGTGTAACGAAGACCCAGCGTCAGATCGAGCTTGTCGGTAATGTGGACGATATTGTGAGTGAAGAGCGCAAAGTTTTCGCTCTTCTGATTGTACACATCGCCTGTGCCACCAAGATCGTTGATCTGCGCCAGATTGTCCAAGCCGGCAAAGATCAGCGGGGTTGCGGCACCAAACGCGCCCGCACCGCCATTCGCGGCCAGCAGCGCTGCGCGTCCACCAGCGCTTAGGCATCCGGTGCTGAGCGGCGAGGCAAGCGCTGAATTGACAGCATTCACGACACGGCATGGAGCGAATGCGCCATATTGTGTCCCGAACCTCAGATTGTCGCGGGTCTCCAGCTTTTCATTGGCGTAGAAGCCGCCGACCAGCCAGTCGATGCGGTCATCGAGCAGCGAACCGTTGAACCGGAGCTCTTGCGTGAATGTCTTGAACTCGCGCGCACCGGCATTCGGCCCCGGAGCGCGATACAGGATATCGACCTGGGTATAGTCCGTGTCCGAACCCTGGAAGTTGGAATAGTCGCGATAGCCGGTGATCGACGTCATCGTGACGTTGCCGAAGTCCCAATTGACTTCGCCGGAGATACCGTAATCCTCGGTTTCACCCTGATAGCTGCGTCCCGGGGTCACGTAGATGTCGCGGTTGAACGTCGACTGGTTAAGCGCCCGCGGGTCCTGGCCGAGTGCCAGCAACACCGGGATGATCGGATTGGCCGTGCTTGTCAGTGCAGGCGTTAGCGATCCGGGATAGTCGAACTTTGCATCGGCTGATGTCGGAGGCAGATCGTCCGACAGTCGTGCAAGCGGAGCGAAGCTGGGCTGTACGAAGGTAGCGGCGCAGCACGCNTCGTCCTTCTTCGAGTAATCACCCACGAGCCTGATGCTGAGATCCGACGTCGGCTCGAACAGCAACTGNCCGCGAATGAGGTAGCGATCGCGATCGTTCACTCTCGTGTCGTTGACGACATCGTTATAGAACCCNTCGCGCTGGAAATAGACNCCGTCGACACGCGCAGCNANCGTTTCGCCCAANGGCGCGTTGATGCCGCCTTCGACACGAATGGCATCGTAATTGCCGTAGGTGAAAGCGCCATAACCCGAGAATCCGTCCATCTCGGGNGGGGCGGTATAGATATTGATCAAACCGGCCGACGAGTTGCGGCCGCCGAGCGTNCCCTGAGGNCCGCGCAGGATTTCGACGCGATCGAGTGGTCCGAGTTCGGAGAGGGCATTNCCCGAGCGTGAGCGATAGACACCGTCGATGAACACCGCGACGGAGCTTTCGAGGCCAGGGTTGTCGCCAACCGTGCCGATGCCGCGGATACGGGCAGAACCGTTGGATTCGTTACCCGTCGAAGAAATGAGCAGCGACGGCGCAACCTGGTTCATNTCGCGAATATCGGCGACACCGGATTTCTGCAGCGTTTCCGCGGTCACNGCNGAAACGGCCACCGGNACATCCGACAGGGTCTGGTCACGNCCCTGCGCGCGAACGATNATGACATTGCCGTCATCGACATCCGCCGCGGCGACAAGATCGGTATCCTGTTCCGTGGTCGCCGTNTCCTGNGCCGAAGCAGCGGATGGCGCAAAGGCCATCGCCCCCGCCAGTGCTCCGAGGGCGCATTGGTGGCGTAGATTGAATCTTTTCATCGGTTTCTCCTCTCCGTGCGGGCGCGCCTTATCCGGCGCATACCCTTGCCTCGAATCTCAAGGGAAAATGCTCATTTATGTCAAGGTGCAACGGTCCAACGTGCCGGATTGTTCGTCGAATTGCGTACCGCTGTTTCGAAATTGCCGCACTAAAGCAGCTTCAATCGAGCGATCCACCGTCCGCGGCCATTTTGCGCAGATGCTCGCTAATCGGAAGGCCGTGTCTGTCCAGCCCCTCGACTACCGTTTCGAAACCGATGGTCTTCGCCCAGAACATCGGTCCGCCCGTATAGAGCGGCCAGCCATAGCCGTTGATCCACACCACATCGATGTCGCTGGCGCGCTGAGCCATGCCTTCTTCGAGGATCTTCGCGCCTTCGTTGACCATGGGATAGAGGAGCCGCTCGCGGATTTCGTCCTTTGAAATCTCGCGCTGTTCCTTGCCCTCCTTGGCAGCGAAATCGGCAATAATCTGCTTCACTTCGTCCGACGGCGTGCGGTTGCGCGCTTCGTCGTAGTCGTAGAAGCCTTTGCCAGCCTTCTGCCCGAAGCGACCCGCCGCACACAGGGCTTCGCGCACGGTGGTCACCTTGCTCGGATCGCGGTGCCAGCCGATATCGATCCCGGCCAGATCGCCCATCTGGAACGGCCCCATCGGAAAGCCGAATTCCAGCAGAACATCGTCGACATCCCAGTAATTCGCGCCTTCCATGATCAGCGCATTGGCCTGTTCCTGGCGCTTGGAAAGCATGCGATTGCCGATAAAGCCGGGGCAGACGCCGGACACTGCGGCCACTTTCCCGATCTTCTTGGACAGCTTCATCACCGTCGCGAGCACATCGTCGCGCGTTTCCTTGCCGCGCACGACTTCCAGCAGCTTCATGACATTGGCGGGCGAGAAGAAGTGCAGGCCGACGACATAGCCGGGGCGCTTGGTGGCCGTGGCTATTTCGTCGATGTCGAGATAGCTGGTGTTGGAGGCAAGGATCGCGCCGTCCTTCACCACTTCGTCGAGCTTGGCGAAGACCTTCTTCTTCACGTCCATATTCTCGTAGACGGCTTCGATCACGAGATCGCAATCGGCCAGATCGTCATAGGACAGCGTCGGAGTGAGCAGGCCCATGGCGGTATCGACCGCCTCCATCGTCATGCGGCCTTTCTTGGCGGTGTTCTCGTAATTCTTGCGCATGGTGCGCGTGCCGCGATCGAGCGCATCTTCCGCCATTTCCAGGATCGTCACCGGAATGCTGGCCGACAGGAAATTCATCGTGATGCCGCCGCCCATCGTGCCGGCGCCGATGACGCCGACCTTCTTGATGGGGATCAGCGGCGTGTCCTTGGGCACATCGTCGATCTTGTTGGCAGCACGTTCGGCGAAGAAATAATGGCGCATGGCCGCGCTCTGCGTGCCGCCCATCAGCTTGCCGAACAGTTCGCGTTCCTTCTTCACNCCGTCGGCATAGGACAGTTCNCCTGCCGCCTTGACCGCCTCGATCGCGGCATTGGGCGCATCGAAACCGCGGATTTTGCGTGCTTGCGAGGCGCGGAAACGGTCGAACAGGTCCGGATCGCGAACGCCGTCTTCATTGGCCTTGCCTTCCGAAGCGCGCGGGACCGGCTGGCCGATCTTCGATTTGGCAAAGGTGATCGCATCTGCCTCAAGGCTGTCTTCGCCCACCAGCGCGTCGAGCAGTCCGATTGCTTCGGCCTTCTTCGCAGGTATCGGATTGCCGCCGACCACGAGGGGGAGGGCGGCCTCCGCCCCGACAAGGCGCGGCAGGCGCTGCGTGCCAGCGGCGCCCGGAATCAGTCCCAGCTTCACTTCGGGCAGGCCGAGCTTTGCCGAAGGCACGGCAACGCGGTAATGGCAGGCCAGCGCAACCTCGCAGCCGCCGCCCAGCGCCGTCCCNTGGATGGCCGCGATGACNGGCTTGTCGCTCGCTTCCATCGCATCCAGCGTTTCCGGCAGATTGGGGCCGACCGGCGGCTTGCCGAACTCGGTGATATCGGCGCCGGCAAAGAAGGTCTGACCGTCGCAGCGGATCACGACTGCCTCGACACCGTCGTCTGCCAGCGCTTCTGCGATCGCGTCCTTCAGCCCGGCACGCACTGCCTGGCCGAGTGCGTTGACCGGGGGATTGTCGGAAATGACGACAAGGACGTTATCGTGGCGTTCGGTGCGAATAGGGGAAGTCATGGACGGTCTCCATNGGCATAGCTGTCGGTTAGGGCGGAATAGATCAGCGTCTTCAATTGACGGCGGATCGGGTAGGTCGACGAAGGGTAAACCTGCGTCATGAACACCATGGTGATCCGTTCGACCGGATCGACGAAGAAGGCGGTCGAATAGGCGCCGCCCCAATAGAATTCGCCTTCGCTCGACGGCATTAGCGTCTTCGACGGGTCGATCACCATGGCAAAGCCAAGGCCGAAACCGGTTCCGGCATTGTTGGCTTCGGAAAACAGGCTGCTCGACATTTCGGTCAGGTCGGCATTGTTCGGCAAGTGGTTGGTACGCATCAACCGTATGGTTTTCGGGCTGACGATGCGTGCGCCGTCCAGTTCTCCGCCATTCAGCAGCATGGTCGAAAACCGGTGGTAATCGGCAATCGTCCCGATCAGCCCGCCACCGCCGCTGTCGAAGGCGCCCGGCTCGTTCANTTTGCTGGTCGCGCCGGCATTGATCATCTTGGGGGCATGGCCCGGCTGGTAGGCATAGGCATCGACCAGCCGCTCGCTTTGTCCCTCGGCCACGCCGAAATGGGTGTCTGTCATCCCCAGCGGTGCGAAGATGTGCTTTTCGAAATAATCGCCAAGCCGCATTCCGCTGATCCGTTCGACGGCAACGCCCAGCACATCGGTGGAAACCGAATAATTCCAGCCGGTCCCCGGTGCGAACTCCAGCGGCAGCTTGGACAGCTTCTCGATAAAGGCATCGCTATCGAGGTGATCCCGGGCGAAATCGAAATTGTTCTCGCGATAGGCCGCATCGATATTGTTGCGGTTCTGCAGTCCGTATGTGAGGCCGGACATATGCGTCAGCAGGTCGACGAAACGCATCGCGCTGGCGGGTTTTCCGGGCGCAAACGGGATCGCCCCACCGCCGCCGGCATAGACCTTAAGGTCGGCAAATTCGGGGAAGATGCGCGCAACCGGTTCTTCCAGCGCAACCTCGCACTGCTCGACCAGCTGCATGAAAGCGATCGATGTGACGGGCTTGGTCATGCTGGCGATACGGAACAGGGCGTCATCGCGCAGTTCGCGCTTGTCGTCTCCCATCGAACCTAGCTTGGTGTAATGTACGGGCTGTCCGTCCCGCGCGATGACCAGCTGCGCATTGGGCAACCGCCCGCTGTCGATATAAGTCTTGGCAAGGAAGGGTGCGATTCGCGCCAGTCGCTCGTCATCGAATCCCAGTGTTCCGGCGTCTGCCAGCTCGAACATTCCTGTCTCCTCTCCGCGCATACCTATGCTTCGGTTTTGTACGAATAGCGAATTCATCTGTTCTTGCCACCCTCATACCTCAACTTCGAACACGGCTTGCGTGTCAGGGTTGGACGGGTGTAGCTTGTGCATTGGAGAGAGAGTCGCCCGACAGAGGCGACAGCAAGAGGGGATTGGGATGAGCGAGCTTGCGCGCGCAATGGCGATCGTGTGGCCTTTTGGCTGGCGGGCAGGGACCGGCAACGCTCACCGATTGCGACTTTCCGATGGCAAGCAACACCGGTGCAACAGCCTCCCGACGTCCCCGGGAAATAGGGTGCTCGGCATCGCCATGCGCATCTTCGTCTCATGAGCCGCGCACCCAACACCCGCAAGTTCGGGGAAAAACGCGATGCCATCGTCAATGCGGCGTCGATCCTGATCAATGATGCGGGCGTGCAGGCAACGACGCTTGCGGATGTTGCACAGGCCATCGGGCTGAATGCGACCAGCGTGACCTATTATTTTCCCCGCAAGGAACAGCTCGTCGTCGCGGTCTATGACGAAACGCTCACCCTGATGGAACGGATGGCGGCAGAGGCGCTGGAACAGGACAATCCGGCGGCTCGGCTGCGCCATTTCATCGCCGCCCATGTCACCCTTCGCAAACGCATCCGTGCGGGCGAACGGGGACTGACCACTGCATTGTCCGAAATCCGCACGCTCGACAGGGCGGCCTATGACGCGCTGATGGCTCATTACCTGCGGGTTGTGGACCTGGTACGGCGGTTCTTTGGCGAGTGGGCTGACCGGGAAGAACGGGCGTTGTTTTCGGCGCGCGCCCATATCCTTCTCGAAGCGATGATGTGGTGGCCGGTCTGGTCGCTGCGCTATTCCGTTCTCGACTTTTCACGGATCGAGGATCGCCTGTTCGATATCCTCGCTTACGGTCTGCCCACGACGCGCGGACTGCTCGATCCCCAGCAACTCGTCGGCAATTGGCGCACGTCGGATGATGAACAGGCCGGGCAGAACGAAGCGTTTCTGCGGGCCGCTACGGTGACGATCAACGAGCGCGGCTATCGCGGCGCGTCGGTCAGTCGCATTGCCGAAAGCCTCAATGTGACCAAGGGCAGCTTCTATCACCATCACGAGGCGAAGGACGATCTGGTACTCGCCTGCTTTCAGCAGAGCTACGACCGGCTGTCGGCCGTCCAGATCGCCGGTCGCGACATCGAGACTGATTACTGGACCAGATTGTCGAGTGTGCTTGCCGAACTGATCGATCTGCAGTTCTTCGATGGTACGCCGCTATTGCGCACCACGGCGCTTCAGGCGCTCGATGCCGAACATAAGGAAGATGTCGTTACGCGGTCCAATCGGCTGGCACGGCGCTTCGCGGGNATGCTTATCGATGGNGTCGCGGATGGCTCGGTCCGCGCNATAGATCCGCTCGTGGCCGGGCAGGTGCTGATGTCCACGGTCAACTCNGCCTATGANGCACGGCATTGGGCGGCACGTTTCGATAAGAGCGAAGATGCGGTGAAGACCTATCTGTCGGTCATGGCGCAGGGGATGATCACGNCGCCTGCGTAAAGGTCGGCCGGTACGCCGTGCNCCCGTCGANGCCGANCNANNATATCGCCCGTTCTTAAAGNAANAGGCGCCCGCGATANGCGCAATATCGCGGGCGNNTCTTTTGTCGTCAGTACTTGCTCAACCGGGCAAAGCGATCCCGGAGATAGCTCGANGAACCCCAGGANGATTCNAGCACTCGGGCACGCTTCAGGTAGAAGCCGACATCATATTCATCGGTCATCCCGATGCCGCCGTGCAACTGGATGCCCTGATTGCTGATTAGATGCAGAACACGGTTGGCTTCCGCCTTGGCGACGGTCGCGGCCTGCGCCACACCGAACCCGCTGTCGATCGCCTGAAGGCCGCCTTCGACGGCCGAACGCATCTGCGCAAGGTCGGCGAACAGATCGGCCATGCGATGCTGCAGCGCCTGGAACGTCGCAAGAACCTGGCTGAACTGCACCCGCTGCTTCAGATAGTCGAGCGTCGTGTCGAACACGGCCTGCGCCATGCCGAGCATCTCGGCAGCCGTCAGCACGCGTGCACGATCGAGTACGTCCTCCAGCAGGCTGTCGCCGCCGCCGTCGAGCTTTTCCGCCGCTGCGCCATCGAATGCGATATCGGCATGATTGCGCTGGTCGGTCAGCTTGCGAGTGGTCAGCGAAACTCCGTCACCATTCTCGACGAGATAGAGGCCGTCCTTGGCCGCGACCACGAACAGGTCGGCGCCATGCGCTTCATGGACGAAGGCTTTCTTGCCGGTCATCTTTCCGTCGGACACGCTGGTTTCGATACCGGAAGGATCGTGACGGGCGCTTTCGTCCACCGCCAGGGTTGCAACGGCTTCGCCGCTGGCCAGCTTCGGCAGCCATTTTGCCTTCTGCTCGTCGCTGCCGCCAAGTATGATGGCGCTGGCAGCGATAGTCGTGGCGATCAGGGGGCTCGCGGTCAGGGTCTTGCCGAGCTCTTCGATAACCAGTCCGGCCGACATAAAGCCGAAGTCGGACCCGCCATGCTCTTCCGGAATGATGACCCCGGCCCAACCCATTTGCGCCATCGTCGCATAGGCATCGGCATTATAGGCCTGCGGCTCGCCGCTGGCGCGCACCTTGCGGAATTCGGCTACGGGGCTTTCGTTCTTTGCCCAGTCGCGCGCCATATCGCGCAGCATTTCCTGTTCTTCGTTGAGAACTGCCATTGTCTGTGTGCTCCCCTCTTACTGGTGGTCGAGCATGCCAAGCACGCGCTTGGCGATGATGTTGTTCTGGATCTCGGTCGACCCGCCATAGATCGTGGTCGCCTTGCCGAAGAGCCAGCCGCGCACGGATTCCAGTTCGCTGTCGGAAAACTCGTCGCCTTCCCAGCCCAGGCCCTGAAGGCCGCGGATTTCAATCAGGAGTTCCGCGCGTTCCTGCCCCAGCGTCGTGCCGACCTTCTTGAGGACGGAACTGATCTCGGAAACGCCGCCTTGCGCCTTGCTTTCATCGACTGCGCGGCGCGCTGTCAGCAGGAAGCTCGACCACCGGATTTCGAAATTCGCGATCTTGTCCCGCAGGATCGGGTCGGCCAGCGATCCGTCCTCATTGGTTTCGCAATATTTCTTGGCGATGTTCGACAGGCTGGCACCCATCATCCGGGCCATGCTGCCACCGCCCGAAAGATTGGTCCGTTCGTGCTGGAGCAGGCGTTTGCCGATGGTCCAGCCCTGGCCTTCTTCGCCCACCAGGTTTTCCTTNGGCACCTTGACGTCGGTAAAGAAGGTTTCGCAGAACGGGCTCATCCCGCTGATCATGGTGATCGGGCGNACTTCCACGCCCGGCGTGTCCATGTCGATCAGCATGAAGCTGATGCCCTTGTGCTTGTCGCTCTTGTCGGTCCGCACGATGGCGAANCACTTGTCGGCCCACTGGCCGCCGCTNGTCCAGGTCTTCTGGCCATTGACGAGATAGTGGTCGCCCTTGTCCTCGGCAAAGGTCTGCAGATTGGCAAGNTCGGACCCGGCNTTGGGTTCGGAATAGCCNTGGCACCAGCGGATTTCGCCGCGGCAGATGGGCGGGATATGCTCCTGCTTCTGCTCTTCGCTGCCATATTCCAGAAGCGTCGGGCCAAACATCATCACGCCCATGCCCCCGATCGGGTTGTAGGCGCCGGCNTTGGCAAATTCCTGCTCGACGATGCGTGCTTCNGCCTTGTTCAGTCCGCCGCCGCCATATTGNTTNGGCCAGGTCGGTGTGCCCCAGCCGCGNTCGCCCACGGCTTCGCGCCATGCCTTCTGCGCCGGAGTNTCCTTGCTGGGTCCTTCCACGCCGGCAAGGGCNTTGCCCCTGTTCTTCAGTTCCTCGGGAAAATTCGCGGCGATGAATTCCTGCACTTCGGTGCGAAACGCATTCTCATCGGCNCGGGCGTCGGGTTCAAGCTGTGTTGCCATAGGCCTCTCCTCTAATTCCTGTCCTTCTATCGGGCTCNTCGGCCCGCGGCCACGATCCATTCTGCTGGATGCTTTGTGGCCTCTACTCATAGTCTTGCGGGTNAACCTAAAAGCNGCTGCCGGTTGGATACCCTATATTCAAAAAGTTNNTNGACCCTAGTCNAGNTTCCCTGATGGATCCANANNTACANCGCGTCTATTCGAGCGTNNANNATCCTGTCANCCGGAATCGCAAGTCNANGAGGCNNTAACATACCGCATAATCGAATGCGGGCAAGCGCAACCATGTGGACGTTACGGCATGGCGCTTCACCCTTGACGCGGGCCCCTCCTTTCGCCTCAAGCATGTACATGATCAACTTACCCNCCCTCCGCATGCGNAGCTGGCTCTTCGCGCCNGGCGATAGCGACAAGAAGATGAACAAGGCCGCCGACGGCGAGGCCGACATCGTCATCCTGGANCTNGANGANGCCGTCGTCGAAAGCGGCAAGGCCGACGCCCGCAATGCGATTGGTGAACTTCTGCGCAGCAAGGACGAGGCGCAACGCGCTCGCCTTTGGGTTCGCGTCAACCCGCTCGACGGCAAGTGGACGGCCGACGATCTGGCCATCGTCATGCCCGCGCGGCCCGGCGGCATCATGCTCCCAAAGTCGCGCGGCCGCGCTGATGTCGAGGAACTGGACCGCCAGATGACGGCGCTGGAAGTGGAAAACGGAATAGAACCCGGCTCTACCCCGGTCATCGCATTGGTAACCGAAACCGCGGCAGCGATGTTCACCACGGGCGATTATGCCGGGGCACCGCGCCTGGTCGGGATGACCTGGGGTGCGGAGGACCTTGCCGATTCTCTCGGGGCGCAGAGCAACAAGGATTTCGAAGGCGAATTCGCGTTCACATACAAACTCGCCAGGAGCCTGTGCCTGCTCGGGGCGGCGGCTGCTGAAGTCGTGCCAGTCGAGACGATCGACACCAATTTCCGCGATCTCGAGGGTCTCCGCAANCGTGCGATCGAGGTNCGNCGNCAGGGNTATCGTGGCATGCTGGCANTTCATCCCGNCCAGGTGCCGGTCATCAACGAAGCTTTCACGCCGAGNGAGGAAGAGGTCGCCGAGGCGCGCGAGATCGTTGCCCTTTTCGAAGACAATCCGGGCGCGGGAGCGATCGGCTGGAGAGGCGGGATGCTNGATCGNCCGCATCTGTCCCGCGCGCGCCAACTNCTTGCACAGGTCGAAGACTAGGTCGAAATCTTCGCGACTTCGGCCAGTACCTGTTCGGCCCANTCAGTNCGGCAGATCAGCAGGTCCGGCATATAGGTATCGGCATTGTTNTANACGAGCNGGCTGCCATCGATGCGNCTCGCATGAAGGCCATGGGCCAGTGCAACAGCAGCGGGGGCCGCGCTGTCCCATTCGTACTGGCCGCCTGTGTGGAGGTAGATTTCCGCCTCGCCGCGAACCACGGCCATGGACTTGGCGCCGGCGCTACCCATTCCAATAAGTTCCGCTCCGATTGTATCGGATACCGCAACCGCTTCGGTGGCCGGCCGTGTGCGGCTGACCACCATGCGGGGCCTTTGGGGAAGGGCGGGTAGTGCAATGGGAGCATCGCTGCGCAAAACGATGCCAAGGCCCGGTAATGCAACCGCNCCTGTCTCCGGCCTGCCGTTTACGCATAATGCGACGTGNACCGCCCAATCGGTTCGGGCTTCGCCANATTCCCGTGTGCCGTCGACCGGATCGACGATCCAGACCCTGTCCTTGGAAAGNCGCTCATCGGTGTCCCTGCTTTCTTCGGAAAGCAGCCCGTCGTCTGGTCGCTGTTCGCGCAGGGCATTGATGAGAAACTGATTTGCGGTCTGATCGCCAGCCTTGCCCAGCGCCTTGCCGGTAAACATCCCGCTATCGCGAACTTCGATCAATATGTTGCCCGCGATTTTGGCGAGATGGGCAGCCAATTCTGCGTCAGTCATTTCGTAAACGCCCCCGCGTCACCGCATGTCGGNAACGCATGGCAGAACTGCGTCGATTTGCGAACCCCAAAGAGTTGCGCCCCCTCCCTGTCACGCNGTTGCGGGTTTTCGTGCGAACAGGCCGAAGCTGGCGATGATGGCGTAGCAGATGGCGGGGAGGGTGAGGGCGAGGGGGAGGCTGCCGGTGGTATCGGCGAGGACGCCGAACAGCAGCGGGACGACCGCGCCGCCAAAGATCGCGACATTGATGATGCCCGATCCGTCCGCCGCGCGCGAGCCGAGCTTTTCGCAGGCGAGCGAGAAGATGGTCGGGAACATGATCGAGTTCATCAGGCCTACGGCAAGCAGGCTGTAGGCGGCCAGCGTACCGGAACTGTTGGCGCTGATCAGGATCAGCAGGATCGAACCGGTCGCGTTGAAGGCGAGGATCTTGCCGGGCGAGAAGAGGCGCAGGAAGTAGGAGCCGATGAACCGGCCCACCATCGCACCGCCCCAGTAGAGGCTGATCATCCAGCCGATCACGCTTTCCGGCTGGCCCAGCACGCGGTCTTCGGCAAGGTAGTTGATGATGATCGATCCGATCGACACTTCCGCGCCGACATAGAGGAAGATGCACAGCGCGCCGAAGCCGAACCGGCTGCGCTTNAGCAGGTCGAGCCCGGCAAAGCCGCTCGATGCCTCGTGCTTNTCGCCCTGCAGGCGATTGCGGAACAGCCAGACGGCCAGCGCGACCAGCGCGATGAGGGCGGCAACGCCCAGATAGCCCTGCCAGATCGCTTCGCTTTCCGCCTGGCGATAGGCGGTAAGCTCGGCGCCCGAGAGCTGATCGGCAGTGATATTGGCAAGGCTGCCCAGAATGACGACCGAGCCGATCAGCGGGAAGACCCAGGTGCCCAGCGAGTTGAAGGCCTGGGCAAAGGTGAGGCGGCTGTGCGCCGTGCTTTGCGGCCCCAGCAGCGAGATCAGTGGATTGGCGACGACCTGGACGATCACCACGCCGCTGGCGAGGACGAACAGGGCAAGCAGGAACACCCAGTAGGTGGCGTTCTGGCTGGCGGGAATGAACATCAGGCAGCCGACCATCATGGTCAAAAGGCCGGCCACTGCGCCGCGCATGTAGCCCAGCTTCTTGACCAGCTTGGCCCCCGGGATACCGATCACGAGATAGGCGGCGAAGAAGCAGAACTGCACCAGCATGGCCTGCGTGTAGTTGAGCGTGAACAGCTCCTTCAGCTTGGGGATGATGACATCGTTCAGGGACGTGATGCCGCCGAAGATGAAGAACAGGCCGAAGACGAAATAGTTGAGACCCGGCGCCTTGATCCCTTCGCCATCCTCGACAACCGCCGCAGGATCCGTGCTCGCTGCAACATCAGGGGCCAGTGCCATCTCTACATTCCTCCCAGGTGTCGGGGCTCAATGACGCCCGACATTGATCTTATCTTTGCGCTGTTTGCCAGTCTTTCGGCACTACACAAAGTGAATACGATTTCGTTTCCTCAGAACGAGCAAGGGGTGCCTTCTGCGACATCTTCACGNGTGATGCTCGAGATNCGGAACGTAATGTCGCCTTCGGTCTCAAAACGGATGCGATTGCCGAGGCCCGGCGCGCAGGCATCGGTAATCAACATCTCGCGCCACCCCTTGCCCAGTGCGAGAGCGAAATGGTCAGTCAGGTTCACCACCGCATCTTCACCCACGCGCAGGGCGACCGGTGCGGCCGGGCGTGTGACGACCTCGTAAGCAATGCGATAGGCCCCGCCGCTGTCCCGATCCTGCCTGAGACCGAAGCGCGAGCCGGCACGCATATAGACTTCCCGCGCATCTTCCTGGGCGTCACGGTCATATCCGCGCACNGTCACTCCNGCNTCGGTCAGGTCTCCGCGCATCTGGGCGAGATATTCGCCTTCGCCTTCGACATTGGGCTTGACCGCAAAGGCGAATGTGCCGTCGGCCAGCCGTCCCGCTTCAAACAATGCACGCGTCGGCCCGGCCAAGAGAGGTGCGCAATCTTCGTCGAGCTGCGCGGTGGGAGAGGTGTCGGTAAGAGCACGACCATAGCCCACCGGGAAGAGCGCACCATCAGGACCGTTGAGGGGCCCGAAGTCGCATGTCGCAGGCCAGCTGAAGCCCAGCTTGCCTGTAGCAGGCGTCGCGCCTGTCAGAACATCGGCAACACCTGCGCCTTCGCTCCCCGGCAGCCAAGATGCGACGAAAGCGTCAGCCGCATTCATTTCGCGGTTTACCCACATCGGACGGCCGGAAAGGAACACGGCCACGGTAGGTACGCCTTCTGCCTTGAACTTACGCAGCAGACCGAGGCCTTCCTCATCCGTGAAGCCGAGGTGTTTACGGTCCCCTGCAAATTCGGCGTAAGGTTCCTCGCCGAAGACNACGACAGCGGCATCGGGCTTGGAGGANTACTGGCCGTCCGGCGATAACGTAGCGCTGCCGCCGCCTTCCTTCACGGCCGTTTCCAGGCCCTTCCAGATCGAAGTGGCGCCGGGGAAATAGCTATTATCGAGATCGCCGCCGCCCTGCCAGGTGAGCGTCCAACCGCCCGAAGCCTGAGCGATATCGTCTGCCGCGCGGCCCGCGACCAGAATGTTCGCGCCCTTCTTGAGCGGCAGGATGCCGTTGTTTTTCAGCAGGACCTGCGACTTCGCGACGGCTTCGCGCGCGATTGCGCGATGATCAGCAGAGCCAAGCAGAGCATAATCGCCGGCATTTGGCCGCTTGGACGGCTGAACCATGTCCCCAAGCAGACCTGCCCGCATTTTAACACGCAGGATGCGGGTAACCGCCTCGTCAAGCCGGGCCATCGGGATCGTGCCGTCCTTGACTTGCGCTACGGTGGTTTCGAGCAGGCCCTTCCAGTCGTCGGGAACCATGTAGATGTCGAGACCGGCCAGCAGCGATTGCGGGCAATCGGTGTTGGTGCAACCCGCGACCTGGCCGTGGCCATTCCAATCGCCGACGACGAGCCCATCGAAGCCGAGTTCGCCGCGCAGGACATCGGTCAGCAGCGACTTGTTGCCATGCATTTTTTCGCCATTGATCGAATTGAAGCTGGCCATGATCGTTTCCACACCGGCAGCGATGGCTGCCGGGTAGGGCGCGGCGTGGATCGCCTTCAACGCTTCGATATCGCCGGTGACTTCACCCTGATCNACACCCTGATCGGTGCCGCCATCNCCGAAAAAGTGTTTCGCCGTNGCAATCACATGCCCCGCGCCGAGACGGTTCGGGTCGCCCTTGCGACCCTGNAGGCCTTCGACCAGCGCTGCGCCCAGGGGCGCGACGATTGCCGGATCCTCGGAGTAGCTTTCGTAGGTGCGACCCCACCGGTCATCCTGAGCGACGGCGATCGTGGGAGAGAAGTTCCAGTCGATCCCGGTGACCTCGATTTCCACTGCGGTCGCTTCGCCGACGCGGCGAACGAGGTCGGCATCGCGNGTGGCGCCGAGCGCAATGTTGTGAGGGAAGATCGTGGCGCGGATTATATTGGTATGGCCATGAACGGCATCGGTGCCCCACATGGTCGGAATGACAGGTTCGCCGCCTGGCATCGGCTCGACGGAGGCAAGATACATCTCGTCAGCGAGTTTGAGCCATTCACTCGCTTCGGCGTATTCGTTGCCATAAGGCCCACCGTTGCCGCCATTCAGATAGCTGCCGAACCGATAGCGGCGCATGTCTTCTGCGGTGAAACTGTTGATCTGGGGTTGTATCAGTTGAGCAACCTTGCGTTCGACGCTCATGCGCGAAATCAGGTCTGCTATGCGGGCATCTTCGCTCGTGTCCGTGGCTTGAGCCACCGGAAGATTTTCAACACCGGATTGCGGCACGGTGCATCCAGCCAGAGCAACACAGGCAGCGGAGGCCCACAAGAACGCTTTCATACTCTATCCCCTCGCGATCCCAATTTGTTTGGGAACGTTATCAATCGAGGAACTGGCACGGGCGGAATGCCAGGTCAAGCCGCTAGGCGCGGGGAAGAGTGATCAACAGGACGCAGGCGATCATACAGAGCGCTGCAAGCAGCATGAAGAGAGCCGCGAAGCCGAACACCGGTACAAGAGCAAGAGTGAGCCAGGGCATTATCAGTGACGGCACGGTGTTGGTCAGATTGAACAGGCCCAGATCCCTTCCGCGGGTTCGCGGTCTGGGAAGTACTCGCAGCGTCTGGCTGGAATGCAGAGCAAGGAAGATGCTGGTCGAGAGGCCGAATACGACATAGCCAACGACCGCTACGGCCATGCTGTCGGAAAAGGCCATGATCAGGAGGCCGAGGCTCCCTACGCCGGATCCTAGCACCAGGGGCAAGATCGGCCGCTGACTACGATCGGACCAGCGACCCACAACCATCGCAAGCGGCACCGATATACCGAGGACGAGGCTGAAGATCGTGGCCGTGTCATTGTCGGTAGTCGTTTCATCAATCGCGATGAACCAGAACAGCAGAAACGCAAAGAGAGCCGCCTCGGCAATCTGCACCAGCAGACGGGCCAGCCACATGCGGGCGACCGTAGTGTGCGGCTGCGAGGCGACTGCCTCCTCTGTCTCCGGCTTCTCCATGAGCTGCGGCATGGGCAAGGGGCGGGCAAAGAGAAGAGCTGGGCCGACCATAAGGGCAACGAGAATTGCGACCAGGACCAGGCGCGTGTCCTGTGCGGCCAGACCGGGAACTGTCACCAATGCACCGGACAAAGCCCCAAGGGCCGGTGACAGGGCGAGCAGACCTCCGAGCAACCCTTTCTGATGGTCGGGAACACAGTCCCCTGCCCAAGCGGCAAGGGGGGCGAGCATCATGTTCAATGCGCATTGCCAGATGACGATCATTGCCACGAGTGCTGGTACGGTTTGCACGAATTGCATCGAAACCAGCAGGAGCGAGGACAAGACGAGTCCGCCGGCTATCCACGGGCGGCGCACCCCGGTCCGATCGCTGATCCAGCCGAAAGCGATGTTCGTGATGCTCGCCGCGATCGCCCCGGCAAAGGCCGCGTAGGCAAGCGATTGTATCTCCTGGCCTTCGGCAATGGCGTTCATTCGCAGGGGGAGCATGATGGTCAGAAACGGCACATAGGCCACAGCTCCGCCAGCGGCTGCCAAGGCATACAGCCAAAGGAAGCGAGCTGGCTGTCCCTGTTTGAAATTTTCAGGCACGAGCACCTGCAGCCACACGCGCAGTAGAGCCGCGCACGACCAGTTCGCCCTCGAGGACCACCGGTTCGGAGGGGTGACCATTTTTCTTAGCGTCGATCAACAGCTCGACCGCTCGCGCTGCGGTGGCCGAAATTGGCTGATCCAACGCCGTCAGCGGTGGGTTGCTGAAGCGAACGATCGGCGTGTTGTCGAAGCTTATTACGGAAAGATCTTTGGGTACGTTGAGCCCGCGTTCCTTTGCGGCTTCGAGCGTGGCCAGAGCCATCTGATCGCTACTGGCGATAATTGCCGTCGGCCTGATATCCCCATCGAGCAGAGCGCGCGCTGCGGCAAGTCCGCTCTCGAAACCGAAATCCCCTCGTTCGAGAAGGCCGTCGCAATCGAATTCGGCATTGGCCATAGCCTCGCGCCAGCCATCGACACGCCAGTTCGTCAGGCTGTATTCGGCGGGTCCGGAAATAAAGCCGATGCGCGTATGACCGAGTTCGATCAGGTGGTCGGTCGCCTTGCCGGCCAGCAGTTCGTCGCCCATGGTCATGGCGATGCCGGGGCCAGCCTCCTTGGAGCCGATCCGGGCGAACGGGATACCGCTTTCCGCCAGCAAGCCTGTGATCTGCGCGTTCTCCGAGTGCGGCGGNGTNACNATCACCCCGTCCGGCTGCAANGCGGCAATGGCCGCGCCNAGTTCGCGTTCGACATGGTCGCTATGCGTATCGACCAGTTCGAAAATCATCCGATAGCCGAGCTCTGCAGCGGTCAGCATGCCGCCTAACAGCATCTGGTCCACCCAGTCCCGCCCGTCACGAGCTTTCCAGTCCGCAATGGTGCGGTCGCGGTCGTTGATGGCCAGGATCAGATAGGAACGCGACCCGCTCATTCGCTGGGCGGCGATCGACGGAACATAGCCGAGCTTTTCGATACTGGCCTGAACCTTGGCCTTCATGGCAGGCCGTACGTTTGGCTCGTTATTGATGACGCGACTGACCGTCTGCAGGGACACCCCTGCATCCGCTGCAACGTGCTTGATGGTGACTGATTGACGCCGCCGGCCCATGTTATCGGTAACCCCTCGAGTATTTTCTGGCTAATACGACGCCGTGTGAGTTGGAAGGCTGCTTTCAGGCAGCAGCGACCTCTTTTGCCCCGCAAAATTGCGCGACATAGGCGTGATGGGCAGGGAGACCTTGCACCGTACGCGCAACATTGGTGCGGAGCATCTCGAGAAACTTCGAAAGTTCCTCGTCGCTCATTTTCTTCGCCACAGGATGAAAAGCCTGAGGCAGGATGCCTTGGCCGAGCATCACCTGGACCCAGCTGTTCTCGACGAAGAGCTCGTCGTTCTTGCGGAACACCCGCCCGGTTTCGCGGAACAGTTCCATCTTCTGGGTAAGGCTATCGGGAATATCCATCGTCGCGCATTGACGCCAGAACGCGCTGTCGCGCCTGTCGGTGGCTTTGTAATGCAGGATCAGGAAGTCGCGGACCTGTATCATATCGGTCAGCTGCTGGTCGTTGAATTCGGCGATGTCGCGTTCACTCACCTCGCCTGCAGGCATCATGCGCAGGAGGCGGATCACTGCACGCTGAATCAAGTGGATGCTCGTCGATTCCAGCGGTTCGAGGAAACCTGAAGACAGCCCGATGGCGATGCAATTGCGATGCCACTGCTTGCGCCTTGCTCCGGTGGTGAACGGGATTGCACGAGGTTCGCTGATCGCCTTGCCTTCGAGGGTCGACATCAGTCGATCATGTGCGGCATCCTTGGACAAGTATCGACTGCAATAGACGATCCCATTGCCGCCGCGGTGCTGCAATGGAATGCGCCACTGCCATCCCGCATCGTGCGCGATAGCGCGTGTGTAGGGCACGGGAGACGCAGATAATTCCGTCTGCACGGCAATTGCGCTGTCGCATGGCAGGTGATGAGACCAGTCATCGTAGCCCACGTGCAGCGCACCTTCGATTAGCAAGCTTCGGAAACCAGTACAGTCGACGAAAATATCGCCTTCCAACCGCTGTCCGTTCTCCAAGCCGATCGCAGCGATATTCCCGCTTTCACCGTCGAGTTCGACGTGCGCAATCTTTCCTTCAACTCTGCTCGCGCCGGCACCTTCGGCAATCCGGCGAAGGAAGGCGGCGTAGGCGGTCGCATTGAGGTGNTAGGCATANTTCAATCGNTTGTCGGGCAAATGCGCGAACTTTCCGGCATATGCCGCGCACAGTTCGAGGCAATAGTCATCATAACTGTAGTCGTGCCCGCGCAGCAGCCCTTCGCCCCAGAAATGCTGGAATCCAGCCGACCAGTGATCGCGTCCTGTTGAACCGAAAGAATGGAAGTATTTCTCGCCGTCGCGCTTCCAGTTCTCGAACTCGATGCCGAGTTTGAACGTCGCCTGCGTCTCGCGCATGAACTCGGCTTCGTTGATGCCAAGCAGACGGTTGAAGTTGATAAGTGGTGGGATGGTTGCTTCGCCCACTCCGACTGTTCCGATCGCATCGCTTTCGACGAGTGTCAGATCAATCGCTTCTCCCATCGTTTTTGCCAGCGCGGCCGCAGTCATCCAGCCTGCGGTGCCGCCGCCAGCCACTACAATGCGCCGGGGCTTATAGTCGCTGCTCATCGATTGAGGGTCCTCAAAAGAAACGCCCGGATCTGACCAGCTGTTCTGGATGTCAGCGGCGACAAGATGCCTCGGGCTTGTTCGGGTATGTGATCTGTTACTTCGGCGGGATTCTCGAACACATAATGATCGAACAACTTCCGCCAGAAATTCCGTTCTTCGCGTGGCAGATCCCGGATGGCGAGAATTGCGTGGTTAAGGGCCTCTTGTGGCTGACCCAGGAACGCGGGCGTATCGCGCCACCAATAATTCACCAGAACATTGAATGGGTCGAGGCCCTCTACATGATGCCACCACATCGAGGGGATGTAGACTGCATCGCCAGGTTCAAGTTCGACGACCTGAGCATATCTTAAAGCTTCTGCGAACCGAGGATGAGCATCGAAATCGGGCGCGTGAAAATCCACCATGCTGACNGCCCGCCCTGCGGGTGTGTTTTCAAGTGGACCGACGTAGAGGTTCTCAAACTGCTCNGGCGGAAAGATGGTAAACCGTCGCCGACCAACTGCGCAACACGCAAGGTTGCGCGGGAAGTCGTTGTGGGCGGCAATTCTCGTGGCGGTGCCTATCCAAATGCTGTGGAGCGGGTCGCGGTCATCGACTGGCGACAGGTTGTCTTCAACGAGACCGTCGAAAAATAGCTTCATGTCGACCGACGTGAGATAGATCGCAGGAGCGTCCGAGCGACCTTCGTTGTCGTCAAAGCCGCGGAAAATATCAGGTAANTTCCCACGTGCGGTGCGGAAGTTCATCTCGAAATCGTCGTCGTAGAACAGGCGACCGTCACGCCCAGGTTGTCCGATCGTGACCGTGAACGGAACGGGACGGGCCCGTTCGAGCAGGTATTCCCGCGCCTCGTGCGCAGAGTTCAGCCCGCACGTTACGAGGGGCCAATCCTTTACCAGCCCTCGCACGACAAATGGTTGCGGGTCGTCGTCAAGCAGGGCCGAAAGCGCGGCAGCGTCTGGCACCTCGCGGCTCTCGACGTGCTCCATCTGCGCGAAAATAGAGGGAGCGGCTTCAGCCACGATCCTCCTTTGCATTCTTCCGGACGACCAGTTCGGTCAGGTTGGAGAGAGATGCGACAGCCATGAATATCGGCATCAGATATCCGTCGGCTTGAAGTGCTCCAAGCGCATCGGCGTCCAGCGAACGCAGCTTATCTTCATTTATCATGTGGAAGCCGACAAGCGACTGTTTCGATCCGTTTGAAAGAGGCACCTCAAAGACGAACGGTTCGAGCAAGTCATATCGCGCCAGCGCTTCGAAGAAGTGTTTGGACGTTTCATAGCCCGCGTGAAGCAAACCCAGCTTTTCCGACATATCATCCAGTAGAGGCGTCGCTTGTCCGTGCTCGTCGAAAACCCGCGTTCCTTCCTCGCCGATTGCTATGCGGGGATGGTCCATATCGATGTGAACCTGCGCCTCACCGCCCTCATCCCGACTGCGACCTATGAGAAAAGGGCGAACGGAGATTGACAGCGGGATGTACCGGGCGTCCCAGGCGTCCTCGCCTAGGAACAGGTTCTCGCCATTTTCAAAGCCAAAGAGGGCTAAGGCACTGAATTCACCGGTTTCCGCGTCGCGGCGGAATACTATCGGATAATGCGCCTGAACTTGCCGAAATTCCTGAGGAACAACAAGGGCGGCCATGACAGCATCGCCGAGCGCACTGCCTGCTTCGGTACGTACGCGCAGTTCCGCATGATCGGCAGTGTTCAGAACTTCGTGGTTAGTCATTGTCTGGTCGGTACCCCTCGTGCCGAATTCTTGTCCATTGATGAGCACAGTGCATCGAAATAGGCCCGGTTGGAAGGCAGCGCCGCGCTTAGCGCACGACTACGTTCGGCGACCTTCGCGAACTGTCGTTGTACCTCGCTGCTCGGCGCACTGCTGATGTCCGCTGGCTGCGGGAAGCGCATGCCGTAAAGCACATATTGGTGGCTCGCCGCTGAGAAAATCTCGTCGATCTGAGGGAAGTCGCCGCTGGATGGCGCGTGATCACGCCACAGATCGAGGTGGGCAGCAAGGGAGGAGGGTATGGTAGCGGGATCGCGTTGCGCCTGCCAATATGGTTCCGTCCGGGTACTGAGAACATAGTGGAGTTTGAGAAAGTCCACGATCCGCTCCCAGCGATAACGGAACAGGCTGTTGAAGCGATCGGCGAGCCGGGGGAGCGCTGTGCGGCTTTGCGGATAGCCGTCGGCCAAGGCTTTTAGCGACAATTCGATCAGCACGATGGCCGAGGCTTCAAGCGGTTCGATAAACCCTGCCGAAAGACCAATTGCCAAGCAGTTGCCTTCCCAGAATTTGTCACGATAGCCGGTGGAGAACTTGAGCCCGCGCGGAGTAAGAGCCGTCTGCTCGGCGCCAGCTATCCTGGAACCGATATAGTTCATCAAAATGGCTTGGGCCTCGTCATCTGAGAGAAAACCAGACGAGTAGACGCAGCCCACCCCGCGGCGGGTCGGCAAGCCGATATCCCACAACCAGCCAGCCCGATGCGCAGTGCCGATTGTCTGTGATGCGATCGCGCTATCAGGCACGACGGGGACCTGAACTGCAAGAGCGCGATCGTTGAAAGAAACGTTGGACCGGTCGACCCAGCCAATCCCGAGTTCTTCGCCCATCAACTTGCTGGCCATTCCGGTGCAATCGATAAAGAAGTCGCCCTCGATTGCTGAGCCATTATCAAGCAGCAACCGAGTAAATAGCCCATCTACTCCCCGCTCGGTACGCGTCACCTTCCCATGCACATGTCGAACACCAAGCTTTTTTATACCGTGACTGGCGAGCAATGCGCCGAACTTGCCTGCGTCGAGATGGTAGCCGTAATTGAGCGCTCCGGCGAAGGGAGGCATAGTTCGCTGCCGGGGGGCGAGGTCGCGGTTGCAGATTGCGGCTTGCGGGTTCACCGCCTCGGCATAGGGTTGCCCGTCATTCTGCATCTTCCAGGCCGTCAGAATGTCCGGCATGGCACCCGAAAGCGGGGCGGAGAAGGGATGGTAATAGCAGTCGCGCTCGGAGCCATCGACCCATCCGTCGAAGCGGGAGCCTTGCTTGAACGAAGCGTCGCATTCCGTCAGGAACTCGGTCTCATCGATCCCGATAACGGCCAATGTCTCGCGTAGCGTTGGCCAGCTTCCCTCGCCCACACCGACCGTCGGGATGTCCGGCGCTTCGATCAANGTAATTGCGAGTTCCGGCCGCCTGGCAGCCAGGATGCAAGCGGACAGCCATCCGGCCGTTCCCCCGCCTACAATCACCAGATTAGTAAATTCGCCTGACATCCATCTGGTCCATAACCTTGCTTATCTGCGGTGCCAAAAGAGCCGCACTGCTTGCTGGCAGTGCGGCTCTCCTAACATTCGAATACGAANGACGTCGCCTCCGCTTTCGATTACCACGTAAAGCGCAGGCCAGCGGTATAGCGGGCGTGGCCCGGAGCGGCAAAGTAAACCGCCTGATCGGCGCGGCGATGACCGCGGCGATCTTCATTGAGCAAGTTGATCGCCTCGCCGAAAATCGTCACGCCATTGCTGAACTCGTAGCTCGCGCTGGCGTCGACTTGACCGTAGGCTTCAACATAGAACGGATCGAAGCCGTATCCGGACAGGAATTCGTCGCGCCAGTTGTAAGCTACGCGGGCCTGGAGGCCACCCTTGTCATAATACAGCACAGCGTTGGCGCTATCCGACACGCCTGTCACAGCGAACTGAGGCTCGGTGTAGCGCAGGGTGTTGTCGTAGTCCGTGTCGCTCTTCACGATCGTATAGTTCAGGATAACGCCGAAGCCCGTCTCCCAGAAGCTATGCTGCACTGCGAATTCGAAACCGTCGAGAGTCGCCGACTGATCGCTGTTGAAGGGCTGGGTCAGTGTAAACACCAGTTCCGGATCGCCAGGCTGGCCCAGCAGACCAACCGGGTCGCCATCGGCGTCGAACGTCACCACTTCTGGATTGTTCGCAGCGGCATAAGCCAGAATTTCAGCAAAGGTAGCGTCGTCGCCCAAAGCTGCGCGAGCTGCTTGAGCAACGGCTCCCTGGCTGGGGTTCGTCAGACCGAAGGCTGTCGTCTGCGTTGTCGCGTTAGCGATGAAGTTGCTGACGCTTTTCCGGAAATAGCCCACGGAAACGTAGCTTGCTGGGGCATAGAACCATTCAGCCGAAAGGTCGATGTTCTTCGATTTGTACGGAAGCAGGTTCGGGTTGCCCGAACCGCCGGTGCTGCCACCATTGGGACGAGCCGGCGAGTTCACGGTCAGCCCGCCATTCAGGCTGGCATAGTCCGGCCGCGTAATCGTATGGCTATATGATGCCCGGAGCACGACATCGTTGATCGGCGATATGTCGAAATCGACGGCAGGCAACCAGTTGTTGTACTTGCCTGCAAACGTGGTGAACCCAGCTGCTCCGCCATCATAGCGAACAGCAATTTCGTTTTCAGACGACTGCTCGGTACCGGTAGGAATGGGAACGAGCGCCGACGACTTCACGTCGGTTGTTTCATACCGCAATCCCAGACGGAGATGCGCTTCGTCCGCCATGAGGTCGAAAGTGTGAAGGGACTGGACGAACGGAGCGAGCGTCTTTTCACGCAGGCGACGATCGACCGAATACTCGGCGAGACATCCCTCCCCAAGTGGAACGCCTACGAACGGATCGGAACAGATACCGATGCTGGATTCGAGCAGATCGATCAGTTGTTCGGTGGCGATATTGTAATAGGTAGGGATGATGTTCGGACTGTCCGCGCCGTTCATCCCTTGAAGGTCTTCTGACGTGCTGCGCGGAGTGAAGAAATCGTCCGGCGTTTCGTCTGCGCTCAGCGTTCCGCCCCAGGTTTCATTCTGGAGGAAGCCGTAAGCCGTGCGAACCTTGTTGTCGGTGAAGGTGACGCCAAAGTCGAGGCTTTCGATGAAGCTGTCGTCGAAGTCATATCCACCACGCAGGGACGCCTCGATGATCCGGTCCTTCATATAGGCATTGCGGAATGCGTTGCCGGAAGGACGAATGTTCGAGGCATCGATCTCCGATCCCGGATACATGTTAACGGAGATCACCGGCAGGTCGGTGGTGAAATCGACAGTCTGGCTCTGCACGCCAAAGATTGATGTGCCCACGGCGACATTGCTGCCGTAAGGGGAGGTCGGCTTCGATTCAGCCGTCGAATAGTGCGCATCCAATACCCACCGCATGCCGCTCGGATGATTCCATTCGAGATTGGTGCCGATTGAATGATTGATGTTGCGGTTGGCCGCCACAGCCCCGGTGATTGCCAGATCTTTTCCGTTATTGCCGACGGCAGGTTCGGGCGGAGCGAAGACTTCCGAATAGAAGTTTGGTCCGGCGACCGGGCCGTCGGTCCAGCTACTGCTGGTTTGATCATGGTTGAACCATACACCGATACTGCTGGTACGCGCATCGATGGTATTCTGAGAGAATGTATAGTCGAGGGTTGCCGTGAACTGGTCGGATGGCTGGAATTGCAGCACGGCCTGGCCGTTGATGCGTTCACGATCGATGTCGGTAAAGTCGTAAGCCGCGTTCTGCGGGACCTGATAGATATCGTCGCCTTCGGGACGGTTTTCGATGTTATCGAAACGTGGGTCGCCGGGCATCGCGAGAGAGCCCCAGTTTCCTTCGGTGGCGAGATAGCCTTCGCGCCATTCACCGACTGAGAATTGCGACAGGCTCGCCTTGCGGCGCTGATATGAGCCGGTCACCAGAACGCCGATTGTATCGTCTGCAAAGGTCTTGCTGATGATGCCGGAAACTTCCGGAGTGATTTTCGTGTCCTCGAACGTGTAGTCCAGCACACCCTTGACGCCGATGCTTCCCTGGAAGCCAGGACGGTCCAGAGGACGCGGCGTCTTGATATTGATGACCGAGCCAATCCCGCCGGTTGGCAGGGACGCGCGNCCCGATTTGTANACNTCCACNCCNGCGACGCCTTCAGATGCGAGGTTCGCGAAATCGAAGGAACGCGATGCCGGCGCAGAGCAGCAATCNCCCAGCGTGGAGGCGGGCATCTGGCGACCATTGAGGAGCACGAGGTTGAAATCCGGTCCGAAACCACGGACGGTCACTCGCGAACCTTCGCCGTTTTGACGGTCGATCGAAACACCGGTGATGCGCTGGAGCGATTCAGCCAGGTTCGTATCGGGGAATTTGCCGATGTCTTCAGCGCTGATCGCGTCGACCACGCCNACAGCATTGCGCTTGATGTTCATCGCATCTTGCAAGCTGGCACGAATGCCCGAAACGATGATGACATCGCCATCGTCTTGCAAAATTTCATCCGAAGTTTCGTCGCCAGCGGTNGCATCCTGCGCCATGGCGAGCGGAGCGCTGGCGCCCATTGCGGCAACCGANGCGCCGGCCAGAAATTGGACGAGCGAAGGCTTGCGCTTCAAATTCATGCTGATTCTCCTCCCAATTCGTGCGCATGCCACGCACGAAACACTCTTATGTGAACGTTCACCTATTTGATAACGTTCACTTGGTCAATTCTTCTAGGAAGGCGGCGCTGGAAAAAGGCGGAAATGTTGCAAAGATGTTGCAGCTTTCATGGGATGGAATTTACGCGGATATCGGCTTCAGCTGTTGCCGAAGAGGCAGTGCAAGGTTAGCTGAGCGACGATGTTCGAACCCAAGGCTTTCCGCGACGCATTAGGTAGCTTCGTTACCGGCGTAACGATCGTGACTGCGAGAGACGCGGAAGGGCGGCCTTTCGGCCTGACGGCGAACAGTTTCAATTCGGTGAGCCTCGATCCCCCGATGGTGCTGTGGAGCCTGTCGCTCAAGTCGGGCTCACTGCCGGTATTTCGCGATGCCGAAAGCTGGGCGGTTCACGTTCTTGCCGCAGACCAGCAATCCATGTCAGACCGGTTTGCGCGCCCGGGCGAAGACAAGTTCGCCGGCATGGATAGTGCCGATGGGCCGGAAGGCGCGCCGCTCTTGAATGGCTATGCCGCACGTTTCGGTTGCCGTGCGCGGTTCGAATATGAAGGCGGCGATCATGCGATTTTTCTTGGCGAAGTGGTGGATTTCGACCGGCGTGAGGCCGAACCGCTGATCTATCANGGCGGCCAGTACGGAAGAGTGATGCGTTCNCCGACCGGTGACGATCTGGAGAGGGAAGGCCTGGCCGAAAGGCTGGGTGGTGAGCTTTCNCTTACGNCGAGCGGNAAGGAATTGCTCCAGGCTCTCGAANCCTTGGCGAAGCGCTAGACTCATNGGCTGCACACCGATACCCGTTGCGAAAAGCAACTAGGGAAGATGCAGGCTATGAAAACCCGTATTACTGAAATGTTCGGAATCGAACACCCGATCATCCAGGGCGGGATGCACTANGTTGGNNTGGCAGAGATGGCAGCGGCTGTNTCGAACGCCGGTGGGCTCGGCATAATCACGGGTTTGACACAGGGCACGCCCGAAAAGCTCGCCAACGANATAGCCCGCTGCAAAGACATGACGGACAAGCCCTTCGGTGTGAATCTGACATTTCTNCCNACCGTGAATGCCCCGGATTACCCTGGGCTCGTTCGGGTCATCATCGAGGGCGGCGTAAAAATCGTNGAGACCGCNGGCAACAATCCGCAGCAGGTGCTTCCCTTCTTCAAGGATGCAGGCGTCAAGGTNATCCANAAATGCACCAGCGTGCGGCATAGCCTCAAGGCACAGTCGATCGGATGCGATGCTGTTTCGGTCGACGGGTTCGAATGCGGNGGTCACCCTGGCGAGGACGACATTCCGAACATGATCCTGCTTCCGCGCGCGGCNGACGAACTGGAAATTCCNTTCGTGGCCAGTGGCGGTATGGCCGATGCGCGCAGCCTCGTCGCCAGCCTGGCCATGGGTGCCGANGGNATGAACATGGGCACGCGCTTCATCGCGACGAAAGAAGCGCCGGTGCANGAGAATGTNAAAAAGGCGATTGTTGCTGCGAGNGAGCTCGACACGCGCCTCGTCATGCGGCCGTTGCGCAATACCGAGCGNGTGATGACCAACGATGCTGTCGAACGGCTGCTGGAGAAAGAACGGAAGCTGGGCGCNGATCTGAAATTCGAAGACATNATCGAAGAAGTGGCGGGGGTCTACCCGCGCATCATGACCGAAGGAGACATGGACGCTGGCGCGTGGTCATGCGGCATGGTGGCGGGACTGATCGACGATATTCCNACCTGCAAGGAACTGATCGACGGCATCATGGCGGAAGCGGAGAGCCTGATCCGCCAGCGCCTCACCGGCTTGCTGGCCGCCTGAAGGGGANAACGACGATGCTCGATACAAGCCAGCGCACNGCGTATAACGAAGATCACGAGGCCTTTCGCGATACTGTNCGCAAGGTCTTTGCAGAACACATGACCCCCTATCTCGACCAGCATGAGGAAGAAGGGATTGTTCCCCGCTCAGCATGGAAGGCNTTGGGCGAGGCGGGGATGCTGTGCCCGACCGTCAAGGAAGANAATGGCGGCCTGGGTCTCGATTTCGGCTTCAATTGTGTGTTGTGCGAGGAGCTNTCCTATCTCGGCAGNTCGGCNGGCTTCACCCTTCANAACGACATCACCGCCAATTANATCGAACGCCTCGGCACGGATGAACAGCGCGCCAAGTATCTGCCTGGCATGGTGTCGGGCGACGTCATTTCCGCAATTGCCATGACCGAACCAGGCGCCGGGAGCGATCTGCAGGGCATTCGCACGACTGCGATCAAAGATGGCAACCATCTGGTCGTCAACGGGTCCAANACTTANATCACCAANGGGCAGAATGCCGATGTGATCATNGTNGTCGCCAAGACCGATCCCNCGCAGGGCGCGAGGGGNACCACGCTGGTGTTGGTGGACGCCGACACTCCGGGGTTNGAGCGTGGGCGCAATCTCGACAAGATCGGGCAGCATTCTGCNGATACNTCCGAGCTGTTCTTCAACGACTGCCGCGTGCCGATNACCAATATNCTGGGTGGCGAAGGAAGAGGCTTCGTGCACNTGATGGAAGAGCTTCCNCAGGAACGCCTCGGTATNGCCGTCGGNGCACAGGCGGCGGCACAGCGCGCTTTCGACGANGCGGTGAAATTCACCAAGGATCGCAAGGCCTTCGGCAAGACCGTGTTCGAATTCCAGAACACCAAATTCGTCCTCGCAGACCTCAAGGCCAAGCTGCAAGTCGGCTGGGCGCATCTCGACTGGGCGATCAGGAAACATCTCGCCGGCGAACTCACGACGGATGAGGCGAGCGCGGCGAAATTGTGGCATACGGACTTGCAGTGGGAGGCTTGCGACAAGGCGCTGCAACTGCATGGCGGGGCGGGGTACATGAACGAATACGCCATCGCCCGCCTGTGGCGCGATGCGCGCGTNACGCGCATTTTCGGNGGCACGAACGAGATCATGAAGGAAGTGATCAGCCGGTCGATCTGAGGAGCGAAGAGTGGCCGAACCGCTTGATTTCACGGGCAAAAACATTCTCGTCATAGGCGGGTCGAGTGGTATCGGAAATGGCATTGCGCATGGCTTCCTNAGCCGCGGCGGGCATGTCCATGTCACCGGCACACGCGCGGCACAGGAGTATNCGGCCGAGNAGGGCAGCGATCTTCGCGGGCTCCATTTCCATCGCTTCGACGCCACAAAGCATGTCAATCANACGTATGATTTGAGCCGAACACTGCCCCGAACACTCGATGTNGTGGTCCTGTGNCAGGGTACCGTTCGGTACGGCCGCGAAGAGTTCGAGCGCGAGGGCTGGGACGTGGTGATGGCAGTCAATCTCAATTCGCTGATGGACTGCGCGCGCATGGTGCGGCCCATGCTGGCCGAGCGCGGCGGATCGCTGATCGTNGTNAGTTCGGTGGGNGCCTATCACGCGATGATCGGNAACCCTGCCTATGCNGCGAGCAAGGCNGGNGCNGTNAGCCTNGTCGGCAGCCTGGCGCAGGCNTGGGCNGGCGAGGGCATNCGCGTAAACGGTATCGCGCCCGGCCTGGTGCCNACCAAGCTGACNAAGGTCACCACCGACAANGAGGAGCGNGTAGCAGNTGCCGTCGCGCGNATACCCGCCGGCCGCATGGGCACGCCGCAGGACATGGCTGGCGCAGCNCTNTTNCTCGCCTCGCCGCTGGCAGATTACATCGTCGGCCAGACCATCCGCGTGGATGGCGGCATGACGCTTTCCTGAAAGGAAGAAGGATTATGGAATACGTCAATCTCGGCCCCTCGGGCCTCAAGGTTTCGCGCCTCTGCCTCGGCTGCATGAGCTATGGCGATACCAGCCGCGGCTGGCATGGGGACTGGGTGCTCGACCAGGACCAGTCGCGCCCCTTCATCCGCGAGGCGATGGAAGCCGGGATCAATTTTTTCGATACCGCGAACATGTATTCGCTCGGCGCATCGGAAGAGGTCGTCGGCAAGCTGCTGCCCGAATTCGCGAAACGCGACGAGATCGTGCTGGCGACCAAGGCCTTCATGCCCTGGCGGCAGGCNCCGAATGCCGGCGGCCTTTCGCGCAAAGCGCTGANGCAGGCAATCGACGACAGCCTGACCCGGTTGAACATGGATTATGTCGACCTGTTCCAGATCCACCGCTGGGACAAGGACACGCCGATCGAGGAAACGATGGAGGCGCTCCACGANATCGTGAAGGCNGGCAANGCNCGCTATATCGGCGCGTCGTCCATGTGGGCATGGCAATTCGCCAAGGCGCAGGAGGTCGCCANGGCGAATGGCTGGACACGNTTCATCTCCATGCAGAACCACGTCAATCTGCTCTACCGCGAGGAAGAGCGCGAGATGCTGCCGCTATGCGCGGATCAGGGCGTCGGGATCAGCCCATGGAGCCCGCTGGCGCGCGGCAAGCTTGCGCGCAGCTGGGACGAGACCACCGTACGCAGCGAAACGGACGGGTTCGGCAAAACGCTCTATCGCCAGCAGGAGGAAGCTGACCGCGCCATCGTGGAGGCCGTGGGTGCAATTGCAGAGGAGCGCGGTGTCTCTCGCGCGACGGTGGCGCTGGCCTGGCATTTCGCCAAGGGCGTGACGGCGCCGATCGTCGGGGCGACCAAGGAGGGACATATCGCCGCCGCAGTTGCGGCCATGGACCTGGGCCTGACCGAAGACGAGGTCGCGCGGCTTGAAGCGCCATATCTGCCCAAGAGCCCCGTCGGCGTCGAAACCACGGTCCCGCGCAACTGGTCGCTATCGGTCGCGGACACGTAGGAAGCGTAACCGGCGCAAAGTGTTACAATCGCGCCGAGCGGGTCACAAACCAGTCACATGAGTGCGCCATCGCATCCCCGACAGGGTGGGATGAAAACCGCGTGCGCACGATCAATATTTTCCTGACCGATCCGATTGTAGGGGAGCTCCCCGATTTCGAGAATGGCGAGATGCGCTATGCTTTCGCCCGTCTGTATTCCGATGGCCCGAGACGGCTGGTCGAAGGGCCGGTGTGTGCTTTCGTCGACTGGGTGATGGAAGACCTTTCGGGTCTGGAGATGTGTCGCCGTCTGCGCGGAGACCCGCGTCTCGACGAAGCGCATATCACCATCGTGCTCGAACAGGATGATGCAGACGACAAACGCCGCGCTCTGCGAGCCGGGGCGGACGATTATCTGGTCGGCCCGGTCGATCGCACAACGATCCTGGACCGGGTCATGGCGTTGCAGGGCGGTATCGGGCAGCCGCGGATCAACGAACGGCTGGAACTGGGCGCGCTGCTGGTCGATCTTGCAGCACTGCAGGCGCGCTGGGCGGGACAACCACTGAACCTGCGGCCGAACGAATTCCGCCTGCTGCATTTCTTCGCCCAGCATCCCGACCGCGTGCTGACCCGCACCGATCTGATCGAAGCCCTCGGCAAACAGGANCCGCCGATCGACGAGCGTACCGTGGANGTCTGGATCGGTCGCCTGCGCCGCGCCCTGCGGATCGTCGGGGCAGGCGAACGGGTGCGCACCGTCCGTTCGCTGGGCTACGTTTACGACAGCTACGAATGAAGCGGGCTGGTGAGCCAGCGGCGTGAGGCATTTCCGGAGCGACGACGGGAAGACTGCCCGCCGACTGCGCTTTGAAGAAGCAGCTTTGACCGATTAAATTCCAATTGCCACTTTAACGTTCTTACCTGCGCGGCGCACGAAAACGCTGGTCGCCGGACCGATCTGCTGGACGTCAAGGTCAACGCTCGCTTCGCCGCAGGTGAGCCCGTCGAGCGACAGGTTGGACAAGAAGGCGGGCAGGCTCGGCTTGTCGAACCGGACCGCGTCAGGCGCGCAGACGTTCAGCCCGAGTGCCGCCTGGATCATGTACATCGGTGCACCGCTTGCCCAGGCCTGCGGTGCGCAGGCCACGGGGTAGAGCGTGGGTCCGCGGCCATGGCGGCGACCGAAGCCGCAGAACAGTTCGGGAAAGCGCTGCTGGTCGAAATAGAAGGTCGCTTCGAACAGGGCACCGAAGACCCTGGCTACCGCATCCTGCAAGCCGTAACGCGAAAAACCCGCCGCGATCAGGGCGTTGTCATGCGGCCAGATCGAACCGTTGTGATAACTTATCGGATTGTANCGGCTTTCCCCGCGNGCGAGNGTCCTGATGCCCCAACCGGAGAAGCAATCAGGCTCCAGCAGNCGCGCCGCCACCGCTTCCGCGTGGCGCTGCGTGGCAATNCCGGTCAGGAGAGCATGGCCCGCNTTGGAGGAAACGACGCGGCATGGTTGCTTGTCGCCATCGAGCGCAAGGATATAGCATCCAAGCTCCTCATCGAAAAATGTGGCATTGAAGCGCTGCTTCAGATCGGCTGCTTTTGCGCGCCANTCCCTTGCCGCCGCNCGGTCNCCNCGGGCCTTCGAGATGTCGGCCATGGCCCGCCAGGCGCCATAGACATAGGCCTGCATTTCNACNAGCGCGATNGGCCCTTCGGCCAGCCTTCCATCNGCATGAGAGATNGCATCGTGNCTGTCCTTCCAGCCCTGGTTGCGCAAGCCATTCTGGTTTCGACGGCCATATTCNAANAAGCCGTCACCATCNCGATCNCCNGCATTTTCGATCCATGCGCAAGCTGCCTCGAGGTGGGGCCACAGCGTTTCNATGCTTTCCCTGTCGCCNGTGCGGCGNAAATACTCGCCCGCAAGGAAGATGAACAAGGGGGTGGAATCGACGCTGCCGTAATAATGGCGAAAGGGAACTTCGCCGGTATTGGCCATTTCGTTGAGCCTTGTTTCGTGGAGGATCTTACCTGGCTCTGCATCGGCTGCCGGGTCATCTACAACTGCCTGCAATTCGGCCAGGCGGAGCAGCGTCCCGCGAGCCAGGGAAGGATCGTACCAGAGCATTTCCAGCGCGGTGACGAGGGAATCCCTCCCGAACAGGGTGCAATACCACGGAATGCCGGCATATGCCGCAGGACCCTGCGGCGTCTGGGTGGTCAGCGTCGTCACATCTGCGATGCTGCGCGCCATCATCGCATCGAAAGAGGTATTGGAAGAGACGATCGAGGGACGTCCGACCAGCGCATCACGGCGCCCCCGGCGCAGTGCCCGGTAACCTTCGAGATACGCGCGCGTGGGATTTTCGTTCTCATCGTCGGTAAAGGCGATCTGGGTGTAGAAAACCTTTCGCTCGCCCGGCGCAAGGCTCACATCGAAACGCACCTTGTGGTCGCTGATGAAATCCGGCTTCGGAGCGAAACTGATAGCGGTCCGACGCTCGATATCGTCGAGCCCGGTATAACGATATTCGACNCCATCCGGGGTGCAGCGGGGTTGGGCATGGGTTCCGCGCCGCTCGCGCTTGTCGCCGCGCACTTCGAACATGTCGCGAAAATCCGCGCCCAGGGTCAGTTCGATGCTGAAACTGTGCGCACACTGGTCAAAGTTTCGTACCGAAAGCCGTTCGAACGCGCTGCCTTCGTGCAGAAACTTGACCCGCCCGAAATGCAGGACGTCATTGGGTATGCGTTGGCCGGTTCGGTTGGTCAGGCTGGAATTGGTCAGATCGACGATCAGGGCGTCGACCCGGTCATCCAGCGCCGATCCCAGAAGCATGGGATAGGTGCCGCAGATCGTGAGGCGCCAGAAAGAAAGTTGCCGCGTATCGCGAAAGTAGACCCCTTCGGGCGTGGCTTCGGCGCCGACTACGTCGCCGTGGGTATCGAATAGCGCGAAGGAATCGCCGTGTTTTACGGCGCGAAGTTCCTGTTCCTGAATCGACGTCGATGATTGCACCTGGTGCTGCCCATCGAGAACGACCGTACCGTTTTCTAACAAGATTTNNNTGCCCTCCTNTTCANTTCAGGCAGCCGTATCGAGCGCAGGCGGCNGNNCTGCGCGGAAGGAACCNTGNCGCAGCGCATCCGGAAAGACATCGACGGTATNGNTGGCGCGCAAATTCTGGTGCCTGGCGATCTGCTGTTCGAACATCTGCACGTAATCGTCGGCCATGCGGCGGACCGTGAAGCGTCGTTCGAAATAGTCCCGAACCTTCGCCCGGTCGAAAGCGAACACCTCGTCCACGGCTGCAACGGCGTCATCCATCGTGTCGACGATCCGGCCGCTCACCTTGTCCTGCATCACTTCGGGTACCGAGCCGTTTCTCCAGGCGATAACGGGCGTGCCGCAGGACATGGCTTCGATCATCACCAGACCGAAGGGTTCGGGCCAGTCGATCGGGAACAGCAGCGCGCCTGCGCCGCCCAGCAATTCCGCCTTCTGCGCTTCGTTCACTTCGCCGATATATTCGATGTTGTCGTGCGCTTCGACCAGAGGGCGGATTTCCGCGTCCCAATAGGCCTGGTCCACCGCGTCGATCTTGGCCGCCATCTTGAGCGGCCGACCGCTTCGCACCGCTATCTCGATCGCCCGGTCGGGTCGCTTTTCCGGCGAAATACGACCGAGGAATACCAGATAATCGCCGCCGTCCTTGTCGTAGGGCAGCATCTGGTCCGGGAGACCGTGATAGACGGTGTCGATCCAGTTTACCGGGGGCATCGGCATACGCTGGTTCTGCGAGATGGAAACGAGAGGAACCTGCGAGAATGTACGATAGCAGGTCTGCAGGTCCGGAATGTCCAGCCGCCCATGCAACGTCGTGACCGTCGGCGTGTCCCAGGTGAGGATGGCGGGATAGTGAAACAGGTCGATGTGAAAATGTACGATGTCGAAATCGCTGAGCCGCCGCCGCACGCGTTCCACCATGCTGAGATGATGCGGCACGAGGTTCTGCGCCCCGTCGACCAGCCTGAGCGCCTGAGGGACGCACGGCACCAACTCGGCGCTGGTCCGGGAATCGCCCGAGGCGAAAAGGGTGACATCATGCCCCATGCTGACCAGTTCTTCGGTCAGGAAGTGCACGATCCTTTCGGTTCCACCGTATAATTTTGGGGGGCAACTTTCCGCAAGCGGAGCGATTTGGGCTATGCGCATGAAGACCCTTTCAAAGCGTCACAGTCCAAACGGAAATTCCGACATTCCAGCTCGCGGCTCCCGGCTTTTAGCGATAGAAGGGGCGGAGGGTGCGACGGAAGGAATAATGCAGCCCGTAATGTAGTTGGGCGCAGCATTGGTTTTATAGTCGGTGCCGGACCCTTCCAGCTACATGCTGATACTGGCGGGAATAGGCCTGCATGTGGGTTATCAGTTCCTTCTGATGGCGTCTTACGATGCCGGCGATCTTACGCAGATCTATCCGCTGGCGCGGGGGAGCGCGCCATTCATCGTGGCGCTGGTTTCGGTGGCGCTGCTGGGTGTCAGCCTGCAGCCGGTCGGGCTGGGCGCAAACGCGCTGATCGGAAAGAGGGACGCGGTTACGACCCGGGACGATCGACTTGAGGATGGCGAGGGGCCGCCCGAAAGCGGCCCCCAGCCAAGTGTTGGCGGAAGCTTAGAATTCAGCCGAAAGCGAGACTGCGAAGTTGCGGCCCACGCGGTAGCTGTTGTTCTCGATCCGGGCGTCGCCGGCCGTCTGGTATTCGAAATGATCGCGTCCCGTCAGGTTGCGCGCTTCGAGTTTCAGTTCCAGCTCGGCGCCTGCCAGCTGGAAACCCTGCCGAGCGACGAGGTCGATCGTCAGGCCCGGGTCTTCGATGATGTCTGGACGCGAGAGGGTGCTGCGGCTGATCACGCGCTTGCTGCCGTAATTGAACAGCACGGTAAGCTGGCTGACGCGGTCGAGATCCTCGAGGCCGAGCTGCACATTGGCGATGTGATCGGACTGGCCGGTCAGCGCCGTGCCGTCTTCGAAGAAGTTCGACGCCGGCTGAAGCCCGCCGAGTTCCGGGATGTTGACGAGATCGCCATCCTGAACGCTGATGTCGGATTTGGTGTAGGTGTAGTTGGCGATGGCGACGAAGCGCTTGCTGTCCCACCATTCGCCGAGGTCGTAGAGGTCTTTGTTCCACTGCAACTCGACTTCGGCACCGTAGAGCTTGGCCGACGGGGCGTTGGCGAAGCGGCTGACGACGGCGTTGTCGTTGAAGCTCGAGAAGATTTCGATCGGGTTCTCGATATCCTTGTAGAAGCCTGCCACGCTGGCCCGGCTGTTCGATCCCCAATAATGTTCGAGGCGGGCTTCGTAATTGGTCAGGCGGCTGTCGATCAGGCCGGGATTGCCGGTGAACTGCCGGTTCGTTTCCGGATCGTAATAGGTTTGCAGGATCAGTTCGCGGAACTGCGGGCGGGCAATGGTCTTGGACGCGTTGAGGCGCAGCTGGACGCTATCCATCACTTCCCATGTCAGCGTGGCGCCAGGGAGGAAGTAATCGTTGTTCAGCAGNGTGGCATTGGCCGAGCCGTTCGGACGCCCGTCGAGCCCGAGCGGTANNACTTCCTGCGTGGCGTCTTCNTAGCGGATGCCAAGGTCGAGCGACAGGGCATCGGATTGCGTCAGATTGGCCTGCACGTACCCCGCCTTGATCTCCAGCCCGGCGGAAAAGGCCGGGTCCGATGCGGTCGTGTCGATGATCTGATAGCCGAAGGGGCCGATGCCGCCAGCAGCCTGCGCCGCNGTATCGTAGCCGAGATTGATCAGGGCATCGCCAAGCAGNTTNTCGGGGCGGAATGCGCCGAAAACNAGCGGATAGGCGCCCGTGGCGCGGATATCGAATTCCCGGCGGCGCGAAAGGCGGGTCGTGTCGGTGTAGGCGCCGCCAACCGTCAGCGTAACCCAGTCGGCGAACTGATAGCTGAGATCGAGACCACCGTAATAGAGATCTTCAGTCAGATCGGAAAAGGCCACCGTGGTGCGCCCGCGCTGACCACCGTTCTGAAGGTTCAGATAGATTTCGTCGAGCTGGGTCGTGGGGGTAAGGTCGCGGGTATAGACGAATTCCCATTCATTGGGCGCTTCGCGCTGCGTTTGCGCATAACCGGCCCGCAGATCGACCGAGAGATCGCCGAATTCGAGTTCACCGACAAACTGCGTGTCGAACAGCTGGCGTTCGTACCAGCCGGTATTCTGGAACAGGTCGTCATCATCGTCGGTCAGATCGTTGATCTGTGCCAGGGATGCGCGCTTGAGCGAGTCCCGGATAAAGAGATTGGTCAGGCGGAACCGGTGCTCGCCGACCTCGAGACCGAGGCCGAGCATCGCATTTGCGAGAATGCGCTGGTCGGTCTGGAACTGCGTGCCGTCCTGATCGAGATCGAGCGCGCCGTTCACCGCGACCTGGCGGGTGATGAAGCGGTTGCGCCATTTGTTGCTGAGCGAGGCGGTGGCGATGATGCCGAAACGTCCGTCGGCGGAAACGTCGAAGCTCGTGCCTGCCGTGATCCCCGCCGACCAGTTGACGGGCAGTTCATCGGTGCTCTGGAGGAGGATCTGATTGGGATCGCCCAGTTCGAGCAGGATCGCCTGCTGATCGACCTGCGGGTCGGTGATCTGGAGGCCACTGTTGAGGAAAGACTGCAGATTGGGACCAGGTTCGCGGCGACCGTCGTCGAAACCGAACCAGTCATAATCCGAGCCGTAATAGCTGTATCCGGTCCCGAATGTGGTTTCGGTGTCGCCGGAGATGCCGGCGCTGACCTTGACGAAGCTTTCGTCCGGTACCGCGCGGGTCGTGAGGTTGATCACGCCGCCGCCGAATTCGCCCGGGAAGTTGGCCGAGTAGGTTTTCTGCACGAGGCTGGACGCGATGACGCTGGTCGGGAAGATGTCGAGCGGGACGACACGGCTCAGCGGCTGCGGCGAGGGCAGGGGAAGACCATTGAGCAGGGCGAGCGAATAACGATCGCCAAGGCCGCGAACGAAGACGAGACCGTTCCCCACGGTGGAAAGGCCCGTCACGCGGGTAAGGGCGCCCGCAATGTCGCCTTCGCCGGAGCGGGCGATGCTGGCACTGTCGAGCACGGACACGACCTGCGAGGACGCGCGGGTGACGTCCTGCCGGCGGCGTCCGGTAACAACGATAGAACCGCCGGGCACCGAAATATCGGGTTCTTCGAACTCTTCTTCCTGCGGCGTGTTGTCGATGCCCTGTGCCTGCTGTGCCTGAAGGGCATCGGTAGCGGCGTCTTCATCTGCGGGTACGCCTTCGGCACCAGTGCCGACACCCGCATCCTGNGCGAATGCCGCTGCGGGCAGGGTGAGCGCGGTGGTGAACAGGAGCAGCGCAGTAAGCTGCTTGCCGGTCGACATGGTTCGAGACCCCCTCATATTCAGGCCTTTGAAACTGGAGTGGGCGAAGCGATCGCCCCACTTGAAAAGCGTAGGCGGCCGGGGACGCTCAAATGCGTTTGCCCGGCCGCCATGTGTTTAGATCAGTAGATCGGCAGGCTGGTGCAATCGGACACCGCGGTGTCGAAGGTCACCGTTGCCGAGTTGCAGGTCCACCCCTGGAACCAGGTATTGTTACCGGGATAAACGGCGCCGATATTGGTCGGAAGCGTGAAGAAGGAACCGAGCGAAGTCGGATCGAATACCGCAACACCGTTTTCGTTCGCGCCATTGATGAAGGTCATCGACAGCGTGTTGGTGAAGCCTGCATTGTTGTTCGAACCAGCATTGAAGCGGGTCTGAACGTCTGCTGCGGTGACACCGCCCGATCCATCGCGGAAGTCCGTTGCGCANTCGAGGACGAACGAATTGAAGACGACCGGGCCNGCTTCGTCGATGCTGGCATTGGCAGCGCGGTTGAGCGTTTCGGGGTTGTCGACCCGCAGGCACGGCGTGTTGCCCGACTGATCGATGAGAACCGAGTTGACGATGGTGAAATCGGCAAATCCGCGAATGCGGATGGCCTGATCACCAACACCGCTGTTGGCAATGAAGGTCGCGTTCGAGATCTTCACATTCTGACGCGGTGTGTCTTCTTCGAGGCCATTGGAGGAGTCCGCTTCGATGATCGTATCACCGAATCCAGGGCGCTGGATGGCGATCACGTTCTGCAGATTGGCCTTCACGCCCGTATCGGTGTCGATGCTGTCGTCTTCCGCGCCGACGACGATCAGGTTCGAAACATTCATAACTCCGCCGAAGAATTCGACACCGTCGTCCGAGCTGTTGTAGCTCATGATGTTGTTGAGCGTGGTTCCGGAGCCGACGCCGCCGGTGGTAAGCGACTGCAGTTCGTTATCGCCGGAGAGGACGAAGCCCGAATAGCGGATCTGGACGAAAGTCATGCTGCCGGAACTGTCATCTGCAGTGGCGCCGCCGAACAGAGCCGGCTGCGCTGCACCCTCGACCTGACGTTCGCAAGCTGTGGTGCCAGGCGTCGCCCCAGGAGCAATACAATCGGTGACGGGAGCGCGGCCGGACAGGACAACGCCGCCCCAACGACCCGAAGTGTCCTGGTTCAGATCTACGCCGGTCACGTTGTTCGTCGACGTGAAGATGATGGGGCGCGAAGCCGTGCCGTTGGCCTGGATGGTGTTACCGCGGTTGACGTTCAGAAAGCTCGATCCCGAAGCAACAATGATTGCGCCGGGTTCGATCGTCAGTTCGACATTCGTATCATTCGCCGTGGCAGTGGGGCCACCGTCGGTGCCGACATCGACCCGGCCGTTCATGCGATACACCAGTCCTTCCACGAAGGGCAGCGTGGTGCTGGCGCTNAANACNGCAGGCAAAATGCAGACNCGGTATTCNCCGGTTGGACCGGTTTCCGTGCCGTCATCGGCGAGNCCCGCNGGATTGGAAATCGTTGGNCATTCCGCCGCAGCGGTTACCGGGCCCGAAGTCGGTGTCGGCGTCGGTGCCGGGGTGGGCGCAGGCGTGGCAGGTGGGTTGATGATGATGTCACCGCCAGTGCCGGGCGAGACGATTTCGTCGGCGCCGCAGCTGGCCAGAGCCAGAGCCGAGCAGCCGAGTACGAGCGAACGGTGAAGATTTGTCACGGGTAGCGGTCCCCTCAAAAACCGGAAGAATCGAGTTGCGAACTCTTGATCGCGACTCGTCCGCTACGGACGCTGTGTGACAGTTTGTGTCGGTAGATGACCGTTATGTTGCAGTTTCAACAGATAATGCGACGCATCGGAGCCCGCTGTGAAAATCCTGCGGTTGCCGCGATGATTGCAGAAATATGACAATGTTACAGTTTTGTTGCGATTGTCCATGCGGTGAGGCATTCCTGCTCTGGCAAAGAGAGTAGGGAGAGCTGTCATGGCAATTATCACGAGCATTGCGCTGGCCCTTTTAGCGCAGGGCCCTGTCGAAGCCGTCGCAGGCCCGCAGGCCGATTACGATGTCGGGTATGAAGAGCTGGTTTCGAACGAGAATGCCGCTGCCCGCAAAGCTATCGAGAACTGCGATGAGCTGGCAGAAAACGATCCGGCCCGGTTGATCAATCATGGCATCGCGCTTGCGCGGACAGGGGAATACGACGCCGCGCGGGCAGAGTTTAAAACCGCCGCCATGGCCCGCGACAGTGTCGAACTGCAGACCGCTGGCGGTGCCTGGGTCGATTCGCGCCATCTCGCGCGCAAGGCGCTGGCGATGCTCGATAAGGGCGAGTTCGCCCGTTATTACGCCCTGTCGTTACGCTAACTTTTACAGAAGCCGAAAAGCTGTTTAGGCCCGCGCTCCGGGGAGCACGGGCCTTTATTCTTTCGTCCCGTCGACACAATCCCGGATATTCAGTTTTGTGTCACTCGCCTGTCATGTAGTATGCGCATGGGGGCCGGACGGAGGGTGCAATGATTCTAGCACGCTTGGCGCTGGTGACAGGTTTGTCCTGCGCGGCGCTGATCGCTTTCCCGGTGAAGGCGGATGTCATGGAGATTAACGCGGACGGAGCGCGCTGGGTAACCGGCGGAAGCACCGCGCTTCCTGCTGCGCCAATCGAACTCATCTCTGCGGATCCCATTTCAGAAGTCCCGGCCGATCTTTTCGTTCCCGATATTGCGGTGGCCGATCCCGGCGAGCATGCGCGCCTTGTTCCCCAAGGTTATCAGGCTAAGGTCGCCGAGCTTGCAGCGCGCTTCGATCTTAGCCCGACATTGATAGAAGCTCTCGTCTGGCAGGAAAGTCGCTGGCGTGCGAACGCGGTGTCGCCTGTCGGCGCGCGCGGGCTTGCGCAACTGATGCCGGGCACTGCACGCGACCTGGGTGTNGACCCGAACGATCCATTCGCCAATCTNGANGGTGGGGCGCGGTACCTGCGCGAACAACTCGACCGGTTCGACGGCGATCTGGAAAAGGCNCTGGCGGCCTATAATGCCGGNCCCGGACGCGTTATCCGCGCCAACGGCATTCCGCGCATTCGCGAAACCCAGCATTATGTAGCGGCCATCATGGGCCGTCTTTCTGATCACTCACGGGAGTAGTTACTTGAGTCGCAAGTTCATCGTTCCGGCAGCTCTTGCCGCCCTGTTGACGCCGAGTGCAGCGTTTGCNCAGGCTGCCGATCCGGCCGGATCGGGCCCNATNGTGGCAGCACTCGGNTGGTTGCAGGGCACNTTGCTCGGCAATGTCGCCACGGCCGTGGCAGTCATGGCTGTTGCTGCCGTCGGCTTCATGATGCTGACCGGCCGCCTCAACTGGCGTTTCGGCGCCACCGTCATCATCGGCGTCTTCATCCTGTTCGGGGCAGCGTCGATCGTAGCCGGTATTCAGGGCGCGGCCAGCTAGGATGACCGCGCTCGTCCGCCATCCCGTTCACCGCGCGTTGACGCGCCCGCAGATGTTTGCGGGCGTGACGTACAACTATTTCATCATCAACGGGATGGTGACGACCGAAGCTTTTCTGATCACCGGCAGCTGGCTTGCGCTGCTGGTCTTCGCTGTGATGCATGGCATCGGCTATTTCGCCTGCCTGCGCGAACCGCGTATTTTCGACCTCTGGATCACAAAGGTCAGCAAATGCCCGCGGGTGAAGAATTACAAGCGCTGGGGGTGCAATTCCTATGCCGCGTAACGACAAATGGAAGGGCGCCGCTGCCTGGAGCGCAAANGAAGCGCGAGCCGGCGACCGTCTGCCCTATGTTCGCCTGATCGACGAAANCACGCTGCTGTTGCGNGACGGATCGGTCATGACCGCGATCCAGGTNCCGGGCCTACTGTTCGAGACAGAGGACAGTGAAGCGCTGAACGCGCATGCCGCNACACGCGAGGTCGTATTGCGTTCGACCCTCGATGCGCGGTTCGTATTGTACCACCACGTCATCCGTCGCCGCGTGTCCGTTGANCTTGAAGCTGAATTTCCCGATCCGATCAGTCGTCATATCGATGANCGCTGGAGCGAGCGGCTCGGTTCGGGACAGCTGTTCGTGAACGATCAGTTCATTACNCTCATCCGTCGTCCTGCCCGCGGCAAGGCGGGGCTTGTGGAACGGGTCGGCAAGAAATTTCGCCGCAAGGATGGCGACAGGCTGGAGGCCGATCCCAAGGATCTGCGNAGCCTGCGCGCTGCGTCGCAAGGNCTGGTCGCCGCATTGCAGGCGTACGGNGCGACGCCGCTGGCCGATTACGTCGGGCCGCAGGGCAATATNAATTCGGAAATGCTCGAGCTGCTGAGCGCGCTGTATAATGGCGAGATGCGCCCGGTGCGCAAACCGGCGGACGATGTCGATGTCGGGTANATGCTGCCATACCGCCGCGTCAGCTTCGGTCTCGATGCGATCGAGATGCGCGGATCCGGTTCGCCCGACTTCGCTGCAGTGCTNGGGCTCAAGGATTATCCCGAAGCGACGAGCCCGGGNNTNCTCGACAGCCTGTTGCGCTTGCCGTTCGAAATGGTGGTGAGTGAAAGCTATGCCCCGACCGAAAGGCAGACTGCCCGCGAACGCATGGATCTGGCCATTCGCCGGTTGAAGAGTGCGGATGAAGAAGCGGCTGCGGAACGAGCCGATATGCTGGCNGCGCGCGATGCGCTTGGCAANGGCGCGGTCGGGTTTGGCGACCATCACCTCACCGTCATGGTCAAGGAACGCGATCTCGNTCGACTGGACGATGCCATGGCAGCCTGCGCCGCGGCTCTTGCCGATACCGGCGCGATCGCCGTACGCGAGGACACCAATCTCGAACCCGCCTTCTGGGGGCAGTTCCCGGGCAACGAGAGCTATCTCGTCCGCCGCGCGCTTATATCCAGCGCCAATATGGCGAGCTTTGGCAGCATGCATGGCTTTGCGCTCGGTCAGGCGCAGGGCAACCATTGGGGCGAAGCCGTAACGCTGCTGGAAACGACCAGCGCTACGCCGTTCTTCTTCAATTTCCACCACGGCGATCTGGGGAATTTTTCGGTCATCGGTCCTTCGGGGTCGGGCAAGACCGTGGTCATGAATTTCCTCGCTGCGCAGGCGCAGAAGTTCAGCCCGCGCACGATCCTGTTCGACAAGGATCGCGGCGCCGAACTGTTCGTGCGNGGNATNGGGGGCCGGTACGACAGCATCCGTGCCGGNGAACCGACCGGCTTCAATCCTCTCGCNCTGCCNGACACGGCAGGCAACAAGGCTTTCCTNCGCGATTGGCTTGGCGTNCTGCTNAAGGCCGAAGGTCCCGAAGAGGAACANACCATCGCCGCAGCGGTGGATGCCACCTATGCCAACGATGCGTCGCTGCGCCGCTTGCGNCANTTCAAGGAACTGCTTTCCGGCAGTCGTCGCCCGCAACCGGGCGATCTGGCGGATCGGCTGGGAGCCTGGATCGGCGAAGGTGAGCATGCCTGGATGTTCGACAATCCCGAAGACCGGCTAGATTTAACCGCCCGCGTTCTTGGTTTCGACATGACGGCGCTGCTCGAAAATCCGCGCCTACGCACGCCCACCATGATGTACCTGTTCCACCGGATCGAGGAGCGGTTGGACGGCAAGCCGACCATGATCCTCATCGACGAAGGCTGGAAAGCGCTCGATGACGAAGTCTTTGCGGCACGCATCCGAGACTGGCTCAAGACGTTGCGCAAACGCAACGCGCTGGTCGGTTTCGCCACCCAATCGGCCCGCGACGCGCTCGAAAGCCGCATTTCCACCGCATTGGTCGAGCAGACCGCGACCATGGTGTTCATGCCCAATAGCCGCGCGCGGCCAGAGGATTATTGCGATGGCTTCGGCTTGACCGAACACGAGCTTGCTCTGATCCGTACGTTGCCGGCACACAGCCGCTGCTTTCTTGTGCGCCAGCCCGATGCGAGTGTGGTGGTCCGGCTCGACCTGTCGGGCGCGCCCGAAGTGCTGACACTGCTTTCAGGCCGCGAGAGTTCCGTCCGCCGGCTCGATCTGCTGCGCGAAGCGCTGGGCGATGCGCCGCGCGAATGGTTCCCTGCACTAACCGGCACGAAATGGCCGGGCGGGGCGAATGATCATGGAGATGCCGGGATCGAAGCCCTCGGTCTGGCCGCGGAATGAGCGCCAATTGCCAGCAGGCTGCCGAACAGGTCGGCAATGGCGTAGCCGCCGCGCTGCGCGGTGTGGATTGCGTNGCGGGCGAGGCAAGTGCCGCTGCGTTCAACCGATTGTTCGCTTCNGGTGGACAGCTGAGCATGGTGCTGACGCTCGTNCTNACCCTCTTCATTGCGCTCTTCGCATTCGCCCTGCTCACCGGGCGCGCGAATATCGGCGTGCGTTCGCTAGTCCCCCGCATGATGACGCTCGGCCTTGTGCTGACCTTCGCAACCAGCTGGATTGCGTACCAGAGCGTGGTCTGGAACCTTGCGGTGTTGACGCCGGACTATCTCGCAGGCCTTCTTACCGGAACCAGTGGCTCTGCCACCGATGTGTTCGCCCAGAAGATCGATGTGGTGTTCATCGCCATTCAGGAAGCAAGCGGGGGTAACGAGGACTTCTCCGCATTTTCGCCCGAAGGGATGATGTGGCTCGGTGCGATGCTGTTCATGCTGGGTACGGTCGGTCTGCTGGTAACGACCAAGATTGCACTCGGTGTCCTCGTCGCCTTGGGTCCGCTCTTCGTCGTGATGGCGCTGTTCAATGGCACNCGCGGTCTCTTCACGGGCTGGATAAAAGGGCTCACGATGTGCGCGCTGGCCCCGCTTTTTGCGGTGCTGGGCGGTAGCGTCATGCTCGAACTGGCTGTTCCCATACTCGGTGCGTTGACGGCCACGCCCGGGCAAGTCGATCCACAAGCAGCCATGGGCTTCTTCATGATCGGCGCTGTCCACGTAGCGTTGATGATACTGGTGCTGAAGGTCGCCGGGGCGATGGTGTCCAGCTGGACGGTTTTCGGGCTGGTATCCGAAAAGGACGAAAAACCTCCGGTCGCACAGCATTCACAAGCAGCCGCACCGAGCGCTGCCGCACTTGCCCAAGCACAGGCCGCCAATCAGGCCAGTTCTCAGGCCCGCAGGATAGACGTGTCCGCCGTCCCGACCGCCTATGCAGCGAACGATAGTGGGGCGTCCGGTGGCAGCGGAGGTTCCCGCGTTACCAAAGTTTACGCGACGTCTTCAGGATCCGGTCAGCAATCGATCGCCAGCAAGGCCCGCGCGCGCGGTTCCGGCATCGGCAGCAGGTTCAAATCCGCCACACCAAAAGCCCTCGACCGTTCGATGGAGAAACACGCATGACCCGCGCGATCATTCCCGCGCTCGCTCTCGCCCTGATCGCCGCGCCCGTTGCGGCGCAGGATTCCCGCCTCGTCGAAGTGATGTATGACGAAGCAAAAGTGGTTCGGATCGATGGGCGCGTATCGGTGCAGGCGAGCATCATGTTCAACGATGACGAGGTCATCGAGAATGTCGCCATCGGCGACAGTGCGACATGGCAGGTGACCCCGAACAAGCGGGCCAACATCCTGTTTGTGAAACCGCTCGAACCGCGTGCCTCGACCAATCTCACGGTCGTGACGAGCAAACGAACCTATCTTTTCGATCTTGTTGCCACGCCTAACGCAAAGCCGCTCTACCTCATGCGCTTCGCTTACCCGGACGAGCCCGAGGAAAAGCAAGTGCAACTGGCCGCAGCCCCGAATTCCGTGGAGCAGCAGGCGGCGAATGACCCTTATGCTGTGGTTGATCCGGCAGATCTCAATTTCGCCTGGCGTGCTTCGGGCGATCCGGAGCTGCTGCCAGAGAACACCTATGACGACGGCACCGCGACATTCCTGACCTGGCCGGTTGGGAAAGACGTGCCGGCAATTCTGGTCGTCAACAGCAAAGGTGTCGAAGGTCCCGTCAACTTTACCGTTCGCGGCGATACCATCGTTGTCGACGGTGTTCCGCGAACGCTCGTTCTGCGAGCGGGCGAAGATAGTGCCCAGCTCACGAATGCCGGGCCCGAACGGCCTGCAGCCACAGCGAGTGTGAACCCGGCCCTCGCTTCGAAAGGGAAGTAACCGATGCGTCTTGCCATGCGACTGCCCGAAAAGAAGCCGGGCAATGAAAATATTGCCAACGATGTCGATCCGCGGGACGACACCGATGCAGAGATCATCGATCTTGCACAGCGCAATTCGTTTCCTGCAGTCGCCCGGCCGGCGGGCAAATCCGATGCGCTTGGTCTCGTTGCAGGTATTGCAGTGGTCGCGGGCCTTGGCCTTGTCACGCTGTGGAGTATGAATTCCGCCCGTGTTGCCCCACCGGAAGGGATAGGCGGTCAGGCAGCGGCCGTGCAAGCGCCGCCTCCTTCCGCAGCAGCCCCTGCCGCAGCGACAAATCAGCCGAACGAGCAGCTTGCTGCCACACCGCGGCCNGACCCGGCACCTCAACCTGTGCTGGCAGCGCAGCCCGAACCCGGTCTGGCCAGCAATCCCTATTCCAATCCGACGGTTGTATACGATGCGGGCAACTCCCCCGCTACGCTGGCGGCCGCGGAGCCGGCTGTCGCTGGCGAAACGGCCGCTGCGGGGACCTCCGGCGGTTCGGCAAATGATTTCGCCAGCCGGATCGGCGGCGTGGGCGGGGCACCGGCCCAGGCCAGGGCGATGGTCAATCCCACGACAACCGTCACGCAGGGTACGCTGATCCCCGCTATCCTCGAAACCGCGATCGACACGAATGTGCCGGGATATGTCCGGGCGGTTGTCAGCCAGGATGTGCGCAGCTTCGATGGCACCAAAGTACTCGTACCGCGATCCAGCCGATTGATCGGGCAGTATCAATCGGGACTGCAGAACGGCCAGAGGCGCGCCTATGTCATCTGGACACGATTGATCCGTCCCGACGGGGCATCGGTCAATCTCGCCTCGCCGGCTGTAGGCTTCGACGGAACCACCGGCCTCGCCGGCAAGGTTTCGGGCGCCAGTTTTTTCAAACGCTTCGGTTCGGCAATGTTGCTGTCCGTCGTGGGGGGCGTGGGATCGCTGGCCACNGGCGGTGCTGCAGGCGTCCTNATCGGCGGCGCAAGTTCCTCNGCAGCGGCGACGGCGGCACAGCANGACGGACAGCGCGGGCCGACTGTGCGCGTCCGNCAGGGCGAACCCATTCGGATCTTCACAGCGCGCGATCTGGACTTCTCNGCNGTAAGCTGAGCCGGACACGATCGTGAGCGCCGATATCCATCCCTTCCATCCGGACGACAACCCGGAAGAGGACGCGCCGCCCGTCGATCTGCACGGGGAACGGAGCGTCTATCTCGACGCTTACCTTGCGCCGTTCCGGGAATGGCTTGAACGGGATACGGTAACCGAAATCCTCGTGAACGGCCCGGGCGAGGTTTGGGTAGAAGATGCCAGTGTCGGGGGCATGCAGCGCATCGTTCGCCCCGACATCGACGACCGGCTGATCCAGCGCCTTGCCGAACAGGTCGCCCGCGTCAGTCACCAAGGAATCAACCGCGAACACCCTTTGCTCGGCGCGACTCTGCCCGGCGGCGCGCGCGTCCAGTTCTGCGGTCCGCCCGCGGCACGCAAGCACTGGGCGATGGCGATCCGCCGCCACCGCCGCCTCGACCTGCCTCTCGATGCCTACGACACGGGGCCGCTCGCAGCGTCGCAGCGGGGACCCATGCCCGATGCGCAGGCCGAACCGATCGCCTTTCTGCGCGAAGCGATCCGGCAGCGCCGTACCATTCTGGTTTCGGGTGGCACGAGTACCGGCAAGACCACATTCCTCAACGCCATGCTGGGCGAGATCCCGAAACACGAGCGCGTGGTACTCGTGGAGGATACCCCGGAGCTCAAATTGCCGGGCAAAAACGGTATCGGTCTGGTGGCCGTGAAGGGTGAGCTGGGCGAAGCCAAGGTGACTGCCAACGAACTGCTTCAGGCTGCGCTGCGCCTTCGTCCCGACCGCATCGTTCTGGGCGAACTTCGCGGTGCCGAGAGCGTCAGCTTCCTGCGAGCGATCAACACCGGGCACCCGGGAAGCTTTTCAACCATTCACGCGAACAGTCTGCGCGGCGCGCTGGAGCAATTGTCGCTGATGGTCATGCAGACGGGAATCGGCCTCACTCGACGCGATACAATCGCCTATTCGGCAAGTGTGATCGACGTATTCGTGCAACTCGGTCGTGACGAAGCCGGCAGGCGCGGTATCACCCAGATAGCCGAAAGCGCGACGCTGGTCTGAAAAATCGGCCGCTGGCATCGTGCGGAATCAAGCATTCCGTAACGTAAGCGCATCGCCACTCCTAATCCCCAAAACAACACTCGACAAAAATATGTGGGCATGTGCGCAATAATCGTGCGCAATCGCTTGCGTGCATACGAATGTGTGATAACTATGGGACCATAGGCCGCAATAGACGGCCATGTGGAGAGGAGAGGGTTTATGAGGGTAAGGGCTTCCCTGCTCGCGGGAATTTGCGCGAGCGCGATTTCGTTTCCGGCTTTCGCACAGGAAACACCAGATGACGATCTTGATAGCCGCCGTATCGGTCCGAATGTCATTATCGTAACCGCCCAGCGCCAAAACCAGTCGCTACAAGAAGTCCCGATCGCCGTCAGCGCCTTCGATGCCGAAGCTCTGGAAGCCCAGCAGATCGAGAACGCGAGCGACTTGCAGCTTACGCTGCCCAACGTCTCTTTCACGAAATCGAACTTCACCAGTTCAAGTTTTACCATTCGCGGTATCGGCGACCTTTGCGTTGGCGTTACCTGTGACAGCGCGACAGCCATCCACACCAATGGTTCGCCGCTCTTCGGTACCCGACTCTTCGAAACCGAATATTTCGATCTTGAGCGGGTTGAGGTGCTTCGCGGACCGCAGGGTACACTGTTCGGCCGCAATGCCACTTCGGGCGTCGTAAACGTAGTCACCGCCAAGCCGGAACTCGGCACGTTCGCCGCGGCGGGCGACTTCGAATACGGAAATTACAACAGCATCAAAACCCGCGGCATGATCAACGTGCCGATCGGCGACACGCTCGCACTGCGAGCTGCCGGGTTCTATCTGAACCGGGACGGTTATACGACCAACCTTTACGATAACAGCGATATCGATGGGCGCGATATGTACGCGGTCCGCGGTTCATTGCGCTTCGAGCCGACCGCGTCGACCACACTCGATCTGATGGCGTTCTATTTCCGTGAAAAGGACGACCGTCTGCGGATCCAGAAGCAGGCTTGCCAACGCGATCCGACAGGTGTGCTGGGCTGCCTCAACAATCGCCTTGATTTCGACAAGACTAACGCGAACTCTACACTCGCGACCGTACTGTCGTCGGTCGAACTTTTCCGCATTCAGGGCATTCCGGAAGCGCTTGCCCTCGGCAGCGTATACGGCACCGATGGTTATGCGAACTTCGACGAACCGAATGACGTTCGTACCGTGAATACATCCTTCGATCCTGAATACTTTGCCGACGAACTGCAGTTGCAGGGCCATTTGAGCCAAGGCTTCGGCTCGATGAACCTGTCGCTGACCGGCATCTATCAGGAAACGACGGTCGACTCGCGCCAGGATTACAACCTCGGCGTTCTCGACCGGTCGGGTTATGCTACCGGGCTCAATACGCTGGCGTTCTTCGCTGCCAATGGTCTGCCGACTGGCCTGCCGGCGCCGGCCCCTGCTTTCATTCCCGGATCGAGCGCTTATTTTGCGCCAATCGCCGCAGCCCTCATTCCAAATGGTCCCAATGGTCAGCTGTGCACGTCGGACAATGACGATGGTAATCTGGGAGCTTACGAAGGCAATTCGATTTGCTCTGATGCGCCTTTGGCATTCGACCGGTCAGTCCAGTACCAGACGGCGTGGTCTGGCGAAGCGATCCTGTCGAGCGATTTCGACGGGCCTTTCAACTTCCTTGTTGGCGGGATTTATGCGCAGACCGATGTCAGCGAGAACAGTTATTACGTAAACTCCTTCGGTCTCGATTATGCGACCGGGATACTCGGGACGTTTTCCGCCTTCGCGGCAGGTGCCCCGCCGTCCTACCTCGCCACGTCGATGTATCGCAACAATACGACCGACTTCAAACTGAAGAGCTTCGGGATCTTTGGTGAAGTCTATTTCGATATAACCGACAGCCTGACCCTTACCGGAGGTATTCGTTACAATGACGATACGAAGTCGGTATCGGCACGCACAACTCTGGCGAACTTTCTGAATCCGTTCGGGAATGGTGATCCGTTTACCTCGCCCTTCGTCGGAAGCTTCGATGCCGATGCCGGGATGGACGGTAACCAGCTACTGCAACAGCGCGACGTCAGTTTCGATGCGATTACCGGACGCGCGGTGCTCGATTATGCGATCTCGCCCGACAACAGCCTCTACTTCTCTTATTCGCGGGGGTATAAATCGGGCGGCATTAACCCGCCGCTCTCGCCGGTCTTTGCCGTGTCAGAAAGTTTCGGTTCGGAAAAGATCGACGCTTTCGAAATCGGCTCGAAGAACACCTTCCTCGATGGGGCGGCGCAGATCAATCTCACGGGCTTCTATTATAAGTACAAGGACCTGCAGCTCAGCCGTATCGTCGCTCGGACGTCCGTCAACGATACGATCGATGCCAACATCTGGGGGCTCGAACTCGAAAGCATTTTGCGCCCGAGTTACAATTGGGTGATCAACATGAACCTCAGCTACCTCAACGCGAAGGTGGCCGGTGACCAGTTCTTCAGCAATCCCCGCGATCCAGGGGGCGGCGATCCGCTGGCCGTCATCATCAAGGACATCTCGAACGGCTCCCTGTGCGCCGTAACGGGTGCTGGTGCTAATACGTTCGTTGGCCTGGTCAATGGCGGGCTCGGCCTTCAGGGGCCTGGACCATTTCCGGCAGATGGGGGCATCGCGTCCAACGGCGCGTTCAGTATCTGTAGTGTGCTGAGCGCTCAGGCTGCCAATCCCGCCTTCGCGGCGCTCGGACCCATCAATGTCTTAAGCCCGGGCGTAGAGGTTAATCTGCGTGGGAACAGATTGCCGCAGGCGCCCGAATACAAGGCCTCGGTCGGTGTTCAATATACTGCTGAGTTCGGGGACGGCATGTCGCTCGTGCCGCGGTTTGACCTCGCGCTTACCGGCGAGCAGTTTGGCAATGTGTTCAACGGTCGGGTAAACCGCATCAAACCATTCGTCCAGTCGAATGCATCGATCCAGTTGAATGGAAGCGATAATGGCTGGTTCGTTCGCGGCTTCGTCCAGAACATCTTCAACAGCAATTCCGTCACCGGGCTGTATGTGACGGATGCTTCATCGGGTAATTTCACCAACATCTTTACGCTCGATCCGCGGCGCTACGGCATCGCGGTCGGCGCGAAGTTCTAACACCACCCATAAATTGGGGGAGAGGGGAGGGGCGGCCTGCGGGTCGCCCCTTTTTCGTCGCTATCAGTTCCTTGAAGCAGAGAACGGAGAAAAATCGGTATCGGTATCGAAGACTTCCACGCCCTCTGCTTTTTTGAGAGAACCGACAACTGCATAGGTCACGGGAGTGAGGAGGGCTTCCCATGCTGTCTTGATGGCCCATTGGGACAGGACAACCTGCCACAGCAGTTCAACGGGCCAGCCCGCCAGACCCCAGAAAGCCAAGGGATAGAAGATCAGACTGTCGAGCCCCTGGCCGACTACGGTCGAGCCGATCGTGCGCATCCATAGGTGGCGACCGCGCGTCCAGATCTTCATTTTCGCGAGCACATAGCTGTTGGCGAACTCGCCAGCCCAGAAAGCGATCATGGATGCGAGTACGATCCGCCAACTGTTGCCGAACACGAATTCATATGCCGCCTGCCCCGGCCAGCCAGCAGCAGCGGGCAATTGCACCACGACCCAAGCCATGAAGGCCATGAACAATAGCGCTGCAAAACCTGTCCAGATGACCCTACGGGCGCGGGCATATCCGTATACCTCGGTAAGCACGTCGCCGATGATATAGCTGACCGGAAAAAACAGTACGCCGGCGCCGAACGACCATTCGCCAATAAAGGGCAGCGTCACATAACTCGGCTTCGAGGCGCCGATGAGGTTCGACAGCAGCAGGATCGTAACGAATGCCGCCATCACGAGGTCGTAATAACGGAACTGCGTCTGGGACGAGGCCGATCGCGTTTTTTCCATGAAAGACGATTAGTGCCGATTGGCCCGGCGCGAAAGTAGCGTTATGGGGAACCGCGAGCGCGCCCGTAGTTCAACTGGATAGAGCACGAGCCTTCTAAGCTTGGAGTTGCAGGTTCGAGTCCTGCCGGGCGCGCCAATTGAACATGCACCCTTGTCCATTTCTGCCCCTCTGGTGTGGCACCCGAAGGTCTTCGACCGGTGGAGGCCGAAATCGGATCAGGCTGGTTTGATGCCTCGGTCCGGATAATCTTCCGGATCAGCCTTGCTCTGGTTCTTTAGAGCTTGCCGGTCTTCCTCTTTCAGTGCCGGGTTCTTGTCGCTCTTTTCATGTTCGGGATGTCGTTCTTTTGCGCCACCCTCATCGGGATGCTTGCAATTATCCTGACCCATGCTTCGCTCTCCGCCTTGTCTATCTACCTTCTACGCTAGAGCGGGCGCCCATCAGGGCGCCCGCTCAATGTCGCTCGTTAACGGCGGTGTCTGCTGGCAGCGCCGGTCGCCGGCTCCGACCCTCGTGATAGGTCNTTGCCGCCCGGNGTGTGTCCGCTNCGCTGGATCTGGCCCTCGTCCGCGTNCTTGCGTGGATCCCGCGTCTCGCCTTCGCGCGGCCCCGTTCGTTCGGGCTCGCCCGGCACATTCGATTTCGNCTGTGTNACATNGCGGGAATCGTTGGGTTCATACTCGCCCATGATCTTTCCTTTCTCCGATTGCTCTCTAGCAGAAGAGCGATTGGGAAGTTGGTTAAGTTCCAATCAAACAGTCCGCGGCGCAGTTGGCGCCCGGAACTGGGAGCATCCAATGCCAGAGGGTAGGCATAATTGCTTAGGCTACCGCTAGGCCGCGCCTAACCAGCCAAGAGTACAGGGCAATCATGGCTTGGCTTTGGGATCGCACTCCGAAAGAGACCGAGAGGTCCCAGCGCAAGATGGTGTCCATGCCAGTCAAGATGCGATCCGGCGATGGATGGCAGGATATCTTGATTGTGAACGTGTCGGAAAGCGGCTTGTTGCTGAAGGCCGAGATCACGCCGGCCTTGGGCGATTGCGTTGAGATCCGGCATCGCAGTCTTTCCATTCGCGGTGAGGTCGTGCGTACGGCGCACCGCCGCTTTGCAATCCATGCGTTCGAGCCGATCGATCTCGACACTTTGCTGGCAAAGGCTGCAATCAGGGTGCGAAGTGACGGACGTTTTCTGGCGCCAGTAGAAGGCGATCCCTGGCACTGGCGCCGAAACCGTTGATCAATCGCGTAAATTTCTCCTGCGCAGTGCAGTCAGGCTCTGGGATTGCTGGGAATAAGCATGGTCGGCAGTGACAGTGCCGGTCGAGGACCTTGGCCATTCCAATTGTCAGCAATTCAATCCGGCAAGGCAGCCAATACGCGATCCGGTGTCATGGGATATTGGAAGAGCCGCGCGCCACATGCATTATAGATTGCATTGGCGATTGCCGCCGCGCCCCCGCACATTCCAAGTTCGCCGATGCCTTTGGCCTGAATGGGGCTGGCAACGGGATCGCGTTCTTCCAGCATCAGGACATCTACATCCGGTACATCTCGATTTACGGGTACGTGGTATTCGGCCAGATCGCAGTTGACGAGATGTCCGTCGACAGGATCGAACAGCAGGGCTTCCGTCAATGCGACTCCGATGCTCCAGGTGATGCCGCCCAGGCACTGGGACCTCGCCGTTTTTTCGTTGAGTACGCGGCCGAAACCAAAGGCGCCGAGCATACGATCGACGCGTGTTTCTCCGGTGAAGCGGTTCACCCGAACCTTAGCGAAAAATGCGCCGAAGCCTGATGCGGTGTGGCTGTCCGCGATGTCGCCGGGTTCGTAATGACCGACTTCGGAGATGTCTTCGCCATCCAGCAGTTCAACAAGCGAATTGCCTCCGACGACAGAGCCGTCGCGCAGGTCCAGCTCGGTTTCGCTTGTTCCGGCTCGATGGGCGAGCTTTTCGCGCAGCGCTTCGCAGGCGACGTACACGGCCGATCCGATCGACGCCGCGCCCCAGCTACCACCGGAACCCGGCCCTCGGGGATATTTCGTATCACCCAGTTCTACCAGCACTTTTTCGATCGGGATGCCGAGCATCTCGCCAGCAATCTGCGCCACGATCGTATAGGTACCCGTACCGATATCGGTCATATCGCTCTGGACCACGGCAGTCCCNTCGCTCTTTAGGGTGACACGTGCCTTTGCTTCGCCGACATTATGAACGCGCGCCGCGCTCGCCATGCCCGTGCCGATCCACCATTCGCCATCGCGCTGCTGACGCGGTTTTCTGGGACCGCTATCCCAACCGAATTTTTCTGCTCCCTGTCGTAAGCAATCGGCCAGCTTATGCGATGAAAAAGGCAGATCTTCTTCCGGGTTGCGATCCGGAATATTGCGCAGCCGCAGTTCGACAGGGTCCACACCCGACTTTTCGGCGAGCATGTCCATCGCCACTTCGAGTGCAGGCATGCCAACAGCTTCGCCCGGTGCACGGACCGAGCCGGCAGTCATTCGATGAATGCGGGCAACTTCGAGCTTCAGTTGCCGGTTCTCGCCGCCGTAAAGAAAGTGCGATGACTGCAGCACGGGTTCGGCAAATTCCTCGCCCGGGAGATTGGACACCAGCGCATGATGCGCAAAGCCGTCGAGTTTCCCTTCCTCGTCACTTGCCAATCGCAACTTCTGCGTCGTTTCGGAGCGGCGCATGATGCANTGAAATACCTGCTGGCGGCTCATTACCACGCGGACNGGGCGGCCGAGNTCGCGNGCAGCGATCGCTGCGGCAACGGTCTCTTCGCTGATNCCNAGTTTCGANCCGAAGCCNCCACCGACATACCGGNATACGAGGCGGATATCGNTTTCTTCNATCCCCAGNCTGTCGGCCAGTTCGGCGATATTGTAATTTGGCATNTGGAGNGATGCATGGACAGTGAGCTTATCGTCTCTCCATTCNGCNATGGCTGCNTGTGGTTCCATGGCTGCGGACGCATGCCCCTCGGTCGCAATTTCCACATCGACCGTATGTGCCGCCCGCGCCATGGCGCCGTCGAGATCGCCCCGATTGACGGTCTCGTCTTCCTGCTCTTCTGGCGCAACCTGATGGGGATCGAGCGGCGCCCCTTCGTGGACGCGGTATTCCACCTTGAGATGCTTCGCCGCATCGCGCGCCTGTTCAAACGTCTCTGCGACCACTACCGCGATTGGTTGACCCCAATAGCAAACCGTTGCCGGGTCTTGTTGCGGCGCCTCGTTAGCCGTGCCTTGCGCTGCGCGGGTTGTAAGCCGCTCATCGTCCACGACAGCCAGGACGCCGGGCATCGAAAGGACGCTGTCTTTGTCGATGGATGTGACTTCACCCCGGGTTATCGGTGCAGTGACCAGAACGCCTTCGGCCACATTATCGATCTTGTATTCTGCCGCATACGGGGCGGTGCCGGTAACCTTGGCCAGACCGTCGACACGCGAAAGGGGTTGGCCGACGATACCCTGCTTCATCCCATCCAGCCGGTTCGACGTGACAGGTTCATCCTGCTTCAGATGCGCGCTCATATCTCGGTCTCCGTCGCTTCTGCCATCACCGCGGCAAGGGTGCGGCGGGCAAGCGGTATCTTGAAGTCATTCTCGCCGTATCCGCGCGCGCCTTCGAGCAGCAGGTCGCCCGCTTTGTCGAACAGCGCAGCAGATGGCGCCTCGCCGACCAGAAGTTCGGACAGACGAGGGTCGTGCCAGGGCTTGTGCGCCAGCCCGCCAAAGGCAAGATCGGCTCGGGCGATGACGCCGTCCTCGACAGCCGCGATGGCGGCGACCGACACCAAGGCGAAGGCGTAGGACGATCTCTCACGTACCTTGCGGTAGAGGTGTTTGGCCTTGACTGGACGAGGAAGGGTAACCGCCGTGATGATCTCGCCGCGTTCGAGTACGTTTTCCCGCCATGGGGTGTCGCCAGGCAGCAGGTGAAAGTCGCGGACGGGAACGGCGCGCTCATCGTTTTCTGGGCTTGCGATCTCCACTGTCGCATCGAGCGCGCTCAGGGCCACNGCCATGTCGCCCGGATAGGTCGCGATGCAGCTTGGACTCGTGCCCAGAACGGCATGCAGATGGGCGATACCGTCGATGGCGCCGCAGCCCGATCCCGGCTCGCGCTTGTTGCAGGGCTGATCGATATTGGTGAAGTAATAACACCGCGTGCGCTGACACAAATTACCGCCGGTCGTGGCGCGGTTGCGCAACTGCTGGGTTGCACCAGCCAGAATAGCGCGGGCAAGGACCGGATAATCCGCCCGGACCCGCTCGTCATTGGCGGTCGCGGTATTGGTCGCCAGCGCGCCGATGCGCAGGCCGCCGTTGGCGGTTTCCTGTATCTCGGTCATGCCGAGGCGATTGATGTCGACCAGTCTTTCGGGCGTTTCGACCTGGAGCTTCATCAGGTCGAGAAGGTTCGTCCCTCCGGCTACGGCGGTGGCTTCTTCGGGTGCGGTGAGTTCATGCGCGTGGGCAAGACTATCGGGACGCTGGAAGTCGAATGGTCTCATCAGGCGTCTCCCTGCGCGACTTCGCGGATGGCGGTGACGATATTGGCGTAGGCGCCGCAGCGGCAGAGGTTGCCGCTCATGCGTTCGCGGATCTCTTCGGGGCTCGCCTGCATTTCGCCGAGCAGGTCCTCGCTCGCATCGCTGGCGAAGCCGGCGGCGATTTCATCGAGCATCGCGGTGGCGGAACAGATCTGGCCCGGTGTGCAATAGCCGCATTGAAATCCATCATGTTCGACGAATGCGACCTGCAGGGGGGAGGGGGAGGTGGGGGTGCCGAGGCCTTCGATGGTGGTGACGCTGTCGCCATCGTGCATGGCGGCGAGGGTCAGGCAGCTATTGATCCGCATGCCGTTGACGATGACGGTGCAGGCCCCACACTGGCCATGGTCGCAGCCTTTCTTGGTGCCGGTAAGCCCTTCATTTTCGCGGAGAAAATCGAGAAGGGACACGCGAGGGTCGCTGGGGATCGGACGCTCGGTTCCGTTGACGGTGATGGTTTTGCTCACAAAGGGCCTCCTTGCTGACCTAACTGCGGTCGCGCGCGAAGGGTCCGGGGGGCGAGCAAGAAACACCCCGAAAGCATGTCAATCATACGTATGATCAGGCTGCCGAACACCGCTGAAACGGCAGTGTCCGGCAGATTTCGGGATCTTGCGTTCAGCGCCAGTATTTACGGAATTCGGCGCGCGGATCATCTTCGACCCGCAGGTCCTGATCGAAGATCATGGTCGTGCGCCGGGGCGCGGAATAGGGTTTCCATTCGGGCACGCGTTCGTTGTTGGGATCGCCATTGGCGGCAAAGGCGGCCCAGCTTCCGGCGATGGCGGCCGCCAGTTCGTTGGCGGACGGGCTGGACCCGTTGAGAGCGCCGCGCGTGTTGTAGAGGCTGGGCGCGACATCGATGCCGTGCACCGCGCCGAACCGGCCATCGACCGCGGGGCTGGGTTCGGTCCACAGATAGGTCCAGACCGAGCCACCGCCCTGCCGGGCCTTGAGTTCGGCCTGCGCGAAAGCGCCCTTGCGGAAGGTGAGATCGGAATCCATGCGCGCGGCGAGGAGGAAGGGCTTGGCATCGGGATCTTCCGCCCGGTAGGCGGCGACCGCTTCTGCCGCCCGTTCGCCAAGGCGTTCCTTCGCGAAGGCGAGGAGGCCCGCTTCGTCCATCGCGAAATCCCCCATCCGATAGGAGCGTTCGTCCAGCACGGAGGAGACGATCATCGGCACGTCGGCCGAGATGGAGGGCGCGTCCGGGTCCCACGGATGGCGCGGCAGGGTAATGCCGTCCACGACGGGAGCGAAGCTGCGAGGCGCTTCCCCGCGCGCACGGTCGGCCGCTTCGAGCCCGGCCTGCGTTTCGAGCAGGGTGGTCCAGGGCACCTGTTGCAGCTTGCGCACGTCGCCGGGCGCGATTTCCAGCGCGTCGAGCAGCCGCTTTGCCGTGGCCGATGCCATTTCGGGAGGCATCATCCTGAGCGCAGACCCGCTCATCACGCCGGCGCGCTGGAACAGCCCCTTGCCGCCCGGCATCGCCATCAGGACACTGGTCTTGGCGCCGCCGCCCGACTGGCCGTAGACGAGGACGCGATCCGGATCGCCGCCGAACGCCGCGACATTTTCCCGCACCCAGCCGAGCGCGGCGACGATATCCTGCATGCCCACCGTGCCCGAGGTGGCAAAGTCATCCCCGCCGAATTCGGCCAGATGGAGGAAGCCGAACGCGCCGAGGCGATGGTTGATGGCGATGACCACGCTGTCGGAAAAACGCGCCATCTGTTCGCCGTCCATGCCGACCGAGTTGCCCGACCCCGAATAGAAGCCGCCGCCGTGCAGGACCACGATGACCGGCTTTTTCGCATTCGGATCGATCGAAGGCGTCCACAGATTGAGCGAGAGATTGTCTTCCCCCATCCCCGAAGGGTTGCGATCGACCATAATGAGATCGGCATAGACATGGCGCCGGTCGCCCGGAATCTGCGGGGCGACATCGGTCCAGTGGAGCGCATCGCGAACACCCGACCACGGTTCGACCGGTTGCGGCGGCATGAAGCGGTTCTCGCCCGACGTATCGGCCGCATAGCTGACCCCGCGGAAGATCGAGACGCCACCCGATTCCAGACCGCGAAGCTTGCCGCGGGCCGTTTCGACCACCGGGAACATCGTGGCCCCCAGAGCGGGTTTGGCCATTACCGCTGCGCCAAGAGCCAAAGCCGATCCCAAAGTCTGCCGCCGAGTCATCATGTCAAATTCTCCCTTGTCCTGCCGATTGACACTAGAACCAATTGTGGGTGCGTGTTAAGCCTTTTTCGTATTTCGAGTATGGGTGAAATATCCAAAGCCAAGGATATGAAGCTGTATCTCTGAAAGGCAGGTTCGGTGGTCGAGCGTGTCGGACAAAGCGGGAGAGCGGAAATTTGCAGGGTTTGGGCTTTTCGCGCCGAGCGGCGCTTTGCGGGTTTGCTGCGCTGATGGCGGCGCCTGGACTTGCGGCCCGTATCCCGGTTGCCGACCGTATCGCGCCCGCTGCCAATTCCAGCCAGCGGGTCTGGGGGCAGAGCCATCTTCGTGGTCTGATGAACCTGTTCCTGCCGACATTTCGCGAAGACGGACGGACGCTGGACGAAGAAGCGATCCGTCACGATGTCCGCCATGCGATCGCGCAGGGGTTTTCCGGCACCATGCCCATGATCAACTGGACGCTGCCCGGCGATCCCAACTGGCGCGAATTCTATCGCATTGTCATCGACGAGGCGGGCACCGATCTTCCTGTCCATGGCATTATCGCCAGCCGGGAGGTGGAGAACGACAAGGCCCTGCTGGAGACGCTGGAAGAGATCGGGACCAGCCTTGTGCTGCTGGCATCGACCTATCCCGCGGATAGCAGCGCGGATCAGTTGTACGATCTGATGGCGCAGCGCATTTCGACAACTGCGCTGCCCGTCATGCTGTATGCGGCAACGGGCAGGCGTGCGTTTCCCCATCTTGGCCCGGCTGGCCAGCCGCTGGACGTTTACGACCGCATCGCCGATCTCGAGAATGTCGTGGCGGTGAAAATTTCGCAGCCGGTATCGCTGACATCGACCATGCAACTGTGCGAGCGATTGGGCGATCGGCTGTCGATGGGGCCGGTCAATCTCGATTTCCTCCCGCTGCTGGCCCGCCATTTCCGGATCGCCTGGAGCGGTCAGTGGAACGCCGAGGCGGTGCAGACCCCGCTGGAGCAGCTTGGCAATCGGCTGCTGGGCGCCTGTGCCGCGGGCGAGGCGGCGCAGATCGATGCGCTGGCACAGCAGATCGAACCCGCGCTGTCGCATTTCTTCGCCGTGCAGGCCCCGGTGATAAGGAAGGGCGCACATCCCTGGCAGCACAATCGCTATTATCAATGGNTGGCAGGCGGAAACGGCGGCNTGCTGCCGCGGGACAGCCACGCACCCGAAGGTGCGATCCCGGTGCTGGACGCCAGAGCACGCGAAGGCATGCGCGCGGCCTTCATCGCATCCGGACTGGAGCCCACCGAGGCGCCGGAAGAACAATTCGTGGTCGGCAGGGCCGCCTGGGCACGCGGTGTGCGGGCCAGCGATCTGAGCGATCTGCCATATTATTCCGAACAATGAATCGAAGGGGAGAAACATGAGATTACGTGCTGCAATGATCGGCGTGGCTGCCGCTGCACTGAGCCTTTCCGCCTGCACCACCATGGACGGGGCAGGGGCAACGGCATCGGCCGGCAATGTGCCGCAACTGCAAACCGCATACGGAGCGGTGACGGGATCGCGCGAAAGCGCATCGAACGATGTGAACGTATTTCGCGGTATCCGTTATGCGGCCACGACCGAAGGGCGGCGCTTCCAGCTGGCCGCCGATCCGGAACCGTGGACGACTGCGCGCCCCGCGACGCAATTCGGCAGCGAATGCCCGCAGCGTCCATCGGGCGATGTGCCGGTGTTCAAATCATGGGAAAATTCGGTCGGGACCAGCGAAGACTGCCTGTTCCTGAACGTGTGGACGCGCGGCCTGAGCGACGGGAAGAAACGCCCGATCATGGTCTGGCTGCACGGCGGCGGTTACGTCACCGGATCGGGATCCAGCAATGGTTATGACGGATCGCGCCTTGCCGAGCGCGGAGATGTGGTGGTCGTCACGCTGAACCACCGGCTGAACGGGCTGGGGTACAGCTATCTNGCCGGCCTGTCGGACGATCCNAAATATGCCGATAGCGGCAANCTTGGCAGCCTGGANATCGTGAAGGCGCTGGAATGGGTGCGCGACCATGCNNACGAGATCGGCGGCGATGCCGGGAACGTGACCATTTTCGGCGAGAGCGGCGGGGCAGCCAAGGTATCGACGCTGATGNGCATGGAGCAGGCCAAGGGGCTGTTCCAGCGCGCCATCGCCCAATCGGGATCGATGTCGCTGGCCGGTTTCACGCCGCGTCTGGCCACGCCGCTGGCAAAGGATCTGATGGCCACGGCAGGCGTGTCGAGCGTGGAAGAACTGGCGGCCATGCCGATCGATGATTTCGTGGAAGCGATGATGAAATCGCGCAGCAAGGCGGCCTTCTATCGCCCGGTGGTCGATGGACGGTCGTTGACCCGGCAGCCCTATGCGCCCGATGCCAACCCGGTTTCGGCGGACATTCCGCTGCTGGTAGGGACGAACAATAACGAGATGCGGTTGCAGGGCGGGCTGGGCAGTCCGGAAAACTTCGCCCTGACTTGGGAGCAGTTGCCTGCGAAACTGACCCCATTCGTGGACGATGCCGATGTCGAAGAAATCATCGCCGGGATGCGCAAGGCCCACCCCGATTACGATGCGAGCGACGTGTTCTTCCAGGTGGCCACGTTCCGCAATTACCGGAACACGGCGCTGCGCCAGGCGGAGCGCAAGAGCAAGCAGGCGGCGCCGGTCTACATGTACCGGCTGGACTGGAAGACACCGGTGGAAGGCGGCCGGCTGGAAACGCCCCACGCACTGGATATCGCGTTCGTGTTCGACAATGTGGCGCGTTCGCTGAGCTATACCGGGCCGGAAACCGCGCAAACGAAGCGCATGGCGGATCTGATGGCGGATGCCTGGATCGCCTTTGCGCGTACGGGCAATCCGAACACGGCCGCATTGCCGCAATGGCCGGCCTACAATGTCCAGCAACGCGCGACGATGATCTTCGATGTCGACCCCGAAGTGGTGAACGACCCGGACAGCGCCGAGCGCGAACTGCTTCAGCGCCTGCTGCCTGAAGGACGTTCGCTTTAGGTCCCCTGGATCGACGCCGTCCCGGAAATAGGCCGGGACGGCGATTCACCGAGCGATCAGGCGGCGGCTTTTGCCGCTATCTGCATCATTTCGATTTCATGCCCGTCGGGCGTGAGGACGAAAGCGATGCGAGCGGGGCCGAAGCTGACGGTTTCGCCCTTCTGTTTTGCCCCTGCCTTCACCGCGCGCGTCAGATCGGCATCGAGGTCGCGGGTCAGCATGCCGACCGGGCCATAGCCATTGCCGGTTTCGATGGCGCGCCCATCCTTCCAGTGGAACAGCACGATGGTTGCCGAACCTTGCCGGCCCGTCATCATGTGTTCGCGGAACGCGGGGGTATCGACCGTATCGGCATGGGTCATGCCGAATGCATCGACGAAGAAGCGGGTCGCCGCATCGATATCGGATACGGTCAGCTTGACGAAAGAGAAGAGGGCGGGATCGGTGTCGTCCAAGGATTTGTCCTTCACGAAGTGGGGCGGGCGGGATCGCCCGGCGGGCGCGAGGTCGGATGCGAGCTGGACAGGCCGCCATCCACGGCCAGCGCCTGACCGTTGACATAGCTTGCATCGTCGCTGGCGAGGAACAGTGCGGCATGCGCGATCTCTTCCGGGCGACCGCCGCGCAGCAGCGGGTTGAGCTGGCCGATCTTGTGTTCCTTGCCCGCAGCGCGCGCACCGTCGAACATCGGCTGGGTCATCCCGGTTTCGGTAAGGCCGGGCAGCACCGCGTTGACGCGGACATTGGTGCCCGCAAGCTGTTGCGCCGCGGTCTGGACCATGTTCACGACGCCCGCCTTGCTGGCGGAATATTGCGCCGGGCCGGCACCGCTGCGCAGGCCGGCGACCGAAGCGGTGCACACGATCGATCCGCCGCCGCAATCGCGAATGACGGGCGCGGCGTGTTTCACCGCAAGGAAGGGGCCGATGAGATTGACGCGGAGCACTTCCGCCCAGACTTCGGGCGTCGCATCGAAAAAGCCGCCGCGCACGCCGCCGGTGATGCCGGCATTGGCGAACATGACGTGCAGGGCGCCGAAGCTGTCGGTTGCCCTGGCGACGAGCGCTGCGACATCGCGTTCCTCGCCGGCATCGCCGACCATCGCCAGCGCATGTCCGCCTGCGGATTCGACCATGGCCGCGGTTTCTTCCACCGCGTCGGTCTTGTCGAACAGCACGAGGCGGGCGCCTTCGGCAGCGAAGAGCCGTGCGCTGGCCCGGCCGATNCCCGAACCCGCGCCGGTGATGGCGGCGACCCTGCCTTCGAGNCGGCCGCTCATATCGTGGCGCCGCCGTCGATCACGACCATCTGGCCGGTGGTCCATCTGGCGGCNGGNGAGGCGAGATAGACCGCGCCCCCGGCGATATCTTCCGGTTCGCCGATACGGCGCATGGGAAGCTGGCCTTCCACCCGTTCGCGCGCTTTGGGATTTTCCCATAGCGCCTTGGCGAAATCGGTCTTCACCAGCCCCGGCGCGATCGCATTGATGCGNACGCCGTGCTGGCCGTTNTCGACGGCNTAATTGCGCACCAGCTGGAAATCCGCCGCCTTGGACACATTGTAGGCGCCGATGGTGGTCGACCCGCGCAGNCCGCCGATCGAACTGATCACGATGATCGCCCCGTCCTGCTTNTCGCGCATATCGGGCAAGAGCCAGCTGGATGAGCCAGTGGTTGGAGAGGATGTTGTTATCGAGAACCTTGCGGAACTGTTCGTCCTCGATNCCGTCCATCGACCCGTAATAGGGGTTGGACGCGGCGTTGCAGACGAGGATGTCGACNGCGCCGAGCTGTTCCTTCGTGCNCGCGAAAAGGTCCTGCANCTGCGCCTTTTCCGAAATGCTCGCCGCGATGGCGATGGCGCTGCCTTCGCCGTGTTCGGCATTGATGGCGGCGGCCACTTCGTCGCAGGCTTCCTGCTTGCGGCTGGAAATGACGACCTTTGCGCCGTGCGCGGCAAGCTGCTGGGCGATAGCCTTGCCGATGCCGCGGCTGGAGCCGGTGATGATGGCGACCTTTCCGGTCAGATCGAATAGCGACATGGTGCTCTCCCTTGCATGTCAGTGTTGTGCCTGCTGTGCGAACGCCCAGGCCTGCTGCGCCAGCGGAACGATGCGGGCGGTTGCCGCCTCGGCATTGGCGCTGGACGCATTGCCGTCGAGCGNGCGTTTCTTGATNCCCTGGATGATGCCGACGAGGCGGAACAGATTGTAGGCGAAGAACCAGTTGAGATCGGGAACGCTGTCGCGCCCGGTGGCGGCGCAGTAGCGCTGGGTCATCTCCTCCAGCGTAGGGATACCGAGCGCGGGCAGGTCGAGCCCGCCGAGCTGCGCGCCGCGCCCGCCATGCGGCATCGCCCAGTTCATCGCCAGATAGGCGAAATCGGCCAGGGGATCGCCGAGGGTGGACAGTTCCCAGTCGATGATCGCCAGGATGGCGGGCCGGTCGGGCGCGTAGATCATGTTGTCGATGCGGTAATCGCCATGGATGATCGAGGTGCGATCCTGCTGCGGAAGGGTCCGGGGCAGCCATTCGATCAGCCGTTCGACCTCGGGGATGTCGTCGGTCTGCGCGGCGCGGTACTGTTTCGTCCAGCGGCCGACCTGGCGGGCGAAGTAATTGCCCGGCGCGCCGTAATCCCCGAGGCCCACGGCCTCGTGGTCGACCGCATGCAGCGCGGCGAGGGCATCGATCATGGCATTGTAGATGGCGNGCCGTTCCTGNGGATCGCAGTCNGGNAGCTCGCCCTTCCAGAAGGTGCGGCCNTCNACCATTTCCATCAGNTAGAAGGGGGCNCCGATGATGGCGGGATCCTCGCACAGCGCGATCGGNCGCGCGACGGGCACCGGGGTCGGGTGCAGGGCATCGATGAGGCGATATTCCCGGTCCACCGCATGGGCGGAAGGAAGCAGTTTGCCGAAGGGTTTGCGGCGCAGGACCATCTGGCCTTCGCGCGTCAGCACGCGATAGGTGGGATTGGATTGCCCGCCGGGGAATTTCTCGATCCGCTCGACGGGCGCGGGCGCGGGGACGTTCTGCGCCATCCATCGCTCCAGCGCGGNGANNTCGAAATCGGGGGCGGTGTCGTCATTGCTCATGGAGTTTCGCCTTCCCGAAGTCTGTCGAGCACNTCCCCCTTGGGGCGCATCAGGCTTTCNTGGCTGACCGTTGCCACCATGCGNCCGGTTTCATCGAAGAAATGACCGTGGTTCAAGCCGCGTGCGTGGCCCGCCCAGGGGCTGTCGGTCGCGAAGAGATGCCACTGGTTGAAGTCGGGCGTTTCGTGGAACCAGATCGCGTGGTCGAGAGAGGCCGCCTGAACCGAAGTGCTTCCCGGACGCACGGCATGGGGCAGCATGGCNTTGCGCAGGAACATCATGTCGGAGGCGTAGGCGAGCAGAGCGCGTTGCAGCAGCGGATCGGTGTCCGCCGTATCGCGCAGGCGCATCCACACGCCCGTTTTCGGTTCTCGTGAACGCGAACCGAAGAGCGAGCCCGGATCGAGCGGGACGATTTCGATCGGNCGGTTCTGCAAACGGTCGATGATCGGCGAACTGCTGGCTTCGCTATTATGNCGGCGCCANCTTTCCAGCGCGTCGAGCGCNGCGGATACATCCATGTCGGCGGGGGNNGAGGNGGAATGGGTGAACCCCTGCTCGGTCACATGGAAGGACGCGATCATCGAGAAAATCAGCGNGTCNNCCTGCGATCCTTCCACGCGGCGCGTTGCGAAGCTGCGGCCTTCCGANAGNGTGGTGACNCGATAACGAACGGGATGCGCGCTGGACCCGGCTTTCAGAAAATAGGCGTGGAGCGAGTGGGGANGACGCCCTTCGCTTTCCGCTTCGCANGCCGCNAGCAGTCCNTGGGCGATAGCCTGTCCGCCGAAAAGGCGCGGCCCGATGGCNGGCCCGANCCCGCCTTCATAGGTGTCGGCAGCNATCTGCTCGACGCCNAGTATCGTCGGTAGGTGAATAATTAGACCTCTCCCGTCCTCTGCATACCCGATATTCGAACAATGTCCGACCTTCAAGCTCGGAATTCGCNGGGCANCTTCGGACTCCTCCGTGACATCAATTTCCACAATGCGTTTGACGAACTAACAAATAGTGTGAGATAAGCGTGCCAGATGTTCAGGAGACAAGCATGACGTACACCGCCGGACGAGTCGTCAACGACGCCGATGCCCACACCATGGAAACCCAGGACTGGCTGGCCCCCTATCTGGAAGGCGAGTACAAGGAGATGTATTCGCAGGTATATTCCAAGCGGGAAGGCGGCGACCGCATCGTCAAGATGATCGATGCTGCCAAAGCCCGTAAGAACGATCCCGAAGCGCGGGCAAAGGCGCTGGAAAATCCCATCGAAGGAGCCAAGGGCTGGCTGGGTTACGGCGGTTTCGACAAGGATGAGCGTGTGGAGGCGCTCGACTGGCTGGGGTTCAACAGCCAGCTGGTATTTCCGACATTCGGCCTGGGAGCGATCACCAAGGCCACGGATGACGATCAGCGATATGCCGCGGCAACCGCCCTCAACAAGGCACAGCAGGATTTCTGCGATGCCGATGCCAGGATGGACTGTGTCGCGTTTGCGCCGCTTGACGATCCCGATCGGGCCCTGGCGGAAGCAAAGCGGGCCGTCGGCGCTGGCGCGAAGGCGGTAATGTTCAGTGCGGGTCCGGCGGGCGACAAGAGCCCGGGCCATCCAGATTTGGACCCGTTCTGGCAGTTCCTGCAGGATAGCCGTATCCCGTTCATGCTGCATATCGGGCCGGGCACGAAGACCCAGCCGCCCAAGTTCAAGAACAATGGACGTGACCGGGCGGCAGATCTTCACGGCGGCGGCGAGAACCTCCGCTTCCCGGATTTCCTGTGCCTGTGGTTCGCACCGCAGGAATTCCTTACGGCCATGGTCTATGACGGCGTATTCATGCGCTTCCCGGAACTGCGCGGCGGCGTTATCGAAAGCGGGGCCGGCTGGGTTCCGGAGTTTCTCCGCATGCTCGATCACGGATGGCATTCCTTCAGCAAGACGGATCAGTACCTGAAGGATATGGATCTGATGCCGTCGGAATATCTCAAGCGCGCCGTCCGGTTCACGCCGTTCCCGAACGAAGATGTCGGACGTATGATACGCGACAGTTCGCCGGAGCTTTACATGTTCTCCAGCGACTATCCGCACCCCGAAGGAACGCGCGATCCCTACGGGAAGTTCGAGACGTCGCTCGAAGGGTTCGACGAGGACGTGAAAGACATGTTCTACCGGACGAATTACGATCACATGATGTTTCGTGAGAGCCAGCCGCTCGCCGAAGCAGCCGAGTAACCAAGAACTAAGTGGAATGTGAATTCAGGGGGCATCGGAAGATGCCCCCTTTTTTAATCCGCCTCAACGGCGGACGGCATCTCCGTCGAAGCGCATAAGATCGATGATCGGTTCGATGCTCTGCGCATCGTCGAGACCGTCGCACAGCGCGACCAGTCGATCTGCTTTCGACCGGCCCAGCACCGGCTCGATCAATTCGATGGCCTTTTCCTCTACCTCTGCCTTGCCGAGCGGATGCGTGGGGAAGCCGGGGACATAAGCCACATAACGTTCTTCCGTTCTGCCATCCTTGAGGGTGACGGTTACGCGCGCGCTTTCCGTCCGGTCCTCGCCTTCACCCATTTCCTGTGCTTCATCGCGGACCACGTTNACCTTGCGGGCAAAAGCTCTCGCCTGCTCGTCCGTTTCCTGTCTGCTCAGGGACTGGGCGTCCACGAAATCGAGCCGGCCATCGAGCATGATGATCGCAGCAAGATAGGGGATATTGAGCGCGGGCATGTTCGCGCGTTCAAAAGTGGCCGCTTCACCCGGCATGGCGACCACGATCTTTTCCACCTGATCGGGAGCGATGGTTTCGCGCAGATCGAGCAGCGCGCGCACGGCGGGCTGCGTGGGGCCGCCCACCGGATAGCGTTTCATCGCTGCGAGCGAGAGTTCGTACCGTTCATGCAAACCATCGACCAGCGATGCATGGTCCTTGCCTTCGCCCTGAAATGCGCGCCAGCGGAACCATGCGTTTTCATTGTCGAAGCTTTCGGGCACGCCGGTAAAGCCTAGCTGCGCCATATAAGCGGCTTGCAATCCATTGCGCGCTCCCATGCCGCCGAAAACGAAGGCTTTTTCGATGTGNCGNACATCGAGCAGCCATTGCCAGGAGCCCGACGCCTGCTGCGAGCAGTAGGCGAGCATGTGATCGACCTGTTCCGGTGACAGGCCCATCAGGCTTGCCGCGGCAGATGCGGCGCCAAAGGTTGGTGCGATGCCATGATTGGCGAGCCCGGCAAGGTAGAGATTGCGGGTCCCGATAGCCTTGGGCAGGCGGCCGGCGATTTCGTATCCGGCAATCACCGCGCCGACCAGATCCGAACCGGTTCGACCGTTTGCGCGTGCTGCTTCGATCGAAACAGGTACGATCGCCGGGCCCGGCTGCACATAGGCGGAAGGAATGAAGTCGTTTATTTCTGCTGCGTGCGCAGTCATGGCGGACGCAAAGACTGCATCGACGGGCGAAGCCGCCTGACGCGAGCCGAGGATGGGGCTCTGTCCATCGGGAGACATTGCAGCGGCATAAGCGCGGCCCAGCGTTGCCGCTTCCAGAGAATTGCAGGCAATGATCGAGGCCAGCGTATCGAGAATGTGCAGTCTTGCGCGCTCCCGAATGGCCGCAGGAACGGTGTGTGTCGCCGCGCCTGAAATGTAGTTCGTCAGGTCCGGCGTGATGTCCTGCCAGCCACTATCACCGGGAGATTCCATCGTTTTCTGGCCCTCGTCGGACTGTGCGCTGACGATCGATGCCTTGGTCGCCAATACCGTGGCTGCAACATACCCGGTCTTCATCAAACCTCTTCTAGTGAAATCCAGCGCCACGGTTTTCTCCCATCTTGTTCAACAACGAGGGTGCCCGAGGGTCGTCTGACAGTCAAACCAATAAGGATTTCCGGCACGATCGGAGAAAGGTCCTTGCCTTCGATGGCCGCTGGTTTCACACCCTCGGCATGACGGAATTCGAGGATGGGGGCGATCGGGCCGGTCAGGTGCTGGAGGTGGCCGAGGCGATCATGCTCGAAACGCGATCGGTCAGCCTGACGCTAAATGATATTGCCGACCGTATCGGAGTGAGCCGCAGCCTTCTGTACGTCTATTACGACGGGGTTCCCGCCATACTCGATGCGATCTTCCAGATTCATCTTGGCCGGCTGGAAGAACACCTGCCCCTGCAAGGTGATGATGGCGAGGCCTTCGAGCGCAGGGCGATCGGCGCCAATCTGGCATATTTTCACTATCTGGTCGAAGCAGGGCCGGTGCTCCAGCTGATCCTGAGGGAACGCAATCAGGATAGCCCGCTGGGACAGGAAAGCCGCAAACGGTTCATGCGCCTGGCGCGTTCATTGGCCACTCAAACCTGCCATGCGCTCGCACTGGAGCCGCGCGAAGCATTCGTCCTCATAGAGCTCAATGGGGCCATCCCGGAAGCGCTGGCCCGTCTCGTGCGCAGTGGAGAGATCGATCAGGAAACTGCCGCACAGACCTGCGAGCGACTGATAGCGGCATCGCTGCAATCCTTCGCCCTGAGGCCGACGCACTAACCGGCTTTGCCGGACGCTATCCTTTCGTCGCTCTCGGTACCCGCCATGACGATATGAAGGCAAATCGCTTCCACCGTCGCAAAAGGCGCCCGGCGACTGGCGACGATACCACCCGCCTTCAACGAAACCGCGGTCAGGGCGGCCGTTGACGCCTTCGCGCTGGCAAGATCCATGCTGCCACTCGCGACGAGTTGCTTCAGGATGGGCTCACGAGCCGCTTCGCCCTTGGAGGCGCGTTCGTGCTTCAATGCTTCGCGCACCTCCGGCAGATGCAGAAGCATCTGCATCAGCGGCCCGCGGCGATGGGCTTCATGGAGATAGCCGATCGTCGACAGCATCACCCGGGTGTGATGCGACGATCCGCGCGAGATATTCCTNCGTCGATGGCTTTCCTGCGCATCGATTTCCCGGCGCGCGAGGGCTGCCAGAAGATCCGTCCGTCCGCCAAAGCAGTTGTGAACCTGGGTTTCGCTGATCCCGACACTGCCGGCGACCGAGCGCATGGTGACCGCCGATATTCCGTTGCGAACGGCGATCTCCCCGGCGGCATCGAGCAATTGCTGCCGCCGGGCTTCCGCAGACATTCGCGTGCGGGTGCCGGGCGACTGGCGAGGCTGGCGGCTCCCCAAAGCGAATGTGTCGCTCAGGCCAAGCGGTGCCGGGGGCAAAGGGGGCTGGGCATCGCGTGCTTCGACGCTTCTGGTCCAGTGTGATCTGGGTGGGCGCGGAATGGCCAGCCGATCGCAAATCTTCGCAAGCCCATTCCCGGTCAGGCCGTAACGCGATGCCACATTCCCCAACGGTTCCGACCAGACCGAGTTGAACAACTCTGCGCGAGTGACTTCCATGAGAGAAAGATACGCCCGATCCGGTCGGTCTGTCTACCGCCGGGACCGTGGTTTCAGCAGCCAGTTTTCATTTCGTACCCGATCTTCTAAAATCTTTGTTGTTAGATCGTAAATATCGCGCTAAGCAGATGGTGAGGAAATGGGAGAGAGACATGCGGGGGACTCCGGCTGCGCTCGTGGGTGTATTGCTGATAACGGCATTCCAGGCACCTGCAATTCACGCGCAAATGCCCGAACCGATCGATGCGGTTACTGTCGATGTGACCGCCGGACCCCTGCAGGGGTCACGCGAAAATGGCGTACTGGTTTTTCGAGGCGTGCCTTATGCCAGCCCGCCAACCGGGGAATATCGCTGGCGTCCGCCGCAGCCGGTCAAACCATGGTCGGGCGTACGTTCGGCCACNGCGCACGAACCNGCCTGCACGCAGCCTGTCGATCTCGACACGACCGTCGCCAATTTCGGCGGGGTCAACGGCGCGCAGGCGGAGGACTGCCTGTATCTGACGATCACTGCGCCAGAGAATGCCAGCGGAGCGCCGGTGCTGGTCTGGTTTCACGGCGGGGCCTTCTTCCTGGGTGCGGGCAGCCTTGGATCGTATGACGGGACGGCGAATGCGCGGCAGGGTGTGATCACCGTGAGCGTAAATTACCGGTTGGGCGCGCTGGCGAATTTCGTTCACCCGGCGCTTGCAGCCCAGCATCCGGATGAGCCTCAGGGTAATTATGCCCTTCAGGACAGCGTCGCGGCGCTCGAATGGGTGAAGGACAACATCGCTGCGTTCGGCGGCGATGCTTCGCGCGTGACGATTGCCGGGCAGTCGGCAGGTGGCGGTATCGTCACCAATCTGCTCGCCCTGCCATCCGCCAAGGGTCTGTTCGACAAGGCCATCGTGGAATCGGGCAGCCTGCTGCTTCCTGACCGTCCGCGCGAAAAGGCGGAGGAAATGGCCGTGGATGCCCTGGCTGGCATCGGCATCGGNGCGGATGCTACCGCTGAGGACCTGCGCAGTGTCTCTGCTCAGACCTTNGCCGCNTCCAACGATCTGCGGGCCGGCTTNTTCTTCACGCCCGACGCGAAATTCAAGCCGAAAGCGGCNATCGATGCTTTGCGCGCGGGNGAAGAAACCGATGTGCCCCTGCTGGTGGGGACGAACAGGGGNGAGGGCGGCTTTGGCGCNGCGCGCAGCTTTGCGACACTGGCAGGCGATGAGGGCGCGCCGGCNTTCCTGTACCGCTTCGACCATACNCCCGCCTTNCGCGCACAGGAATGGACCNACGGCCCGGTGCATTCGGCGGAGCTCATGTTCGCATTCGATTCCATCGATCAGTCGAGCTGGGGCGGGGAGCGGGCCGATGCCGCCGACCGCGAANTGGCGANGANGGTCAACGGNTGCTGGGTGGCCTTCATCAAGATGCCGNNCGGCGCGCAAAGCTTCGAATGTGCCGACGGTTTCGTCTGGGAGCCATACGANAAGGGTGGCCNGGCAGCCCTCATNGAAACGGNCGGGCTCCGNATGGCTCCGGCCNACGCGCTGCCGGATGGNCCGGGAAAAACAGAATAAGATCAAACAAAAAAGCGATTGGGAGAGAACGATGAATCGGAAGACACGATACCTCTTGGGAACGACGCTGGCGGTCCCGGCCTTGCTTGCAGCAAACGTGGTCAGCGCGCAGGATGCCGCGGTGCCGGCAGAGGCGGATCAGTCCGCCGCGACGCAGGACGCCAGCACGATTGTGGTGACCGGATCCTTCATCCGCGGTACGTCCGAAGAAGGTGTTCTCCCGGTCGACGTTTTCGGCGTCGATGAACTCAGCCAGCGGGGCATCGACAGTCCGCTCGAATTCATCAAGACCCTGCCTTCGGTCGGTCCGGTGCTCGGCGATTCGAACCAGTATGCCGCCGGCGGCAGCCAGGGCGTCGGCTCGATCAACCTGCGCAGCCTTGGCCGTGAACGCACACTCGTCCTGATGAACGGGCAGCGCTTCTTCCCCGAACCAGGCGACGGTGCTGCGGATACCAATCTCATCCCGATGTTCGCCCTCCAGCGCGTGGAAGTACTGAAGGATGGCGCCGCATCCACCTATGGTTCGGACGCCATTGCGGGCGTGGCCAACTTCATCACCCGCACCAATTTCGAAGGGGTCGAGGTTGCCGGAAACTGGCAGTTCGTCGACGGGTCGGACGATAATTACCAGGCCAGCATTCTGGTCGGAAAGAATTTCGGATCGGCCAACATCATGGTCGGTGCCGGATATCAGCACCGATCCGAACTTCCAGCGACCGAACGCGATTTCACCCAGCGTCCCTATGAGGTGAATCCCTCGGGCTGGTCACCNCTGAACAATCCGGGCGTGTATCTGCCGCAGACGGCAACGGGNATNTCGNTGGCACAGCCGGGGATCGACGGCAATCTGCTGGATGCCTGCAACAGTCTTGGCGGTATCGANGTGCCGATTTCNTCNTTCCAGACCTGCCGGTATTCCTACATCCCNTTCGTGAANCTGATCGAGAAGGAAGACCGGTATCAGGTTTTCGGACAGCTTACTGTCGATCTTTCGGACACGTTGAGCTTCCGCGCAGACGCGCTGTATTCGCATACCGAATTACCTGAACTCGGTTATTCGCCGAGCTATCCGGTAACGCAGAGTCCGCGCGGGCCGGGCACGAGTTCACGTTTCATCGTACCGCGCAGCAATCCGAATTATCAGAATTTCATCGATACGACATTTGGCCCCGGTTCGCTGCCGGATCTCGCATCCGCTTATTCGGTAATCGTGCTGTGGCGCCCGTTCGGATCGGGCGGCAACCCGCTGGATCCACGCGGTGCCGGAGAAGGCGGCGCATTCAACGATGCTTGGCGCATTTCGGGCGGTTTCGAAAAGGAACTGTCCGACAATATGCGGGTCAACCTCAACGGGTTGTTCCTGCGTAGCAATCGAACCGCCTATTCCATGGACTTTGTCAGCGACCGTCTGCAGCGAGCCCTCAACGGCCTCGGCGGGCCCAACTGCAACACCCTCACACCGGGTACGAACGGCTGCCAATATTGGAACCCCTTTATCAGCCAGTCGCCAGGCAACGCTGCGCTTGGCTTGAATAACCCAGCCTATGTTCCCGGATCGGAAAACAGCGAAGAACTGATCAACTGGGTGCGTCAGAGAAACGGAACCAACGGGTTCGAGGAACTCTGGACTGCTGACCTTGTCGTAAGCGGTGAGACCCAGATTGGCGGTATGGATGTCGGTTACGCATTCGGCGGCCAGCACAGGCAGAGCACCTTCGTTTCGCAGCCGATCAATCGTTTCAGCGACCCGGATGCCTATCCCTGCGCTGTCGACGGGGATCGCAGCTGCCTCGACGATCCGACGGACAATCTGGTGCCCGTTGGCGCATTCTCGTTCCTGGGCAATTATCCGTCCGCCAATCTGACGCAATCGATCAACGCGCTATTTGCGGAAGTGAAGGTCAACCCCACGCCCGACATCGAACTTGTCGGTGCGGTGCGGTTTGAAGATTACGGNAATCCGGTTGGATCGACCATCAATCCAAAATTCTCCGCAAGGGTGCAGGCAACCGATTTTCTCGCATTCCGCGGTTCTATCGGAACGACCTTCCGTGGGCCGTTGCCTGGAGATCTGAGCCCATCNGGAGCNAGCTTTGTNACCGGTATNAACGCGATCAANAACGAATATCGCGCAACCGATTCCGGCGGCAATCCGGACCTCGACCCGGAAACAGCACTCACATATAACATCGGAGCCGTGTTGTCGGCCGGAGACCTGACTTTCAGCGTCGACTTCTGGACTTACGAGTTCGAGGGCCAGTTCGCCGATCTGCCGTTCCAACAGATTGCCAATGCGGTCGCGCCCGGTACGTCGGGCACTCAGCTGGTCGATTGCTCAAGCCCGTTCACTCAATATATCACGTTCCAGGGCGGTCAGTGCACCCAGGGCGTGACCATTGCTCGGGATATCGCCCGAATTCGCACGCAAACGGTCAATGGGCCCGATGTGACGACCCGCGGTCTGGATTTCACGCTGAACTATCAGCGGTATTTCGGTGACGTTGTATTCAATTTCGGCGCGAACGCGACTTATGTGCTCGAATACAAGTTCGACGCATTCGAGTTCAACGGATTGCAGTTCGATAACGGTTACGAGGCATCCGGCTGGGCCAATTACGGCCGCGACCCCGGGACGGTCTCGAAATGGCGCGGCAACGCTTTCGCCTCGCTCGGTTTCGAACCGGTCACCCTGACATACAATGTGAATTATATCAGCGGTGTCGACGATAACCGNTGCTATAACCGGGATACGGGNGCGCTGATCGATCCCTGTGCTGTCACAGAGTTCGGGGGCACCAACTTCGGCCGTCGCATCGGCAGCTTCATGCAGCACGATCTGCTCGCATCGGTTGAACTCGACCTTGGCGGCCTCGACGTCACGCTAAACGGGGGCATCGAGAACGTCTTCGATCGCGATCCCGCAGGCGCGCGTCTGGAATACGGATACGATCCATTCATCGGATCTGCGATCGGACGCACATTCAGGCTTGGGACAAAAGTTCGCTTCTGATCCTTCTCTCCCAGAAGCGAAAATTCGGAAAGGGGTGGGTGGCCTTGAGGCTGTCCGCCCCTTTTTATTTGGTGGAGCCGGGAGGCAGGCTGTTGGCCATCGTGCCTAAGCAAATGCTCAAACTTCAACGCGTACCACATATTCTACCGTTAAGATCGCGCCTCAGGCACTTGGTTCAAAAGAGCCCATACCAATATTTTAGACATTGGCGGTGTGCGCTTGCGTCCGGCGGGTAAATGCGGCTATCCCGTTTGAAAATTGCCTCATGGCTATAACGGGAAAGGAATCTGAAAAATGCGCGATGCTGTCATTGTGTCTACCGCACGTACTCCTCTTGCAAAATCCATCCGCGGTGCCTTCAACGCAACCCATCCGGTCCAGCTCGGTGCCTGGAGCGTGGAGGCCGCAGTCTCGCGCGCGGGGATCGATGGCGAAGAGATCGAAGACGTAGTCATGGGGGCGGCCAGTCAGGGTGGGGCGCAGGGGTTCAACATCGGACGCCAGATTGCCCTTCGCGCCGGCCTTCCGGTCGATGTCGCGGGCATGACGATCGATCGCCAATGCTCCAGCGGCTTGATGGCAATTGCTACTGCAGCAAAGCAGATCATCGTGGACCGGATGGATGTCTGCGTTGCCGGCGGTATTGAATCGATCACCGCCATACGGAACAACACCGCCAAGCCAGCGCGCGATGAAGAGNTGCTGCGCATGCATCCNGATATTTTCATGCCGATGATCGGCACTGCCGAAGTGGTCGCCAAAAGGTANGGCATCTCGCGNGAGGATCAGGATGCCTATTCTCTGCAATCNCAACAGCGGACGGCGGCGGCGCAGACNTCGGGCAAGTTNAGCGACGAGATCATCGAAGTGTCGACTACGATGGACGTGAAGGACAGAGAAACNGGTGAGGTGTCGCAACAGGACGTCACCATTGCGATGGANGATTGCAACCGCCCCAANACNACCATCGAAGGGTTGGCAAAGCTCGACCCCGTCATGGGCGAGGGCTATTCGATCACGGCTGGCAATGCGAGCCAGCTNGCCGACGGTTCCGCNGCGAGTGTGCTGATGGAAGCGGAAGTCGCCAAGGCGANGGGNCTCACACCCATGGGNCGGTATGTCGGNATGGCNGTNGCGGGTACGAAACCCGATGAGATGGGCATCGGCCCGGTATTCGCGATCCCCAAGCTNNTGAAACGCTTCGANTTGTCGATCGANGATNTCGGCCTGTGGGAGCTNAACGAGGCCTTCGCNGTGCAGGTGCTCTACTGCCGCGACAAGCTCGGCATTCCGGACGATCGGCTCAATGTGAATGGCGGGTCGATCTCGATCGGCCATCCGTTCGGCATGACCGGCGCACGCTGTGTCGGGCATGCGCTGATCGAAGGCAAACGGCGGGGCGTCAAATATGTTGTTGTGACGATGTGCGTCGGCGGCGGCATGGGCGCAGCCGGCCTGTTCGAGGTGATGTGATGGCGACGGAAGCAAAACAGGACCTCGCGTCGGCGATCGGCTGGGTTCCACCGGCGAACTGGCCAGCGCGCAGCAGGGCTAAATGCAAGGCGATCCTTACCGCACCGGGCATGCGCTTCGAGATGGAGGAGGTCGACATCCGCGGCGTACGGCTTCGGACATGGAAGAACGCGCCGCCCAATCTGCGCGCGATCGCTCTGCTTGGACAGTCGCATGGTGCGCGCGAATTCGTCATCTATGAAGACGAGCGCATGACATACGATGCCTGGTTTCGTGCTGTCGTAAGACTGGCGCACGAATTCCGCGCCAGGGGCGTGAAGAAGGGCGATCGGGTTGCGCTGGCGATGCGCAACCTGCCGGAATGGCCGGTGGTTTTCTTCGCCGCCGTAACGATCGGCGCGATCTGCGTGCCACTGAATGCCTGGTGGACCGGTGATGAACTGGCTTTCGGCCTTTCCAACTCCGGTACCAAGCTGCTCGTGTGCGATGAAGAGCGCTGGGACCGCCTGAAGGACCGGCGGAACGACTTTTCCTGTGTCAATCATACGTTTGTTACGCGTGCCGAACACCCACTGAACGGGGCCGACACGCTGGAATCCGTGATCGGGACACCCAGGCAATACGCTTCTCTGCCAGAAGCGACCCTCCCGGACGTCGACATCCTGCCTGAAGACGATGCGACCATTTTTTACACCAGCGGCACGACGGGGCGGCCCAAGGGAGCACTGGGTACGCATCGCAACCTTTGCACCAATATCCTGTCGAGCGGTTACAATGCCGGTTGCGCGGTTCTGAGGCGCGGCGAGCCATTGCCCGAACCGCAGCCAAAGACCGGTCTGACCGTCATTCCGCTGTTCCACGTCACCGCGTGTTCTGCCGGGCTGATGGGCAATATCGCTGCGGGCAATACGATGGTCTATATGTACAAGTGGGATCCGGTCGAAGCGTTCAAGATAATCGAACGCGAGAAGGTCAGTTCGACTGGCGGTGTGCCGACAATCGCATGGCAATTGCTGGAACATCCCGAACGCAAGAATTACGACCTCTCCAGTATCGAGGCGATCGCCTATGGCGGGGCGCCCGCCGCGCCTGAACTGGTTCGCAAGATCCGGGAAGTATTCGGAGCCTTGCCCGGCAATGGCTGGGGCATGACCGAGACGATGGCCACGGTGACCGGCCATTCGTCGGAAGACTATCTCAACCGCCCGGACAGCTGCGGCCCGCCGGTAGCAGTGGCCGATCTGAAGATCATGAGCGAAGACGGCTCCCGCGAACTGCCGACAGGCGAAATCGGCGAATTGTGGGCCCGGGGTCCGATGGTAGTCAAAGGCTATTGGAACAATCCCGAAGCCACCGCCGAAACCTTCGTCGACGGTTGGGTGAAGACCGGCGACCTTGCCCGCCTCGACGAAGAAGGCTGGTGCTATATCGCAGACCGCGCGAAGGACATGATCATCCGCGGAGGCGAGAACATCTACTCATCCGAAGTGGAGAATGTGCTCTACGACCACCCGGCTGTGACCGACGCGGCCCTGATCGGCCTGCCGCATCAGCAACTCGGCGAAGAGCCGGCGGCCGTCGTCCACCTTGCGCCAGGAATGCAGGCGAGCGAGGCCGAACTGCAGGAGTGGGTGGCAGAACGCCTCGCCAAGTTCAAAGTCCCGGTGAGGATCGCGTTCACGCCTGACACGCTGCCTCGTAATGCGAACGGAAAGATACTCAAAAAGGAACTCTCAAGCTTCTTCGAGACATAGGTAACATTCGCTGAGGATTGCCGCGCCTGCCCCATTGGACGGGCAGCGGTACCTGCTGTAAGCGGTTGGGGTGGGGAATTGGATGGCAAAGAAGCCCGATGTGACGAAGAAGTTTGGCGAAAAACGCAGCGCGATCGTTCACGCGGCATCTGTGCTCATCAACGAAACCGGCGTCCAGGCGACCACCCTGACCAAGGTTGCGCGGGCAATCGGGCTCAACGCGACCAGCGTTACCTATTATTTTCCGCGCAAGGACCAGCTGATCGTTGCGGTTTATGCCGAAACCATCGCCTTGATGAAGGCGACGGCAGAAGAGGCACTGGCGGAGGCGACGCCGCGAGAGCGGATCGCCAAGTTCGTGAAGCTCCACGTGCAGCTTCGGGACCGCATCCGCCGCGGGGAACACGGTCTCATCGCGGCCTTGTCGGAAATCCGCTCGCTCGATCAGGAACAGCAGGACGAGCTCCTCCAGAAATATCGCGATGTTGTGCAGGATGTCAGGATGTTCTTCGGCGACCCGGCTACGGAAGCCGACCGGGCACTGTATTCCGCGCGTTCGCACATCCTGATCGAGGCGATGCTGTGGTGGCCCGTCTGGTCGCGGCGATATTCGGTGCTCGACTTCCCGCGCGTCGAACAGAAGATTGTCGAGATCCTGTGCAATGGCATTCCGGCTAGCAAGGGCGAATGGGCACCGTCCTCACTGCCCGACGGCGGCTGGCGCAGCGATGGCGATGTCACGCCATCGCAAAACGATGAATTTCTGCGCGTTGCAACGCTGATGATCAACGAACGCGGGTATCGCGGGGCATCGGTCAACAGGATTGCCGAAGCGCTGAACGTGACAAAGGGCAGTTTCTACCATCATCACGATGCGAAGGACGATCTGGTGATGGATTGCTTCCAGCGCAGCTATGACCGCCTGTCGAAGGTTCAGATGGCCGGTCACGAGGTGCCCGGAACATATTGGACGAAGCTGTGCAGTGTCCTCAACGAATTGATGGACCTTCAATTCTTCGATCCCATGCCGCTGCTGCGAACGACTGCGCTTCAGGCGCTGGATAGCGATCACAAGACGGACGTGGTGATGCGCTCGAACCGTCTGGCCCGGCGCTTCGCGGGCTTCCTGATCGATGGCTTCGAAGACGGCTCCGTCAGAGCGATCGATCCGCTGGTGGCGAGCCAGATCATCATGTCGACACTCAACGGCGCCTATGAGGCGCGCCGCTGGGCATCGCGTTTCGAGGATCGCGCGGAGGCGATAAAAACCTACCTGTCCGTGCTCAGCGAAGGGATGCTGGCAGGAGGTTCTTAATCGGTCAAGTATGGCACACTTCGCCGTGGCCGAACGGGCTTCTGAATCGAGGGTGTTGTTTTTGCGACAAAAATTGCGATGCTAATGGAATGCTCAAAAGCTTCGCCATCACACTCGCCCTTCTTGTTGCTCCTTCATCCACCACGCCGGCGCCTTCGGATGGGGACATCGTGGTCGAGGGCCGTAAACTTGAAGCCCAGAAATTCGTGCAAGCACTTACCGACGCGGACCGGACCAGACAGCTTGCACGATGGGATAGGGCCATCTGTCCCCGCATCGTAGGTGTCGACGAAGGCCAGGCCGTACTGATCAAACAGAATATCGCGCGCGTGGCAGAATCACTTGGATTGCGGGCTTACGCCAAAGGTTGCCGCACAAGCATGCTGATCATGTTCGACAACGACGCGCAGGCTATGGCAGCGGCGCTCGCCAAGAGCCGGACAGTTTTTTTGGGTGGGCAAGGCAGGGATCGCCTGACCGATTTTGTCGAGACAAAAAATCCCGTCCGCTGGATAAGCCTGAGTGATCCGTGTGGGTTCGAGGGCTGCGCTGTAAAACGCTCGCGTCTAAAAAAATCAGAACGGCCGGCGATCTACATGATGCTGGTTCTGGTCGACGGGCAGGAAATTGGTGCATTCGGGCTCAACGAAATTTCTGATTATCTTTCCATGGTCGCCCTGGGCAATCCGGTGCTTGGCGAGGCGTGGCCGAACACGTCGATACTTTCGATGTTCAGTCGAGAGCGCGAAGATCAGCCTTTCCTGCTCACGGATAATGATCGGGCCTATCTTACCGGTCTTTACACAAGCCGGACGGATGCAACGGGTCCGCTACAAAGACGGTCCATCATCGAGAAAATGACCAATTCCGACGATGCAGTCAGAGTGAGCAGTCCGACTAAGTCGGGGGCGGCGCAGAGTGATGGAAAGTCTGCTCCTCGCCAATTTTGACGCGGCCTAGATCGCGGGCTCCCGGTGGCGGGGCTCCCGTACTTTCCAGATCAGAAATATCAGGGCCGCTATCACCGCGGCTAGGACAATGGCGAACAGGGGCTTGAAGCCGCTGGTTGCTACGAGCACTCCGGCAAGGACGGGGCCGGTCGCTGCGATCACGCCTTCCAGCGTCGTCACGAATGCGAGCCGCATCGGGATATCTTCGACATTGCCGAATTCCAGAACCATGGTCGTGGACGCAAGCATCCAGCCCGACCCGCCAACGCCGAGGAGGACGAAGGCCGCATAGATAGGAACGGCGGAATTGCCGATAATGAGGGTGGTGACCCCGAGGATCGAGCTTGCCAGAGCAAAAACGTAGATGATCTTGAAGCCCCAGCGATCGCCCAGCGGCCCCCAGAAGATGTTGGATACCGTATCCGACCCGAGGAATACAAAGCTGAGCCCTCCGATCAGCGCCCCATCGAGGCCGAGCTGGGTCCCGGCATAGATCGTCCAGAAAGGCGCGCCGACACGGGCCATGGTGGCAAAGCACTGGACGACGAGAAACCACGCGAAATCGCGGTCGTGCAACAGTTCTGGGAACTGCCGGATGCGCTCTCTCATCGGCATCTGAGGGCGCGATGCCGGTGCGGCAGGTTCGCGGATCATGGTCTTGAGCACGATGAGCCCTGCACTGGTCAGCAGGAAGGCAAACAGGAAGGTCGTGGCGTAACCATTACCCAGCCATTCGTCGGCGATCAGATAATTGCCTGCCGCCCAGGCGAGAACGGCCGCGATCAGGCCGCCTGCAAAATTGCGGTACCCCTGCAATCGCCCGCGTTGCCGTATCGGTATCAGCTTGCTCATGAGCATCTGGAACGCGACCCGCTGTGCACCGGTGAAAAAGCCCAGCATCAGGAAACATGCAAAGGTCGCGAAGAGCAGGACATTGCCGGTCAGAAAATATCCCGTGAGCGCAAGGCCCAGGATCATCAGTCGCATCATGGAACCGACGCGGATGGCGTAGGGCAGGATGTGGCTGCGATGCTCTATCCGGGCGCCGCTGGCGATCGGGCTGATGGTGGCGCCCAGTTGCAGCAGCGCCGAGCCAAGGCCGACTGCAGCTGTGCTGCCCGTGAGCAGCAACAAATAGGCGGGAATGATGGTGGGCGCATAGATCAGGCGAAAGCCGGTCATCCCCAGAACGCCATGAATGAAATTGGCGCGGTAATTACGCTTGAGGTTTTCGTCTACGAACCGCGCGTGATCCGCCATCGCGCGCTGCTGCACGGTGCGAAGATCTTCCAGCCCTTCGGGATTTTCCAGCGGGTCCAGTGTCAGTACTCACCCTGGAGCGAAATGCCNGTGCCAGCCATCTGCCCGACCCTCACGATGGATCCGGAATGTCGTCGGCATTGCTCGCAGCGGCGCGGTCGCGTTTCTCGAGTTCGGCCAGGCTGGCTTCATGCGTGGTTCTGTCGATGCGGTAGGCAAACAGGAACCCAGCCCCGCCGATATATAGCACGATCAATGTGGGCACGTAGACGGTGGCCAGAAGTCGCGGAATGGCAGGATCGATGGTGGCTGGTTCCATTCCCGGTACGATGCCAACGAATGCAACCAGCATGCCCGCAGCGAACACGCCGATCCCGGACGTGCTTTTCTGCATGAGCGTGTTTGCCGCGTAGAACAGGCCTTCGCTGCGGCGCCCGGTCGCCAGTTGGCTTTCTTCGACGACATCGCCGACCATCGCGTGGGTCAGGACTGCCGACGAAACGCCGCACATCTGAAACACGGTCGAAAATGCAAAGAGGGCGGGCACCAGCAGGGGATCGCCATTGTCGAAGAAATTGCCGGTAAGGCGAAGGACGTAGGGCGCGCTGCCGAATATCACGGCAATGATGGCGAGGCCGAACGCCGCGTTACGCTTGCCGATTTTACGCGATGCCCATGGCGCGATGAACAGGGCAAGGAATGCCCCGGTGAGCGAATCTATCGTCAGCACGGCCAGCTGGGCCGAATTGAGCCCCCACAGGTAGGTGCCGAAATAGATATTCAGCGCCGAGGTCATGCCGACGGAGGTGTATTTGAGCACCCCGAAGGCGACGATCGCCAGAAACCCCTTGTGCGCGAAGGTGCTCTTCATCTGCACCAAAGTGCGGATGGGCCCGATCTTCTCACGCGCAGGCGGCATGCGGAAGTATTTGACCCTGTGCAGCGTTCCCAGGCTGGAGATGAGGATTGCGGCAAACATGATGCCCGCACCGACAATCGCAAAAAGGCGATAGCCTTCGGGATTGAGCTGGCCGACCGGATATTCCGCGGTCGGCGCGAGGAAGACCAGCAAGGTCAGGAACGCCATGCCGACGCCGCCGAGATAGGCGAAGAAATAGCGGAAACTGGCGATCGAAGTGCGCTGGTCGTAATCGCTGGTCAGTTCGGGGGCGAGAGCGCTGCTCGGAATTTCGAAGAAGGTTATGAAGGTCCTGACGCAGCAGCCGACCACGAGAATGTACCAGAAGGTCTGCATCTCGCTCATCCCTTCGGGCGGGAAGAACAGGAATAGCAGGCTGCCCGCGGCCGGGATCGCGCTCAGGAACATGAAGGGGTGGCGTCGGCCCCATTTGGTCCGGACCGTGTCCGACCACTGTCCCACGATCGGATCGGAAATCGCATCGACGCACAAGGCGACGAGGATTGCGAAGGACACCAGATCGGCGCGGATGCCGATGACCTGATTGTAGTACAGAAGAAGAAACGAGCGGAAGGCGACGTCCTTGACGCCGTAGCCAACCGAACCGAAGCCATAGAACAGTTTGGTCGATAGCCCGAGTTTGGGGGCTGAGCGATCTGCGATCATTATTATCCTTACCTGGCGGGGGAGCCAAATGCGCCATCGCGGATGGCTTGCTCTCGGGCCTGCGCCTCGCGCGACTTCAGGCGATCGACGTTCTCACGATGGCTGGTCTCGGTGATGGGATAGAGCAGCAGGAACAGCGCGCCGATGATCCACAAACCGCCGGATGCCGGTATATAGTGGATCAGCAGGCTCTTCTGCATCGCCACCGTCACCTGGTCGACATCCACCCCGGTCGGGAAATCGGACAGTTCGAGCACGATCCCTGCCATCATGATGCCGAGGCCGGTCGAACATTGCTGCATGAAACTGGACGCGGCGAAGAACACTCCAGCGGTATGCTGGCCGGTCCGCACGGCGTGATCTTCCACCACATCCGCCAGCATGGAAGAGGTGTTGATCAGCGAGGTCGCGATCATGGCACCGTAGACTGCGCCGATGATGAAAAGCGTGGGCAGCAGCATCAGATCGCCCGGCTGGAAGAACAGGTCCAGGTAAGTCAGCAGCAGCGGCGAAAGGCCGAGCAGAATGCCGCCTATCGCCATGAACATCGATGTGTTGCGCTTGCCCAGCCAGCGCGAGAATTTCGGGGCGAACGGCGCAGCGATCGTTGCAGCGACCAGACTGTCGAACGTCAGCAGGGCCAGCTGTCCTGCACCGAGTTTAAAGACATAGGTGCCGAAATACAGCGTCGTTGCGGCGTAGAGCCCGATCGCAGTGTATTTGCATACGCCGAATGCGAAGATCGCGAGGAAGCCGCGATTGCTGAACGCGCTGAACATCTCCTTGAAATGGGACGTGGGCGTGGCGCCTTCGCCGGGTTCGTCGCGCTGGCGCAGATGCGGCACTCGGCTGAGCGTTCCAAAGCCGCACACCAGAATGGCGGCGAAAATGAGTGCGCCGCCGAGCCATGCGAACTTCACATAGCCTTCCGGATTGAGCTGGCCACGGGCGAATTCGGGCGTGGCAACGAAGAACACGGCAAGGGAAAAGGCGGTGAAGCCGAAGGTCCCGACATATCCGAACCAGTAGCGAAGGCCGAACAGCTTCGTGCGCTCGGCATAATCGTCGGTCAGTTCGGGGTTCATGGCGCTGGAGGAGATTTCGAACGCGCTGATCGAGGTGCGCGTCAGGGCCGCGATGGCAAATACCCACACGCCCATCTGGATGTCGGTCAGCCCGGCGGGCGGAAACCATGCCAGGATGAAGAATACTGCCGTCGGAAGCGCAGATCCGAGAATGAACGGATGCCGGCGGCCGATCCGCGATCGGGTCATGTCCGACCAGCGGCCGATGAAGGGATCGGCCACGGCATCGACCAGCAACGTCAGCGCGATCGCGGTCGAAACGATGGATGCCGGGACCCCCAGCACCTGATTGTAGAACAGCAGCAGATAGGTGGAAAAGGCGGCGTTCTTGACGCCGTTCGCCACTGCCCCGAAACCATAGCTCAGGCGCTGTCCGCGCGTCATCGCTGGCGTCGGCACCGGGCTTACTCCGCCGCCTCCACCAGTTCTTCGAGCGGGTCGTACATGTCCCGCGCCTTGGCCCGGCGCTCTATGAGCGAATAATCGGGGAACATCGGATCGGCGACGTCGCGATATTTGCGCAAGTGCTGCTTGGCGACGGTGACCTTGTGCACTTCCGTCGGCCCATCGGCGATGCCCATGACCATCGAACCGATGAGGCTGCCGACGAACGGCATTTCATTGGATACGCCCAGCGATCCATGGATGTGGATGCAGCGGTGCGCGATGTCGTGATAGACCTTGGGCATCAGCGCCTTGATCGCGGCTATGTCTTTGCGGACCTTGCGGTAATCCTGATATTTATCGATCATCCACGCGGTTTTCAGGACGAGCAGCTTGAACTGTTCCAGCTCGATATAGCTGTCGGCAATCTGCATCTGGACCGCCTGGTAATCGGCGATCGTGCCGGTCCGCGTCTTGCGACTGACAGCGCGTCGGCTCATCGCATCGAGCAGGCGGCGGCAGTTGCCGACGGTGCGCATGGCGTGGTGCACGCGCCCACCGCCCAAGCGTGTCTGCGAAATGGCGAAAGCACCGCCCTGTTCACCCAGGAGATGATCCGCCGGCACACGCACGTCGGTGTAGCGCACATAGCTTTCCGAACCGTCTTCCTGGCCATAGACGCCGACGTTGCGGACGATTTCGACCCCCGGCGTGTCGACCGGCACGATGAACATGCTCATCCGCTCATGACGCGGAGCGTCGGGATCGGTCACCGCCATGACGATGAGGAATTCCGCCCAGCGACCGTTGGTCGAAAACCATTTCTCGCCGTTGATCTTCCAGTGGTTGCCGTCGAGTTCGGCCTTGGTGATGAAATTGGTCGGATCGGATCCGCCCTGCGGTTCGGTCATGGAGAATGCCGAAACGATTTCATTTTCGAGCAGCGGCTGCAGATACCGTGTTTTCTGTTCGGGCGTTCCGTAATGGGCGATGATCTCTGCATTGCCGGTATCGGGCGCCTGGCAGCCGAACACGATCGGGGCGAAACTCGCACCGCCGAGGATCTCGTTCATCAGGCCCAGCTTGACCTGACCATAACCCTGACCGCCAAGCTCCGGGCCGAGGTGACACGCCCACAGTCCCCTGGCCTTCACCTCTTCCTGAAGAGGGCGGACCAGCTTGTTGCGGCGCGGGTTCTTCACGTCATAGGGATGGATGCCCAGCAGGCCCAGCGGTTCGACCTTCTCGCGGACGAAACCGTCCATCCAGTCGAGCTTTTCTTGGAATTCAGGATCGGTCTCGAAATCCCAGGCCATGCAAACATACTCCCAACCGACGCACTTTTGCGCGTTCGCCTGCAAGCATACCTAGTTTTCAGATCGGGGCAAGGCAATGATCGCCGGGCAGCAGTGATTACCTTTGCCCGGCGCTCACTAAACCTACAGCAACGTCACCAGCAGGATGATGGTGGTCGCCCCGAAACCCACGGCGCCTGCCCGAAAAGCGTCCGCATGCAGGCGCAGCAATGCCTTCAGCTTCACGACGCCGTCTCCCGCTCGGCCGACCATGAACCTCCCAGAGCGCGGAACAGATCGATCTGGCGGCTCGAGACGAGCGCGTCCTGATCGGCCAGTTCGGCCCGCGTTTCGGCAAGCGTGCGCTCTGCATCGAGCAAATCCAGCGAATCGATAACGCCCTCGCGGTTCTGGGCGCGGGTAATGCGTGCCGCCTTGGTTGCTGCCTGCATCGCCTGCTCCAGAGACCGCCGCCGCTCGATTGCCCCGGCATATCGGGACAGGGCGGTTTCGGTTTCCTGCAAGGCATTGAGGATCGCCCCGTCGAATGCTGCGAGCGATCCGCGCGCGTCCGCTTTGGCGGCATCGATGCGCGCGAATACCGGTTCGCGGTTGGGGAAGACCCAATCGATCAAGGGTCCCAGGATGAAGCCGAGCGGACCGCCGGAAAACAAATTGCTCACGCTGGATGCCGAAGATCCGACGGAACCGCCCAGCGTTATGCGCGGATAGAGATCGGCGCGGGCAACCCCGATCCTGTCAGTATCGGCAAGCAACCGCTGCTCTGCCGCGCGGACATCCGGCCTGCGTGCCAGCAATTGTGTGCCGTCGCCAACGGGCAAGGGGGCGCCTATCTCGAGCGGAATCGAGCGCTCGCCCGAAATGGCGGGCAATTCCGCAGGCGTGCGTCCGGTAAGCGTCGCCAGCGCGAACAGGGCGGCGCTGCGCTGCGCCTCGATTTCCGGGATGGTGGCGGCCCGCTGGTCGCGAAGGCTCTGGATACGGGCGACTGCCAGCCCGTCTGCCATGCCCACCTCGTGGCGTCGCCGTGTCAGACGAAGGCTGTCGTCGAGCAGGGCGACGATCGATCGCGCCACGTCGATCCGCGCGGCAGCGCTGGCGGCATTGGCATAGGCCAGCGTCGTATCCGCTACGACCATGACTCGCACCGCATCGGCGTCCGCTTGCGCCGCAGCCAGATCGTTACGAGACGCGCTTATCTGTCCGCTGACCCGCCCGAACAGATCGACTTCATAAGACACATCAGCACCTAGCGAAATGCCGGTACCCGTCCGGTCGGCTCCGGGGGGCGTCTCGAATTCCGGTGTTCTGGAATAGGCGGCTGATGCGGTCAGGCCCACGGTCGGCAGTCGGTCCGATCGCGCACCGCGCAGGGCAGCACGGGCGCGGTCCATCCGCGCTACCGCCTGGCGGATGTCGGTATTCGCGCCCAGCGCATCTGCAACCAGTCCGTCCAGCACGGGGTCTTCGTAAAGCCGCCACCAGTCCTGCGGCAGCGGATTGGCGGTCACGATATCGGTTTGGGCGGAAAGGAAGGGGCCGGAAGTCGCGCTCGGGGACGGGGGGGAGGGAGAGACGCGATCCGGCCCCACCGCGCAGCCTGACAGGGCAAGCGCGGAAACGGCGGAAAGGATGAAGGTGCGATATGCCATGATGAAATGTCCTATTCGGCTGGCTGCACGGTCAGGCCGGGTGCCTTTCGGCTCCAGCGGCTGCGCAGCTCGGCCACGCGGTCGCCCAGTACGCGGCAGACCACATAGAAAGTGGGAGTGAAGACCAGCCCGAACCCGGTGACGCCGAGCATGCCGAAACATACCGCCGTGCCCAGCGCCTGGCGCAGTTCCGCCCCGGCGCCGGTGGCAATTACCAGCGGGACGGAGCCCAGGATGAACGCGAAGCTGGTCATCAGGATCGGCCGCAGGCGGGTGCGCGCCGCTTCCACTGCGGCAGCCGCGGGCGAAAGGCCGTGCAGCTTCTCACCCTGGCGGGCGAATTCAACGATCAGGATGGCGTTCTTCGCGGACAGGGCGATCAGGACGACAAGGCCGATCTGTGTAAGCACATTGTTGTCCATGCCCATCAGGTTCACCCCGGCCATTGCCGCCAGCAGACACATCGGCACGATCAGGATGATCGACAGCGGCATGATCAGGCTCTCGTACTGTGCGGCCAGCACCAGGAAGACGAGCAGGACCGCCAGTCCGAAGACATAGGCCGCCGTATTGCCGGTGGTGGCCTGCTGATATGCAATGCCCGTCCACTCGGTCGAATAGCCTTGCGGAACCGTCGTCGACGCGACCTTTTCCATGGTCATCAGCGAATGACCGGTCGATCCGCCCGGCGCCGTATCGCCATCGATGGCCACGGCAGGGGCGAGGTTGTAGCGCGATACGCGGTACGGCCCGGTGGTGTCGGTAAACGTCGCGAGCGAGCCGAGCGGAACCATCGATCCATTGGCCGAGCGGGCATGGAGCCCGGCAATGTCGCTCACATCGTCGCGATAGTCCGCCTCCGCCTGTGCGGTCACTCGGTACGTGCGGCCCAGCAGGTTGAAATCGTTGACGAAGGCGCTGCCGAGATAGACCGAAAGCGTATCGAAAATGTCTGCCGGGGCCACGCCCAGCATCTGGGCCTTGTCGCGGTCGATATCGGTCTTCACGCGGGGCGTGCCCGTGTCGAAGAANGTATAGACACCGGCCAGACCTTCCTGACCATTCGCCTTGGCNATGACCTCATTGGCGACCTGCTGCATGTCGCGATAGTCCTGGCCGGAATCCGCTTTCAGCATCATGCGAAAGCCCCCCGCCGAACCGATCCCCTGGATCACGGGCGGTTTGACGATCATCAGGCGTGCTTCGTTGATGTCCGCAGTGGCGGCTTGCGCGGCAGCGATAAGTTCGTCGATCGATTTGCCGCTACCCTTGCGGTTCTCGAATTCGTCGAGCACCCAATAGGCGGCCGCCGAACTTGCGGACTGCGTTTGCGTCGTGCCGTCGAAGCCCGACAGCATGACGGTGCCCTTGATGCCTTCGATCGGCAGGACGCGCTCGGCCACCTGCTTCATCACGGCATCTGTTCGCGTGGTCGACGACCCGGGCGGGAGCTGGATGACGGACACGAAATAGCCCTGATCCTGCTGCGGAATGAAGCCGGTTGGCGTCGCGCTGAGCGTTAGGGCGGTAAGGCCGATCAGCAGCGCATAGGCCGCCATCATCCTGCGCGGCATGGCGACCAGCCGCGCTGTCAGCCGGGCGTACCAGTCGCTGAACCGTTCGAACGCATTGTTGAACCGCTGTCCGGCACGGTCCAGCCCCTGCCGCCAACGCGGTGCATCGGCGGGCAGATCTTCATGTGGACGCAACAGCAGAGCCGAAAGGGCAGGCGAGAGCGTCAGCGACACGAACAGCGAAATTGCCGTCGCAGCCGAAATCGTAACCGCGAACTGCTTGTAGAATTCGCCCGACAATCCGCCCATGAACAGGGTGGGCACGAACACGGCGCACAGCACCAGGACGATGGCGATCAGGGCGGTCCCGACCTCGTCCATGGACCGGCGCGCCGCTTCGAGAGGGGAATACCCCTGTTCCAGATTGCGCTCGACATTCTCGACCACNACGATGGCATCGTCGACGACAATTCCGATCGCCAGNACCAGTCCGAAAAGCGACAGATTGTTGAGCGAATAGCCCAGCATGGCGAGCACCGCGAAAGTCCCCACCAGCGATATCGGTATCGCCAGCACCGGAATGATCGATGCGCGGGCCTTTTGCAGGAACACCACGATCACCAGGACTACCAGCACGATCGCTTCCAGCAATGTGTGCAGGACGGCGTCGATGCTCTGCGATATGAATTCGGTCGGATTGTAGACAATGCGGTATTCCATCCCCTGCGGGAAGGATTCCGAAAGGCGGGTCATCGTTTCCTTGACCCCCTCGGCCGCCTCCAAAGCGTTGGAGCCCGGCTTCTGGAAGACGGGCAAGATGACCGAATCCATGTCGTTCAGATAGGCCGACGTGGCATAGTCGGTCGCACCGATTTCCACGCGGGCAACATCGCTGACGCGGATCTGGCGTCCTTGCGCATCCGTGCGGATGACGACCTGACCGAACTGCGATGGATCGGTGAAGCGGCCTTGCGTTTCAACGTTGAGCTGAAAGGCGCTTTCAGGGCTTGGCTGTTGCCCCAGCGTGCCGGCTGCGACCTGCACGTTCTGCGCGCGCAATGCGCGCACGATGTCGCTGCCGGTCAGTCCGCGGGCGGCGGCGCGGCCCGGGTCAATCCAGACGCGCATCGCCAGTTCGCGTTGGCCGAACAATTGCACATCGCCGACCCCTTCGAGCCGGGCGAGCTGATCCTTGATCCGCGTCTGGGCGTAGTTCGAGATATATTCGCGATCGAGCGACCCGTCCGGCGACACCAGATTGACCACCATGAGGAAGTCGGGCGTCGTCTTGCGGGTCACGATGCCGAGCCGCTGGACTTCTTCGGGTAGCCGGGCCTCGGCGATGGCGACGCGGTTCTGAACCAGCACCTGCGCATCATCCAGATCGGTCCCGGGGGCGAAGGTGACGGTAATCGTCATGCGTCCATCACCGGTGGATTCGCTGGACTGGTACAGCATCCCATCGACGCCGTTGATTTCCTGCTCGATCGGATTGGCGACCGTATCGGCAACTGTTTCCGCCGATGCGCCGGGATAGACGGCTGTGACCGTCACCGTCGGCGGGACGATATCCGGATATTGGCTGATCGGCAGGAAGAAATATGAAATGGCTCCGACCAGCGTGATCAGGACAGCCAGCACGCTGGCGAAGATCGGTCGATCGATGAAGAAACGTGACAGTCGCATGGACGCACCTCGGGTGTGAATTGCGGATTGGTCAGGCGGAAACCGGGCCGGTTATTCGGCGAAGGTCGCAGCCGCAGCGCGGAATTTTGCCGGTGGCGATTTGGCCATGCGTGTCTCGGCATGGGCGGGGGCAATGGTCCCCTGCTGCGCGGAAACCTGCTGACCGGGCATGGCCATCTGGACGCCCTTGATCACCACCTTCTCGGTCGGCTTCAGGCCGCTCTCGATCACCCGCAGATTGCCGATCTGGGGCCCCAACTCGACTGAACGTGCGGCGACCTTTCCATCCTTTTGCACCACCAGAACCAGCTTGCGTGTCTGGTCGGTCGTGATGGCGGTATCTGGAACCAGCATCGCCTTGTGCGTGCCGCCAGTGGCCAGCCGCATCTGGCCGAACAGGCCGGGCGTCAGGAACCCGTCGGGATTGTCGACCAGTGCGCGCGCGCGGATCGTACCCGATTCATCGTCGAGCCCGTTGTCGGTGAAATCGAGCTTGCCGTGCCAGGTATATTCGATCTCGTCCTGCAGGCGGATTTCCACGGGCGTACCCTTGTCCAGCCCTTCGCGCTGGGCTTTCAGGAACAAGGCTTCCGATCCGGTGAATTCGAAATGGACCGGATCGACGGCATTGATGGTCGTCAGCAGGGTCGCCTGCGAACCGCCGCTGCCCGACACCAGATTGCCTGCATCGACCCGGCGATCGGAAATCCGCCCGGAGATCGGCGCGCGGACCGTAGTGAACCCCACGTCCAGTGCGCGGGCCGATACCAGCGCCCGTGCCGCGGCGAGGCCGGCCTCGTTATTGCGCACCTCCGCTTTCAGCCGGTCGATTTCGTTGGCAGCAACCGCGTCGTCCTCGACCAGCCGCTGCGCACGGGCCAGATTGTCGCGCGAGAGGGCAAGCGCAGTAGTGGCTTGAGCGACCTGCGCCTGCGCCAGCGAGGCGCGATAGGTTCGCGCATCGATCGTGAACAGCGGCGCACCCTGCCGGACGAACTGGCCGTCGGTAAAGTGGATGGCGGTTATCTGCCCCGACACCTGCGGGCGGACTTCGACACGGCGGCTCGCTTCGAAGCGGCCGACGAATTCGTCCCATTCGGTGATTTCCTTCTGCAGCGGTGTCGCGACGGTGACCACGGGCAGGGGGGCTGCTGCAGGCGCAGGTGCGCCGCCGCCAAGGACCCACCACGCGGTGATCGCGGCGAGGACGATCAGCACGCCGATCCATACCCGCATCAACCGCGATTTCGGCTGGCGTGCCGTCACCTCTGCCGGATCGTAGCCGCCGTCCTGTTCGCGCTCGTCGAACTGCTCCTGCTCGCGGCGCTCTGCCGCTGCTTCGTCATGGTACCTGTCGAAGGGGGTATCGAACATACGCTGTTCCCTGATCTTGTTATGCCGCACGAAATCGCTTTCGAAAGCGCGGCTTTCGAAATTGAACTCGCAATTATTCCGGGATCGGGCGTGCACATATCATCACGCGTGACCGACGGGAGTCGGCCCGACCAACAATCTGTACCGATAAGTATGTAATGCTGCGTTCAGGTCAAGGTATTTTTCTGTACCGACCGATATTATTTTCGCAGATCTGAGATGTCCGTCAGGCAGACGGCCAGGAAAGTAACGCAGAATTAGCAACTTGCAAAAGCTCTTCGCGGCTCGCACCCGATTGGGCCTGGACCGAAATGCCTTGCATGATGGCCAGCAGATAGCGCGTGATCGCCTCCGCCTCGGTCGCTACGCGGAATTCGCCGGCGTCGATCGCCTGCTGCATTCGCGCGATGATCGCCCGTCGGGAGGATTCCGCCCGTGCGTTCACATCGTCCCTGATCGAAGGCTCCACGCTCTGGCAGGCCACCGAGGCGATCACGCCCATGCAGCCCTTGCANTCGCCCGTGGTTGCGGCATCCACCGAGCCCATCAACAGGCGCTCGGCAACGCCGCGCGCCGTGGGCGCCTCGATCGCATCGCCGATATAGGTCAGCTTGTCGCGTTCGTAGAGGTCGAGCGCCTGCCGGAACAGCGCTTCCTTGTTGCCGAAAGCGGCATAGAGGCTGGGCCGCGTTATGCCCATTTCGTCNGTGAGATCGGAAAGCGAAGCGCCCTCGTACCCCTTGGCCCAGAACACGCGCAGCGCCGCGCCAAGGGCCAGCTCGGTATCGAATTCTCTGGGACGTCCTCGGCTTGCGACTTTTTCCATACCGTAGAGTATAGAAAATGCGCGCGGGTTTTCAAGGCGTTTCGCGCCCGGCCCCGGTCCGCTGAGCGCAGCTTTACCGCGCTTGCACGTGTATTCCCGTAGGGCGTCTAAGCATCTGCTATACCATATTGTTGCTAGCGCTTACGCAAGTAAGGAGATGCTGCATGCCCAGGATAATCGTCGCTGAAGATGACGAGATCGTCGCCGAGATCGTGCGGGACACTCTCATTCAGGCTGGACACGCCGTGGGTGTGGTTCAGGATGGGGCGGCCGCGCTCGACGTCATCCGGGCAAAGCGCCCGGACATGGTCATCCTCGATTGCAGCCTGCCCAGCATGACCGGGGTCCAGATCGTTCGCCAGATGCGCATCGACTATGATCTCTGGGAAATCCCGGCCCTGATGCTCACCGCGCGCGTCAGCGCATCCGATGAAGACCTCGCCATGTATGCCGGGGCCGACGAATATATGCGCAAGCCCTTCGATCCCAAGAAACTCCTCGCAACGGTCGACGTGCTGTTGACCGAAGCACATGATCGCAAGGCACTCGAAAAAAGGCCGGCCGGCGCCCGCGCCATCTGATCCCATTACCGGATATTCCGGGGCAGGGCGGGCCTGCCCCCGCATCTTCAGGCCGCTTCGTCCAGAACCGCCAGGCTGCGCGAGACGAGCACCAGGCGGCTTTCCGCTTCGCTCGCCTCGCCCAGCTCATGCTCGATTTGCGACGCCAGTGAGCCGAAATGCGCATCACCGAAATAGGCGGCCACGCCTGCAATCTGGTGCAGGGCACTCGCCAGTTCGGGCCAGCGCTCCTCGACATTGCTGTCGTCGATGGCGCTGATAAGTTCACGCAGGTCGTTCTTGCGCTTGATATAGCGATCGCGAAGCTGCGCCGTGTTCGAGACACCGGGATCGATCGAAACGCCGGGCTCGACCGCCATCCGCCCCGCCTTGTCAGCAAACCGTTCCACATTGCTGGTGAGGTCGCGATACGAAAACGGCTTTGCGATATGCGCCTGCATTCCGGCTGCCCGGCACCGGGCGATATCGTCGGGATATGCATTGGCAGTCAGCGCGATGATCGGCAGGTCCTGCGGGCCATAACCGCGATTACGCAACTCGCGGGTTGCAGTTAGTCCATCCGTTCCCGGCATCTGCACGTCCATCAGAACCAGATCGTACGGCTTTTCGTTATACGCCGCGGCGATCACGCGTTCGATGGCGATGCTGCCATCCTCGACAATGGTGGCATCGTATCCGGCCTGTCGCACCATGGCCGCGATCAGCTCCTGATTGATCGAATTGTCTTCGGCGATCAGCAGGCGAATGGGCGACTGCGCCGCATCTGCACGGTCTTCGCATTCACCCGCCACATCCTCTTCGTGTCGCGGCGCGTCACATGGAACCAGCGGCATTGTCACGCGGAAGGTGGAGCCTTTGCCCACTTCGCTTTCCACCGTAACCTCGCCGCCCAGCAGTTCGGCGAGCTGGCTGGTGATGGACAGGCCAAGCCCGGAACCGCCATATTTGCGGGCGGTCGATCCATCGGCCTGCGTGAACTGATGGAAGATGGTTTCCAGATGATCGGGCGCGATGCCGATGCCGGTGTCCGCGACCGACAGCTCGAACCTGGTGCCGCACGCACTGGGCGCGACGCGTACGCTGACCATACCGTGCGCCGTGAACTTTATCGCATTGCCCACCAGATTGAGTGCGATCTGGCGCAAGCGAAGGCGGTCGCCGACCACCCATTTCGGAAGGTCGTCGGCAATATCCAGTTCCAGAGCGACCTGCTTTTCCCGGGCTACGGCTTCCATCAGCCGCACCACGCCGGTCAGCTTGTGGCGCACGTCCACCGGTTCCTGCGCCACGCGCATCAGCCCGGCCTCGATCTTCGATATGTCGAGGATGTCGTTGAGCAACTGCATCATGCCGCGTCCGGATTCGTCGATCAGGCGCACGTAATCCGTCTGCCTGTCGCTCAAATCGGTCTTTTTCAGCAGCTCGGTGAAGCCAAGCAGGCCGTTCATCGGCGTGCGGATGTCGTGGCTCATGTTCGCCAGGAACGCGGATTTGGCCGTGGCGGCATCTTCCGCCGCCAACCTGGCTGCGCGAAGTTCGGCTTCCAGCTTCTTGGTATGCGATACATCGCGGATGGACGCGATGATTTCGACCGGCCGCCCGGTGCGATGATCATGCACGGGCGCGCAATTGGCTTCCATCCAGCGATAGGTCTCGGGCTCGTCGACCGAAGCCGCGCGAAACGCGATCAGCGCACGTTTCCTGCTGCCATCTGCCAATCCGGCGAAAGCGTCATGAACGCTCGCATCGTCGTCTGGATGGAATCCGGTCAGCAGGTTGGATCCGATCAGCGCACTCAGCGGCAGTTCGAACAGATCCCTCGCCGATGGCGAGGCGTAAACGCAGGTTCCCTTCAGGTCGAGACGCACCACCGCATCGGTGATGTTTTCGGTGATCAGGGTCAGCTGCTCGTCTCGCCGGGCCAGGGCGGCGATGGCTTCATGATGCTCGGTCACGTCGATGTTCACGCCGATGAAGCCGGTGACCTGTCCGGTCTGGTCGAATTCGGGCCGTCCGATGGTGTCGACCCACACGATCGACCCGTCGCCATGAAGCCAGCGGAACTCCAGACGGCATTCCGTCCGGCTTTCGACCGCACCGGTCCATTCCGCATGCACCCTGTCGCGATCCTCGGGATGTACTGCGCGGGCCCAGCCGTCGCCCTGCCATTCATCGGGTCCCAGCCCGGAAAGACGCAGCCACGCCGCATTGACATAGGTGCAGCGGCCTTCGGTATCGGTGCGGAATATGCCTGCGGGTGCCAGATTGGCCAGGGCCTGAAAGCGGCTTTCGCTGGCCTCCAGCTTTTCGCTCGCCTGTTTCTGCTCGGTGATATCGACAGCCGCGCCGTAATATCCGGTCACGGCACCATTCTCGTCGAACTCGGCCGTATTGTAGGTATCCATCCACAGGCTCGACCCGTCCGGCGCCCGAAATTCCAGCGTACGCCGCCGGACCATGCCNGGTTCGAAGCCNNNGAANGGCGGGTCGGCCTGTATCGCCTCGAGCGATGCCAGCGCATCGACCCATCCACGCCCAAGCATTTCGTCGACGGTTTTGCCGACCTTGTTCGCCCAGGAAGGATTGATGAAGGTCAATTGCCCCTGACCGTTCGCCTGGAAAATCCCGATGGGGGCGGATTCGGCAAGGGTGCGGAATCGCTTCTCGCTATCCGACAGGGCCTTTTCCTGNCGTATCTGCTCGGTCACATCGCGGATATTTCCGATTGTNCCGGAAAATCGTCCGCGCTCGTCGGTTGCNCGCCGGATGCTGACCTCGATATGTCTGCATGCGCCCCATTTATCGATNAANCGCTGGGTNAGGGTCGTNTCGCGAAGCTCTCCNCTCACGAGGGCGGGNTANATCTGACCTGCCGCTGCAAAATCCTCGGGCACCAGCAATTTCGTGGTGGGCCAGCCCAGCGACTCCTCGACGGTATAGCCGGTCAGTGCTTCCCATGCGGGGTTGAGCGAGGTCCACCGACCGTTCTCATCCGTGCGGAAGATGATTTCGCGAATGTGATCGAGGATTTCCTGCTTGTCGTCCCGGCTCTGGCGGATNAGGTCCCGGTCGCGGATNCGCCNTTCCAGCATGGCGGCGACCGGCAGGCCGATCGCAAAATTGCTGGCGAGGAANATCTGGAAAGCGAACAGCTTGTCTTCGATGGACCCGCGCACCAGCGTGATCGGCCCNGCNTCNAGGGACGTGGCNATCGATGCGATTGCGGTCACGATCAGCACGGCNATGGCCGTNCCGTTCATCCCGGTNCGGAAAGCNGCATAAAGGACCAGCGGACACGCCAGNAACAGGAACGGATATTGCGACTGGGCGAAGACGACGATGCTGCCGCAGATGACGATCGCAATCATCGAAGCCCATTCGGCCGGGCTATGCTTGGGCGGCAAACGGCGTTCACGCCACGCNTCGATCCCGATCANGGCAAGCGGCAGAATGATCAGCAGGCTCAGCCCGTCGGCCAGNACCCATCTCTCCCANTGCTGGAAGAACGTCGCTGCATCGNCCCCGGATAATGCCAGCGCGGCAATGGTGGCCGAAACGCCGGCGCCGCTCAGCGCGGATACCAGCAACCAGCCATGCGTCCTGATATCGTTGACGTCGGGATGTTTGNCGCAGCANGTCTGCATCGCCCAGACGATCACGGCNATCTCNGCGGCNTTCGCCACCGACAGGGCNATGGCAATGCTCCATCCGTCCCCGATCATCCGGTTCACCGCCAGATCCGCCGCGGCGCAGGCCAGGATGAAATAGACACGGCTGTCCGACCGGCTGCGGATCAGCAGGGCTGCCACCACGGCGTTCGGGATCCACAGCAGCGCNATGCGTTCGCTTGCGCGCATCAGCGTCATGCCNAGATATGCCAGCATCGCGAACAGGAANGCGACGGCGATGATGGCAATCAGGTCATTGCGATTGGGTCTGGCCATATTCCGGAAATTCCATNGGTAGAATTCCGGCTGCTGTGCCTCACTTTGGTTAACGGCCAGGCNGGCGGCCGCTACCTGTTTTTCCGGAGGGGNCGCCGCACCGCCGCCCCCTTGGCGCTCACGCTGTTGCGGGTTTTCGNGCGAAGAGNCCGAAGCTGGCGATGATGGCGTAGCAGATGGCGGGGAGGGTGAGGGCGAGGGGGAGGCTGCCGGTGGTATCGGCGAGGACGCCGAACAGCAGCGGGACGACCGCGCCGCCAAAGATCGCGACATTGATGATGCCCGATCCGTCCGCCGCGCGCGAGCCGAGCTTTTCGCAGGCGAGCGAGAAGATGGTCGGGAACATGATCGAGTTCATCAGGCCTACGGCAAGCAGGCTGTAGGCGGCCAGCGTACCGGAACTGTTGGCGCTGATCAGGATCAGCAGGATCGAACCGGTCGCGTTGAAGGCGAGGATCTTGCCGGGCGAGAAGAGGCGCAGGAAGTAGGAGCCGATGAACCGGCCCACCATCGCACCGCCCCAGTAGAGGCTGATCATCCAGCCGATCACGCTTTCCGGCTGGCCCAGCACGCGGTCTTCGGCAAGGTAGTTGATGATGATCGACCCGATCGACACTTCCGCGCCGACATAGAGGAAGATGCACAGCGCGCCGAAGCCGAACCGGCTGCGCTTCAGCAGGTCTAGCCCGGCAAAGCCGCTCGATGCCTCGTGCTTTTCGCCCTGCAGGCGATTGCGGAACAGCCAGACGGCCAGCGCGACCAGCGCGATGAGGGCGGCAACGCCCAGATAGCCCTGCCAGATCGCTTCGCTTTCCGCCTGGCGATAGGCGGTAAGCTCGGCGCCCGAGAGCTGATCGGCAGTGATATTGGCAAGGCTGCCCAGAATGACGACCGAGCCGATCAGCGGGAAGACCCAGGTGCCCAGCGAGTTGAAGGCCTGGGCAAAGGTGAGGCGGCTGTGCGCCGTGCTTTGCGGCCCCAGCAGCGAGATCAGTGGATTGGCGACGACCTGGACGATCACCACGCCGCTGGCGAGGACGAACAGGGCAAGCAGGAACACCCAGTAGGTGGCGTTCTGGCTGGCGGGAATGAACATCAGGCAGCCGACCATCATGGTCAAAAGGCCGGCCACTGCGCCGCGCATGTAGCCCAGCTTCTTGACCAGCTTGGCACCCGGGATGCCGATCACGAGATAGGCGGCGAAGAAGCAGAACTGCACCAGCATGGCCTGCGTGTAGTTGAGCGTGAACAGCTCCTTCAGCTTG
>FUFK010038238.1_pt1 | contig 119970 bp, 84 predicted proteins | sample 1021851 | NCBI WGS metagenome assembly FUFK01 (sample SAMEA51879418, study PRJEB19060) | metagenome
GACCAAGAAATTACCCCCAAACTCCAAAAAAGAATAATAAGCTGCACCACATTGGCGATCAGACTATTACCTTCCTTTTCATCTTGTTCTTCCATAGAAATCAATCTATACTACACTTATATTAACCATAGATTCTCAAAATGATTAGTCTAATTCGTCCAATTATCTTTGCTTTCTTAAAANNNAAANNTGTATCTATTTTAGTTTGTGATCTTTTAGAAGCGTTAGCAAAGCTTAGTGAAAATAAGCTAGACGACCTTGCAGTTGCTAAAGTAAGGGAGATGTTATTGGAAGACAAGTAATGTGTGGAGCTTACCAACAAGAAGATAATAATAAATTAGATAGAGAAGCTGCTAATAGAATGAAAGATGCTGAAAATATAGGTGTTTTACAAAATCAAATAGAAAATAAAAACGCTTATGGTCAATTTCTTAATGATGCAGTTAAAACACCTTTTAGCATATTAGAAATTAAAAATAATGTAGATAATCGTAATGCCAGAATAGAAGCAATTATGAGAGGCGAAGACGATCCAGCGGGTTATTAAACAGGTTGCGTAGGAAAAACTGATACACAATTTACAGGGAAATGTAGCATCTCCCAATCTTCAGAACCCATAGCTGACTCCCAAGCATTGCGTTGGTCATATGCAATAACGACTGTTTGAAAACCACCAATATTTTTGCTTCCTAGATCTCCGCAATAAGTTCTTGGTATTCTTATGCACCATGCTCTTGGCCTTAATACTTTTTCTGGTTTAATGTCCTGTGACACGATTCCACTTTCCTGTTGTACTGGGATGTCCAAGTTTTTCAAGCGGGATACCCAAGATTTGGGCATCCAAAGCGTTCTCCAGATCCCCCCTGTGAGCAGCCAATTCCAGATCCCATAGTTCCATTTCCCGATCTTGGATAGCACGATCTTCATCTATTGCTAATGATTCATTCCAATATTCCACNGCTCCAGCTAAAGAGTCAAGTCTGTCATCGTTTTGTAAACANTTNCNATCNACNGTTATATGNGTCATNTGATGAAATAATTGATANCCTAAAGCNTTATCNACAGAATCTTCATCTCTAGGTTTTGCNTCNTTTTCAATAACCGACCTATTAATAATTAATCTATGCTGGTTCATTACTGGTTCTAATGCATTTATTATTCTTCTTTCTTTTTGCACGTTACTTCTATTAGTTTCTATGGTGCAAGGATAAATTTTTCGTAAATATGGCTGTAATAAACTTTCCATCATGCCTTGACCAAACTGATCCTCCAGAAGTATTAAGTTAACTTTGTTTCTTTTACAAGCTTCAGCTATACCAGTTAATACTTTTTCTGTATAACCTTCACAAAACGAGCCAACTTCTAAAACAAACAAATTTCCGTTTAGATGTGCGACTATACTGTACGCTGTTTCATCAGCACCCTTACCTGATGGATCTATATAAGCCACCACACCTGTAAAAGGTATCCAATCGCCATGTAAAAACGCTGGTCTATGGTAATAATCTGCACTAAAACCTACAGCTGGCAAGTCTGTTAACCTATATTCTGCTCCAGATGACCATACAACCTTCTCAGGAGCGTGGTCTTTTACTTCCATTACGACTAAATCAGCCAATCTAAGAGGAAATCTTTGTAAATCAGAGAGAGTAGTGTCTAATTGAAACTGCAAAGTAAACTGCGAGCGACCATAACTAGCTTCTCTTTCCAATAAATCCATCTCAGAAAACCGATCAGGGTCGGTTGGTTGACCAGCTAACGTAGTAGATAGCTTAGAAATCATTGGAGCTAGTGCATCTCCATACTTTTCTGGCTTCTTAGGGTATCTGCTAGTCCAGATGCGACAGTCATAACCTCTAAGTCTTAGCTTGTTGTATATACTTTCTTCCGTTTGTGGTGTTCCTAAGAACATTATCTCTCCATCTGGCTTAAGAATAGCGTTAAACTCTCCACAACATTGCAATAACTTCTCTCTCATACCTACAGTCCATGCTGTATTCGGTACTTCGCAGTCATCAGCCAGTATTAAATCGGCACGACTACCAGTTAATTGACCAAATATACCTACACTTTTTACACTAGCTGACTGATCGGGTATAGCTGGACGTACATCAAACCTATTACTAGCTGATCTTTGCTCATTTTTATCTGGTTCTAGGCATTTTAGTATTGGCATTTCCTGTATTATCCGTAAACAAAACTGTGCAAAGTCATCAGCCCTCGTCTTCGAGGCCGACACAACCATAATTTTTTTCTGTGGGTCGTTCCTTAGTAACCATAAAACATATGCTGCTGCCATCCATGACTTACCTACACCTCTAAACGCTTCAATAATCCTTCTCTTCTGACCTGTTTGCATATATTCTGCTATGTCCAACTGTACTGTTGTTGGATCTGGTAGCTGTAAATGCCTCCAAACTAAAACTAAAAAGTATCTAAAGTCCTTATCGTAAGGCTCTGGTAGTCCTTGCCAATCTGAATTACGCACTACGCTTCTTTAATTCAATAACATTCTCTATATCAGGTAACGACTTAGCCAAATCTCCAAATGGTGTGTCCTCTACAGGCTGGGCTGTTATNTGATTATCNTTTAAAAACTGTCGTATTACATTTAAATCTGCTGTACTTGCCTCTCCACTTACCAATAAGTCACTTAACGCTCCAGCTAGTCCAGCATGAAGGTCACTTAGTACTTCGTTTGTGTCGTTCTTTGCCATAATTTTTTTAAAATGAGGCTCAACCCACTACAGAAAAACCTCATTGTAAAGCCATTACGACTGCTTTGCGGGTTTGGTCAAAACATAATGGCTTATCTACAATATAACACTTCTAGAATCCCTGTCTATAACTAGCTCTCCACAATAGAAGAGGGTGTCTCTCTTACTCTATTAGTTTCTATTAGTTATCTATCAGTTATCTATCCCGATATTTACAGTTTTTGGTAGAAAAATTTGAGCGGCTTAACGTCTATGAGAATTTTGTAAAATCCCCCTATTGATTTTTAAAATATTTCCTGATGTTCGGCCTGTATTGTGTCCAATTTATAGGATTTATCCAATAATTAGCCATAAATCTAGTCATAGCCTAGTCGGTAGTACTGTCCTTTAGACAGTTCTACTAGCTTTTTATTGGTTTTATTGTCGGTTCTGGTGCTTATTTGGTTTTAATTTATGTATAAATCAGACATAGGACGCATTATTAATTGCAAACCAGTAACAAATCATATATATTTAAATTGGATTGCTGCGGATTCTTTGCGGATTCTGGTGCAATCTATTAATCAACTCACTAAGGTAATTAATTATGACTGTTTCTATTAGCAGTATTACAGGCTGGAAAATTGGTTCTTGTAGAGCTTCAGTCTCTCAGCTGGTCAACTTATTTGGTCAACCAATAAGAAATCATGGAGGCGACGGCAAAGTACCTTATGAATGGAAAATAGGATTTTTAAATGTTTCTATTTATCCTTATAAATTCGAGCCTACCGATGGCTTAAAGTTTTATGACTTTTCTATTGGTGGAACATCTGGAGGTCAAGTAATAGCTTTGCAAGCTTTTCTAGATCATGTTGCAACTAGCAATATTTGGGCTGAGAATGGCGACCTATGCCCAGCTATAGGAATCGAAGTTAGTTCATTAGGGTATGAATAATGCTTTTATCTGAACTCAAAACTATTGATGTTTATGGCAAAGAATGGAGAGACACTATTAATGGTGTCTCTTATTTCTCATCAAGAGTAGTGCTTAACCTCGAGCATGAAAACGAAATGGTAATTGAAATACCTTTTCAAAATGGGTATGAAGAACAGTATTTAAGCGAATCAATGGAGGCGGTTAAATACTTATTTCCTACTTCTAAATGGTGCAAGAATAATATTTCTACATGGGAAGCCAAATCCAGATACGGCTTTATTGTTAGAAATACTATTCAAAAGAATTGTAGAAAGAAAGAGTTAAACCACTCAGACGGCTACAACTACTGCACCAGAGCAAGANACCCAATTCCAGCCAGAAAACATAAGCAATGGAGTAATTGCTAACTCCAGAAGGAGCTACAACACCCTTGAAAAATTCTTTAAGGGTGTTTGTACCTTCCAAAAACTACACTTTTATAGGTCTTCTATGAATGAGTAGTTTTTTAAAACTACTTACTAAACCACTACAAACAGGTACTAATTATGCCAAGCATAGAATTTATTTCTTTTGATGAGGACAACAACCCACAAAAGAAAGTTTACGAGGGCGACCACATAGCCGACCTTCTTTTAGATGACCAAGAAATTGGGAAGATAATACAAGAATTGAGGGGAGACAATGAGTAAAAAGAAAATCAAGTATGAACAACAGCCGAGAAGAATACTCGCTGTTGCTGCTTGGAATAGTGGAACGTCCATTGCGTGGTCATCAGGCCACGATCCAAACATAATCCACGCNACAAAAGCAGTAAGAAAAGCCAAGCGGGATAACAGTCTGTTGGGCTGGCAGATAATGACAGTCCACATATTCGACATTCACGACTCTGAACGCTGGGCGTGGGACGGATACCAGCTAAGAGATCCAGATGTAATAGACAAAGAGTCGGACTCTTATAAGAATGACTATTACAACCAGTACAAAGGGTGCAAACCTTTTAAATTAATTGAATCTTTACAGGTGGTCACATGAAAACTTACCAAATCAAACAATCCTATATAACTTGTGACTTTTTTACAGTTGAAGCCGACTCGCCAGAACAGGCAAGGGAAATATTCAACAAAGAAGGAGGTAATTGGTTATGTAATCAGGACGATGGCGACTGCAGTCATCAAATAGAAGAGATCAAACTTTATGAGGAACTAAACAATGGAAAGTAAAACAGAACATCGAGAGGTTAATGCTAATAATCTCGCTATAAAATTCGATGACAAATTAATAGAACCTCCTTACAGGGGGTTCATTATGAATAGCAGCTTCGAGAAGTGGCTTGATACATGTCCAAGCGAATACGTTTGGTTAATGAATCAGGTAACTAAAGACAGAGGAACGTACACATTTATTCTTAAGGAGGCTTAAACATGGGAATGTCACTATGCGACTATCCAATACATACGGATCAGGTCGAACATCAATATAAATACAGGGTAGTCTTTACTATCGACTGTGATTATGAAGAACTTGTCGAGGCTAATGACCTCGACTTTGTTAGGAGAGGTAACGACTTAAAGGTTAGTTGCTACACCAACAGCACACAAGAATTAGAAAGCTGGTTACACCCAGACTTTAATGAATTTTGTGAAAACGTACTTAATCCAGAACTAGCTGAAAGCTGTAGCTACGCTATGGTTTACCGCAAGCGAGGGGTTAGATCTAAACAATGGGGTAAAAACTAATGGCACAATTTACACACTTTCCCGACTTTGATAAGCACCACATGAGTAAGCAAGAAGTCGAAGAGATTAACGATATAGTTACCGAAGCAATAATGGGAACTATATGGGATAACACCAAGTACTGTTCAATGACTTGGGATTTAAGAGTAAACCTACAAAAATGGGAGGATTAACATGGGATTAGATGAAAAGTTTAAACGTATCCATCTGGAGTACGGCATTATCAATGATAGATATATGTTTGATACTCCTAAAGGCTATACGGATAGCGATTATCTAAGGGAGATTGGTGCTAATGACATCGAACTTTTAAAATTATTAAAAGAAAATCCCTTATGGCATACCCAAGTACAACGTCTAACTTATATCTTGGGTGTTGTTAACAATCTCTCAGGTAATACGGACATGGCAATAGTGTTACCAGATGATTCANNTAANGCTAGAAATTTATTAATTAAGCATATAATTGANGATCTTAATNCCAATAGTGGAGATGGTNAACTCATGCAGATANTTNATAAAGAAATNAAATCGTATGAAATTATCTTTAGTAGTCTCTCGACAGGTAATGTCGAGGGCTACATNCAAAAAGGAGTTAACTTATACGAGGCATTGTCTAGCTTTATGNNAAGCAAGATNCCTTATAAAGANATTTATGAGGTAAAACTGTATCTTAAAAAGGAAACAAATGCGGTTTAACTTTATATGTTTAGTACTATTAACATCACATCTAGTCATTACATTAGGACTAAATTCTAAATTCAATCTACTACTAAAAGAAAATGGATTCACAACTATACAAACTGGCAACAAAAAAACCAGATAAAGCACACGCAAACAACGCTGGTCATGTACTTTACTTTATTAAAAAGAATGAGTATATGCCTAACGGCTACTGGCAAAGCAACAAGTGGAGTTACATACCTCCAGATGCTATTTACTGGTGTATGCTACCTGACAATCCAGTAACTATTGAGACTGCGGACGAGTCTAGCGACAGAGCTATGAATGAGTTTTTAAAACAACAGTATCCAGATGCAGAATCAAGGGTAGCTATGTACCCATTAGTGAAGTTAGTATGGACTACAGCAAGGAGGTATTTCGATGACGCAAGAAAATGAAAGTAAAAAATTACAGGCATTTTTACCTCCACAAGTATGCGATAAGTTAGATATTCTTGCAGAAAAGCAAGGCATTACTAGAGCCGAGCTATCTAAAAGAGTTATAACTGAATGGCTAGAAATAAACTTTGATAACAAGCTAGAGTTTTGGAGTTAATGCGGTCACTTAACGACCAGCTTAACAATGAAGAGTTAATGCTTAACTTAGGTCAGAACAGAGTTAGGTCTAATCAAAACAAAAAACAAACTAAGGGCATGGAGTCACTCACTATTTATGGTGAGGCTCTGTGCTCTTTTAATGTGGACATAATTGTTAACCACTTGCGAGCCATCAGGAGAAAGATCGAGAGCGGTAAAGCTGGTACTAACTACGCAATGCTTACCCCTTTATTAGAGTTACCACCCCAACAAGTAGCAGCAGCAGCCATAAGAACAGTAGTCGATACTCTCTCCAGTACACCTACCCTGCACCAGATAGCAGCTAGTGTTATCGAAAAGATATGGATAGAAACAATGCTAGATAGAGCTACCGATAGTGAGCTAAGTAAATACAAGAGAGGTAAGCATAAAAAAAGATATAAAATATTTTTAATTAACTCAATGGTCAATACTGAATACTGGAACGCTCGCCAACGTATGGCAAGTGGCCTATTCATGGTTGAATTAATACAAAAATATACTGGATTGATAGAAATATATTTAGAAAAAAATTTAAATACCTCCAGAAGAATGGTCAGGGCAACCGACAAGTGCATGGAGTGGGTCAAGAAAATAAACACCGACTTAAAAATACACACCCCAAATTTTTTACCGCTGCTAATTAAACCTAAACATTGGACTAACCCCTACGATGGAGGNTACTACAATGANAACATAAAGTTTAATCTTTTTAANAGTAACAATAAAGAAATAGCAAGCAAACCCATAGCAACTACTACGTTTTATGATGTTGCAAACATACAAGGGGATGTAAGTATGTGTGTTAATAAGTATATGTTAGAGCAGATATTAGAGGCATATAATAATAACTTAGAGATAGGTTGTTTGTTACCAAGAGAAGGATATGCTGTACCTCCATACCCAAAACATTTAAACGAGGATGATCCAGATGTAATTAAATGGAAGATGCAATGCAAAAGAATAATAGAAAAGAATAACCAAACAAAAGGTAGTCGTATCGGTATAGCAAAAACATTATGGATGGCTGAGAAATATAAAGACGAACCTAACCTGTACTTTCCTAAACAACTAGACTTTCGAGGCAGGGTTTACGATAGAGTTCCCTTCTTAAATGCACAAGGTAATGACATATCAAGATCGCTACTACAATTTACTAATGGCAAGCTGATAAAAACAGAAGAGGATTTGAACTGGTTAAAGATACATGGTGCAAATATGTTTGGTATAAAACAAGACTTCCAAACAAAGATTGATTGGGTTAATAATAATTTAAAAAACATTTATGCCATTGGAAGAGATTGCTGGGCTGCACCAGAACTATGGATGCGGGCTGATAAGGCTTGGAGTTTTCTTGCTTTTTGCAGGGCAATCTATCTTTATAACAAAGAACCAGATAGATATTTATGTCAGCTTCCCTGCCACCTTGANTGCACTTGTAGTTCTATTCAGCACTACAGCGGNNTGNTACGNTCCAAAGTAATGGGAGAAAANGTTAACCTAATTAATTCAGATAGACCACAAGATATATACAGCGAAGTAGCATCACAGATAAANAAAAGACTTATAGATAGTGACGATCCAAGAGCAGCTAAATGGTTAATGCTNAACGTAGATAGATCATTAACTAAACCTTGCGTAATGACAGCACCATACTCGGCTACTAATAGTGCCTTCTATCACTATGCATACAGCTGGGCTCAAGAGCGATCAACAAAACTATTAGGTAAGAACAACTGGACTAGAGGTAAAGGTAGTATGAGTGCTATGAATTACATGGCTACTCTTTTATTTCAAGAGTCAGCTAAAGCTATAGCTCCAGCATATGTAGCAATGAAATGGTTTAAGGCTGTAGCTAGAGAGTTAGGCAAAGTAAACAAAGCAGTTACATGGACTAGCCCTACTGGTTTGTATGTCGAACAGAAGTATTACGATCCAAAGAAAATAAGAATACAACTTAAGTATTTATCTGACGTTTATTTGGATATAAGAACAAACGAAGATACACCAGAACTCAATACAAGAAAGATGGGTCATGCTATCTCAGCAAATATATTGCATAGTTTTGATGCAAGTCATATGGCATTTTCTACAATTCATGCTTCAATACAAGGAGTCGAAAATATCGCTGGCATCCACGATTGTTTCGTAACTACCCCGTCTGAAATGAGTTTACTGCGTGACTCGGTTAGACAAACCTTTGCTGATATGTATTCAGTAGATCGTTTATCAAAACTAAAGGCAGAATTAAAAGCACAATTAACAGACAACCAAATACAAACGCTACCTCCAGAGCCAACGCTTGGGGAGTTAGATGTTTTACTTACACGTTCATCAACCTATTTCATAACATGAATCAAGTTAAAGCAAATCCTTTTTATATCTTCACACCAGAATGTGGAGTTGCATGGAGTCATCTAGTAAAACCAGATGATGCATTTAATAAAGCACCAGAATGGAGCGTAACTTTATTGTTAGATCCAGACCAGCAAGAAACACAAAGAGTTTTTAAAGAGTTCGAGGATGGCCTCGATGCATGGAAGGCACAATTAAAAGCAGCATTTCCAAATCAAACTTTTAAAATGGGAGAACATTCTAGGTACAACCATACTGAATTTGAAGGCAAGAAAGTATTTGAAATTAAATGTAAGAAGCCTGTTGAAGCAGGGCAAGGTGCTAAAAGATTTGCTAACACTCCTCCTATACTTTTAGATAAGTATGGCACTCCTATTTCTGGAGAAGAAAAGGATAAGTACATAGGTTTAGGTAGGGGTACAACAGTACAAGCCAAGCTAAGAGTACAAGGATATAATCATTCGACCTATGGTGTTGGATTAACAGTCCAACCAGAAGCCATAGTCATTATGAATTTTGTTCCATATGAAAAAACGACAGACCTCTCAGGGTTCAAGTTCCANAGCAAGAGTGAAACGCAAGACCTCACTCCCTCAAATGTTGAAAACTCCTTCGGGGGTAGTACATTTTAGATCAAAGTTTGAAGCTCAAGTAGCATCAGACTTAATCAAAAAGAAAGTACCATTTACCTATGAAACTGTCAGCTATGATTACATCATCAGCAGTAGCTACACTCCTGACATCATCCTTAGTAACTGCGTGGTTGAACTCAAAGGAGTCCTACTTAAAGAAGAAAGAAAAAAATATCTTGCAGTCAAGACGCAACATCCCACATTAGACATTCGTTTCTGTTTTCAAAACGCAAACAACAAATTGTCTAAAGCTAAAAGAAGCCTGACGTATTCAGCATGGGCTGAACGTCATGGCTTTCTTTGGTGTAACAAAACTATCCCTAAAGAATGGTATGAACATTAAAGAAAAAATTTTACAGGCTAAGAAAAGAATTAAAGAACTTGAAAGGCTGATAGCCTATTGGGAAAATGCCAAGTAANTACAAAANTAAAGAGCCTTGNCCNGAGTGCGGAAGNAAAGATAACGTNGCTGTCTATGATGACGGACACAAGCATTGCTTTGGATGTGGTTGGCAATTTCAGCCCAAAAAAAATTTTAAGAAACCCACTTATGAACCAATGAAAAAAGAATGGAAACCTATAACTCCAATTCCTTGTGCTTTACCAAAGCGTGGAATAACAGAGGAGACTTGTAAGTTTTTTAATTATGGTATCTCTCAGTTCAATGGTACTGACTGTCAGGTTGCAACCTACAGAAATCAAAGTGGATTAGTTGCAGCACAGCACATAAGATTTAAAGATAAAAGATTTATATGGAAGGGAGACTTAACTGATATAAAGCTATGGGGTCAGGAATTATGGAGGCAACAAAATACTGGCGGTGTATTTGTAACAATTACAGAAGGCGAGATAGATGCAATGAGCGTGGCACAGGCTACAGTCTCAGCTAGTGGTAATTACTTTCCAGTTGTTAGTTTGCCATCAGGTGCTCAATCTGCTACCAAGTATGTAGCTGCAAATTTATCATGGTTATCTCAGTTTGTTCGTATAGTTATTTGTTTTGACTCGGACGCNGCTGGTGTGGATGCTGCCGAAAAGGTTGCAAAAATCTTACCTACTGGTAAGGCAGCTATCGCAAACCTACCAAGAAAAGATGCTAATGAAATGCTCCTCGCAGGGGAGTCAGAGTTACTTAGAGACTTACTCTTCAAAGCAACTCCTATCAGACCCGACAACATATTCTCTGCCTATGATTTATGGGAAGATCTAGTTAAAGAAGATAACTCTAAGATATGTAGCTATCCCTTCCCAGAACTAAACAAGATGGTACAAGGATATAGAAAGCAATCGCTTACTACAATCTGTGCTGGTACAGGTGTGGGTAAGAGCCTACTTTGTAGAGAAATGGCACATCATTTTTTAGTTAACGGATTAAAGGTAGGTTGGATTGGCCTCGAAGAGAGCAGCAAAAGAAGTATGCAGGGCATACTATCTATAGCTTTAAACAAACCATTACATATAGATGAAAAAGCTGTCGATGAAAAAGAATTACGACAAGCGTTTGATTATTTATTTAGTGACAACAAGTTTGTATTGCTTCAACACTTTGGTTCATTAGATCCAGATAGATTAATAGATCAGATAACATACATGGCTACTGGCGAAGAGTGTGACGTTATCTTCTTGGATCATCTTAGTCTTGTAGTTATCTGGACTTAGTGATGGAGATGAAAGAAAACAAATAGATGTATGTTGTACCAAGCTAAGACAGGTAGTCGAGAAGACAGGAGTAGGTTTAGTTATGGTCAGTCACTTGCGTAGAACAGATGGCAAGCCAGCTGAAGAGGGAGGAGATATAAACTTAGCTGCATTGAGAGGTAGTCAAAGCATAGCCCAGCTAAGTGACCTCGTTATATGTGGTATTAGATCACAACAAGCTACAGAAAAATCTAACGAACTCGAATTAAAAGTATTGAAGAATCGCCATAGTGGTTGCTTGGGTAAAGCTGACAAGCTTGAATACAACGAAGCTACTGGCAGACTAACACCCTCCTTACATAACTTCTTATGACTTTATTAATTGATGCCGATTGGCTATGTTACAACTGCTGCTATGCAGTAGAAAATGACGATAGGTTTGATGACAACTTGCACGTTCTATACTCACGACCAAGCTGGGGATTAGATCTTATCGAGACATACATACAAAGATACAAACAAGTATCAGAGGATGAAGGGGAAGTTATCATGTGCTTTACTTCCTACCCTACATTTAGGCATGACTTATATCAGGACTACAAAGCTAACCGCAAGAGCAGAAGAAAACCATTAGCACTTAAAGCTGTTATGGATGCATTAACTAATAGATATAGATGTGTAAGGTACGATGGATTAGAAGGAGATGACGTACTTGGATTATTAGCTACGAGCAAAGAGTTGGATGATCCTATTATTGTTAGTCCAGATAAAGATATGAGAACTATACCTTGCAAGCTATTAGCTGGAGAAGATCTAGAACTTATTACTAAGAGACAAGCTAACAGAAACTGGATGGCTCAAGCTTTGACAGGAGATACGACAGATAACTACAAAGGTTTAGCTGGGGTAGGTGCAGTAACAGCAAACAAAATACTAGGAGATGCTAAAGAGTTACCTGATATGTGGGAGATAGTCGTTAAAGAATATGAAAAGAAACAAGGAGGATATAAGGAAGCATTACTTACAGCTAGGCTTGCAAGAATATTAAGATCAGGAGATTACAATACCAAGACAGGTAAGGTAAAACTTTGGAAACCTTAGTCAATACTTAATGGATTCTTTTTCTTTTTTGGAAAACCAGCTTTCATATTTTTATATGCCTTATCTGAAATAGTACTGTTTGCTTTACTTCTACTTGTACCAGCTTTCTTTCTCTTGTTGATGTTGTAATACAATCCTTTCTTAGCCATAGTGTGTACAGTAATATAAATATAAATTAGCATTACTCATGGCAGTTGACGACCCATTCCCACCTATAGAAGAAGCNTTAATTAATAGATTAAAAGAGATGATNCCAGAGAAATGTCCTGATCTTGATGATAAAGATAGAGAGATATGGTATTACGCTGGTCAAAGAGGCATGGTAAAAATGCTTGAATCGGTTTACAATGAGCAAAACAACATTACTAAGGAGTAGCTATGTGCGGAGGAGGAGGCAGACCGCCAGATAGAACCGATGAAATGCTGGCTGTACAGCGTGAGCAAATTGCTGAACAGAAAAGACAGTATGAAGAAACTCGTGCTGATAACTTAGCAAGACAAGAAGAGCAGAAGAGAATAGCTACTGCACCAGCAGCACCACCTCCATCTGCTACAGCTACCGCACCAGCAGCTGCACTTGAATTACCAAGCGGAGGTTTAGGTATTGGAGGAGCAGAGAAACGTAGAGGCTACGGACGTAGAAGATTAAGAACAGATTTAAAACAAGGATCTGGTTTACAAATACCTTAAATGAATAACAACGAAGTTACTTTAACAAGTGGTGTCGATCAAAATAACTCCTACAAATCTGACATGGATCAGAAGAAAGGAGTTACTGTTGCATCGAAGTACCAACAAGGCAAGACTACTCGTGCTCCCTATGGAGACAGAGCAAGAGCTAACGCTAAAGTAACTATTCCTTTTTTATATCCAGAGGATACATACGGAGATCGTGGAAAGATAGATCAACCACATCAAAGCATGGGTGCTCGTGGAGTTTTAAATATTGCGAACAAGCTTGGCATAAATTTATTNCCTATCAATACTGGCTTCTTTAAATTAGAGATAGACGGANTAGCAATGATAGTTGCTGAACAAGGCCCAGAAGTAAAGACACAATTAGATACAGCCTTAGTAAAAGTAGAACAGCAAGTACATAATATGCTGGAAACTATGTCGTTCAGAGCCTCAATGCATGAAGCATTTGAACAGTTAATAGTGGCAGGGAATGTATTGTTATATGTCAGTCCAGTTGGNATAAGAGTTATACATCTGGAGAACTATACAGTTCAACGTGATCCTATGGGTAACGTAAGTGAAATAATAATAGAAGAAGAAGTTAGTCCTACAGTATTGCCTCCTGACTTCTTACCAAAAGATTTAAAACAGAAGGATGATTACAGTAAAGAAAAAACTATAAAGATTTATACTTGCGTCAAATATAAAGATGGGAAATGTATGTGGTATCAGGAAGTAAAAGGCAAGCCAGTACCTAACACATATGGTATGTCTCCCGCTGACTGCTCTCCCTTCATTCCATTACGCTGGTCACAGATTGAGTCAGAAGATTACGGACGTTCATTTATTGAGCAATGGTATGGCGACCTTACTGCATTAGAAAACTTGTACCAAAGTATATTGGAAGCAAGTGCAATGCTTAGTAAGGTATTGTTTATGGTATCCCCAGCTGGTACTACAAGACCTCGCACCTTAGTTAATGCAGAGAACGGATCAGTAATACAAGGTAGTGCTAACGATGTAACTGTATTGCAAGCACAAGGTAAGTTAAATGATTTATCTTTAGCTAACAATACTATCGACAGAATAGAGAACAGACTGTCGTTTGCTTTCCTTCTTAATAGTGCAGTACAACGTCCAGCAGAGAGAGTAACAGCAGAAGAGATAAGATACAGCAGTCAAGAGTTAGAAGCTTCTCTTGGAGGCTTGTACTCACAGCTGACTCAAGAACTACAGCTACCTCTAGTTAAACGATTAGTATTTATATTACAAAAAACAAATAAAGTTCCTGACTTTCCAAGAGGAGAAGATGGAGAAAGTTTAATACATCCTAAACCTATTACTGGTATGGAAGCTATAGGTAGAGGAGATGATAGAAATAAATTACTAGAGTTTATTGATGCATCAAGAAATGCTTTAGGCCCAGAGGTCTTAACACAATATATAAATATGGAAGAAGCATTAAGAAGATTAGCAGCAAGTAGTTCTATTGATACGACTAACCTAGTTAAGACTCCAGANCAACTTACAGAAAGAAGCAGACGCATCTANCAGCTGCAAACGAGAAGATGCAAGAACAGGAGATGATGAGTAAGATGATACAAAGCCCAGCAGCAGGGAAACTTGCTGACAACTTTACTAAACAAGGAGCACCTTATGGCCCTCAATTCCAAGAAGGAGGAGAAATCCCCTCAGATGGAGAAAACCTCCAAGTTCCAAACCTCGATGCAAGTGGACTCCCAGCCACCAGTTGATGATGGCCCAAGAGAAATAGTCATCACACCAGAAATGGTACAAGAACTCAATAACTAATTGCTATGCCTGATCCAGTTACAATCACACAAGACGCTACTCCTCCAGTACAAGAGGAAGTAATTGCTAACCTCGAAGCAGAGGCAGCTGAACTCCAGAAGGAAGGTAACTTACCTAAAGGAGAAGAATTAATCGGAGGAGAGTTTAAGTCTCAAGAAGATTTACTTGCAGCTTATAACGAACTCAAAGCTCAGAGCGAACAGTCTGCTCCAGAACCAGTAGGAACAGCCCAAGAAATTTATGGAGAAGCAGTAGGTAATCTACTTGAACAGGGCAATGTTGATTACAAATCAATGAATGAGTATTGGCAAGAGAAGGGAGAGATAACAGATGCTCACTACAAAGAGTTAGAGCAAGCTGGCTTTCCTAGATCTATAGTTGACGCTCATCTTAGTGGCTTACGAAACGATGCTGCTGCAACAGAGAAAGATATACTGGCTATTCGTAATAGTTATGGCGAAGAAAACTTTGCCAATATGCAGCAATGGGCTGGTCAAAACTTAACTGATGCTGAGAAAGCAGCGTACTCTGCTGGTATTAACAGCGGTAATATCGAACAGATTAAATTAACTGTTGAAGGATTACATTCAAGATACGTTGCAAGCGTAGGTCAAGAACCTAACTTACTATCAGGTCGTCCTTCATCTGGAGGTAGTGATCTGTTTGAAAGTACTGCACAATTAGAGGAAGCAATGAATGATCCTCGATACAAAAAAGATCCAGCCTTCAGAGCAAAGGTAGAAGATAAGTTAGGTAGGTCTAGTATCTTTTAATCTTCCTGTCTATCTTTTAAGATTGCATTTATTTCAGTAAACCTTGTTTGACATTGCTTAATAACTTGTTGTGCTTGGTTATGCTGTTGAACTATTTGCTGTAATTCAGCTTGCAATTCTTCAGTTGTTTTTTTTGCCATTTATAGTTAGCTAGGCTTTGGGTACTTGGTTTTAATAGGATCGACTATGTCTGTTTTCCATTTATCAATACCATTGTGGTATATGTAATCAAGCTGTGTGCCCCAATCTGGGTAAGCTTCTTTTCTGTCATCTTGATATTGTAGTGTTTCTAATCTTGCAACTTCTGCGTTTACTTCTGCTTCTGTAGGTTCTTTTGTACCTGTCCATGTGATGTTTTCATATTTATCATCACCAATTATTTGAAACCATGCACCACCAGCAAGGTTTTCACATGCTTGAACATATCTACTGCTCATAATAAAACCTCCCAAATCATTGCACGACTATAAACACCACCTGTCATTCTACTGTCATCATTTTGGTTAGCGTTGACAATACCAAAAGGCTTTTCACCTCCTCCACCGCCAGCACCCCATTCAAGTTTGACAGNNATATCTCCTGTAGCTGTTTCTCCTGTTACTGACCAGCCGATAGGCACAGAACAAGCGTAACTATGTCCTCCAGCATAGTTATACCACCAACCACCTCTATATCTACTGTTATGTAATGTAAAGTGAGGCATACAATGACCAGAGTTATTAGGAGATGTTGCAATTAATGTTCCTGTGCAAATAATAATACTTCCAGATACTTTTTTATTAATAGTACCCATATCCCAAAGATCAGAAACTTGAGTTCCACTATTATTTGATAGTACTGTTCTAGATGCATTAGTTTTTTCAGTAACATTAATAAGGTGTGCTGCTCTTGTTTGAGCTTCATCACTAAAATAAATAGCCATTATGATACCTCCGTTAAATTAAATTTATATTTCTTACCATTGCGTTTATTAATCAAGAAAAGATCCTCCGCTCCTTCCTGTATAGTATAGCTTCCCCAAGTTCCGTCAACATCATTAAATGAACCTTCGTTAGATAAGTTAAGGTCATTGGTGTAGATATTTCTATATCTATATGATGAACCACCTAAATCATAAGTATTATTAGAGTTAGGAGTAATATGCTGTGAGGTAAGTGTGCCTGTTAATGTTCCTCCTGATAAAGGTAGTTTTGTACTATCAGTTGTAGAAAAAGAAATATTTGATGCTGCTGTTAATCTACCTTGTGCATCAACAGTAAATGATGGAATGTTACTAGAGTTTCCATAAGAACCAGCAGTCACAGATGTATGTGCTAAAGCATCTGCATCTACAGAGTTAGGTGCATAGTGTTCAGAATCAATAGAGTCTGCTACATAATGTTCAGAGTTNATTACGTCATTTTGTATGTTATCTCCGTCTATACAGTCGTTAGCTAGATGTTGATGATCTACAGAACCATCTACATAATGCTCTGAGTTTATTGAATCATCTTGTATGTTAGTACCATCTACACAATCGTTAGCTAAATGGTCGTGGTCAATGCTTCCGTTTACATAATGCTCAGAATTAATAGAGTCATCTTGAATGTTAGTACCATCTACACAATCATTAGCTAAGTGGTCATGATCTATACTTCCATTAACATAGTGTTCTGAGTTAATAGAGTCATCTGCTATTTTACTACCATCTATAGCATCACCAGCTATTTTAGCTGAAGCAATAGAACCTGAGCCTAATCTTCCAGTTATAGTAGCACTAGAAACATTGGTCATATCTTCTCTAGCAAGAGGTCTTCCCCCTGCTTGACTACCATCATGTACTACAAGAGTATCTTTATCTGTATCTACAGTTGCTTCACCTTCAGCACCAGTAAAACTACTATGTTGTGAAGTCGTACCTCGTCTTAATTTTAATAATTTTGCCATTATGCTATTGAACCAAAATCTAAAGTAAGGTTTGTTGTAGTTATAACATCAGGTGCAATGGTTTGTCCACTTATAAGAGACACTATTTCACTAGCTGTTTGATCGGCTGTGGCATTACTTTCAATGCCATCTAGCTTAGTACCATCAGTAGCAACATCTCTACCATCAACTGTTCCTGATACAATAATGTTTGCATTAATTGTTTGATTACCAGAAAATGTATTAGCTGTTAAACCAGCTAGACTTCCTGATGCTGTTACACCACCTTGCCATGAAGATCCGTTATAAACTCTTAATTCGTNTAGTGTCGTNTCANAGTATAAATCTCCAACATCAAGACTTGTGGTTGGTGCAGAAGAAGCAATACGATAGCGATTAGCAAACGTATTTACATCAGAAATATTTGTAGCACAAGTAGACATAGCAGTTACGTTGGCTGAAGTAGCTAACGTATTCATGTCAGATANAATATCTGAAGTAGCTAACGTATTCATATCAGCAACTACATCATTAGTAGCAAGGATTGCCATATCTGCTATTACGTCTGTTGTGGCTAGTAAAGCCATATCAGCAATTACAGCAGTTGTAGCTAACAAAGCCATATCAGCTATAACATCAGTTACAGCTAACAAAGCCATATCAGCTATTACATCTGAAGTAGCCAATAAATTCATGTCTGCTACTACGTCAGTAGTACCGAGAATAGCTAGATCAGCTACAGCGTCAGCAGTTCCAAGTCTTCCTATTTCTGTTGCTTTACCAGCTACAGCACCTATATCTGTTGCATCATTAGCAACCGCAGTTACATCTGACGCTATCCCTGCAACTGTATTTAAATTATTAACTACACTTGTTGTAGCCAAAGTATTCATATCTGCAACTACATCTGCCGTAGCCAAAGTATTCATATCAGCTACAACATCTGTTGTGGCTAATAAAGCCATATCTGCTACGACATCAGTAGTACCGAGAATAGCCATGTCCGCAACAGCAGCAGCAGTTCCTAGTCTGCCTATCTCTGTAGCCTTAGCTGCTACAGTACCTATATCTGTTGCATCATTAGCTACGGCTGTAACATCAGTTGCTATGCCAGCAACTGTATTTACTTTTGCTATATCGGTTGCAACTGTATTAACAGAGTTGTTTCCAGATCCTGTATTAACAGCTTCAGTTATAAGACCTAAATCTTCTTGATAAACTAACTGACCAGCAACAATATTAATGTTGATAAGGTCAGATGCGTTAGGTGTAGCTGCTGTAAATCCATCACCAGAACTGCCATCATAAATCATCAAAACTTTGTTAGATGAACTATCGAACCATAAGTCACCAACTTGTAAGCTTGAGCTATCATATCTAGCTGTAGGTGCGGAAGTACTTATTTGATAAAGGTCTGCAAAGTTATTTATATCTGTAACATTATTACCAGCTTGTGAAATTGCAACAGCGTTAGCAGCCACAGTACTAACTTCAGTTGCTTTTGGTACAAGTCTATGAAATGCGTATGTATGATCTGTAGCAGTTGTTTCTACTAAGAATCCAAAACCTTGAGGTATGGTTACAGATACACCTGTGATAATAACTGCGTTACCTGTTCCTCTACCATTCGCAATAGTTAAAGTTGTTCCTGATTGTGCTGTTAAAGCTGTTGATGCTGCTTGAACAGAAACTATAGTCCCACCTTTTGCAGAACCGCTAGTATTAATATCAGGATTTTCTGTAGGAAAACTTGTTTCATTTGCAATAGGTACAAAACCACCTACATTATCTACAAGTTCTATAACACGCAAATCAATAGCAGCAGTAGTAGCTACTTTTGAATCGAGACCAGACCATGTATCTCCACTAGCAATAGTTTCACTAGAGTCTTGTCTAAGAAATGCAGCATCAGCAGCAGCAGAAGTGAATAAAGAAGTATCGTTTGATGTGGCTGTAGCTAGTTCTGCAGCAGTAATAACAGCAGAAGGGTTTAATTTAGCTAATGTAATTTCAGCATTGTTAATTTGATCGACTTTAACTGCACCATCTTGTATATGCTCAGTTCCTACCGCATCATCGGCTAGTTTTGTGCTATCTACAATATCGGCTGATAAATGTTCTCTATCTATAGAACCATCTACATAGTGCTCTGAATTAACTGCATTATCAGCTAATTTAGTGCTNTCTATTATATCAGCTTCTAAATGAACACGATCTATAGAACCATCTACATATTGATCGCTATCTACAGAGTTAGCTGACATATGTATAAGATCAATAGATCCGTCTACATACTGGTCACTATCTACTGAATTAGCAGACATATGAATTAAGTCTACACTTCCATTAACTAATTGAGCACTATCTACTGAATTAGCAGACATATGTTCTAAGTCAATCGAGCCAGCTGCATAGTGTTCTGAATTTATTGCATCATCTGGTATTAACGCACCTGTTATCTGATCTGCACCTATGTCGCCTGTTTGTATTGTTCCATCAAGAATTTGCGTTGACGAAATACTGCCACTTCTTTCTAAATAATTTTTTGTTACTGCATCTTGAGCATTAANAGGATCTGNAACATTAATNATTNNNNGANTCTNNGCGTCTTGNCCTTGNNGNGTANNTTGAANACCAAGAGCAGCTTCNTCTTTAGCTTCTTGTATTCCATANANCANNTGCAATACAGCAGTATCNAGGTCGCCAGCAGTTAAAGTAGAACCATTAACAAAGTCAACAAGAGCACTTACTAATGGAGTGTCTCTGCTGATATCAATTCTTACTCCATTCTTAGGTGCTCCAGATGTTTCTTGTGTAGATGTAGCTGAACTAATAGTATCAAATTCAATAGTATTATCATTTATAAAAGAAAAGCCAGTAATGGCTGCAAAATCAAGTGCAACAACTATATGATCTTTTTTAACGTATGGGAAAGGTATGGTAAATTGCTTGGTTGATCCATTACCAGTACCAATAAATTGAGCAAAAGGCATAGCTAAGAATTAATAATTTCCCTCCATTCATTAAGATTAACACCTAGTCCATAAACTGGCTCACTATCTCTGCTAAGAGTTGCAAGTTTTCTTGATTCGTATTCTTTAAGAGATAGATCTAATTGCTTACTTCCATTACCACCTTCTCCAATCTCATTAAGATATTTGTCCTTAGTTACTTTTTTATATTCGCTAGCTACATTCATAATTAATTTTAATTTTGTAAGCATCCTTTTGTCTGATATTCTTTCTGGGAATTGAAAATTTTCTCCTGTATTGCCTTTTGCTTGTGTTTTAGAAGTTCCTATCTTGCTAGGATCTATGTCTCTTGCTAAAAGATAATTATCATTTTGTGTTATTAAATAATGCAATGCTTCAGAAAATGTCATTGGTATTCCAGCACCTACAATATCTAGCTTTACTTCAGTTGCAAAAATTTGTTTTACTCTATTAAATTGTACATCATCTAATTTTTGTCCAGTAGCTGTATTTAAAAAATTTCTACCGATAAAACGAGGATACGCACCTTTGCCATGTAATCTATTTAGCTCGTTATAAATAACACCAGCTATTCCGTAATCTTTTTCTTGAGTTGGTTTAAATACTTCTAATGGATTTAAAGTCGATAACAATGCCCTATGAATAGGACTATCTATAGCCTCCCAATTATAAGAAGTAGCGTAAGTCTTTGGTTGTCCAGTTATTTCATCTATATCAATCGTATAGCCTAAAGATGTTACTGGTAATTGTGTTCCTAATTGATAGAAAAAGTTTTCAACGAAAGCCCAAACTGGATTCTCACTTCTACTGTTAGGAGCTACTCTTCTCTTATTGTCTATACCAACACGAACATCTCTTAATATCTGCGGTACATATCCAAACAAAGTCCTTCTTGTAAAGTCAGAAAGTCGGCCACGACTACCGACCACATAATTATTCATAACAGCATCTCCTTGTAAAAAGTCAGCCATTAATCTTTGTATGTCATTTAAACTTTTAAATAATCCCTTATCTATCTGTTGTAACGCTGTATCTTTTGCTGTGTACATGACAGCTTTAGCAAGTCTGATTGCATGAGCAGAAGCTAAGATTGCAACGTCTTGGTTTATTTCATACGCTTCTGATTGCTGTTCTGCACTAAGAGCATCATTTCTATCTATTTTCCCATAGTTTAAATCCTTTGGTTTTACAAACTGTTCAATAGGCATAGTGTTTAAATTTTCTCTAAAGTTAGCTGCAATTCCTAGTATTGTTCCAAATGTATCAAAAGCTTCCAAGCTAAACCACTCGCTATAAGTACCATCAAATTTTCTAAACCTAATACTCCATGCTGGACGCTTTTGATCTATATACATTTGTCTTTTCTTTCTGTTAAATCCATACCCTGCCTGTACATCTATTGCTCCAGAGGCAAGAAGAGTAGTTCCCATTCCAGCAAAAGTCATACCAGTAACAATTTCTCCTATTGCATTTTCTCTTACAAATAAATCTTCAGAATTTATATCTCTCCAGTAACTATCTACCATTCCATTAGCTGCTGGTAACATTCTTAAAACACCTTTAATAATATTATTAGGGGTTCTATTAACAGGGAAAATAGCACCAGTTATTGGAAGACGATCTGTAATTGAACCAACTATATTTGCGGGTAAATTTGTAAGGTTTGTTGGTAAACTGCTTATCTGATTTGGATTCTTAACATCAACGTATGCACCTATAGGCTGTGATTCTCTAGCTCCACCAGACAACATTGCATTTGCTTGATTCATTCCTTCTTTGTTTGTAACAGCATCAGGAAGTTTTAAATACTGATTAACAAATTCCATTTGCTCCATAGGATCTGTAATACCTTGCTCCTGTGCTCTTCTCATTGCGTACTCTCTAGTTCTCTTGTTTCGTTTTATATTGATGTCGTCTGTAAAACTTAGATATTCTGTAGTCTGTCTCATGTTTTCTGAGCTAAAGAAACCACCTTTAACAACATCTCCGTTAGCCATTTCAACGTCTAACATAGATTTTCTAGTTAATTCTTTTGCCTCTAAGCTTGCTTTATCTAATGCATTTTTTGATGTTATGTCTATTCCTCTTGAATACATATCCATCAAGATCATTTCCATATGTCTTATTTCTTCTTGAGCTATAGCTGTACCAGTAGTTATTAAGGTATCTAAACTACCAAACATTCTGCTACTGAAATTACCAAAAGTACTTTTAACTCTATGCAAGAACAAAGCCATTCCATTATTGTCTGGATTTAACCAGTACTCATTTCCTTTAGGTTGTTCTTTAAGTAATTGTGTTTTATGTGGTTGATAATCAAAAGGCAAGTCAGCTTGGTTTTCGACTTTAAATAATTTCATTCCGTTATTACCACCAAACTTTCCTCCCTCAAACTGACCCTTACCAATGTTTCCAAAGTTTGTATTATGTTTGAAAGATTGCATTGCCAAATAAATAGCTTGCATTAAATGTGCCTGAGATCTTAAATAGCCTCTATGTCCAAACAAACCTTGTAACTGCTCTCTTACATTCATAGCAGTTCTTTCGTAGTCGTTAAGATTACCACTTAGTCTTCCAATGTTTGCACCAGCATTTTTTTGCATAGGAAGTAAAACTGCTCTGACATTATTACCAACAGCAACTCTCATAAATGTTTTTATTCCTAAGAATATGCAGTTTCTAAATGCTGAAACAAGGTTTTGTTGCGTCATTGACCCTCTTGGGTATTGCTCAAAAGTCTTGTTTAAATGCCTCATAATCCTTGTGCCATTAACTTTGTCGTTAAGGTACGGATTAACTTCTGCTAATAGTTGTAAAACTTCTCTTGCTTTATCGTTAGGTTCTCCACTAAAAATACTTTCATAAGTATCTTCATCTAAAACTTTTTTAAGTATGTTAGTTCCTTGAGCTAAACTTGCCTCAAAAGTTTCTCTGTTTAATCCAACTGGTCGTTCTGCTTCTGGAGTTATTTCAACCTTAGAACCAATAAGTTTATTAGCCTTATCTATATTTGGAATGAATATAATATCTCCATCAAGTCCTAAGTCTGATCCTTTTAATCTAATACCATCTACTCCTAGCTCTGCAACGTACTCATTAATTGCTTTCTTTTGTGTTTTATTTAATGTTTGATTGAAATTAACATTAACTCCTCTGTCCTGTAGTATCTGTTTTAAACCAACACCCGCTTCTACTAAGTCAGCAATATTAGTATTTTTTAAATTACCAGTAAGTACATCATCTCCAGCTACAGAGTTAGGCTTTATTTCAGATGTAAAGTATGCACCATTTCCTAAACCTTCATCTTGTTCTTTTAATCCGTTATTCATTGCATCTTGTACAGATCCAGATTCTCCTCTCATTGTTATATTCTGTTCTGCGTTCATTACGTTTATAGTTATTTGCTCGCCATTAAAGTCAACTTCTCTACCCATCATTTGCAGTCTTTGTCCAGATGCTCTTCCCCAAGTAGCGTAAGCAGTATTTAATTTTGCTGAGTTTTCAAATGTTGCAACTAAGAATTGTGCATTTTGTGGAGAAGGATCTAGTTCGTAATTTTTAGCAGCGACAGCATACATATCAGTAGTACCATCTCTCATTAAACGTATAGCAGCAAAGGAAGATAAATCATTCATAGCCAACATATCGCCCTTAGTAGCCTGTCTAAATATTTTTATAACTTCATCTACGTTGCCATCTACATCATCAATTAATTGCATTGCCAACTTATTTAATTCGCTTAACTTAACTGCTGGTATGTCTGGGAACTCTGCATTAGGTGTCATTAAAGCTTCAACTGTCTTGTCCATAGCTTGGTTTATTGCTTTATTTGCTGCAATAAATTCTGTATTTGTAGTCGGTATAAAATACTTTGCACCCTTTGTCTCCCACTTTCTATTTACTAAAGGACGCAAAACATTAGACATCATCTCTTCGAGAGTAATACTGCCATCAGTTAAAGCTTCTAAGTTGTCTTTAAATAAATTATTTAACTCAACAGGATCTGTCTCAAACATAGTAGTTTCTATTGGACTATCTTTTATGACTCCCTCTTGTGCAGCTAATCCTCTTGACTGTATTTTTCCTGAGAAAGAATTATCAAATAAATCTTCCCATGTTTGGAATCCTTTGCCTTGTAAGAAGTTTTTAACTCTTGCAACTATTTGTTCGATCTTGTCAAAAACTTTACCCCATTTACCAATTTTCTTTTCATAAACTTCTTTAGCTGGTAAATAACCTGATGCTGCTATTGATATAACTTCTTCCATACCTAATTGTTTTTTACCATTTAAACCAAAGATCTTGTCGTGCATTTTTGGTTTTGTAAGAGCAGCAAGCTCTCTTAACTGTGGCAATGCATCCTTAAGTAATTTCTTTTCTTGCTTAGTGAAGTATCTGTTAAATAATCTATGGAAAGCTTCGTGGTATGCAGTCTCAGTAAGAGCACCAAACGATGCAAAGTCTTGTCCATGTACCATTGATACGACTATCAAATCTTTTACAGGGTCTTCTCCAGATCTATAAAAACCTTTTGCTGGCATTTTTGTNCCAACAGGNACACCATATTCNTTTGCAGCCTTNNNCCCAGCTACACCNACAATAGGATCAGAAACTAATTTAAAATCTATGCCAGATATTTTTTCTATTTCTTGCATTAAGCCTTGTACCTGAGATCTTTGATAACCAGCTAAAGCTAAATAAACTTCATCAGATCCTAAATCTCCACCTTGATCCTCAATAATTTCGTAGTAGTCGCCTTCTTTTGGTTCTAAAAGTTCATCTTCTGTAGGCTTCTTAGGATTATTAACATCTCGATATTCTTGGTAAATTTTAGCGTCTAGATCCTTTTTAGCCTTATTTACTCTTTGACTGATAATAGCTTCTGGATCTATTTCGTAACTATATCTTCCGTCTATATCTTTCATCTCAGTATCAAGATCTGAAATAACTCGAAGTAATTTACTTGAGAAATAATTTTCTGGAGGTTCAATAGTAAAATTACCAGCTTTTAATTCTTCGATTATTTCTTTATATCTAGTCATTATTTGGTTGTTTGTTAAACCTAAATCGTTTAACAAGTCCACATATTTATAATGAGATTTACTTTTCTTAGATGATCCATTTGCTATCTGTTTAGCAACTGTATATATAGCTATATCTAAATCGCTTACAAATTCAATAGGCTCATTGTTAAATCTAGGTTTTGGATTACCAAAGTAAAAACGACCATAACGCTTTCCTTGACTGTCAACTAATCTTTCAAGTTCTACTCCATACTGAACGAATGTAAAGTTATCAATCTTATGTGCTTCATCAAGGTTGTAACCTTTTTTAGTTTTATAATCTCCTCTTGCTTTTTTAAAATCGATAGCATCTTTTAGTTCTTGTACTTCTTTTAATCGTTTCTTTTCTTCTCTGTTTGCAATAGATTCTTCTCTTAAGTTGTTAACTGCTGGTTCTAGCTCCCTAGTTTTTAAAGCATTAACTAATGCCATATGTTTTGAGTGATAGTCAAGTCTGCTATCTACAAATTTTGCTCGTTCTTTATCTGCTGCTTCTCTTGCTGCCATTAACTTATCTAGCTCTGTATCAGCAGCATCTGGATCAAGGTCAATAAGTTTTCCTTGCTTTCCTTTGCCTTGTAATAATTCATCAATTTGTTTTTCTAATTCTTCATATACTGCATTCGCCTTATCATATTTTGCTTTTTTAGCTTGTATGTTTTTTATTTGTTTTGTCGTTAACTTAAATCTTTCTGTTCTTGTTACTGCATCTTGTAGTTCAAAATTGCTTAAGTTTGCTACTTTATTGCTGCTATCTACTGCACTAAATAATAAATTTTGATCTGAACCTTCAAAGTATTCTGGAAATACTCTTGCTTTTGGATTTGTTATTAAAGGAGGTAAGGTTTTGCCAGTTATATTACTTGGGTTAGTAGTAACTTTACCTTTATTTTTTAATTGCTTAGTTACACTTTCTTGTTGTGTTTCTCCTAGCTGTTCATACTCTTCTTTAAATTTTGGTTCTTCTTTCATTACTTCTATATCTTCTTGCTTAAACGTCACTTGTTGAGTTTCGTTTTCTATTTGCTTTAACTTATCCATCTTCTTCTTATCTATCTCTTGCATAATATCTACAGCTTCAGATCTCTTAAANAAAGGTGCTTCTTCNAGNTGCAATGCATCTTGTATTCTTTCTAAATTAGCTTCNACTAATTTTTTAACATTACGTCCTTTAACTTGTGCAGCTANTTCTTTNATTATNTGTGTTGTTTCTCCTCCAGATGCAGCAACAGCATTAAACAANTCATTNGTNTTAGANGCTTCGACTAAAGCATTTTGTGTNTTTTCTAGGTTTATCTTGTTACCAGCTACAGTTTCTACTCCAGCTTTTTTATCTTTAGTACCGACAGCTTTTAATCTGATAAGTGTTTTCTTTAATTGTGCAGANATTTCTGCTCTAACTTCTAGTAATTGTTTTGCNTTTGTTGTTTTTAAATAGTCAGCAAACAAAGGAATAACACCATCTTCGGGAGGCATATCAACAGCCTCAGATGCCATTAATACAGCTTGTTTAATCTTTTCTATTGAAGGATTACTTTTATCTATAGCTTTANAAACATCGCTNATAGCAGTAAACGAAATAGGTTGAGAGCCATAAGCNAATCCTTTTTGTAAACCNATATCNCCTTTNANTAATTTATCAAAAAGATGATCGGGNAATCTTGCNAANTGCATACCTTCNATAACTATTCTTTGCTTTAANCTCATTCCCATCTCAGCTAAAGCTCTAGGAGATTCTTCGTTTCTTAAGATCTTGGCTACATCAGTTACAGCTATAGCTCCTTTTTGNTCGTAATTAAAAGAATTTATATTNATAATNGCAGCTTGTGTTTGTGCTGCCTTTGAGTTTGGTGCTTCTATTGTNTGTACATTNACAGANTCAATGNNAGATTTCTTTGCTAAATCTATTCTGTTATGACCATCAATTACATATAACTTACCTACTGGCCCAAGTTCCCCAGCATCATCTCTCCATACACTTACAACTCCAGCAAACTTAGGATCAAATTCTGTTTGATCTGCTAGTGATCCGCTTACTCCAGACTTATTAAACTTACCTGATTCTTTTATCTGAAAAATGTCTGGACGTATTACAAGGTCATTAGGATTCATTTGGAATACTTCTAGCGGTGTCTTAGGTCTATTAGCACTTGTTACACCAATCTTGTCGTATGCAGTTCTACTTTGATCTGGACGTACTTGATTATTTATAGTCATCGCTTCAACTAATTTTGTTTCTGATTTAGCAGAATTATTAATTGATTTTACAAATGCATTTTTTTGTTTCTCTGCTTTCTCTTCTGCTGCTTTTAACTTTGCTTCAAGCTCTTGCACTTTAGCTTTTTCATCAGCAAGTTCAGTATAGATCTCTGTCTTTTTCTGACCTTCAACATTTGATTTTCTTTCTGCATCTTTTATCTTGTTCTTCTCAAGTTGTAGCTGAGTGTCTCTTGTGACAGCAATATCTTGTCTTTCTCTACTTTTAGCTTGTATGTCATCTATCTCTAGTTTTATTTCGTCTATATCTCTATAAGTAAAACCTAAACTTTCAGCTAATTTTTTAGCAATTTGTGTGTCAGCTAAATATTCTGCAATAGGGTCAACTAAAAGTTTTTCAGCATCATCTAAAAAGGTATCTAAATTTTTCTTATTAAATTCAAATTGTAATTTATGTCTGTTTTTACCTGTAAATCTATTTGTTTTACTCTTTACATTCTTAATAAATTTTGCTGTTTCATCCTGTAATACCTTTCCATCTCCTTTTGCTATACCACTAAAAACTCTAGCTATTGGTTCTCTAAAAGGTTTAGATCCAACACCAATACCACCCATACCGATCCCAAATAATGGGCCAAGCATAAATTCTGATACAATCATTGACTTTAATTTTGCCTTAAAAAAGCCATCATCTACACGATTTTCGTAATCTAAAAAGTCAGGAAGTACAGCATCTAAGCCATAATCAGCATATGGATCTCCTACAAATGTTTCTGCAATAGCACCAGCACCAGCACCCTTTATACCTTCTTTAACTAAGAATTTAGCAGCTGTTTTAAATCCTTGTCCATATTTTGTTTTACCAAGAAGATCTCTTGAAATAAGATTATAAAAATTTCTAAATGCTGGACTACTAGCTTTTAGTTTTGCAAGTCCTGTTTTAACTGCGACCACTTCTCCAGCTGGAGTAGGCTCTNCCATAATACCCGCTGCTATAGCAAAGAAAGGTATGCTATTTCCTAAAAAATTAGTTGTACCATCAGCAAACCATCTACCAGTATCTTGTTCTGGATAGCCACCACTTAATTCAGTTAAAGAAGGCAATCCAAAAAGTCCGTAGTCAACACCTCTTGCTTGGTCTTCTGGAGAAATAGGATCAAACTGTTTATAGTTTTGAGATGTTCCTCCTACATTGAGAGTAGCATCAAGAAGACTCATTGTTTTTCCGTCTTCTCCGTAACCTAGTTCTTCAAAAAAATCTGTCCAACTTCTATTTTCTACACCTTTTTTTATTGCCTTAAAGCCCATAATGGTAGCACTTATAGGATCTCCTGTTAAACTTTCTGCCAGAGGTGCTGGCATATCTCCTTTTAAAACATTCTGNCCTGTATTAAATAAATTTTGCGTAACACCCATTCCAGCCCTGTCGATCATTCTTAAAAAATCTCCAGCACTATTTCTCCAATGCATCTTTCCTCTTAGATGTTCTGGAGCATATTCAATATTTAAAATGTTGCTATGTGTTTTTGTATCTATCTTTCCNTCTGCTAAACCTTTTAAATACTGTTCCTTGTTTGTTTCTCTAGTAATAATNGTTTCGTCTGANTCTACGTTTNTAATCTCTTCATTAAAATNNTNATCATCTTCATTAAAAATANATTTNTTTCTATCTNNATCGACNTCNACNGTTNTATCGTAATTAGGCTTATAGCTACCAAAATTAAACAGGCTTTCTTCTTCCTCCTCTTCTTCTTCTATTACATCGGTATTAACTGAATTTTCTTCGTCCATCTAGGTTTTATCCCATATTAACTTTAATCATACAATTTTACACTAAATAGTCAATTTATTTAGTTAATACTTCTTCCCAATGTTTTCTACGTTGCTCTTGATTCATGTTCTTCATTTCTCTTATTTCTTCGACAGGAATTTTATTCATAGGTATGCCAGCTTTTACTAATTGATCTATTAAAAAATCATCAATAGTATAATTCCCATCTCGACCTCTAATTTTATATAAATTCTTTTCAATCATAGTCCAACCTTCTGGCATATCTTCTCCTGACATCCAAGACGCAAGTAATCCTCCAAATTTTTTTGAAGTAAAACCATTACCTACTAAAGCCTTTTTTGTAAAAATAGGTTGATTAGGAGAATTAATGTATGAAGACAAAGTAGCCATATCTGTCAATATTCCATTGGCATCTGCACCATTCTTTTTGTTATAGCCAGTATCTCTTGTAAGTTTTTTAAGTGTATTTTTATAATCTCCACTACCAAAAAAAGGAGATGTATTTGGCTTTCTTCTGCCTTCTATAAAACCTCCGTTATCCCATCTTTTTTGTATTTCGTCCATTACATAATTATTTCGTTGGTCTATATCGTTAGGAAAAGCTGCGTTGGCATCTTCAATAATTTCACTAACTTCTTTTTGTATAGAAGGTAAAGCAGAGTTCCAAACAGTTTTGTCGTCATAATTTTCATCCTGTAATTGTTCTTTTTTCGCCCAAGTAGTAAACAAACTTTTTACAAAATCATTTCCAGATTTAGTTATACTTCTAAAATCTTGTTTNTCAGAGTTAACTAAGTTGCTATTAACAACTCTTAAATCGTCTTGTAATTTTGGTAAATCTTTATAGTGATCTTTAAATAGTTCCANATCTTCTTTAAAAAGTTCTTCTTCTTTNNTAGTCATGCTGCCAGTAAGCAAGTCATAACTTCTTGATATAAGACTATTTTTTTCTGATTCGTACTCAAGTGCTTCAATGTTATATTTTATGTCGTTACGTTTTGCGTTATAAGCTTTATTTATTGCATTAATCTTATCTTGATCGCCAGCAGCATCGACTATTAATTTATCTCTTTCTTTTTTTAATGCATTAATAGCTGTCTGCACATAAACATTACCTTTTATATTATCAGTCGCACCCATAATTATATCTGTAAACAGAGTGCCCTTACCTCCTTCATTTGGAGATTTTAAAATAGTTTCAAAAGATCCTTCGTAGCTGGCTATTTGTGACTTTTCACTTCTATCATTTGCCTGTAAATTTTTTTGTTCTGTTTGTCCAATAAGAAAATTTAACTGTGCTTCTCCACCAATAAGATCTACTAACCTTAATTTCTTATTTAAGTCTCCTTTAGCGTTAACTCTTTCCTCCAGAGGCCCAATCATCAATGGAAATACTTGATCTTCTTTCCCTAGATTTTTTCCTAAAAACATAGTTTCTATGATCTCTCTAGTATTATGAAAACCCTTCTCTCCTAGATAATATTGAGTTTGTGCAATTATATTTGATATAAATTTTTGTTGTTCTTCCCTTGAGAACATATGAGTGTTCTTTAAAAAATCAATATCATTATTTAATCCTGTTACAAAATTTGCTACATCAAAAGTATTTCCGTCATTCTTTAATTGCTGCAATGTCAATGTAATATTGTTCATTGACGAATTGAGTATCTTGTTTTTTGTTTTGTCTGTAAAAACTTTATCCTGTGACTGCATTGAGTTATACAATGCATTTGAAACTTTAGGCTCTACATTTTTTAATTCAAAAGCACTAAGTTGAATACCTCCATAAACATAATCATTAAAAGCTTTTATATATCTAGCGTCTTTAGGATCTAAGTCAGTAACTGGTATTGTTTTTAAATCTCCATTCTTGTCAGTTATTTCTCCATCTGCATTTGTATCTGGAACAAGAACAGTTTTTGAATGACTAGGCCATGACATTGCTTTATTAATAATTACCCTTTCTCTGTCTTGAGATAGTAAAACTTCGCCAAGATTTCTTCTTTTATTTATCTGTCTAATTAATTTTTCATTATCTAATATTTGTTGCTTATCAATTTCACTTAATACTTCTTTGTTTTTTAAACGTTCTGTATCTTTTTCTATTTTGCTTATATAAGTTTCTAGCTTTTTAACAGGGCTATCGCCTTCTCCAAACCTGTTAATAATATTAAATGCAATAGCTTCATCTTCTTTCCGTATCTTTTCATTTCTTTTTTGCGTTGCTGTACCAAAATTAATTACTTGCGTAGAAAAATCACTAAAAGCTTGTGCATATGCTTCAGCATCTTTTGGAGTAGCATTTTCTATTACACCAGCTACGCTAGGCAATTCTAATTGTGGAATTTTAGTTAACGCTGCTGGAGTTACAGCAGTCTCTCCATACCACCTAGCATTTAATACTTTTGGTTCTTCTATTTTTGTACTACCAGTTGAAGGACTAACAGTTAATCCATCAAGAGATATTTGCTTGGCTTGTCCAGATCCTCTTTTCTTAGGGTCTTCGTTTTTGCCAAGACTTAAACCTTTTATAGATACCATTTAAGACAAGCTCCAATCAGGCATACCACCTCCAGACAAATTGCCATAAGTACTAAAGCCACCGACAACAGAACTAGCCATGCCAAGAGCATATGGCCCAAAGCTCGGTTTCGGTATTTCCAGAGGTTTGACAGGATCAAGTACCATTTTCTTAAGATACGTTGCAGTTTGGCCTCGCCTACTAGCCCGATTAGCCTGTGCATCAAGTCGTTGCGATTGAGTACCAGCCAAACTAAACGCAGTATTTCGATTCGTTATAAAGTCTGCTGCTGCTTGTGTGCGTTTTATATCCGCAATCAAAGTCCATGCGTTTGTTCCTAATCCTCTTAATGCTGCAACTTCTCCTTTCTTTTCTAAGAATGTTCGACCTCTTGCAGTCTTTTCTTGTGCTGCTTGCTCCATCTGCTGCATTTGGTTCATAGTTATATTTGTACTATCTCTTTCGTATTGCAAGTCTGCTAAATAATTTGCATGAGCAATAGCATCCTCATTCATCAATTTTTTTGTCTCTTCAGTCATTCGANNNGACTGTGCCTGTAANAGATTACTTTGATGTGTTAAATTTTGCTGTGCGTTTTGGTATGCAACATTTGTCTTAGCTTGCTGGTATTGCATATAGCTACCAGCTACACCTAAGACTCCTGAGATTACAGCTATAGGAATTGCACCACACATAGTTAGTTCTTTACAAATTCGTAAAAAGGAAGACCCGCTGCACCAAATGTAGCGTGTTTTTTAATGATTGAAAAACCCATCCACTTAATCCATTTTATATGAGTTGTATTTCTTTCATCAACATAGTTATATAAAAGTGGATAATTGCAATGAAACTTTTGTAATTCTATTGGAGAATTTCTTAAAAAATCTCTTACGTCTTTATAATCATCAGTCATAGTTTTATGACCTAACATCCATATTCTTCCAACCTTTGCAGAACAAGGCACTACTCCATACATTCCCATTAAGTTACCTTTTCTGCCAATCATAGTCATGCAAGGTTGACTATTAAAAAAACAATAAAACAAAGCTTCTTGCGGGGATGATCCAGAGTAAGCTAACACTTCCTCTTTATCTTCTTCTCGCATATTTGCTGCAAGTTCTACAACGTCAGAAAGTATNGACTTTCGCCAAGTAAACTTTCCTATAGTCGTCTTGCTCTGGTGTGTAGCCATCCTTCCCATTCTGATGATTGAATACGACAGGGTAGTGGACTATCGCTTAATATTTCGACTTTAGTGTCGTTGTTATGTGCCATTACTGGCACTCTNAATTTACCAGCCAAGAAAGGTGCTTGACCTAAAGCTGGNGGNTTTTGACCNACAATAAACCCATTATAAGGATAAGTCTGTGGAGTTCTACCTCTTGGTGTTACTTTTATTTTAAATGCAGAGGTATCGTCAAAAACAAATGTCCAAGTTCTTATCTGTAATCGAGGGCCAGCAACTACTGCAACACCACCGCCAGTTGGTTGTTCTTTTAAATATGGTGTACTAAATTCGTAGGTCATATCATATCTTTCTCCTATGAAAAACTTTGCGTTTGTTAAGTCTCCAAGTACAGTCATAGTTCCGTTGCCACTAAAACCTGATTGCGTAGCTCCAGTTAAAGTTTCAGCACTTGGTACTTTCACTTCTCCATGTTGAAGCGTATTACCAGAAACATCTCTACCAACAACAATTTGTATTCCAGCAGTAGCAGTTGGATAAGGCAAAGATATAACTGATTGAACACCAGCACCACCTTGATTAATTACATTAATNTGNCATTTNGTTTCATCTANTTTTCTATCTAATAAAATTTCTAAGTTAGAACCAGCATCNACTGATTCTGGACGTAATGAGCATTTTTCTAANTAAACTCCNTCTGNATATTGAATAACAAAGAAAACATCACTATCTATAATCGAAGCTCCAATTACAGTTTTTTCTCCTTTAAGTTCCCAAAATGACCAAGAAGACTGTAACTTAGAATCTTCTTCATAAAAGAATTTATAAAAATAAATACGTTTAGGTTCATCTTTACTTATAGCTATAACAGTTTCTTCTGATGCAGAACTAATTAAACTTGTTATGTTTTTAGGAATAAATCTTGGAACTGCTGACGAAACTTCTTCTGATATGGGAACTGATGCAGTTATATCTGGAAGATAAAAGTCACGCAAACCACTAAATTCTCCTTTAGGTACAGAGAAATAAACAGTACGACCTACAGCAATAGGATCAACTGTTGGTTCGGTTTCGTATGTAGTTATAGCTGTAATAGTTGCAGTCTTAGGAGTTAAAGCACCTCCAATAGTATTAGCTCCAGCGTCTAATCTAAATTGACCATGCCGACTAAATAACAATAAGGTATTAGCAAAAGCCAAGCTAGACGTTAAAAAATGAATTTCAGTACCACCTGTTACCAAGTCAATAGGATCGCTGTCAACAATAGTTTGTACTGTCTCAGGAAAAAATCTATCGTAACTATCAGCAGCACTCATTATTACGTTTTCATCAGCTAAAAGTATTAACCTATTTCTAAAAGTATTAATGTTGTTAATCGTAGTACCTACAAAAGTAGGAGTAGGTGCAGTAGCTAAATCTCCAGCAATTCTAGGACTCCAATCAAATTGTTTAAATGTAAAATTACCAGTTGCAGCATCACGAACTAACGCATGAGGCATTGTTGATTTATTAAATTTAAATGGCTCTAAAGGGCCAACTGTTTCCCTCCAGATGCCAAAACCAAAACCTGTACCATTAGAAGTTTCAAACTTAACGTAATAATCATCTAGCCTTGTAGTTTGTGATCCTTGCACCTTAACAACAAATCCATCTTCACATAAGGTAGGTAAATCGCTAATAGTATCTATAGCTCCTTTAATTGCTTTGGTAAAAGTTCCAGACTTTGTATCAGTACTTTCTAAAACAAAATCAGTACCATCTTGCCTTTCTATCCTAATAATGTATTGATCTACAGTAAACGTCCAACCACTAGATAATGCACTTGCTAAATCATTTTTTAAATCAGTAGCAATAGTACCTGAGTTTGGTAATGCTCCTCCAACAGCAGCGGTTGTGTAAGATGCAGTTGCTAAAGTACTAGATCCGTCAGCACTTTTTATTTTTACTTCGTAAGTCGTAGAATAATCAGCAGCTTTTATAAAAACAATACCTTTTGCTGATACATCTGGAGATAATTCATTAAACCTACAATTACCGCTAGTGCTTGCAGATGCACCAACTAATGTAAACTGATTAGCGTTTACAACAGTTGCAACATATGTACCATCAACACTAGATCCTGATGTGAAATCTATTTGTATTTTTACTCCAGAGGTTAATCCATGAGCATTAGAGTTAACAGTTATTGTTGTACCTGATTGCGTGTAAGTACCAGCATGATCCATTGTTACAACTTTTTCTCTGTTACATATAAAAGTGTAGTCAGCTACTGACGCAATTCTAAATTTATCTGCTGGCTCTGCTGTATTGGCTATGTCTAAATAATCAGTTCCGTTAGGAGTTGCGACTGTTTGTGCGTTGCCATCTAAATCAAATACATCTATAGCTCCATCTCTAATCATTATTAAATATTGAATAGTTCCATCTCTATCTACAACTTCAACAAAAGGGTGTCCAGATCCAGCTGATCCGTTTATTATTTTTTTTATGTGATTAAATGGCGGGCGTTTAGTTAACCCTTCTACTGGAGAAGATAAGCAATTTATAACTGATTCCGCTTGTGAAGCTAATCTTAATGCTGGAGGCTGTTGACTAACCCCATTAATCATATTGGGAATAGTACTACTAATTAATGCCATAATTATCTTTCCATAACATTAATAGGTCTAAATCCTTGAACAGGATAGCTCTTTCGAGCATGACCTCTTAACATATTATGATCGCTTAAAGTTGTCTCTTCTTCTATAAATTGTGTTCTAGCTTCTTGTTCTAATACCATATTTATCTCTGTTAAATCTTTACTTCCAATCATATTTTCCTGTAATTCCTTACCAGCTTTAGTCATTATGTAAACTCTAGCGTGTTCTGGTAAATCCTCCCATTCAAGAATGACAGTCATATCTGCTTTTAAATCTATTGAAAAAACATAAGTATTGTTTTTTCTGTCATATAATCTACTTCCACGTTGTACAACATCAATGTCGTAATACTCGTAGGGATCAATAACAACTCTACTGACGTTAGTTCCAACTGAAATCTCATTGGTTGTAGAATCTCTAGTTAATGTTATTTGATAATCAGTATTAAAAGACCATCCTTCTGCTTGTACTTTGCGACTAACGCTATCTAAAGTTTCTTCTGCTAAGTTTCCCAAACCAAGAAGACCTTGCAAAGAGTTTAATGGACTTTCGCCCATCATTTGCAAAGCCTTATTGACTGCTTGAAGTTTAGATGTTCTTGCAAGTACCATTTATTTTCCTTTTTTGGGAGGACGACCTTTTTTAGTTCCGTAAGTTCCTTTACCTTTAGGCATAATAATAAGGGAGTAAGAGTACTCCCCTATCATATCTACTTATGAGTTAGCTGCATATACTTCAATAGCACAGTCAGGACGTAAGACCCCTGTACCATGAACCATAGAACCGACCATAAATGTACCTTGATACATTGCGGAAACATCATTTCCTGTTTGCTGCATCTTAAGATCCATTAACTTAACTGTTCCAACTGCATCTGGAGTAAATGCCAAACCAATGTTATCTGTATAGTTGGCATGATATGTGTTGTTTTCTCCAGTTACTGCGGATCTGTTTGTCTTAGGTAGATGATTAGATTTGATAATCGTAATACCAGCAACCTTAAGAACAGTTCCATCAGCATATGCTCCAGATCCACCCCAATCTCTGTTAAGAACATCAGTTGTTTTAGCAAGCTTGTAGTAGTTTGCTGGATCTAAAGCAAAATATCTGTTGTTTTCTGGGATGTTGTTAACATCAAATGTTTCAGCAATAGTCCATAGAGCAGTTACAAGATCAGCACCAGTAACAGCTGCAACAGCAGCAGCGGTGTTTGCTGTACCAGACTTAAGAATCTTAACTCTTGTACCACCAGCTAAATCTGTATTGAAGTTTGTACCAGTTCTAGCAGCCTGACATATTGTTGCAGCTACGTTTTGATCAAAGCGATAGGCTAAAGCATTTCCCATCTCNTCTGTATATTTTGACCTTACATCNTANTGNTTCATAGCTTCNTCNATGTCCGCTAGGAATACATTAGATACAAGTTTGTCATCAATATTTATGGTAGCTTCAGCGTGNTTNATAGCTGAACCAGTAAGTTGCTCGCCNACNGCATGATAGNNAGTACTAGCNAGTCCAATAATTGGAAATTGTGCTGATTTTCCAGATTGGATTGTTCTAACTGTATGTAATGGCTCGAAGATTGTAGCCTTTCTAAATGCTGAAAGTACCTCTCCGCTCCATACTTTTAAGAATAAATCTTTGTAGCCAGTACCTGTATTGTTAACCAGACCTAGCCTACTTGGACTAAAATTAGCCATAGGAATTTTGAAATAAATTTGGGATTAACCATCCTTATTTCACTTAGTCTGATTCCCCTCAAGGATGCTATGTGTAATAAATAAGTATAAGGTTATGTTAATACTATCAAAAAATGACCGAATATCTACCGCATCTCCCAGAAATAGATGTATTAGTACCGCCTAAAACAATTTTTTATCCACCTGTGGCAGAGATTCCATACCTCGATCCTGTATTGCTTCCATCTCTGGAACAGGTAGAGTCGGGTTTGGGAGATCAGGGATCTTCTGCTGAAGAAGAAAAAGCATCTTCAAAGGAGGAAGAGTTACAACTAAAACCAGAGACAATACCGACAAACCTGCCAAACACCAAAGAAATTTTATCAACTGAAGAAACTATAGCTACGTTCAATATACCATTTTTTGGGGAGATGCCTATTCCCGCACCAGAGGTCATTGCATCCTCTGTGATCGCTGCGGGAACTGCAAGTGTTGTGAGCGTGGCGGGCGGGATTGCTATGCAAAGCGTATTAGCTTTTATCAAGAAAACATTTAAGAAAATGTTTACTAAGGTTCTGAAGAAAGAGGTAAAGGATCTGCAAACAAAGAAGGATTAGCTTTTACATAACTTCGTATATTAATGACATCAGCACAGATGTATGCGTACTTAGAAGCAGGGTTTATCATGTATCCTGATGCGTGAAGTTGCTGGCATTTCAAAATACGAACTAGGTGCTTATCATGCACTTGCTTGTCTAGTTCTTCTTTGGCTAGGTCTAGCTTTACTTTTGATAATTCATTACAAGTTTTATTATCTCCAAGCGGGATCATAAAACTCAGTTGCATTCCCCATCCTTCATTTATAGAATATGTATCCTCTCCTTGTGAGTCATTCCCTGTATAAAAAGGAGTTATAGCCATAGTAGGTTGACTACAAACTAAAGATCCAAACTGCTGCTTACCTGTCATTCCATTATTAATATTCATATTCTGGTTGATAATACTTGAATTACCAACTGCATTAGGCTGTGCCTGTACGTTTGTATCGCCTTCGGCTTTTGCTTTACTGACTAAAGACAGACAAAGAAGTGATAACGCTAGTAGTCGTAATCGCATCTGTTTGTGTGATTTCTTCTATTTTAGTTCCAGCTGCTCTGGTAGTTACAGATAACGACCAATCAGAGGTAACAGTCTTTGGTGTAAAGATTGCATCTGAATCGGTTATGCCACCACTAGAAGCACTTGTAACTTCTATGTTTGATGCTTCCCAAGTATTTAAAGCCGACCCATATTTTTGAGTAACTATACTGCGAGTTATAGTCTGAGTAGTATTTTCAGTTCTATTGCTAGAACCAGTACTCCAAGTGGGGATTCCATTAGCAAAAACAGGGCTAGTAAAAGCTAATAAACTTAGTAAGATTATTTTTTTCATTGGATTCCGACTGTATTGTCTTTATTATCTACTATTTTACTGTCTTTGTTGTTGCTATTGCCACCCTTTTTCTTATTAACGGAAATGCCATACGAACCTAGCACCCCACTTGTCAAGCCAGCTAAAAACGCTCCATCGTTCCTAATCTTATCCATGTACCCCAAAGTCATCATTGATAACGACCAGACCAAAATCATAAATCTGACCCCATGACCAAATAATTCAGCCCAATCAATACCTTCTTTTTCTTGTTCTTCCATAGAAATCAATCTATACTACACTTATATTAACCATAGATTCTCAAAATGATTAGTCTAATTCGTCCAATTATCTTTGCTTTCTTAAAATCCAAATCTGTATCTATTTTAGTTTGTGATCTTTTAGAAGCGTTAGCAAAGCTTAGTGAAAATAAGCTAGACGACCTTGCAGTTGCTAAAGTAAGGGAGATGTTATTGGAAGACAAGTAATGTGTGGAGCTTACCAACAAGAAGATAATAATAAATTAGATAGAGAAGCTGCTAATAGAATGAAAGATGCTGAAAATATAGGTGTTTTACAAAATCAAATAGAAAATAAAAACGCTTATGGTCAATTTCTTAATGATGCAGTTAAAACACCTTTTAGCATATTAGAAATTAAAAATAATGTAGATAATCGTAATGCCAGAATAGAAGCAATTATGAGAGGCGAAGACGATCCAGCGGGTTATTAAACAGGTTGCGTAGGAAAAACTGATACACAATTTACAGGGAAATGTAGCATCTCCCAATCTTCAGAACCCATAGCTGACTCCCAAGCATTGCGTTGGTCATATGCAATAACGACTGTTTGAAAACCACCAATATTTTTGCTTCCTAGATCTCCGCAATAAGTTCTTGGTATTCTTATGCACCATGCTCTTGGCCTTAAAACTTTTTCTGGTTTAATGTCCTGTGACACGATTCCATTTTCCTGTTGTATTTGGATGTCCGAGTTTTTCAAGCGGGATACCCAAGATTTGTGCGTCCAAAGCATTTTCCAAATCCCCCCTGTGAGCAGCCAGTTCCAAATCCCATAATTCCATTTCCCGATCTTGGATAGCTCTATCTTCATCTATTGCTAGTGATTCATTCCAATATTCCACCGCTCCAGCTAAAGAGTCAAGTCTGTCATCGTTTTGTAAACAGTTTCGATCAACAGTTATATGGGTCATTTGATGAAATAATTGATAACCTAAAGCCTTATCAACAGAATCTTCATCTCTAGGTTTTGCATCGTTTTCAATAACCGACCTATTAATAATTAATCTATGCTGGTTCATTACTGGTTCTAATGCATTTATTATTCTTCTTTCTTTTTGCACGTTACTTCTATTAGTTTCTATGGTGCAAGGATAAATTTTTCGTANATATGGCTGTAATAAACTTTCCATCATGCCTTGACCAAACTGATCCTCCAGAAGTATTAAGTTAACTTTGTTTCTTTTACAAGCTTCAGCTATACCAGTTAATACTTTTTCTGTATAACCTTCACAAAACGAGCCAACTTCTAAAACAAACAAATTTCCGTTTAGATGTGCGACTATACTGTACGCTGTTTCATCAGCACCCTTACCTGATGGATCTATATAAGCCACCACACCTGTAAAAGGTATCCAATCGCCATGTAAAAACGCTGGTCTATGGTAATAATCTGCACTAAAACCTACAGCTGGCAAGTCTGTTAACCTATATTCTGCTCCAGATGACCATACAACCTTCTCAGGAGCGTGGTCTTTTACTTCCATTACGACTAAATCAGCCAATCTAAGAGGAAATCTTTGTAAATCAGAGAGAGTAGTGTCTAATTGAAACTGCAAAGTAAACTGCGAGCGACCATAACTAGCTTCTCTTTCCAATAAATCCATCTCAGAAAACCGATCAGGGTCGGTTGGTTGACCAGCTAACGTAGTAGATAGCTTAGAAATCATTGGAGCTAGTGCATCTCCATACTTTTCTGGCTTCTTAGGGTATCTGCTAGTCCAGATGCGACAGTCATAACCTCTAAGTCTTAGCTTGTTGTATATACTTTCTTCCGTTTGTGGTGTTCCTAAGAACATTATCTCTCCATCTGGCTTAAGAATAGCGTTAAACTCTCCACAACATTGCAATAACTTCTCTCTCATACCTACAGTCCATGCTGTATTCGGTACTTCGCAGTCATCAGCCAGTATTAAATCGGCACGACTACCAGTTAATTGACCAAATATACCTACACTTTTTACACTAGCTGACTGATCGGGTATAGCTGGACGTACATCAAACCTATTACTAGCTGATCTTTGCTCGTTTTTATCTGGTTCAAGGCATTTTAGTATAGGCATTTCCTGGATAATCCTTAAACAGAACTGAGCAAAGTCATCCGCCCTGGTCTTACTAGCTGATACAACCATTATCTTCTTCTGTGGATCATTTCTTAACAGCCATAACGTATAAGCAGCAGCCATCCACGACTTACCTACACCTCTAAACGCTTCAATAATTCTTCTCTTATTTCCTTTCTGCATATATTCAGCTATATCAAGCTGAACTGTAGTCGGATCAGGAAGCTGTAAATGCCTCCATACTAAAACTAAAAAATATCTAAAGTCTTTATCATAAGGTTTTGGTAACTGTTGCCAATCTTCCTTCTTCATTACGCACTACGCTTCTTTAATGCAATAACATTCTCTATATCAGGTAACGACCTAGCCAAATCTCCAAAAGGAGTATCTTCTACAGGCTGAGACGTTATCTGATTATCTTTCAAGAACTGTCTAATCACATTTAAATCTGCTGTACTAGCCTCTCCACTATCTAGTAAATCAGTTAATACACTAGCTAACCTACCATGTAGGCTACTTAGTATTTCAGTAGTGTCTTTTTGTGCCATAAACTTAGTCTAATGCAAGCCATCACAATCTGCTTTGCGGTATTACTTGCAATGGCTTAACTTCAATATAACTGCATCTGAAATCCCTGTCTACCACTAGCTCTCCACAATAGAAGAAGTAGAGTCGTATAGTCCTCTAATAAGATCTAGTAAGATCGGAATAGATATTTAATAGGATTTTAATTTTTGGTAGAAAAATGTGATCGGCTTATCTATACGCGAAGGGGATAGGGTGTCCCCATAGGTAAAAATACTTATTTATTATGGCTCTCTCCTGGTCTATTTTTTTATATTTTGTCCTAACTGTGTCCAAAAAAAATAATCAAGGCTTGAAGCTGGCGCTATAACTAGATTTTTATAAGTTGCAGTACTGTCATATTGACAGCTCTACATTAATTAGCCTGGTCGATTTAGTCCAGGTGCAATTTTATTTAATATTTATTTGTAAGAATAGCCGCCTAATAGTTGCAAACTCTTATAATATCGTTTATCATTCTTATTAGATTCTATATGGATCTATTACACACTATCTTAAGAGGTTTATTTTGACAGTATCAATCCACTCATTAAGCCGTAAGGTTGGCACAATAGATGCAAGCCTAGACAACTTGACTGCTCTATTCGGGCAACCATCATTAATGCACCAGGACAAAATTAGTTGTNTATTTGAAGCGCAGTTTTTANANTTAGAACTTCATCTAGATTATTTTGTAAATAATCCAACTAATAACGAGCTGGTACAAAATCCAGATAATATTTATACCTGGACAATTTCCAGCTCCGACAACTTAGCGCCCGACAGATTACAAAACTTTATTAACTTTGTAAATAATGCCTGGACTAATTCCAACCGATATAGTCCAGCCGCAACACTCAAAGTAAATATTGATAAGTATTTAAAAATGGGTTAATTATGCGCTGGTTTGCTTTCTATTTAATTGGGACTATTACTTGTTTAATAGTCTTACTTTCCTAACTTCCAGGCTTCCAGCTTTCGAGCTGGTCGCCTAGATGGTAGGCAAGCCTACCGATTAAAACAATTTACCAGGATTAAAAATGTCAACTGCAACATTAACAAAGCCTAAAGCATTAGAAAGCAAAGAGGGAGAAATCTCTATTTGTATTCAATGCTTGGCAAGTTATAACGAGGGAACGCATCATTTTTATTGGTGCGATCTCGAAGCAATAGACCTGGACAACTTTGAAGAAGAGTTTAAAGAGTGTATTGACTACGTTATTAAGACTAGCCCAAGCAATAGCGCTGAAGAATGGTTTTTTACTGACCATGAAAACTTAAGCGCAATTTATGACGAATACCAGGACATTAAAACAATTAAAGAATACTTGGAGAAATACCAGGAATTTAAAGAAAATAATATTTCTATTGATTTAATGAATGAATACCTGGAAAATTACGGAGACGATCACACATACAGCGACTTCGAGAGCGCATATCGTGGCGCTTATGATTCTAACGCTGATTATGCCGAGGAATATTTTACGGAGTGCGGAGACTATGACCCAAACACTCAAAGTAATTTAGTCATAGATTGGGAGGCAACTTATAACTATGCCTTACGTTATGACATGACAGTACTAGAAGCAGATGGCGAAAGCCATTATTTTCTAGACTGAACAACTAGCCCAGGTGTTAAAGCCTGGGCAATTTTTTTTAATCAATTACTACTTCCAATAATTATTTATTAGATGAAGTAATTATTAATTTAATTTACTTCTTAATCAAAACACCAGGAGCAAAACACATGGACATCACATTTGTAGATGGCATTACAGGAAAAGCGGTCAAAACTATAAGTTTTGAAAGCAAATCCGAAGCAAAAGACAAGGACTCAGGCATATTAATAAGCCGATACGAGGAGGAGGGATGTAAAAACCGAGCCGAGTATCTTGATATGCTCAGGGAGGACTACGGAGCTGACATAGTGGACGCTTTAACGTCAGTATTACCGCCAAGTGAAGACTTTGACGGACTCATTACAGAACTTCAAGACAATTCAAATTATTATTAAAACCATGATTGAATTTATTATTATAGCTGGCGGTTTATATGGGTTATACCTAGTCGGTGTAGCTCTATATACCGATATTAAATATCGCAAATCCAGGACTAAATCATTTCCTAGAACGAGGAAAAGCAAATGAGCTGGAACTCTTATCTAGAATTAATTGATTATGTCAATGAATTTTATGGAGCTGGTGGTATATACCAGCTCCCTATTGAACGCAATGATGTTGGCTCACTTGTAAATGTCAAGACCAGGCACGTTACAAGAGCTGAAATATCCCACGCAATAATGATTTATTTTTCTATCCTCGAATACGCAAAGCATAAGCGCTATGCCTACACATACGGAGGCAATGATTCGATTGATAGAGAAAGAATCAGGGACATATTATGTGACCTATTGTTATACAAAAAAGATCATAATATTTACGTTGATTCATGCGCCAAGTTGGATCACGATAATGGATCAGGAAAATTTTACCAGGAGGTTAAGTAATGTTCGAGGACTTTTTTGAACACCAAGCCTACAGTATCCAAAGGGCATCACTTGATGATGCCTGGATATTTGGGGAGATAACAAAAGAACAGTATCAAGATTGGAGCAACAAACTTGATGCTAAATATAAAAAACAACTACGTTTTAAAGATGGAAAAGAAATTTAAAGCATACGAGATAGTCTATGACTATGAACATGATGGTCAACGGATGGTCAGTATGCACGTTCAAATAGCGCAATGCCTGGAGGATGCACTTAATCACTTTATCGAGACAATACCTTACGTTGAAATATACGAAGTTAAATATCGAGGACTAAGAGTATATCAGGGCAAGCCAAAGGAGGATAAGATTGCATAGCATTACTATCCTTTTATTATTTATTTTTTTATTTTTAATTATTACCCAATGAGCGAACCAATTTACAAGCTAACTGACAAAAAGCCAGGACAAAAACATGGCAACAATAAAGGACAAGTACTTTATTACTTATCGAAAGGAGAATATTTTATCTCCGCAAGTTGGGAGTACCCTCCTAACGAGGCAACCCATTGGCAAATGCTAATAGATGCGCCAGCTCCTACTGAAACAACCGAGGAGATTCAAGATAGATTGCTAAATGAATACCTAAAGGATGCTTTTCCAAAGGCGGCTGATAGAGTAGCAATGTATCCATTAATTAAAAGAGCCTGGAGGTATGCACAAGATGTTAAATAAAGATGACTCAGTTAAACTTCAAGTTATGATTCCTACTCAGCTAGAAAAAAGAATTAATTATTTAGCTGAAGCGCAGGGTATTAACAAGGCCGACCTAGTTAAACGTGTATTAACTGTATGGTTCGAGCAAAACTACGAAGCTAAGTATGATTTCTGGAGTCAAGTTAATTGAGTACACTTGATGACCAGTTAGCTAATGAAAAATTAATGCTAAATCTTGGGCGAGATAGGGTTAGAGCTGTATCGTCCAGNAGGAAAGCAAACAACATGGAGAGTCTCTCTGAATACGGAGAGTCTCTCTGTTCTTTTGGAGTGCAGAATATTATTTATCACTTGCGAGCAGTAAGAAAAAAGATTGAGAAAGGGAGAGCTGGACAAAACTATGCTTTACTTACTCCATTATTAGACCTCGACCCAAGCCAGATAGCGGCGGCTTCGATAAGATCGGTAGTCGATAGCTTAAGTATGACTCCAACATTGCACCAGGTATCAAGCAATGTGATTGAGAAGGTATGGATTGAGACTATGTTAGATCGGGCAACTGATAATGAACTAAGTAAATACAAACGTGGTCGGCACAAGAAAAGATACAGAATATTTTTAATAAACAATATGATTAATACTGAGCAATGGACTTCGAGACAACGGATGGCAAGCGGTTTGTTTATGGTCGAACTAATACAAAAATATACTGGCCTAATAGAAATAGTCCTGGACAAATCTTCAACACCACCCAAGAGAATAGTTAGAGCAACACAAGATTGTATGAATTGGATTAAAGATGTTGATGAAAAATTAAAACTGATGAGTCCTAACTTTTTACCTATGCTGGTAGAACCCAAAGAATTTACAACTCCTTATGATGGCGGATATATAACCAAGCCAGCTCGATATAATTTATTTAAAAGTAACAACGAGATACTTGCAAAAAACATGGTAGGCAATGAGCCTTATCTTGATGCTGTTAACATCCAGGGCAAAGTTGCGTGGCAAGTAAACAAGTATATCCTGGATCAATCACTATACGCTTACGATAATAACCTAGAGATCGGATGCCTCCTACCAAGAGACGGATATTCAGTACCGCCATACCCTAAGCATTGCGAACCAGATAGCCAGGAAGTTTTGCAATGGAGAATAAACTGCAAGAATATAATCGACAAGAATAACTACACGCAAGGTAGTCGTATTGGTATAGCTAAAACATTTTGGATGGCAAAGAAATTTAAGGATGCGGAGCAATTATATTTTCCTAAACAGCTAGATTTTCGAGGACGGATCTACGATAGAGTTCCATATCTTAACAGCCAGGGTAATGATTTATCCAGGGCGCTACTACAATTTGCTAAAGGTAAGTTAATAAAAACAGAAGAAGATTTGAATTGGTTAAAGATACATGGTGCAAATATGTACGGAATCAAGTCAGATTTTAAAACCAGAATACAATGGGTTAACGAAAATATAAATTTAATTTATGGAGCTGGTAGAGATTGCTGGAACAAGCCAGAATTTTGGATGCGAGCAAGTAAGGCTTGGAGTTTTCTTGCTTTTTGTAGGTCAATCTATTTATATTCACAAGAACCAGATAGCTATTTATGTCAGCTTCCCTGCCATCTTGATTGCACTTGCAGTTCTATTCAGCACTTCTCAGGTTTGCTCCGTTCACAAGTAATGGGAGAGAAAGTTAACCTGGTAAATAGTGAGCAACCACAGGATATATATAGCGAGGTAGCACAAGCAGTTAACAACGAACTAAGAATGAATGATGAAGAGGTAAATAGAAAATGGTTAATGCTTAGTCCTGATAGGTCACTAGCTAAACCTTGCGTGATGACAGCTCCATACGCTGCAACTAACAGCGCTTTCTATCACTTTGCTTACTCCTGGGCTAATGAAAAGATGATGAACACATTAGGTAAAGGTAAACATAACTGGCTTAAGAAACCATTAGCTAAAAGTACTGTTGGTTACATGGCTCAGTTGCTATATAAACATTCATGCCAGGCTATTAAGCCAGCAGTAGGAGCTATGAAATTCTTTAGGCACATAGGTAGAGAGTTAGGTAAGGATAATAAGGGAGTGCAATGGCATAGTCCAAGCGGATTGTTGGTACATCAAAAGTATTTAGATCAGAAAAAATCTAGGATACAACTTAAATATTTATCTGACGTTTATCTGGATATAAGAACAAACATAGATACCCAAGAAGTAGATACAAGAAAGATGGCACTAGCTATCTCAGCAAATATATTACATAGTTTTGATGCAAGTCACATGGCATTATCTACAATTCATGCTTCAATAGAAGGAGTCGAAAATATCGCTGGCATCCACGATTGTTTCGTTACTACTCCGTCTGAAATGAGTGAACTGCGCAACTCAGTTAGACAAACATTNGCTGATATGTATTCAGANAATTGTTTATCGAAACTAAAGGCAGAANTAAAAGCACAACTAACAGACAACCAAATAAAACATCTACCCTCCGAGCCTACGCTTGGCGAGTTAGATGTTGAACAAACTAGAACATCTACTTATTTCGTCACATGACTTTAAAAGCATTTTATGTCGTCACTCCTAAGTGCCAACCACAATACGCATGGTTAGTCGAACCAGATACAGCCTTCAACAAACGTCCAGAATGGAAGGTTGATTTAATCCTGGACTCTAATGACCCTAAGACTGCTAGTGTTGCACAGCAGATTGAAGATGGCTTCGAGGCATACAAGAAGTCACTTAAAGAAATGAATCCAGGTAAAACATTTAAGTTAGCCGACAGTACCAGGTTTGAATTTACTACTCACAATGGAGCTAAGGTTTTTAAAGTAAAGACTAGAAGGTATGTAACTGGAACAGGTCAGGATGGTAAGCCATATCAATTAACACCACCATTGTTAATGGATAAATACAAGACTCCTATTACTGGAGAAGAGAGAGAAAAGTATAAAGGATTAGGAGAAGGAACTGTTGTCCAGGTGCGACTACGTTGCCAGGGATATGACCACCCTGCTCATGGAGTTGGGCTAACAATACAGCCTGACTTGGTAGTATTCCATAACTTTGTACCTTATGAAAAAGAAGTCAGCCTTGAAGGGTTCGAGTTCGAGAGTGAAGAGAAGGATCTCGCACCCTCAAACATTGACAACAGCTCAGGGGGAAATACATTTTAGATCAAAGTTCGAGGCGCAAGTTGCTAAAGAACTAATTAAATCTAAAGCTAAGTTTACCTATGAAACTGTCAGTTATGATTACATCATCAGCAGTAGCTACACTCCTGACTTCATCCTCCCTCAAAGGGTTGTTGAAGTTAAGGGGGTACTTACTAAAGAGGAGAGAAAAAAATATATTGCAGTTAAGACGCAACATCCCACACTAAGGATTTGTTTCTGTTTTCAAAACGCAAACAACAAACTTAGTAAAGCCAAAAGAAGCCTGACGTATTGGCAATGGGCTGAACGTCATGGCTTTCCCTGGTGTAACAAGACTATCCCTAAAGAATGGTATGAAAATTAAAGAAAAAATTTTCCAAGCAAAGAAAAGAATAAAAGAGTTAGAAAGACTCATAGCTTATTGGGAAAATGCCAAGCAAATATAAAAGCAAAGAGCCTTGCCCTGAGTGCGGAAGTAAAGATAACGTAGCTGTTTATGATGATGGTCATAAGCATTGCTTTGGATGTGGCTGGCAATATCAACCAGGTAAAGATAAACCAACTAAAACATTTACACCAATGAAGAAACAATGGAAGCCTTTAGTTCCACTACCCTGCGAACTACCTAAACGTGGAATCACTAAGGAGACTTGCGAACTATTTGGTTATGGCATAGCTAGTTTTAATGGAGCTGATTGTCAGGTAGCCAGCTATAAAAATCAAAGCGGTGTACTATCAGCACAGCATATAAGATTTAGGGATAAAAGATTTATATGGCAAGGAGAATTAAACGATATAAAACTATGGGGACAAGATTTATGGAGACAGCATAATACTGGTCAGACTTTTGTAGTCATTACTGAAGGAGAGATAGATGCAATGTCTGTATCCCAGGTACAAGGTAACAAGTTTCCTGTAGTAAGTTTGCCTTCGGGAGCGCAAAGTGCTACGAAGTATGTAGCTGCAAATTTGTCATGGTTATCTCAGTTCGTCCGTATAGTTATTTGTTTTGACTCGGACGCACCTGGTTTGGATGCTGCCGAAAAGGTTGCAAAAGTCTTACCTACTGGTAAAGCAGCTATCGCAAACCTACCAAGAAAGGATGCTAATGAAATGCTCCTCGCAGGAGAGGGCGAGTTACTTAAGGACTTACTCTGGAAGGCAAGTCCTGTCAGACCCGACAACATACACTCTGCCTACAGTTTATGGGAAGATTTAATTAAAGAAGATACCTCGAAGGTATGTAGTTATCCCTTCCCAGAACTAAATAGAATATGTTGTGGCTTTCGTAAGCAAAGTTTAACTACTATCTGCGCTGGCACAGGTGTTGGCAAGAGCCTACTTTGTAGGGAATTAGCGCATCACTTCCTAATCAATGGACTTAAGGTAGGTTGGATTGGATTAGAAGAAAGTAGCAAGAGAAGTTTACAAGGCATACTATCTATTGCACTTAACAAACCATTACACCTGGACGAGAAAGCAATAGACCAGGATGAATTAAGACAAGCCTTTGATTATTTATTTAGCGACAATAACTTTATATTGCTCCAGCACTTTGGTTCACTAGACCCTGACCGATTAATAGATCAGATAACATACATGGCAACTGGCGAGGAATGTGACGTTATATTCCTGGATCATATTTCCCTGGTAGTGAGTGGACTAAGTGATGGGGATGAGAGAAAACAAATAGATGTATGTTGTACCAAGCTAAGACAAGTGGTAGAGAAAACTGGAGTAGGTCTAGTTATGGTTAGTCATTTAAGAAGGACGGATGGTAAACCAGCAGAAGAGGGGGGAGACGTTAACTTGCAAAGTTTGAGAGGATCGAGTTCCATAGCCCAGTTATCTGATTTGGTTATATGTGGCATTAGATCGCAGCAAGACGAAGCAACATCTAACGAACTACAGTTAAAAGTATTAAAGAATAGGCATAGCGGTACATTAGGTCGGGCTGACAAGCTCGAATACAACGAGAAAACTGGCAGACTATCTGCCTCCCTTACTGATTTTTTATTATGACTTTATTAATTGACGGAGATCATCTAGCTTTTACAGCAGCTTGCGCAGTAGAACAAGTAGTTGAGTGGGATATTAATGTATGGACTACTCATTCTTTTTTAAGTGATGCAACTAAAGTAGTCGAAACAAAATTAAAAGGCTTTATTGATATAGCTGAAGATGAAAAGGTAGTGATGACATTTAGTTCATACCCTACATTTAGACATGAAATATACCAGGACTACAAAGCAAACAGAATAACAAAGCGAAAGCCTACAGTATTTAAACCATTAATAGAATGGATGGAACAGGAATGGGAGTCAATAAGATACGCTAACTGCGAAGGGGATGACGTACTAGGAATTTTAGCTACATCAAAAACTTATGATGATCCAGTAATAGTTAGTGTTGATAAAGATATGAGAACTATACCTTGTAAGCTATTAGCTGGAGACGACCTCGAATTAATAACTAAAAGACAAGCTGATAGAAACTGGATGAAGCAAGCGTGTAGTGGAGATCCAACTGATAACTATAAAGGTATTCCAGGTGTAGGTTTAGTAGGAGCTGACAAGATACTAGGAGATAGCATTAAGCTAGATGATATGTGGGAGAAGGTAGTCGAAGCGTACAAGAAACAGAAGCTAACTTATGCTGACGCATTATTAAATGCCAGGCTGTCCAGGATACTACGTCAAGAAGATATTAATTTGAATACAGGTAAAATTAAATTGTGGTCGCCAAAGAAAAAATTATAAATCAAGAGAATTTTTTTTCTTTTTAGGAAAGCCAGCTTTCATATTTGCGTAGGCTTGAGGAGATATAGTGCTATCCTTTTTACTTCTACTTGTACCAGCTTTCTTTCTTTTGTTTATGTTGTAATACAAGCCTTTCTTAGCCATAGTAATTAAAGTAATATATGTATAACTTAGCATTGTTTATGGAAGCTGACGACTTATTCCCACCTATTGATGAAGCATTAATTAAAAAGCTAAATGAAATATATCCAGAAAAATGTCCAGACTTAGATGTTAAAGATCGAGAGATTTGGTATAACGCAGGGCAACGAAGCGTGGTAAAAATGCTAATTTCCGTTTATGATGAGCAAAGTAACACGTTGCGGAGTTAGCTATGTGCGGAGGCGGAGGCCGTCCACCAGATAGAACGGACGAAATGCTTAAGGTACAGCGAGAACAAATCGCTGAACAAAAAAGACAATACGAACAAACGAGAGCTGACCAACAAGCAAGGCAAGCAGAGCAAGAGAAAATAGCTTCTGCTCCTTCTGCTCCCCCACCTTCAGCTACAGCGCAACGTCCAGCAGCAGCGCTTGAATTACCAGGAGGAACTCCAGGAATAGGAGCTGCGCAAACACGCAGAGGATATGGTAGGAGAAGATTGAGAACAGATTTAAAGTCTGGCTCAGGTTTACAAATACCCTAAATAAATGGAAGTCACACTTACAAGTGATTTAGATGCAACAGGAAAGTCTTATCTTGAAATGGATAAGAAAGGAATTACTGTAGCGTCTAAGTACGAACAACAAAAATCTAAACGTAATCCTTATGCAGATATAGCAAGGAAGTGTGCAGAGGTTACTATACCTTTTGAGTTTCCAGATACACAATATTCTGGTTCAGCCAGGGGACAAGTAAACACACCTCATCAAAGCGTAGGAGCAAGAGGAGTTTCCAACATTGCTAATAAACTCGGCCTATCTCTTTTCCCTCCCAACACAAGTATGTTTAAGCTGGAGATAGACGACTTAGCATTAAGACTCCAGGACGTAGATCCGCAACAAAAGACAGAGTTAGATACTGCTTGCGTAAAGGTAGAGTTAGCAGTTAGTACTATGCTCGAAACATTATCTGCAAGAGCAGCATTGTATGAAGCATTTAAACAATTAGTTATTGCAGGGAATGTATTGCTATATGTAAACCCAACTGGTATTCGAGTATTGCATCTTGAAAGATATACAATTACCAGAGATCCAATGGGTAACGTAGAAGAAATAATAATAGAAGAGGAAGTAAATCCTAAATTACTTCCAAAAGGGTTTTTATCCCCTGCGGATACAAAGCAATACGATAAGGATTATGGGAAGAAAGATATAAAAATTTATACTTGCGTTAAATACAAAGATGATAAGTGTCATTGGTATCAAGAGGTAAAAGGTAAAGCAGTTCCAGGGACTAATGGTATGAGTCCGAGGGAATGTAGTCCATTCATCCCACTACGTTTTCAATCAATGGACGGAGAGGACTACGGACGTTCATACATAGAGCAATGGTATGGCGACCTTTCTGCTCTTGATAATTTGTATCAGGCGGTATTGGAGGCTAGTGCAGCTATGAGTAAAATTTTATTTATGGTAAATCCCAATGGCACTACAAGGCCAAGAGCCTTAAGCAATGCTGAGAATGGAGCTATCATCCAGGGCAATGCTGCGGACGTTACAGTTTTGCAAAGCCAGGGCAAGTTAAATGATATGAGCCTGGCAAACAATACTATAGATAGGATTGAACAAAGGCTTGAGTTTGCTTTCTTGTTTAATAGTGCAGTACAAAGACAGGCCGAAAGAGTTACAGCCGAGGAGATACGCTACGTTGCCGAGTCGTTAGATGAAAGTCTAGCTGGTTTGTATTCAGTATTAACTCAAGAACTACAACTACCTTTAGTTCGTAGATTGATATATATAATGCAAAGAACAAATAAAATTCCTGACTTTCCTAAAGGCCAAGACGGAAAAGATTTAATAATGCCTAAGCCAGTTACAGGTTTAGAAGCTGTAGGTAGAGGGGACGACAGGAATAAATTAATGGATTTTATTGGAGCTGCAACAGATACATTAGGAAAAGAAACAATAGAAAAATATATCAATATGGAAGAGGCATTAAGGAGGCTTGCGGCAAGTAGTTCTATTGATGTAACTAACTTAGTTAAGACTCCACAGCAGTTACAAGAAGAACAACAAGCAGCAGCCCAGGCGCAGAAAGAAATGCAACAACAGGAAATGATGGGTAATATAATGACAAGCCCTGCTGCTGGCAAAATAGCAGATAACTTTACACAACCAGGTAGTCCGTATGGCCCTCAAATCCAACAACCAGGAACAGAAGGAGAGCAAGGAAATGCAGCCCTCCCCAACCTCAGCAACATCCCAACCGCCACTTAGTAAAGCGGAAGTCACAACTGACTCTCCCGATCTCCCAAGAGAAATTACTATTACACCCGAAATGGTTGAGGAGTTCCAAAACAACTAAATTATTATGCCAGAACCAATCACTATTACTGACGAAGGCAAGCCTTCTTTGTCTGAAGATAACCAAGCTGCATTAGAAGAACTAAAGCAAGCTGAAGCAGATCTTGAAAAAGAAAATGCTATCGCCCAGGAGGATCAATTAATTGGAGGCGAGTTTCAATCTCAAGAAGATTTGCTTGCTGCTTACCAGGAATTAAAAGCAAGACAAGAACAAGTTGACACTCCAGGAGAGCCACAAACTGCTCAAGAAATCTACGGAGAAACAGTTGGCAATAGACTTGAAGAAGCTGGAGTTAACTATTCAAAGATAAATGAATACTGGCAACAGAATGGAGAGATTACAGACAAGCATTATAAAGAGCTAGAGAAAGCTGGCTTTCCTAAAACATTAATAGATACACACTTAAATGGTTTAAGAAACGAAGCTACTGTATTAGAGTCTGACCTTACAGCTATAAAGGATACATACGGAGGCGAAGATGCTTTTACTGCTATGCAGTATTGGGCTAGAGATAACCTAACTGAAGCAGAAAAAAACGCTTACTCCAATGGTATTAATAGTGGAAACTTAGAGACAGTAAAGCTAACTGTTGCTGGACTTCATGCCAGGTACAGTAATGCTGTAGGTAGTGAGCCTAATCTTATATCTGGTAAAGCTGCAACTTATTCAGCCGACAAGTTCGAGAGTACTGCTCAATTAGAAGAAGCAATGAATGATCCTAAGTACAAAAAAGATCCAGCCTTTAGAGCAAAGGTAGAAGAAAAACTAAGTAGATCTAGTATATTTTAATCAGCAGCTTCGGCTGTGTTTCCCTCTGCTTTCCACTTAAGGTAATCTTGATAATCTGTATTATCTTCGTCATTTGGAATGACAACAGTATATTCTCCTTTTTGCATTTTTACCCTGACATCTGAATTGTCAATTCCACCTTTGACGAATTTATATTTTGGGTTCTCTGGATATGCCATAGTTTAAAGCTCCGCTTCAAAAGTAATTTTAGCACCATCGGCATTAGACCAAAAGCCACCCATTTGACCGCCAGTTCCACTTAGTCCAGACTGTGCTTGTATTGCAACGTGTTTGTTATCTCCACCTATTGCAGTATTCCAACCATCAAAATTATCTCCTACACCATTCCTGTGCAGAGAGTAATAACTTGAACCATTTGTATGTTGGAAGCTAGGTGCTGCTCTCATTTCAACATAATATGTAACAGGTAAGTATGCTCTGTAGTGGTCATACATATAGCCACCACCAAAGTAAACTCCATTATCCCCACTTTTTCTATGAATTAAAACTTGGAAATATCTTTGGCATTTGCGTAAAGTTTCTGCATAGCTTTCGTGAGCATATGCACTAGCGGAATCTCCAACTTCTAATTGAACTCCTGTAATTTGTAATGATGCGTCATTTGTTGTGTACCAAGTTGAAGTATTATCAGGAATCCTTTGCGACCAATTAACTGCACTCCAAGCATTTTGAGTTACACTACCTGTTAAGTTTGTACCAGCAAAAGCCCAAAGATAAATTCTTAAACCAGATCCATTATTATCATCAAACTGTAGATTTGCGTTACCAGAAATTGTTACTGTAACTTTTGTCCAAGTCATTGCTGTTAACGAACCAGTACTAAAAGGGAAATTATATACACTTCCATCTTGCGATAAAACTTGACCAAAGAATGCTTGAGATACGCTTGATTTAACCCAAAAAGATAATGTTATTTTGCTGTTAGGATCTGTATAATTCCATCCAGACTTTGCAATATCTTGTGCTTCAATAGCGTGTCCCATCAATATATAATCATCAGCACCAGCACCACCTGTTTGGTTTCCATTTGTAACACCCCAAGCTGTTCTGAATCCTTCTTTGTAGGGATGATCGCCACTTACTGGTAAGTGATAAGGACTGCTCGGAGGAGAAACATCAAATACTGAGAAAGTTGGAGCTTCATCTACTGAACCATATTCTTGACTCCATCTATCAACAGTATAATAACCATTGTTAGCAGTAGATGACGTGCCTCTTTGCTTAACAGTAAATGCTCCATTAATTATAAGATTGGTTGCTTTACCACTAGCTGGCAAGTCAGTTAAATTTACTCCACTTATTGCTGGCAATGTACCAGTTATATTTGCTGCTGGTATGTTTGTTAAGTTAGCTGCACTTTTAGCTGGTAACGTAGCTGGAAATCTAGCGTCTGGAACTGTGCCTGACGTAAGATTACTAGCACTTAAAGCAGTAAGATCTTTTGCTGTGTTAGCAGTTCTTTCTGAATTAATAGAGTCAGCTATCTTGTCTGTTGTAACAGCGTCATCTTTAAAACCTTCAGTAGAAATTTTAGTTAATGCCATTAGCTAGGTGTATAACCAGTAAGTGCTGTTGCCTCTTCTTGTGTTAAACCTAATGCCAATAACTTTGTGTTACCACTTTTTTGTGCTGCAATTTTTGCTGTCCTTTTATCTTCTGCTGCTTTTAAATCCTCTGCTGATATAGCGTAAGGATCAGAAAAAGTTTTATTAGCAGCGTCATACACGTTGCCAACTTTTACTGTGTCATCACAATCTACCCAAGTCATGCTTGAGTGGACTTCAAATGTAGTTGAATTAACTTCGACTACTGCATTGTTTAGAATAAGTGCTTTCATTACTTGTACTCCTCTACATAAACTACACCAGCTCCCCCGTCTCCACCGACAGAGCTGCTACTATTGGCTGTACCGCCACCGCCACCGCCATTCTTACCATCTATTCGTGTATTGGTTTTACCGCCATGAGTAGCTTGTCCCATAGAACCACCAGCACCACCCCAGAAAGAAGCACCAGCTATTGAGGCAGTTGGGTTTGGGTTATCAGCAGTAGAGTAACCACCAGACATTCCAGAACCACCTGTTAAGTTAAGATCTCCACCAGAACCTACTCCACCAATTCCACCACTACGATAGTCGTTGTTACCTTGAGAGCCACCTTCTCCGCCTGTTGCAGAACAATAACTTCCAAATGATGATGTACTTCCGTTAGCTCCAGCTCCAGAAGTTCCCTCACTTCCAGATCCGCCAGCTCCTACTGTAACTGCAACGGAAGATACGGAAGATACGTCTATTATTTCAATAGCTGTACCGCCAGCACCACCAGTAGAGGGCGCTTGGTCATTACCTTCTCGATAACCAAAACCACCTCCACCTCCACCAGTAACAATTACTTTAACTTTTTTTATTCCAGTTGGTTTAGTCCAGGTGTGTGAACCAGGAGAATCGAAAACCTGTATAGACTGCAACCCAGCGTCAGCATCAGCAAACGATAATGATGTTCCGTCTGATTTTAAAACTTTTCCAGAATTACCAGATTGAGAAGGTATAGGATCTACTACACCCTTTGCCATATAGTTCCAACTTGCGTGTGCTGTACCACTACTTGAAGGTGCGTTACCTGTAGAATTTGCAACGCAAATATACGTTGACGTTATGCCTGAGTCTGTGTACTCGACAATATCATCAACAGTATAAGCAGTTGAGTTGTTGTAAGTACCTCGCCAGACTAATTTAATTTTGCCGAGATCAATAGTAGCCATAGTTAAATAGTTGCGATTAGCCTTCCACTTGCATTTAAGCTAAAGGTAAAACCAGTAGCTGCAAAAACTACTTCTTCAAAGTCATCATAAACCGATCCAGATATATTGTCCACACCGCCATTAGTACTTGTGACTATTAAATTACCAGCAGCGTTTGTATTAAATCCATAAACTTCTGGAGAAGATGCTTGCGCCCAAGTTAGTTGGTCACTATTGTCTTTGTATTGAAGAAATGTACCAGCACTAGGAGAGTTACTTACGTCTAGTTTTACTTCAGCTATAGAATCATCTGCTAGTTTTGATCCATCTATAGCTGCACTTGCGCTTATCTTTGCATTGTTAATTGCACCATTTTGAATTTTTGAAGTAGAAACTGTATTGTCGGCTGGATTTTGTAAAGAAATTGCTGAACCTATTTGTATAACAAATACTTCTGCTCCAGTAGGTAAGTTTGCACCAAATATAATTGTATTACTATCAACCATTGCAAAGCCTTCTGTTGGTGCGGAAGTACCTGTATTTGGTTTTTGCACGACACCATTAACACTTACCAATAATTGTGCTGCATTAGTTACACTAGCTGATGATCCAGTATTGCTACCTTCTCTAAGATCATAAGAAGCAATACTTCCATTAAATGTTGGAGATCCAGTACCACCAGCAGGGCATAAAAATAGGAATTTAAAATCTCCGACAGATGTTACAGACTTAAATGCGTTAATAGTACTGTCAAAGACTTTCATCTTGTCAGCATTTTTGTCGTAAATTAAATCTCCTTCGTCATTATTAGAGGTAGGCTCTCCATTAGTTACCCTATACCTATTACTAAAATCGTTAATATCACTACTTAAATTAAGAAGATCAGCTTCTTTTAAGGTTGCTTTGTGGTAGTTATATACTTGACCTGAGCCAGTAGAACTAACCATTATTGCTACACCAGGATCAACAGTAGAGCTATTAAAGTTACTAGCAAAATTGTTTATGGTAACTGTAGTTCCGTTAGCGGTTCGGGCTGTCGCACTTGTGCCATTTGCATCAACAACAAGACCTCCAGCGTCAGCAATACTTATTACTACCCCTGCTCCTGGTTGAGTATTTGGAAATGATTGGTCATCAGCTATAACTTCTAATCCACCAATAGGTGCTAGTTGCGCAGCTACATAATCTACAACTGCTCCAGATGTAGGAAATTTTGTATCGTCATCAGATATAGAAGTTTCTTTTGCCATACCATCTAACTGGTTTAGGTCGGCAAGGTCAGATGTAAGGGCGGTACTGTCAGCTAATTTAGATGCTGTGCCAGACTGCATCCCTGCTAAAGTTACTAACTCTGCATCTGCTAGTTTGTTGTTAGTAACTGAGCTATTTGCTAATTCACTATTACCAACTGAATTTGCTGCAAGATGAGAGTCATCTAAAGGACTGCCAGCTATAAGTGTTTTAATTTCTGCTATTGTCTGATCTGTCGTGGCATTGGCTTCAATGGCATTCAGCTTTGCAAGCAAAGCATTAGTAAAAGCATTAGTGTCGCTTTCTGCTTCATATAACGATTTTATTTCTGCTCCTGTCTGATCGTCTTTAGCTGACGTTTCAATCGTATCTAATTTTGTACCATCAGCAGATACATCCCTTCCATCAACAGTTCCAGATGTAGCTATGTTTTGCGATCCAAAGTCGGGAGAAATTTTTGTTCCCTGTATAGCTGCGCTTGCGTTTACATCAGCATTAACAATAGTTCCGTCTTCAATTTGTGTAGATGTAATACTACCGACTCTTTCTAAAAATGCTTTAGTTACTGCATCTTGAGCATTAGTAGGATCTGAAACATTAATTATCGGCTTATTGTTTGCGTCTTGTCCTTGCGGTGTATTTTGAATACCTAAAGCTGCTTCATCCTTAGCTTCTTGTATTCCGTAAAGTAGTTGTAATACAGCAGTATCAAGGTCGGCAGCAGTTAAAGTAGAGCCATCGACAAAATCAACAAGAGCAGTTGTTAATGGAGTATCTCTGCTAATCTCTATTCCTACTCCAGTTTTAGGCGCACCAGTAGCTTCTTGAGTAGACGTAGCTGAACTAAGAGTATCAAACTCAATAGTCGTATCATTTACAAAAGTAAAATTAGTATTAGCTACATTATTAAGCGCAACAACTATATGATCTTTTTTGACGTATGGAAAAGGAATTGAAAATTGTTTTGTACTTCCGTTTCCAGTACCAGTAAATGAAGCAAAAGGCATTACCCTGTCCTAACGTCTGTGTTTACTATAGATCGCCATGCCTCGATCTGATTTGGGAAATCATTTCTTACTTGGCTTATCTTCTTATTCTTTATAACATTTATATTTCTTTCATGCTGTAGATGAGGGTATCTCTTTATCATTATTTCTCTTGCTCCTAATCTATACTCATCTATTATAGCTTTTACTGCATTTAATTTATATAAAGTTTTAGAGTTTAATATTGCGTCTCCAGGTAAACCATCTGCGTTAAGTTCGGGGTCATAGTCAGGTAAACTTTTATATTCATCCGACCTAAAGTATTGTTCTAATTTTTGAGACAAAGTAAGACCTTCTGCGTTTTTTACTTCTTTAGCCATTATTCGTCTAAATTCGTTTAACTCTTGATTAGACATTACATAGCCTGGAATACCTAAGCTATTTTTAGTACTAAATCTTGGATATGCTCCTTCTCCATGTAGCCTTGATAACTCCTTGTATATAATTCCATTTCTTTCTTTAGTTGGTCTAAACATTGCTAAAGGATGAATGTTCATCACTAAAGCTCTTAGTAAAGGATTATTTATTCTTTCTGCACCAAAAGCATAATCATACACTTGTGGCTCTCCATATATAGGATCAAGGTCAACTTGTCCTATATTGTCATTGCTTTGAAATCCTGGAATACCAGAAAGTATTTCTCTACCAAGATCTATAGCAAAGCTATATGGCATCCTCTCTCCTTTTTGATTGGTATGTTCTCGTATTAAATATCTCTTGTTATCAAATCCTATCTTGGTTGTTCTTAATTGAGCAAGTGGCATATTTATAAATCTAGCTAAAGTCATTTCAAATAAGTTTCTTTTTCCTGTTTGTCCATACCTAGAATTGCCTAAATCATCTTTACTTAATTCTTGGATTAAATCTATAAAATTACCAACATTAGCCATTACGCTTTTTCTAAAGTAACCTACAGTATTTTCTTTTACAGTTGATAACAAGGCTCTACTCATAGTTCCAGCCGCATTTTTTGCCTGGTCAAAATTATCAAAGGTGTTAAAAGTATGAGCATTAGCCAGGATAAATCCTTCTTGTATTGTGTCGCTGTAGTTTAATTCTGCATCTGAATCAAAAGCACTATTAAAAGCATCATCCTGTGGCATTCTTTTTATAGCATCAACATAACCACCTACAGCTCCAAAAATAAAACTAGCTGTATCAAACATATCTAAGCTATACCAATGTGACCATTCGTGTGATCCTGGTATTCTAAACCTTACTGCGTTTGGAGGTCTGTGCATATATCTGTTTAGTTCTCTTTTGTTTGGGTTGCTAGGATCTGGACCACTAAACTCAACTAACCCTGTTGCTACAGCTCCTATGCCTATAGCAAATAATGTCTGAGAAGTAGCTATTTCTCCTAAAGCTCTTTCTCTTTGGAATAGATCTTCAGATGTAATATCTCTCCAATATGAATCAACTATTCTATTTGTAGGTAAAGGTAAATGACGTAAAGCTGATTTAACAAGATTTAGAGGTGTTCTGTTTGTAGGGAAAACGACTCCCATAATAGGTGCGGCTCTAGTTAAATCCTTAACTCCTTTCGAGGGCGCATTTAAAAGATTTTGGCCTAATCTGTCTAATCCGTTTTCTTGTCCGCCAATACCTAAGAAGCTAGGCGCAGTAGGCTGACTAGCATCAGTAAAATAATCTAAGTTATTTTCATCATTGTCCTTTATGTAAGTTTCAGCAAACTCTAAAATATCTTCTGGCTCTGTATATCCAAGTTCTTGCGCTCTTCTTATTCCGTACTCCATTGTCCTTTTATTCCTATCTACCTTAATGTCGTCAGTAAAGTTTACATAATCAATAGCTTGTCTAGCGTGAATGCTATCCATAAATCCGCCTTTTATTAATGAACCATCTGGCATTTCAACGTCAGCCATTGCCCTGGTTAATGCAGCTTCAGCTTTCTTTTGTGCTTCTGCAAAAACTCTTGGATCGTTCATATCAAAACCAGCTTTCATTTTTAAGAAAAGCTCTTGTTCCATAAGCCTGGAATATTCATAAGCTGGCGCAACAGACATACCAACAAGTGTGTCTAAACCACTCATTAGCCTTGAAGCTCCAGAAGTCGCAACTAAGCCAGCTCCCCTAGCAGTTCCTTTTATACCTTTAGTGACATAGTGAGTCATCAAGATTAAAGGGTTTGTTGTTGCAGTTGTATATTTTTTAGGAACTTTTTTATCTTTGCCTAACATTCTTTGCGCTTCTCCCTCTATGTCTTGTTGGCTATACATATCAAATCTTCTTATTTTTGGCGCTTTGTTTTTACTTAATGCTGAATATGTACTATTTTCCATGTAGCCTTTATTAATATTTCCAAAAACTTCATCATGTTTTATAGCTGACAAAGCAAGTCTGAAAGCATTTGACGTTCCAGTAAACATTCTTAAATACATTTGTAAATTTAACTTTTGTCTCATTTCTGCCATTTTTGCTCCTTCTATATCTCCAGCTTTTATAGCTTTTCTCTTTGTAGAACCAGCTCCCATATATTGTGAATATGGCAAAGTCATTGCTCTAAATAAACTACCACCTAAAACTTTTCCTAAAGTAGAACTGTTTAAGAATATGCCATTTCTTGCAATACCAGCTATTTGCTCTTGCGTTAATTTTGAAGGATATACAGTATCTAAACCTTTAGCAAAATGACTCATAAAATTATCAAATGATGCTGTTCTATCTTTATAAAGATATAAAGATTCTGCGATCATATCTAAAATAATTTGAGCATTTTGAGTTGGCTTGCCATTCATAATTGAGTTATAGTCTTTTTCATCCATCAATTTTTTAAATATATCTTCTTGCTCTAATACTGCTTTTTCAAATGTTCCTGGAATAGAAGTTTGATATGGCATATCTTGTCCGTCTATTTCCGCAGCTTTTGAGTTAATTATTATATTTGCTTGGTTTGAGTCTGGAACATAAATCATGTCTCCTTGCTGTCCAAATTCAAATCCATCAAGTCTTACTCCTTGATATTTTTTCTTAGCTAAATAATCAAATAATACTGATTTTTGTTTTTCAGTTAATTTATCTCCTGATACAGCTCCAACTCCTTCAACATCCAATTCTTTAAATAGTTGAGATAGCGATTTATTTTGTGATGTTAGATCCAAAATAAGCATAGTTGCTGGCACTTGACCTTCAATCACACCTCCTGTAACTCCAGGTTCACGACCTTCGCTAACTGACTTAAAGTATGTACCTTTACCAAGTCCTTTATCTTCAACCATTCCGCCCTTTTCAACTCCTTCGTTTAAGGCTTTACCTCCAGCTCCTAGCTTGGGTTCTTGTATTTCAATTTTTGCGTAAGGCTCAATAAACATTTCTTGCTTACCAAGAAAATCCATCTGTTGCATCCTTAAATACTGAGCCGAGGGTCTATTAACTTGTGCTATAGCTGTACTTATTTTCATTGCATCTTCCCATAAACTTATCAATAATCTTTTTGAAGTTACATCTTGTGGGTTCATCTTTACATCTAGCGCTACTTGTTGCATTTGCATCACTTGTGCGTCTCTTTGCAATATGACAGCAGCTTGAGCAACTTGTCGTTGTAAAGCATTTGAATCCCCATTCATAGCCTGTTTATGTAAGTTAAATATTTCTTCCGTTCTAAAGCCATTTTCCGCAACAACCCTGGATGCAAGCCTGGTAATTTCTTCTACATTAAATGAAGGTACATTTGTAGCATCTTCTCTACTGCCAATTTGTTCAAACAAAGTATTTTCTATAGCTTTATTGTTTGCAATAAGGTCAACTTGATCGGTAGGAATATAAACTTTACCTTCGGGATTCTGCCTTCTATTAATTAATCTTCTATATAATCCTGTCATTGCTTCCTCAATACTCATATCTCCATCACGAATAGCTGTCTTTATAGTTTCTAAATTTTCAACAAAATCATCTGGATCTAACTCAAAACTTGCTGGTTCTGGAGCTGTATTTCCTGGTGTATTTTTAGCATAGCGGAAAGGTCTAGGAGTTCTTGTTGCTAATCTTCCTTCCTGTGCGTCTCTAAAAATATCTTTATATGTTGCAAAGCCAAAACCATTAAGTTTGTTGTTTATTTTTTCTGCTATTTCTTTAATTTTTTCAAATGGTTGAAACCATGTAGGTTTCTTAGCATAGTCAAGCTGATCGAATACTGAAAAAGCAAATGCCTGGACTTCTCTTTCACTCAATCTTTTAGATCCAAACAAAACAGATTGAAATTTAGGATAGAAAGATGCGACTATTTCTCTTAATTGTTTATCAACTGCTGGACTATCTAGTAGTTGCTGCTCTTTAAGAGTAAGGTATCTATCTTGTATTCTATGAAAAGACTCATGCCTTAATGTTTGCATCATTGATCCAAAGTCTTGAAAATGACCTTTAAAAGTCATTGCAAGAATAATTAAATCTTTTGCAGGGGTTGATCCAAACTTAAATACACCTTTAGCATTACCAGTTTTACCTATTGCACTAGGAGGCATACCATAAGCTGCTGCTGCCTTTGCGCTTATTTTAGGTTTGATAGCATCAACAAGACGTAAATTTTGGACATTTGCACCAGCTATTTCTCTAGCTATATCAACTAATTCTTGCGCTTGCTGCTCTGTAAGTAGAGTATCTACATATACATGATCGTTACCCATGTTTGTGTATATTTCATCTTCTAAAGAAAACTCTAATTGCTCATCATTTTTAGGATCTAATGGATCAAAATTCTTAGGATTAGTCGAGTCTTTATATTCTTGGTTGTATTTATCCTGGAGTTTTTTGTTTGCTTTTCTAATGTTTTCTCTTTCTATGCCTGGTAAATCTGCGTCTAATTCAAAATCTGGATCATCAACTCTAGGATCTTTTTGTACATACCCACGACCATCTACATAGTTATTTCTTATGTTTATTGAACCATCTGCATTAATGCTGCCTTTTTTGTTTATTGCTTCTATCATCACATCTGCATAAGCCATTGTATTTTTTACAGAAATAACTCCATCTTTAGCACTTGCAACTTTTAATTGCTCTTTCATTCTCATGTATGCTTTATGCCTTGATCCAGAACTAATCCCAAGTTCTTCTAAAAACGCATTAAATTCAGCATCTTTTTTAGATTTCCCTTTCCATCTATTACCTGTAATATAAATAGCTTTATCAATATCGTTAGCAAACTCAAGCGTATATTGACCATATCTAGGCTTTGCTGATCCAGCCCATCTAGTAGAACTAAAATCTAGCTTGGGATACCTACCTTTTAAGGTTGGAAACATTAAGTCAAAACTTATATCATTTAGCTCTTGAGCAGAATTAAACGTGTAACCTCCATCCGTCACATACGGAAAAGTTTTTCTTTTTGTAGATGTTTGACTAGCTTTAAGTACTTCTCCAATTTTTGAATGGTTTTTGTTTAAAGATCCATTATTAGCTTTTAGTTCTTCTTTGATACTCTTTATAGATTTATCTGAATATGTATCAAGCTCTGTTTGTTCATCAATAACTTTATCTATTTGTTCGTCTGGAATAGGATCAGGTCTTTCGTTGTTTAATATATTTTGCGCTTTTGCATTTAACTTAGTATCAACTTCACTTTGCACTCTTACTGGCTCAGATGCAACCTTAGTTAAAGGAGCATCATCTTGTCTCATAGTTGACATTATGAGATCAAAATTATCCTTTACCAGCATAGTTGCCGATATTGGACCAGTTTTCATTTGCGCTGCTAGTTCATTTATTAAAGCGTTTGTATCTGAAACTGAATATGCTAATTCTTCAAACCTTGCAACAGCTTTTTCCGCTTCTAATTTTTTATCTATTGATTCGTCATAAGCTATTTTATTTCCTTTTATTTGCTCAATAGCAGCCTTTTTATTCTTTTGTGTTACTGCCTTTAATCCGCTTATTTTTATTCTTAGTTCTTTCAAAAACTGTTCAGCAATAGCTGTTATTTCTGGTAAGTTATTTTCCATTGACCATTTTTCTAGTCCAGGTAAAGTTCCTTCCGTAACAGTTTCTACTGTCCTAGTGGATGCCAACATTATCTGCCTTATTCTGTCTCCACTAAACTTTGGATTTTTAGCGTATTTGTTGTAAACAAAATTAATTGATGTTTCACTAGCTCCTTCTACAGAACCTAAAGCTACACCTTTACTAAAAGGCAATTCCCCAGAACTAACTTTATCTAATAAGTATTTAGGTAATCTTGATAGTTGATTACCTTCTATCATTTCTTTGCTTGTTAAAGTTATTCCTTTCGTTGCTAATTCTTCTAAAGTGTCGCCAGAACTCTGCATATATTTAGCAACATCTAATGACGTTAACTTTCCACCTGTTGTACTTTGAGCAAGGTTTCTTAATACCGCAATTTGCTGCGCTTCTTTTACAGTTCCAGCTTGGATAAATCGAACATCTATTTCTCCTATTCCTGATCTTTGGGCGAGGTCGAGTCTGTTGTGACCATCAACAACATAAATTTTCCCGACCTCCCCAAGTTCTCCTGTCGTATCTCTCCATACTGACAGTAAATCTGCCAAAGTAGGATCAAATACACTTACATCTTTTAACGAACCACTAATACCTTTTTTGTTAATTTTGCCAGCTTCTTTTGGTTGAAACACATCTGGTCTAACAATTATGTCTGAAAGTTTTAATTTAGAAATTTCACTACTTAATGGAGCAGCTAAGCCAACACTTTGACCTAATTCATTACTAAAAGTTCTATCGTCATCAGGTCTAATTTGTGCCTGTATTTTGTTTTCTGCTTGCAAATCTTTAGCAGCATTTCCAAGCTCTTCCATTTTTTTCTTAGCTATTTTTTCTGCTTTTATAGCTTCTTTTTCTAAATCTATTTTTTGTTGTTCTGTATAACCTGTTTCCCATTCTGGCTTTTTTTGGTATTGACCATAATGTTCTTGTATGTCTTTCTTGGATTTTGCATCTGGGTTGTTTATTTTTATTCTATTTGTTGGTGTCTGATCGTCATTAAGTTCTGGTATTTCTGCGTCAACTTCTTCCGTTTTTTCTATTTTAGTTTTTGCGTCTAATTCATTTTTCTCTAATAATTCTTTTTGCGTTTTTTCGTAAAAAGCTCTTGCTTCTAATTCTTTTCTAATACGATATGCGTTATCTATAGCAGCATTAGCCAACTTCCATCTTGCTAAATAAGTAACTAATGGCTCTATAACTCTTGCTTGAGTCGTATCTATAAGAGAAGCTATTGTATTTTTTGCTAAAGAATATCCGTAATCCTGGGCTGTTTTTGCATTTATGCTGTTATCCAGTAAGGACATTTGTGAATACCTACCTGGATTAAGACCTGGAAAAGATCCTTTTGTAAATCCAATACCGAATTTTGTTGGTGTAGATATTGCTTTGCCTCCAGCACCAAAAGCAATTCCCATAGGTATTCCGTTAATAATTTCGTTAACGAATATAGATTTTAATTTTGCTTCAATAAAACTATCTTCTAGCCTTCCGTTATTGTTTATAGCGTCTGGCAATAAATTATCTGCTAAAGAAGGTTGATATGGGTCGCCTATTAACGTCTCAGCTATAAGAGAATTTCTTGCTCCTTGTATTCCTTCCTTTATAAGAAATTTTGAAACATTAGTTACTCTTGGCATATTTCCTTGCATCCAAGCAATTGCTTTAGCAAATTGTGGAGATCCAGCTTTTGCTTTATTAAATACATTGGCTGCATATACATATTCGTCTGGTAGTCCAGGAGTTAAAACTTTAGCGGCAGCAAAAGTTATAAAGAAAGGAGCTGCTTCTCCAGCAAACGTAACGGAAAAATCTGCTACTGGTCTGCCTGTATCTCTTACTGGAAAACCTCCAACAGCCTCGTCCATAGACTTGCCTTCGCCAAGTAGTAATCCCCAATTCTCTCCACTTAACCTGTCTGATCCATCCATAGGATCGTATGCTGAAATATCTTTAACCGCAAAAGGATCTTCCCCTTCTTGTATATCTTTTAAAAATGAGCCAGGGCTAGTCCTCATTGCACCAGTTTCCATAGCTTCTAAAATGCTCATTCTGGCTTTTTTACCGCCTAATTCTTTAAGAAAAGCATTAAAACTTTTTTTATCTATTCCAGCTTTTATTGCTTTTATTTGTAAAGCTGTTGCACCTACTGGATCTCCTGACAATAATTCAGCCATATAGCCAGGCATATCTTGTCTTAATGCGTCATTAACAGTATTATTTAACCCTGTAACACCGCTAATAACTGCTCTATCTGCTATACGAAAAAGATCGCCTAAACTATTTCTTAATCTATGTTGTCCTCTTAATTCTTCTGGAGCATATTCCCCTCCATAATCTTTACTAAAAATATTTAACTTATCGTAAAATCCTAAAAAAGGTGTAGATGTTTTTGTATCTCTTTGACCTGGCTCTTGGTTTATTTTTTCTATATAATATTGATCTGATTCTATTTGGTCTTTATTTAAAATTTGTGGATTAAAATTATTTGGCTCAACTTCCAAAGTTTCATCAATTAACGTCTTATCATCCTCATTATAATTCTCGTTACCAAGCTGATTTCTTTTAAGTTGCTCTAGCTTTTCAAGATATTTAGAGCTGGCTAAAAGCGTATCTTCATTACCACCTGGGTTAGCTGCATCTAGTAAACTGTCTGTCATCTAAATTCCTAGCACTCCGCTTAGTTGCCATGCCTCTATCTTATCTAATACTTCTGCGTATGTCTCTAATCCATTTAAAGTCTCTAAAAATGGTTGTATTTCTCCCCAATTTCGCAACTCTTTAGGAATTGAACTATGAGTCCAATCAATACTAAAAGTCGGAGGATTTGTGTCATGTCTGGTAACAGCTTCAGAATATTCAGAGTTTGTAAGTATAGAACCTCTAACTTGATCGTTAATTAAATCTCCAAACCTATCATTATATACATTAGAAAGTTGACCTATTTCAAATAAAACTTCTAATCCTTTTTGTGAATTTTTAAAAGATTTATTAAATTTTTTTGTTAAATTTTTAATTTCTTTCTTTAATTCTCCTTCTCCTTTGCTTGCTAACAGATCTTTATATGCTTCACTTTCTGGGTCAAGTAATTGCCTGTAAAGGTTAATATCGTCATAAGTAGTCTCTCCACTAAATAAAATATTTTTTACAAATTGAATACTACCTTTGCTATTTAAAAGATATGGATTAGGAGAATCTAAATGATTTACAAATTCGTAATTGTCTGTACCAGGCATTATTTCGTTAACATTAATTTTATTTAACTTACCTACGAGGTTTTTATTACTTCCATTTACAGGACCATATTCTTCGGTAAATCCAAGTTCGTTAGTTTCTGAAGGATAAAAGAAATTCTTGCCAAGACTATTATCTACATCTACTCCATACTCTTTCATTTTTTTTGCAAACGTGCCATTCTGTATATCTTGATCTACCTTGTCTAGCAATTCGTCTCTTGTAACTTTTCCGTCTTTAGAAGCGCTTACCATGTCGCTATATATTTCAGTAAGATAGCTGTCTAGCGCAAATTCATGTGTCCCCCATTCTGCATATCCGTCCTTTGTCAAAGCAGGGTTGTAATCAGATACTGCCTTGTCAAACCTTAATTTTAACTCGTCATTAACAGCGTCTATTGAACTTTTTACTTCTCCTGTAACCATTTGATTGTATTTAGTAATCATAGTTTTAGTTCTGTCGTAATTATTAACTAAAGTCTCTCCGTAGATTCCATTCATATTGGCATAATTCGACATAAAAATTCGACATTGTTTTGTATTTTTTTTACCACTACGAATACATGAATTTAATTCTGTTTCTAATTGTTTGACATCATTAGCAAATTCTGTGCCAGTTAAACCATAAGCCAAATTTACCAAAGCAAGTTCCCTTTGTTCGTCTAATAATTTTTGTTGGTTTATTTTTTCGCTTGGACTTAAAGATGAGTTTTGTATTTCTGCTGATAATGTTTTGTAATTTTCTTCAATTAAATTTCTTGCTTTTTTATATGCGAGTCTTACATTAGCGTTTGCCTGGACTACTCCTGGAGTACCTTCGCTGTCATATATAGTTAAAGCGTCTTTTATATTTACCTCTTCTCCATCAACTTCAATTTTTAATTCATCTAGCCCTTTTACTAACTTTGTTGAATATTCAGTTTTCTGTGAAGTTTTATCAGCTCTGTCTAAATTATCTCTATCATTTACAATTTGTTCAATTTGATTTCTTAAGTAAGATGTACCTCCAAGACTATTAATCCAGGCTTGTTTTGGATTAATTCTTGTTACTCCTTCTACTGTTTCGTATCTACTATTATGTGGACCAATAGCAATACCAGGATAATCCTCTGTACCAAGAACTAAATTTGAAAATTCTTCGTAAAGAGAGTCAGCGTCTAAATTTTTATACAAAGGATTACGAGCTAAATTTTCCCAAATCAATGTGTACATTTTTGCTTCTGAATCTTTTGAAAGGTTTAACTTTCTTATATTTGCTATTATTTTTCCAATTGATTCATTTAATTGACTAGCTGTTTGATTAGGCTTTTCAAGTAAATTAATATTAGAAACTATTTCTGCCTGTCCTAATTGCGTAGTTTTTTCTAAATAATTTTTTANTTGGCTCGACCTGTCATTCATTCTGTGTTGCAGAATTTGCGGTTGCAAATTGTTATGCTCAAAAATTCCTAACTTAGTATTTTTATATATAAATTCGTTATATGCTTTTTTGTACCTTGCGTCACTAGGATCTAGTTCTGCTAAAGATACTTGTTCGTAAATAGGAGTTACACCATCACTTTCAAATTCTAATTCCCCTTGATTGTTGCGAGCCTGTATTGGCTGTCCTGTAGTCTCATCTATTGCGTCAACAGTTTCCTTTATTTTATATGTATCCCATTGAGTTAAATTATCTAAAACTTGTCGCTCATTTGCTAAAGAAGTAATTGTATTTCTTAATCGTCTATTGCTTTCTATCTCTTGTAAAACTTTTTTTGCATTTTCTATTTCTTGTGATTTTTCTAAACTAAATCCTTCTTCTCCTTCTGCAACTAAAGGTTGTTCTATTATTTTGTTTAATTGATTAATAGTTGCTTGTAATTTGTCTGCTGGATTTATTTCTTGACCATCATTACCAGTTTGAAAAGTATCAAGAATTTTTGCAGCTTCCAAATTAAGAACACCTTGCTCTTTAATCCTCGCTTCTGTATATGCACCAGGTAATTGCTCAAGCTCTCCTTTTAAAGTTTTCATGCCATCAATAAAGGCACTAAACTCATTTTGTTTAGCTTTTCTAGTATCTTCGTAAAATCCTTCTACACTTGGTAGATCAAGTGTAGGTACTAATTTCGGCTCAGTAGGAGTCGAGTAAGTCTGTCCATACCATTTAAAATTCTGTATTTGCGGAGTTTTAAATGATAGATCTACCTGGCTAACGTCTCCAGTAGATTGACCAGTAGCAAGTTGACTTCGCTTTTGGTTTCCTTTTTTCTTGGGTTCTGCATCCCCTTGAGTGTAATTTAGTTTTTGTCTTGCCATTAAATTACCTCAAAATCTACGTCTAATTTACTGTAATCAACAGCTAAATAGCCATTAATTCTATGAATAGCATCAGGTCTGCTAGTAACCAGATCATGTGCCATTACCCCTCGATAACGTGTTCCAGGATCGTTTTTATAATTAAACTCATAAATTGGATAACCTTTTGGAGACTCGCCTGTCCTAACTATATTTTCCTTAAGTCTTATATCACTTGGAGGAGTATTAGCTTGAATTACAGCTTGGTTGGCTTTAACACCATAATAAGTGTTAAATCCACCAACAACAGCNCCAGCCATACCAAGTGCGTATGGACCAAAACTAGGCTTAGGTATGCGTAGTGGCTTAACTGGATCAAGATAAGTTTTCTTAAGATATGTTCTAGCAGATCCCCTTCGAGAAGCTCGATCAGCTTGTGCGTCAAGCCTTTGCGTTTGTGATCCTTTAAGCGCAAATGCAGCATTTCTATTTGTCACAAAATCTGCTGCTGCTCTCGATCTTTCTATCTCAGCTAAAAGAGTCCAGGCATTTTGTCCAATACGTTGTGATGCTACTTCTCCTTTTTTCTGTAATGCTTGTTTTCCTCGCTCTGTTTGTTCTTGCGCTCTTTGTTCTTGTATTTGTTGCTGCTCCATAGTAATCCTGGTCGAATCTCTTTCATAAGCCAGGTCAGCCATAAATTCTGTATGTTGTATAAAGTCCTCATTCATTTGATTCCTAACATCTTCGGTCATTCTGTTTGATTGCGCCTGCAATAATTGACTTTGATAATTAAGATTATTTTGCGCATTCTGGAAGGCAACATTAGATTTGGCTTGTTGATAAGCCATAAACTGTTGCCCTACTCCCAGGACTCCAGAAATTACTCCTAACGTAACTGCTTCACACATTAGTTAAACCTTAGCAAATTCATAGAAAGGACGACCCTCATACCCAAATGTAGCGTGTTCTTTGATAATTGAAAAACCCATGTACTTAATCCATTTTACATGAGTTGTATTTCTTGCATCTACATAATTAAATAATATTGGAAAATTCATTTTAAATTTATCTAATTCTATTGGAGAATTGCGAAGAAAAGCTCTTACGTCTTTATAATCAGTAGTCATAGTCCTATGGCCTAACATCCATATTTTCCCCATATTTTTTCTAACTGGAATTACTCCATACATACCCATAATATTTCCTTTACGACCTACCATAGTCATACAAGGTTGGCTTCCAAAATAACAATATATAAGGCTACTTTTTGGATCTGATCCAGAATATGCGTATATTTCTTCTATATCTTCTTGCCTCATATTAGAAGCAACTTCTATTACATCATTGGGAGTTGACTTCCTCCAATGAAATTTACCTATATTCGTCTTGCTCTGCTGTGCAACCATCCTTCCCATTCTGCTGATTGAATACGACAAGGTAGTGGGCTATCACTCAAAATCTCAACTTTTGTGTCGTTATTTTGAGCCATAACTGGCACTTTGAATTTACCTGTTAAGAAAGGCGCTTGACCTAACGCTGGAGGATTCTGACCTATTACAAATCCATTATAAGGGTAAGTGAAAGAAGATCTACCTCTTGGGCTAACTTTTACTTTAAATGCACTTGTATCGTCAAACACAAACGTCCAGGTTCTAATTTGTAATCGTGGACCAGCTATGACAGCAACACCACCCCCTGCTGGCTGTTCTTTAAGATAAGGAGTACTAAATTCATACGTCATATCGTAAAGTTCTCCTACAAAAAATTTAGCATTACTTAAATCTCCAAGAACTGTCATAGTTCCATTGCCGCTAAATCCAGACTGAGTTGCGCCAGTTAATGTTTCCGAACTAGCTTTAAGTACTTGACCATGCTGAATTGTGTTGCCGCTAACGTCTCGACCTACAACAGCCTGTATTCCTGTAGTAGCTGTTGGATATGGTAAAGAAATTATTGATTGAACACCAGCTCCACCCTGGTTAATAACATTGACATGACATTGTGTTTCGTCTACTTTTCTGTCTAGCTTAATTTCAAGATTACTATTAAGATCAGTTGCTTCTGGACGTAAAGAACACTTTTCTAGATAAACTCCATCTGTATATTGAATTACAAAAAATACATCACTATCTATAATTGTTGCACCAAGAACAGTTTTAGCACCTTTGACTTCCCAAAATGACCAAGAAGATTGTAGTTTTTCATCTTCTTCGTAAAAGAATTTATAAAAATAAACACGCTTTGGTTCGTCTTTACTGATAGCTATTATTGTTTCTTCTGAGGCACTACTAACTAAAGTAACTATATTGTTAGGTAAATATCTTGGAACTGCGGAAGATACTTCTTCTGATACTGGAACTGCACCTGTAACATCTTCCAGGTAAAAGTCACGCAAACCACTAAATTCTCCTTTAGGTATTGAAAAATATACTGTTCGACCAACTGCAATAGGGTCAACATTAGGCTGAGTTTCGTATGTAGTTATAGCTGTAATAGTTGCTGTTTGAGGAGTTAATGCGCCTCCAATACCAACTGCTCCAGCATCTAATCTAAACTGACCATGCCGACTAAAGAGTAGCAATGTGTTTGCAAATGCCAAACTAGATGTTAGGAAATGAATTTCTGTACCGCCTGTGACTAGATCAATAGGGTCACTATCTACGATTGTTTGTACTGTTTCGGGAAAAAATCTATCGTAACTATCTGACGCACTCATTATTACGTTTTCATCCGCTAAAAATACAAGCCTGTTTCTAAAAGTATTGATGTTATTTAAAACAGTACCTACAAAAGTAGGAGTAGGAGCTGTAACTAGATCGCCAGCTATTCGTGGGCTGTAATCAAATTCTTTAAATGTAAATGTACCTGTAGCAGCATCACGCACTAAAACGTGTGGCATTGTTGATGTATTAAATTTAAAAGGTTCTAATGGACCAACTGTTTCTCTCCATATTCCAAAACCAAAATCTGTACCATTCGAGGTTTCAAATTTAACGTAATAGTCGTCTAGTCTTGTGGTTTTTGTTCCCTGGACTTTAACAATAAAATTGTTTTCACATAAAGTTGGTAAATCATTAATCGTATCTATTGCACCCCTAATAGCTTTTGTGTAAGTTCCAGCTTTAGTATCACTACTTTCTAAAATAAAATCAGTATCGTCATTTCTTTCAATCCTAATAATGTATTGATCTTGAGTAAACGTCCAGCCAGTAGATAGCGCAGAAGCTAAATCATTCCTTAAATCGGACGCAATTGTAGCTGAGTTAGGAACTGCTCCCCCTGCGGATGCTGTTGTAAAACTTGCTGTTGCTAAAGTGCTAGTTCCAGCAGCATTTTTTATTTTTATTTCATAAGTAGTTGCATAATCAGCAGCTTTTATAAATACAATACCTTTGCGTGAAACATCAGGAGATAATTCGTTAAATCTACAATTACCGCTAGTACTTGCAGATGCGCCAACTAATGTAAAGCTGTTGGCATTTACGACAGTTGCAGTATAAGTACCATCAACGCTACTTCCAGTTGTAAAATCTATCTGTATTTTTGCTCCATTAGTTACTCCATGATTATTAGAGGTAACAGTTATTGTTGTACCTGATTGAACATAAGTTCCAGCGTGATCCATAGTGACCACTTTTTCTCTGTTTAAAATAAACGTATAATCAGCAACTGACGCTATTCTAAATTTTTCTGAAGGATCAGCATTATTTCCAATGTCTAAATAATCTGTTCCGTTAGGAGTTGTAAGAGTCTGAGAAGTGCCATCTAAATTAAATACATCAATAGCTCCATCCCTAATCATAATTAGGTATTGTATAGTTCCGTCTCTATCAACAGCTTTTATAAATGGTTTACCTGTTCCAGCAGAACCGCTAATTAATTTTTTTATATGCTGAAAAGGTGGGCGCTTAGTTAATCCTTCAACTGGAGAAGATAAACAATTTATAACTGATTCTGCCTGTGAAGCTAATCTTAACGCTGAGGGTTGCTGACTAACCCCATTAATCATATTTGGGATAGCGCTAGTAATTAATGCCATAACTACCTGGATAGAACGTCAGAAGGTCTATAAGTTCTCATTGGATTTACTCTTCGATTATGTCCTCTAAGAATATTGTGATCGCTTAATTGTGTTTCTTCTTCTAAAAATTGCGATCTAACTTCTTGCTCAACTAATAAATTTATTTCTGTTAAATCTTTACTGCCAATCATAGACTCCTGGAGTTCCCTGCCAGTTTTAGTCATTATGTAAACTCTAGCGTGTTCTGGTAAATCTTCCCAATCCAAAATGACTGTTACATCCGCAGCTAAATCCTGTTTAAATTCGTATGTATTGCTTTTACGATCATATAATCTTGACCCTCTTTGAACTACGTCTACGTCTGGATAGTCATAAGGATCGACATAAACTCTGCTGACGTTAGTACCAACTGAAATATGATTTGTTGTTGAATCTCTCATTAAAGTGACTTCATAGTCAGTATTAAAAGACCAACCTTCAGTTTGTAATTTACGACTAACACTATCAATAGTTGTTTCTGCCAAATTACCTAAGCCAAATAAACCTTGCAAAGAATTAAGAGGAGCTTCTCCCATCATCTGCAAGGCTTTATTGACCGCTTCTAATTTTGAGGTTCTAGCGAGTGCCATTTACTTTTTCTTAGTACCTTTTTTTGGAGGTCGTCCAACTTTTGTACCATAAGTTCCTTTTCCTTTCGGCATAATAATAGAGGAGTAAGTTTACTCCCCTATATTAACTACTTATGAGTTAGACGCATATACTTCAATAGCGCAGTCTGGGCGCAGTACACCTGTACCATGAGCCATAGATCCGACCATAAATACACCCTGGTATAACGCATGAACATCATTTCCAGTTTGCTCCATTTTAAGATCCATTAACTTAACTGTACCAACTGCATCTGGTGTAAATGCAAGACCGATATTATCGGTGTAGTTAGCATGATAAGTATTGTTCTCTCCAGTAACAGCAGATCTGTTTGTCTTAGGTAGGTTATTAGATTTAATAATCGAAATACCAGCAACCTTAAGAACTGTACCTTCTGCATATGCTCCAGAACCACCCCAATCTCTGTTAAGAACATCAGTAGTTCTTGCAAGTTTGTAGTAATTTGCTGGATCAAGCGCAAAGTATCTTTGATTTTCTGGGATGTTGTTGCTCGTCAAATGTCTGTGCAACTGTCCATAGAGCAGTAACTAGATCAGCACCAGTAACAGCAGCAACCGCAGCAGCAGTATTAGCAGTACCAGACTTAAGAATCTTAACTCTTGTACCTCCAGGTAAATCTGTATTAAAGTTTGTACCTGTTCTAGCAGCTTGAGCTATTGTTGCAGCTACGTTTTCATCAAAACGATAGGCAAGGGCATTACCCATTTCCTCTGTATATTTTGACCTCACATCATAGTGATTCTTAGCTTCATCTATGTCCGCTAGGAAAACTTGACTTACAAGTTTGTCATCAATATTTATGGTAGCCTCAGCGTGTTTGATGCTATCCCCTGTCAATTGTGTGCCAGGTGTATGATAGGAAGTTGAGCTGAGTCCAATAATTGGGAATTGTGCGGATTTTCCTGATTGAATCGTCCGAACTGTATGCAATGACTCGAATATTGTGGCTTTACGGAACGCTGATAGCACCTCTCCACTCCACACTTTTAAGAAAAGTGCGTCATAAGACGTACCAGTAGCATTGACCAAGCCGAGTCTTGAAGGACTAAAGTTAGCCATGTCAATAAGAAATAAATTTGGAATTAACCAACCCTATTTCACTTAGTCTGATACCCCTCAAGGATGCTATGTGTAATAAATAAGTGTAAGGTTATTACAATACTATCAAAAAATGAACGAAGATCTACCTTATATACCAAATATAGATGTACTTAATCCCCCTCAAACAATTTTTGACTTGCCTGTGGCAGAGATTCCTTACCTAGACCCTGCACTTCTTCCAAGTTTGGAACAGGTAGAGTCGGGTTTGGGAGCTTCGGAATCTTCTGTTGAAGAAGAAACATCATCTTCAAAGGAGGAAGTGTTAGAGCTAACACCAGAGACAATACCGACAACCCTGCCAAACACCAAAGAAACTTTATCAACTGAAGAACCTGTAGCTACATTTAATATACCTTTTTTTGGAGAAATGCCTATACCAGCACCAGAAGTTATCGCCTCAAGTGTAATCGCATCTGGAGTATCGGCTACAGCAGCAGTAACAGGTTCAATAGTTTTACAAAGCGTTATTAATCAATTAAAGAAAATAATGACAAAAATATTTAAAAAAGTACTTAAAAAAGAAATTACTAATCAGAAAAAAGATCAGAGTTAGTTTTTACATAAGTTCGTATATTGATGACATCTGCGCAAATGTATGCGTATTCTGAAGCAGGGTTTATCATGTAGCCTGATGCGTGAAGCTGACTACATTTCAAAATACGAACTAGCTGTTTATCATGCACTTGCTTGTCTAACTCTTCTATGGCTAACTCTAGCTTTACTTTGGCTAACTCGTTACAAGTTTTATTATCTCCCAGGGGTATCATAAAACTCATTTGTATTCCCCAACCTTCATTAATACTATAAGTTTCACTCTCAGTATTTTCTGCATCATTACCTGTATAAAAAGGAGTTATTGCCATAGTTGGTTGACTACAAACCAAGTTTCCAAACTGCTGCTTGCCTGTCATTCCATTATTAATATTCATATTTTGATTAATAATACTAGAATTACCAATCGCATTTGGTTGAGCCTGTACGTTTGTATCGCCTTCGGCTTTTACTTTACTGACTAAAGACAGACAAAGAAGTGATAACGCTAGTAGTCGTAATCGCATCTGTTTGTGTAATTTCTTCTAATTTAGTTCCTGATGCTCTAGTAGTCACATTTAATGACCAATCAGCAGTAGCAGTATTAGGAGTAAAAATTGCATCTGTAGCTGTTATTCCTCCGTTAGTAGCGCTTGTAACAGCGATGTTTGAGGCTTCCCAAGTTTCCAGAGCAGACCCATATTTCTGAGTAACTATGGTGCGATTTATAGTCTGAGTAGTATTCTCTGTGCGGTTGCTAGAACCAGTAGTCCAAGTTGGAATCCCATTTGCGTAGCAAGGTGCAATTAAAAATAAACCTAGTAAGAGTAATTTTTTCATTTGATTCCTACATTTGTGTCTTTATTATCCACTATTTTAGGCGCTTTGCCATTATTGCTATTGTTACCTTTGCTTCCTTTCTTAATATTCAGCCCAAATTGTGCGCTGACCGCACTCAATAATCCAGCAGCGAAGGTCGTATCAATTTGGCGAGTAGGGTTGGGGTTAAAGTATGACCAAGAAATTACCCCCAAACTCCAAAAAAGAATAATAAGCTGCACCACATTGGCGATCAGACTATTACCTTCCTTTTCATCTTGTTCTTCCATAAAGATCGAACTATACTACCTATATATTAACCATAGATTCTCAAAATGATTAGTCTAATTCGTCCAATTATCTTTGCTTTCTTAAAAAGTAAAAGTGTATCTATTTTGGTCTGCGATATATTAGCAGCGTTGGCAAAACTTAGTGAAAATAAACTAGATGATGCTGCGGTTGCTAAGATAAGAGAAATGCTCCTGGAAGAAAAATAATGTGTCAAGGATTTTCTGGCAACAATTCTAATAAAAACGACCAAAATCTTTTAAAAAACTACAAAGATTTTGGTAAACAAGCTGTAAATTCGCCATTAGATCTTGGATTATCTTATAAACGACTAAAACACAGAGAAAATAGACTAGAAACAATTATGAATGGCGGAGAAGATCCTGGACCACCAGGATTTTAAAGCGGATTTGTAGGAAAAATAGATATTTCTTTAACTCTAAACGTCAATATCTCCCATTCATCTTGCATCATTGCCATACACCAGGCAGTTTGATGGTCATTTGCCTGGACTACAGTTTGAAATCCACCAATTCTAGGCTCATCTAACTTAATTCCAGCAAATGCTGTGGGTAATCTTATGCACCAGGCTCTTCTATTCTTTGTATTTGTCTTATAAGCCTTATACATTGAACCACCGACCTCTGGTATTGGCTTTGCCAAGTCTGTCGAGGGGGATGCCGAGGATTTTTGCGTCCAACGCACCTTCCAATTCGCCTTTGTGAGCAGCCAGTTCCAAATCCCACAGCTCCATTTCCCGATCTTTGATAGCTCTATCTTCATCTATTGCTAATGATTCATTCCAATACTCCACCGCACCAGCTAAAGAGTCAAGTCTGTCATCATTTTGTAAACAGTTTCGATCAACAGTTATATGGGTCATTTGATGAAACAGTTGATAGCCTAATGCTTTCTCTACCGAATCCTCTGTTCGAGGTTTTGTATCATTTTCAATAACTGATCTGTTAATTATTAGCCTATGTTGGTTCATTACAGGCTCTAATGCGTTTATTATTCTTCTTTCTTTCTGAACATTGCTTCTAGTTCCTTCAATAGTGCAAGGATATATCTTCATAAGGTATGGTTTAAGCAAACTTTCCATCATACCTTGACCAAACTGATCTTCCAGGAGTATTAGTTTTACCTTATTACGCTTTGCAGCTTCAGCTATACCAGTTAAAACTGGTTCTGTATAACCTTCACAAAACGATCCGACCTCTAAAACGTATAAGTTTCCATTTAGATGTGCGACTATGCTGTATGCTGTCTCATCCACGCCCTTCCCAGAGGGGTCGATCATCATCACGCAACCTGTAAATGGCAACCAATCGCCATGTAAAAAAGCTGGCTTGTGATAATAGTCATTACTAAAACCTACTGCTGGCAAATCAGAGATTCTATATTCTGCACCTGACGACCACACCACTTTTTCGGGTGCATGATCTTTTACTTCCATAACAACTAAGTCTTGGAGTCTTAATGGAAAGCGTTGTAGATCAGATAACGTGGTATCTAACTGAAACTGCAAAGTAAATTGTGACCGACCATAGCTTGCTTCTCTTTCTAGCAAGTCCATTTCGCTAAACCTGTCTGGATCTGTAGGTTGACCAGGCTTTGTTGCAGATAATCCTTTTATCATTGGAGCTAATGCGTCTCCATACTTCTCAGGTTTCTTTGGATAACGACTTGTCCATATTCTGCAATCGTATCCTCGTAATCTCAGCTTGTTATATATGCTTTCTTCTGTCTGTGGTGTACCTAGAAACATTATTTCGCCATCAGGCTTAAGAATAGCGTTAAATTCTCCGCAACATTGCAATAATTTCTCTCTCATGCCTACAGTCCAGGCTGTATTAGGTACTTCGCAGTCATCGGCAAGTATTAAATCAGCACGACTACCAGTTAACTGTCCAAATATTCCTACACTCTTAACACTAGCTGACTGATCGGGTATAGCTGGACGTACATCAAACCTATTACTAGCTGATCTTTGCTCGTTTTTATCTGGTTCAAGGCATTTTAGTATAGGCATTTCCTGGATAATCCTTAAACAGAACTGAGCAAAGTCATCCGCCCTGGTCTTACTAGCTGATACAACCATTATCTTCTTCTGTGGATCATTTCTTAACAGCCATAACGTATAAGCAGCAGCCATCCACGACTTACCTACACCTCTAAACGCTTCAATAATTCTTCTCTTATTTCCTTTCTGCATATATTCAGCTATATCAAGCTGAACTGTAGTCGGATCAGGAAGCTGTAAATGCCTCCATACTAAAACTAAAAAATATCTAAAGTCTTTATCATAAGGTTTTGGTAACTGTTGCCAATCTTCCTTCTTCATTACGCACTACGCTTCTTTAATGCAATAACATTCTCTATATCAGGTAACGACCTAGCCAAATCTCCAAAAGGAGTATCTTCTACAGGCTGAGACGTTATCTGATTATCTTTTAAGAATTGTCTAATCACATTTAAGTCTGCTGTACTAGCTTCTCCACTATCTAGTAAATCAGTTAATACACTAGCTAACCTACCATGTAGGCTACTTAGTATTTCAGTAGTGTCTTTTTGTGCCATAAACTTAGTCTAATGCAAGCCATCACAATCTGCTTTGCGGTATTACTTGCAATGGCTTAACTTCAATATAACTGCATCTGAAATCCCTGTCTACCACTAGCTCTCCACAATAGAAGAAGTAGAGTCGTATAGTCCTCTAATAAGATCTAGTAAGATCGGAATAGATATTTAATAGGATTTTAATTTTTGGTAGAAAAATGTGATCGGCTTATCTATACGCGAAGGGGATAGGGTGTCCCCATAGGTAAAAATACTTATTTATTATGGCTCTCTCCTGGTCTATTTTTTTATATTTTGTCCTAACTGTGTCCAAAAAAAATAATCAAGGCTTGAAGCTGGCGCTATAACTAGATTTTTATAAGTTGCAGTACTGTCATATTGACAGCTCTACATTAATTAGCCTGGTCGATTTAGTCCAGGTGCAATTTTATTTAATATTTATTTGTAAGAATAGCCGCCTAATAGTTGCAAACTCTTATAATATCGTTTATCATTCTTATTAGATTCTATATGGATCTATTACACACTATCTTAAGAGGTTTATTTTGACAGTATCAATCCACTCATTAAGCCGTAAGGTTGGCACAATAGATGCAAGCCTAGACAACTTGACTGCTCTATTCGGGCAACCATCATTAATGCACCAGGACAAAATTAGTTGTTTATTTGAAGCGCAGTTTTTAGATTTAGAACTTCATCTAGATTATTTTGTAAATAATCCAACTAATAACGAGCTGGTACAAAATCCAGATAATATTTATACTTGGACAATTTCCAGCTCCGACAACTTAGCGCCCGACAGATTACAAAACTTTATTAACTTTGTAAATAATGCCTGGACTAATTCCAACCGATATAGTCCAGCCGCAACACTCAAAGTAAATATTGATAAGTATTTAAAAATGGGTTAATTATGCGCTGGTTTGCTTTCTATTTAATTGGGACTATTACTTGTTTAATAGTCTTACTTTCCTAACTTCCAGGCTTCCAGCTTTCGAGCTGGTCGCCTAGATGGTAGGCAAGCCTACCGATTAAAACAATTTACCAGGATTAAAAATGTCAACTGCAACATTAACAAAGCCTAAAGCATTAGAAAGCAAAGAGGGAGAAATCTCTATTTGTATTCAATGCTTGGCAAGTTATAACGAGGGAACGCATCATTTTTATTGGTGCGATCTCGAAGCAATAGACCTGGACAACTTTGAAGAAGAGTTTAAAGAGTGTATTGACTACGTTATTAAGACTAGCCCAAGCAATAGCGCTGAAGAATGGTTTTTTACTGACCATGAAAACTTAAGCGCAATTTATGACGAATACCAGGACATTAAAACAATTAAAGAATACTTGGAGAAATACCAGGAATTTAAAGAAAATAATATTTCTATTGATTTAATGAATGAATACCTGGAAAATTACGGAGACGATCACACATACAGCGACTTCGAGAGCGCATATCGTGGCGCTTATGATTCTAACGCTGATTATGCCGAGGAATATTTTACGGAGTGCGGAGACTATGACCCAAACACTCAAAGTAATTTAGTCATAGATTGGGAGGCAACTTATAACTATGCCTTACGTTATGACATGACAGTACTAGAAGCAGATGGCGAAAGCCATTATTTTCTAGACTGAACAACTAGCCCAGGTGTTAAAGCCTGGGCAATTTTTTTTAATCAATTACTACTTCCAATAATTATTTATTAGATGAAGTAATTATTAATTTAATTTACTTCTTAATCAAAACACCAGGAGCAAAACACATGGACATCACATTTGTAGATGGCATTACAGGAAAAGCGGTCAAAACTATAAGTTTTGAAAGCAAATCCGAAGCAAAAGACAAGGACTCAGGCATATTAATAAGCCGATACGAGGAGGAGGGATGTAAAAACCGAGCCGAGTATCTTGATATGCTCAGGGAGGACTACGGAGCTGACATAGTGGACGCTTTAACGTCAGTATTACCGCCAAGTGAAGACTTTGACGGACTCATTACAGAACTTCAAGACAATTCAAATTATTATTAAAACCATGATTGAATTTATTATTATAGCTGGCGGTTTATATGGGTTATACCTAGTCGGTGTAGCTCTATATACCGATATTAAATATCGCAAATCCAGGACTAAATCATTTCCTAGAACGAGGAAAAGCAAATGAGCTGGAACTCTTATCTAGAATTAATTGATTATGTCAATGAATTTTATGGAGCTGGTGGTANATACCAGCTCCCTATTGAACGCAATGATGTTGGCTCACTTGTAAATGTCAAGACCAGGCACGTTACAAGAGCTGAAATATCCCACGCAATAATGATTTATTTTTCTATCCTCGAATACGCAAAGCATAAGCGCTATGCCTACACATACGGAGGCAATGATTCGATTGATAGAGAAAGAATCAGGGACATATTATGTGACCTATTGTTATACAAAAAAGATCATAATATTTACGTTGATTCATGCGCCAAGTTGGATCACGATAATGGATCAGGAAAATTTTACCAGGAGGTTAAGTAATGTTCGAGGACTTTTTTGAACACCAAGCCTACAGTATCCAAAGGGCATCACTTGATGATGCCTGGATATTTGGGGAGATAACAAAAGAACAGTATCAAGATTGGAGCAACAAACTTGATGCTAAATATAAAAAACAACTACGTTTTAAAGATGGAAAAGAAATTTAAAGCATACGAGATAGTCTATGACTATGAACATGATGGTCAACGGATGGTCAGTATGCACGTTCAAATAGCGCAATGCCTGGAGGATGCACTTAATCACTTTATCGAGACAATACCTTACGTTGAAATATACGAAGTTAAATATCGAGGACTAAGAGTATATCAGGGCAAGCCAAAGGAGGATAAGATTGCATAGCATTACTATCCTTTTATTATTTATTTTTTTATTTTTAATTATTACCCAATGAGCGAACCAATTTACAAGCTAACTGACAAAAAGCCAGGACAAAAACATGGCAACAATAAAGGACAAGTACTTTATTACTTATCGAAAGGAGAATATTTTATCTCCGCAAGTTGGGAGTACCCTCCTAACGAGGCAACCCATTGGCAAATGCTAATAGATGCGCCAGCTCCTACTGAAACAACCGAGGAGATTCAAGATAGATTGCTAAATGAATACCTAAAGGATGCTTTTCCAAAGGCGGCTGATAGAGTAGCAATGTATCCATTAATTAAAAGAGCCTGGAGGTATGCACAAGATGTTAAATAAAGATGACTCAGTTAAACTTCAAGTTATGATTCCTACTCAGCTAGAAAAAAGAATTAATTATTTAGCTGAAGCGCAGGGTATTAACAAGGCCGACCTAGTTAAACGTGTATTAACTGTATGGTTCGAGCAAAACTACGAAGCTAAGTATGATTTCTGGAGTCAAGTTAATTGAGTACACTTGATGACCAGTTAGCTAATGAAAAATTAATGCTAAATCTTGGGCGAGATAGGGTTAGAGCTGTATCGTCCAGNAGGAAAGCAAACAACATGGAGAGTCTCTCTGAATACGGAGAGTCTCTCTGTTCTTTTGGAGTGCAGAATATTATTTATCACTTGCGAGCAGTAAGAAAAAAGATTGAGAAAGGGAGAGCTGGACAAAACTATGCTTTACTTACTCCATTATTAGACCTCGACCCAAGCCAGATAGCGGCGGCTTCGATAAGATCGGTAGTCGATAGCTTAAGTATGACTCCAACATTGCACCAGGTATCAAGCAATGTGATTGAGAAGGTATGGATTGAGACTATGTTAGATCGGGCAACTGATAATGAACTAAGTAAATACAAACGTGGTCGGCACAAGAAAAGATACAGAATATTTTTAATAAACAATATGATTAATACTGAGCAATGGACTTCGAGACAACGGATGGCAAGCGGTTTGTTTATGGTCGAACTAATACAAAAATATACTGGCCTAATAGAAATAGTCCTGGACAAATCTTCAACACCACCCAAGAGAATAGTTAGAGCAACACAAGATTGTATGAATTGGATTAAAGATGTTGATGAAAAATTAAAACTGATGAGTCCTAACTTTTTACCTATGCTGGTAGAACCCAAAGAATTTACAACTCCTTATGATGGCGGATATATAACCAAGCCAGCTCGATATAATTTATTTAAAAGTAACAACGAGATACTTGCAAAAAACATGGTAGGCAATGAGCCTTATCTTGATGCTGTTAACATCCAGGGCAAAGTTGCGTGGCAAGTAAACAAGTATATCCTGGATCAATCACTATACGCTTACGATAATAACCTAGAGATCGGATGCCTCCTACCAAGAGACGGATATTCAGTACCGCCATACCCTAAGCATTGCGAACCAGATAGCCAGGAAGTTTTGCAATGGAGAATAAACTGCAAGAATATAATCGACAAGAATAACTACACGCAAGGTAGTCGTATTGGTATAGCTAAAACATTTTGGATGGCAAAGAAATTTAAGGATGCGGAGCAATTATATTTTCCTAAACAGCTAGATTTTCGAGGACGGATCTACGATAGAGTTCCATATCTTAACAGCCAGGGTAATGATTTATCCAGGGCGCTACTACAATTTGCTAAAGGTAAGTTAATAAAAACAGAAGAAGATTTGAATTGGTTAAAGATACATGGTGCAAATATGTACGGAATCAAGTCAGATTTTAAAACCAGAATACAATGGGTTAACGAAAATATAAATTTAATTTATGGAGCTGGTAGAGATTGCTGGAACAAGCCAGAATTTTGGATGCGAGCAAGTAAGGCTTGGAGTTTTCTTGCTTTTTGTAGGTCAATCTATTTATATTCACAAGAACCAGATAGCTATTTATGTCAGCTTCCCTGCCATCTTGATTGCACTTGCAGTTCTATTCAGCACTTCTCAGGTTTGCTCCGTTCACAAGTAATGGGAGAGAAAGTTAACCTGGTAAATAGTGAGCAACCACAGGATATATATAGCGAGGTAGCACAAGCAGTTAACAACGAACTAAGAATGAATGATGAAGAGGTAAATAGAAAATGGTTAATGCTTAGTCCTGATAGGTCACTAGCTAAACCTTGCGTGATGACAGCTCCATACGCTGCAACTAACAGCGCNTTCTATCACTTTGCTTACTCCTGGGCTAATGAAAAGATGATGAACACATTAGGTAAAGGTAAACATAACTGGCTTAAGAAACCATTAGCTAAAAGTACTGTTGGTTACATGGCTCAGTTGCTATATAAACATTCATGCCAGGCTATTAAGCCAGCAGTAGGAGCTATGAAATTCTTTAGGCACATAGGTAGAGAGTTAGGTAAGGATAATAAGGGAGTGCAATGGCATAGTCCAAGCGGATTGTTGGTACATCAAAAGTATTTAGATCAGAAAAAATCTAGGATACAACTTAAATATTTATCTGACGTTTATCTGGATATAAGAACAAACATAGATACCCAAGAAGTAGATACAAGAAAGATGGCACTAGCTATCTCAGCAAATATATTACATAGTTTTGATGCAAGTCACATGGCATTATCTACAATTCATGCTTCAATAGAAGGAGTCGAAAATATCGCTGGCATCCACGATTGTTTCGTTACTACTCCGTCTGAAATGAGTGAACTGCGCAACTCAGTTAGACAAACATTTGCTGATATGTATTCAGAAAATTGTTTATCGAAACTAAAGGCAGAATTAAAAGCACAACTAACAGACAACCAAATAAAACATCTACCCTCCGAGCCTACGCTTGGCGAGTTAGATGTTGAACAAACTAGAACATCTACTTATTTCGTCACATGACTTTAAAAGCATTTTATGTCGTCACTCCTAAGTGCCAACCACAATACGCATGGTTAGTCGAACCAGATACAGCCTTCAACAAACGTCCAGAATGGAAGGTTGATTTAATCCTGGACTCTAATGACCCTAAGACTGCTAGTGTTGCACAGCAGATTGAAGATGGCTTCGAGGCATACAAGAAGTCACTTAAAGAAATGAATCCAGGTAAAACATTTAAGTTAGCCGACAGTACCAGGTTTGAATTTACTACTCACAATGGAGCTAAGGTTTTTAAAGTAAAGACTAGAAGGTATGTAACTGGAACAGGTCAGGATGGTAAGCCATATCAATTAACACCACCATTGTTAATGGATAAATACAAGACTCCTATTACTGGAGAAGAGAGAGAAAAGTATAAAGGATTAGGAGAAGGAACTGTTGTCCAGGTGCGACTACGTTGCCAGGGATATGACCACCCTGCTCATGGAGTTGGGCTAACAATACAGCCTGACTTGGTAGTATTCCATAACTTTGTACCTTATGAAAAAGAAGTCAGCCTTGAAGGGTTCGAGTTCGAGAGTGAAGAGAAGGATCTCGCACCCTCAAACATTGACAACAGCTCAGGGGGAAATACATTTTAGATCAAAGTTCGAGGCGCAAGTTGCTAAAGAACTAATTAAATCTAAAGCTAAGTTTACCTATGAAACTGTCAGTTATGATTACATCATCAGCAGTAGCTACACTCCTGACTTCATCCTCCCTCAAAGGGTTGTTGAAGTTAAGGGGGTACTTACTAAAGAGGAGAGAAAAAAATATATTGCAGTTAAGACGCAACATCCCACACTAAGGATTTGTTTCTGTTTTCAAAACGCAAACAACAAACTTAGTAAAGCCAAAAGAAGCCTGACGTATTGGCAATGGGCTGAACGTCATGGCTTTCCCTGGTGTAACAAGACTATCCCTAAAGAATGGTATGAAAATTAAAGAAAAAATTTTCCAAGCAAAGAAAAGAATAAAAGAGTTAGAAAGACTCATAGCTTATTGGGAAAATGCCAAGCAAATATAAAAGCAAAGAGCCTTGCCCTGAGTGCGGAAGTAAAGATAACGTAGCTGTTTATGATGATGGTCATAAGCATTGCTTTGGATGTGGCTGGCAATATCAACCAGGTAAAGATAAACCAACTAAAACATTTACACCAATGAAGAAACAATGGAAGCCTTTAGTTCCACTACCCTGCGAACTACCTAAACGTGGAATCACTAAGGAGACTTGCGAACTATTTGGTTATGGCATAGCTAGTTTTAATGGAGCTGATTGTCAGGTAGCCAGCTATAAAAATCAAAGCGGTGTACTATCAGCACAGCATATAAGATTTAGGGATAAAAGATTTATATGGCAAGGAGAATTAAACGATATAAAACTATGGGGACAAGATTTATGGAGACAGCATAATACTGGTCAGACTTTTGTAGTCATTACTGAAGGAGAGATAGATGCAATGTCTGTATCCCAGGTACAAGGTAACAAGTTTCCTGTAGTAAGTTTGCCTTCGGGAGCGCAAAGTGCTACGAAGTATGTAGCTGCAAATTTGTCATGGTTATCTCAGTTCGTCCGTATAGTTATTTGTTTTGACTCGGACGCACCTGGTTTGGATGCTGCCGAAAAGGTTGCAAAAGTCTTACCTACTGGTAAAGCAGCTATCGCAAACCTACCAAGAAAGGATGCTAATGAAATGCTCCTCGCAGGAGAGGGCGAGTTACTTAAGGACTTACTCTGGAAGGCAAGTCCTGTCAGACCCGACAACATACACTCTGCCTACAGTTTATGGGAAGATTTAATTAAAGAAGATACCTCGAAGGTATGTAGTTATCCCTTCCCAGAACTAAATAGAATATGTTGTGGCTTTCGTAAGCAAAGTTTAACTACTATCTGCGCTGGCACAGGTGTTGGCAAGAGCCTACTTTGTAGGGAATTAGCGCATCACTTCCTAATCAATGGACTTAAGGTAGGTTGGATTGGATTAGAAGAAAGTAGCAAGAGAAGTTTACAAGGCATACTATCTATTGCACTTAACAAACCATTACACCTGGACGAGAAAGCAATAGACCAGGATGAATTAAGACAAGCCTTTGATTATTTATTTAGCGACAATAACTTTATATTGCTCCAGCACTTTGGTTCACTAGACCCTGACCGATTAATAGATCAGATAACATACATGGCAACTGGCGAGGAATGTGACGTTATATTCCTGGATCATATTTCCCTGGTAGTGAGTGGACTAAGTGATGGGGATGAGAGAAAACAAATAGATGTATGTTGTACCAAGCTAAGACAAGTGGTAGAGAAAACTGGAGTAGGTCTAGTTATGGTTAGTCATTTAAGAAGGACGGATGGTAAACCAGCAGAAGAGGGGGGAGACGTTAACTTGCAAAGTTTGAGAGGATCGAGTTCCATAGCCCAGTTATCTGATTTGGTTATATGTGGCATTAGATCGCAGCAAGACGAAGCAACATCTAACGAACTACAGTTAAAAGTATTAAAGAATAGGCATAGCGGTACATTAGGTCGGGCTGACAAGCTCGAATACAACGAGAAAACTGGCAGACTATCTGCCTCCCTTACTGATTTTTTATTATGACTTTATTAATTGACGGAGATCATCTAGCTTTTACAGCAGCTTGCGCAGTAGAACAAGTAGTTGAGTGGGATATTAATGTATGGACTACTCATTCTTTTTTAAGTGATGCAACTAAAGTAGTCGAAACAAAATTAAAAGGCTTTATTGATATAGCTGAAGATGAAAAGGTAGTGATGACATTTAGTTCATACCCTACATTTAGACATGAAATATACCAGGACTACAAAGCAAACAGAATAACAAAGCGAAAGCCTACAGTATTTAAACCATTAATAGAATGGATGGAACAGGAATGGGAGTCAATAAGATACGCTAACTGCGAAGGGGATGACGTACTAGGAATTTTAGCTACATCAAAAACTTATGATGATCCAGTAATAGTTAGTGTTGATAAAGATATGAGAACTATACCTTGTAAGCTATTAGCTGGAGACGACCTCGAATTAATAACTAAAAGACAAGCTGATAGAAACTGGATGAAGCAAGCGTGTAGTGGAGATCCAACTGANAACTATAAAGGTATTCCAGGTGTAGGTTTAGTAGGAGCTGACAAGATACTAGGAGATAGCATTAAGCTAGATGATATGTGGGAGAAGGTAGTCGAAGCGTACAAGAAACAGAAGCTAACTTATGCTGACGCATTATTAAATGCCAGGCTNTCCAGNATACTACGTCAAGAAGATATTAANTTGAATACAGGNAAAATTAAATTGTGGTCGCCAAAGAAAAAATTATAAATCAAGAGAATTTTTTTTCTTTTTAGGAAAGCCAGCTTTCATATTTGCGTAGGCTTGAGGAGATATAGTGCTATCCTTTTTACTTCTACTTGTACCAGCTTTCTTTCTTTTGTTTATGTTGTAATACAAGCCTTTCTTAGCCATAGTAATTAAAGTAATATATGTATAACTTAGCATTGTTTATGGAAGCTGACGACTTATTCCCACCTATTGATGAAGCATTAATTAAAAAGCTAAATGAAATATATCCAGAAAAATGTCCAGACTTAGATGTTAAAGATCGAGAGATTTGGTATAACGCAGGGCAACGAAGCGTGGTAAAAATGCTAATTTCCGTTTATGATGAGCAAAGTAACACGTTGCGGAGTTAGCTATGTGCGGAGGCGGAGGCCGTCCACCAGATAGAACGGACGAAATGCTTAAGGTACAGCGAGAACAAATCGCTGAACAAAAAAGACAATACGAACAAACGAGAGCTGACCAACAAGCAAGGCAAGCAGAGCAAGAGAAAATAGCTTCTGCTCCTTCTGCTCCCCCACCTTCAGCTACAGCGCAACGTCCAGCAGCAGCGCTTGAATTACCAGGAGGAACTCCAGGAATAGGAGCTGCGCAAACACGCAGAGGATATGGTAGGAGAAGATTGAGAACAGATTTAAAGTCTGGCTCAGGTTTACAAATACCCTAAATAAATGGAAGTCACACTTACAAGTGATTTAGATGCAACAGGAAAGTCTTATCTTGAAATGGATAAGAAAGGAATTACTGTAGCGTCTAAGTACGAACAACAAAAATCTAAACGNAATCCNTATGCAGATATAGNAAGGAAGTGTGCAGAGGTTACTATACCTTTTGAGTTTCCAGATACACAATATTCTGGTTCAGCCAGGGGACAAGTAAACACACCTCATCAAAGCGTAGGAGCAAGAGGAGTTTCCAACATTGCTAATAAACTCGGCCTATCTCTTTTCCCTCCCAACACAAGTATGTTTAAGCTGGAGATAGACGACTTAGCATTAAGACTCCAGGACGTAGATCCGCAACAAAAGACAGAGTTAGATACTGCTTGCGTAAAGGTAGAGTTAGCAGTTAGTACTATGCTCGAAACATTATCTGCAAGAGCAGCATTGTATGAAGCATTTAAACAATTAGTTATTGCAGGGAATGTATTGCTATATGTAAACCCAACTGGTATTCGAGTATTGCATCTTGAAAGATATACAATTACCAGAGATCCAATGGGTAACGTAGAAGAAATAATAATAGAAGAGGAAGTAAATCCTAAATTACTTCCAAAAGGGTTTTTATCCCCTGCGGATACAAAGCAATACGATAAGGATTATGGGAAGAAAGATATAAAAATTTATACTTGCGTTAAATACAAAGATGATAAGTGTCATTGGTATCAAGAGGTAAAAGGTAAAGCAGTTCCAGGGACTAATGGTATGAGTCCGAGGGAATGTAGTCCATTCATCCCACTACGTTTTCAATCAATGGACGGAGAGGACTACGGACGTTCATACATNGAGCAATGGTATGGCGACCTTTCTGCTCTTGATAATTTGTATCAGGCGGTATTGGAGGCTAGTGCAGCTATGAGTAAAATTTTATTTATGGTAAATCCCAATGGCACTACAAGGCCAAGAGCCTTAAGCAATGCTGAGAATGGAGCTATCATCCAGGGCAATGCTGCGGACGTTACAGTTTTGCAAAGCCAGGGCAAGTTAAATGATATGAGCCTGGCAAACAATACTATAGATAGGATTGAACAAAGGCTTGAGTTTGCTTTCTTGTTTAATAGTGCAGTACAAAGACAGGCCGAAAGAGTTACAGCCGAGGAGATACGCTACGTTGCCGAGTCGTTAGATGAAAGTCTAGCTGGTTTGTATTCAGTATTAACTCAAGAACTACAACTACCTTTAGTTCGTAGATTGATATATATAATGCAAAGAACAAATAAAATTCCTGACTTTCCTAAAGGCCAAGACGGAAAAGATTTAATAATGCCTAAGCCAGTTACAGGTTTAGAAGCTGTAGGTAGAGGGGACGACAGGAATAAATTAATGGATTTTATTGGAGCTGCAACAGATACATTAGGAAAAGAAACAATAGAAAAATATATCAATATGGAAGAGGCATTAAGGAGGCTTGCGGCAAGTAGTTCTATTGATGTAACTAACTTAGTTAAGACTCCACAGCAGTTACAAGAAGAACAACAAGCAGCAGCCCAGGCGCAGAAAGAAATGCAACAACAGGAAATGATGGGTAATATAATGACAAGCCCTGCTGCTGGCAAAATAGCAGATAACTTTACACAACCAGGTAGTCCGTATGGCCCTCAAATCCAACAACCAGGAACAGAAGGAGAGCAAGGAAATGCAGCCCTCCCCAACCTCAGCAACATCCCAACCGCCACTTAGTAAAGCGGAAGTCACAACTGACTCTCCCGATCTCCCAAGAGAAATTACTATTACACCCGAAATGGTTGAGGAGTTCCAAAACAACTAAATTATTATGCCAGAACCAATCACTATTACTGACGAAGGCAAGCCTTCTTTGTCTGAAGATAACCAAGCTGCATTAGAAGAACTAAAGCAAGCTGAAGCAGATCTTGAAAAAGAAAATGCTATCGCCCAGGAGGATCAATTAATTGGAGGCGAGTTTCAATCTCAAGAAGATTTGCTTGCTGCTTACCAGGAATTAAAAGCAAGACAAGAACAAGTTGACACTCCAGGAGAGCCACAAACTGCTCAAGAAATCTACGGAGAAACAGTTGGCAATAGACTTGAAGAAGCTGGAGTTAACTATTCAAAGATAAATGAATACTGGCAACAGAATGGAGAGATTACAGACAAGCATTATAAAGAGCTAGAGAAAGCTGGCTTTCCTAANACGTNTTAGCATATNATACACACTTAAATGGTTTAAGAAACGAAGCTACTGTATTAGAGTCTGACCTTACAGCTATAAAGGATACATACGGAGGCGAAGATGCTTTTACTGCTATGCAGTATTGGGCTAGAGATAACCTAACTGAAGCAGAAAAAAACGCTTACTCCAATGGTATTAATAGTGGAAACTTAGAGACAGTAAAGCTAACTGTTGCTGGACTTCATGCCAGGTACAGTAATGCTGTAGGTAGTGAGCCTAATCTTATATCTGGTAAAGCTGCAACTTATTCAGCCGACAAGTTCGAGAGTACTGCTCAATTAGAAGAAGCAATGAATGATCCTAAGTACAAAAAAGATCCAGCCTTTAGAGCAAAGGTAGAAGAAAAACTAAGTAGATCTAGTATATTTTAATCAGCAGCTTCGGCTGTGTTTCCCTCTGCTTTCCACTTAAGGTAATCTTGATAATCTGTATTATCTTCGTCATTTGGAATGACAACAGTATATTCTCCTTTTTGCATTTTTACCCTGACATCTGAATTGTCAATTCCACCTTTGACGAATTTATATTTTGGGTTCTCTGGATATGCCATAGTTTAAAGCTCCGCTTCAAAAGTAATTTTAGCACCATCGGCATTAGACCAAAAGCCACCCATTTGACCGCCAGTTCCACTTAGTCCAGACTGTGCTTGTATTGCAACGTGTTTGTTATCTCCACCTATTGCAGTATTCCAACCATCAAAATTATCTCCTACACCATTCCTGTGCAGAGAGTAATAACTTGAACCATTTGTATGTTGGAAGCTAGGTGCTGCTCTCATTTCAACATAATATGTAACAGGTAAGTATGCTCTGTAGTGGTCATACATATAGCCACCACCAAAGTAAACTCCATTATCCCCACTTTTTCTATGAATTAAAACTTGGAAATATCTTTGGCATTTGCGTAAAGTTTCTGCATAGCTTTCGTGAGCATATGCACTAGCGGAATCTCCAACTTCTAATTGAACTCCTGTAATTTGTAATGATGCGTCATTTGTTGTGTACCAAGTTGAAGTATTATCAGGAATCCTTTGCGACCAATTAACTGCACTCCAAGCATTTTGAGTTACACTACCTGTTAAGTTTGTACCAGCAAAAGCCCAAAGATAAATTCTTAAACCAGATCCATTATTATCATCAAACTGTAGATTTGCGTTACCAGAAATTGTTACTGTAACTTTTGTCCAAGTCATTGCTGTTAACGAACCAGTACTAAAAGGGAAATTATATACACTTCCATCTTGCGATAAAACTTGACCAAAGAATGCTTGAGATACGCTTGATTTAACCCAAAAAGATAATGTTATTTTGCTGTTAGGATCTGTATAATTCCATCCAGACTTTGCAATATCTTGTGCTTCAATAGCGTGTCCCATCAATATATAATCATCAGCACCAGCACCACCTGTTTGGTTTCCATTTGTAACACCCCAAGCTGTTCTGAATCCTTCTTTGTAGGGATGATCGCCACTTACTGGTAAGTGATAAGGACTGCTCGGAGGAGAAACATCAAATACTGAGAAAGTTGGAGCTTCATCTACTGAACCATATTCTTGACTCCATCTATCAACAGTATAATAACCATTGTTAGCAGTAGATGACGTGCCTCTTTGCTTAACAGTAAATGCTCCATTAATTATAAGATTGGTTGCTTTACCACTAGCTGGCAAGTCAGTTAAATTTACTCCACTTATTGCTGGCAATGTACCAGTTATATTTGCTGCTGGTATGTTTGTTAAGTTAGCTGCACTTTTAGCTGGTAACGTAGCTGGAAATCTAGCGTCTGGAACTGTGCCTGACGTAAGATTACTAGCACTTAAAGCAGTAAGATCTTTTGCTGTGTTAGCAGTTCTTTCTGAATTAATAGAGTCAGCTATCTTGTCTGTTGTAACAGCGTCATCTTTAAAACCTTCAGTAGAAATTTTAGTTAATGCCATTAGCTAGGTGTATAACCAGTAAGTGCTGTTGCCTCTTCTTGTGTTAAACCTAATGCCAATAACTTTGTGTTACCACTTTTTTGTGCTGCAATTTTTGCTGTCCTTTTATCTTCTGCTGCTTTTAAATCCTCTGCTGATATAGCGTAAGGATCAGAAAAAGTTTTATTAGCAGCGTCATACACGTTGCCAACTTTTACTGTGTCATCACAATCTACCCAAGTCATGCTTGAGTGGACTTCAAATGTAGTTGAATTAACTTCGACTACTGCATTGTTTAGAATAAGTGCTTTCATTACTTGTACTCCTCTACATAAACTACACCAGCTCCCCCGTCTCCACCGACAGAGCTGCTACTATTGGCTGTACCGCCACCGCCACCGCCATTCTTACCATCTATTCGTGTATTGGTTTTACCGCCATGAGTAGCTTGTCCCATAGAACCACCAGCACCACCCCAGAAAGAAGCACCAGCTATTGAGGCAGTTGGGTTTGGGTTATCAGCAGTAGAGTAACCACCAGACATTCCAGAACCACCTGTTAAGTTAAGATCTCCACCAGAACCTACTCCACCAATTCCACCACTACGATAGTCGTTGTTACCTTGAGAGCCACCTTCTCCGCCTGTTGCAGAACAATAACTTCCAAATGATGATGTACTTCCGTTAGCTCCAGCTCCAGAAGTTCCCTCACTTCCAGATCCGCCAGCTCCTACTGTAACTGCAACGGAAGATACGGAAGATACGTCTATTATTTCAATAGCTGTACCGCCAGCACCACCAGTAGAGGGCGCTTGGTCATTACCTTCTCGATAACCAAAACCACCTCCACCTCCACCAGTAACAATTACTTTAACTTTTTTTATTCCAGTTGGTTTAGTCCAGGTGTGTGAACCAGGAGAATCGAAAACCTGTATAGACTGCAACCCAGCGTCAGCATCAGCAAACGATAATGATGTTCCGTCTGATTTTAAAACTTTTCCAGAATTACCAGATTGAGAAGGTATAGGATCTACTACACCCTTTGCCATATAGTTCCAACTTGCGTGTGCTGTACCACTACTTGAAGGTGCGTTACCTGTAGAATTTGCAACGCAAATATACGTTGACGTTATGCCTGAGTCTGTGTACTCGACAATATCATCAACAGTATAAGCAGTTGAGTTGTTGTAAGTACCTCGCCAGACTAATTTAATTTTGCCGAGATCAATAGTAGCCATAGTTAAATAGTTGCGATTAGCCTTCCACTTGCATTTAAGCTAAAGGTAAAACCAGTAGCTGCAAAAACTACTTCTTCAAAGTCATCATAAACCGATCCAGATATATTGTCCACACCGCCATTAGTACTTGTGACTATTAAATTACCAGCAGCGTTTGTATTAAATCCATAAACTTCTGGAGAAGATGCTTGCGCCCAAGTTAGTTGGTCACTATTGTCTTTGTATTGAAGAAATGTACCAGCACTAGGAGAGTTACTTACGTCTAGTTTTACTTCAGCTATAGAATCATCTGCTAGTTTTGATCCATCTATAGCTGCACTTGCGCTTATCTTTGCATTGTTAATTGCACCATTTTGAATTTTTGAAGTAGAAACTGTATTGTCGGCTGGATTTTGTAAAGAAATTGCTGAACCTATTTGTATAACAAATACTTCTGCTCCAGTAGGTAAGTTTGCACCAAATATAATTGTATTACTATCAACCATTGCAAAGCCTTCTGTTGGTGCGGAAGTACCTGTATTTGGTTTTTGCACGACACCATTAACACTTACCAATAATTGTGCTGCATTAGTTACACTAGCTGATGATCCAGTATTGCTACCTTCTCTAAGATCATAAGAAGCAATACTTCCATTAAATGTTGGAGATCCAGTACCACCAGCAGGGCATAAAAATAGGAATTTAAAATCTCCGACAGATGTTACAGACTTAAATGCGTTAATAGTACTGTCAAAGACTTTCATCTTGTCAGCATTTTTGTCGTAAATTAAATCTCCTTCGTCATTATTAGAGGTAGGCTCTCCATTAGTTACCCTATACCTATTACTAAAATCGTTAATATCACTACTTAAATTAAGAAGATCAGCTTCTTTTAAGGTTGCTTTGTGGTAGTTATATACTTGACCTGAGCCAGTAGAACTAACCATTATTGCTACACCAGGATCAACAGTAGAGCTATTAAAGTTACTAGCAAAATTGTTTATGGTAACTGTAGTTCCGTTAGCGGTTCGGGCTGTCGCACTTGTGCCATTTGCATCAACAACAAGACCTCCAGCGTCAGCAATACTTATTACTACCCCTGCTCCTGGTTGAGTATTTGGAAATGATTGGTCATCAGCTATAACTTCTAATCCACCAATAGGTGCTAGTTGCGCAGCTACATAATCTACAACTGCTCCAGATGTAGGAAATTTTGTATCGTCATCAGATATAGAAGTTTCTTTTGCCATACCATCTAACTGGTTTAGGTCGGCAAGGTCAGATGTAAGGGCGGTACTGTCAGCTAATTTAGATGCTGTGCCAGACTGCATCCCTGCTAAAGTTACTAACTCTGCATCTGCTAGTTTGTTGTTAGTAACTGAGCTATTTGCTAATTCACTATTACCAACTGAATTTGCTGCAAGATGAGAGTCATCTAAAGGACTGCCAGCTATAAGTGTTTTAATTTCTGCTATTGTCTGATCTGTCGTGGCATTGGCTTCAATGGCATTCAGCTTTGCAAGCAAAGCATTAGTAAAAGCATTAGTGTCGCTTTCTGCTTCATATAACGATTTTATTTCTGCTCCTGTCTGATCGTCTTTAGCTGACGTTTCAATCGTATCTAATTTTGTACCATCAGCAGATACATCCCTTCCATCAACAGTTCCAGATGTAGCTATGTTTTGCGATCCAAAGTCGGGAGAAATTTTTGTTCCCTGTATAGCTGCGCTTGCGTTTACATCAGCNTTAACAATAGTTCCNTCTNCAATTTGTGTAGATGTAATACTNCCGACTCTTTCTAAAAATGCTTTAGTTACTGCATCTTGAGCATTAGTAGGATCTGAAACATTAATTATCGGCTTATTGTTTGCGTCTTGTCCTTGCGGTGTATTTTGAATACCTAAAGCTGCTTCATCCTTAGCTTCTTGTATTCCGTAAAGTAGTTGTAATACAGCAGTATCAAGGTCGGCAGCAGTTAAAGTAGAGCCATCGACAAAATCAACAAGAGCAGTTGTTAATGGAGTATCTCTGCTAATCTCTATTCCTACTCCAGTTTTAGGCGCACCAGTAGCTTCTTGAGTAGACGTAGCTGAACTAAGAGTATCAAACTCAATAGTCGTATCATTTACAAAAGTAAAATTAGTATTAGCTACATTATTAAGCGCAACAACTATATGATCTTTTTTGACGTATGGAAAAGGAATTGAAAATTGTTTTGTACTTCCGTTTCCAGTACCAGTAAATGAAGCAAAAGGCATTACCCTGTCCTAACGTCTGTGTTTACTATAGATCGCCATGCCTCGATCTGATTTGGGAAATCATTTCTTACTTGGCTTATCTTCTTATTCTTTATAACATTTATATTTCTTTCATGCTGTAGATGAGGGTATCTCTTTATCATTATTTCTCTTGCTCCTAATCTATACTCATCTATTATAGCTTTTACTGCATTTAATTTATATAAAGTTTTAGAGTTTAATATTGCGTCTCCAGGTAAACCATCTGCGTTAAGTTCGGGGTCATAGTCAGGTAAACTTTTATATTCATCCGACCTAAAGTATTGTTCTAATTTTTGAGACAAAGTAAGACCTTCTGCGTTTTTTACTTCTTTAGCCATTATTCGTCTAAATTCGTTTAACTCTTGATTAGACATTACATAGCCTGGAATACCTAAGCTATTTTTAGTACTAAATCTTGGATATGCTCCTTCTCCATGTAGCCTTGATAACTCCTTGTATATAATTCCATTTCTTTCTTTAGTTGGTCTAAACATTGCTAAAGGATGAATGTTCATCACTAAAGCTCTTAGTAAAGGATTATTTATTCTTTCTGCACCAAAAGCATAATCATACACTTGTGGCTCTCCATATATAGGATCAAGGTCAACTTGTCCTATATTGTCATTGCTTTGAAATCCTGGAATACCAGAAAGTATTTCTCTACCAAGATCTATAGCAAAGCTATATGGCATCCTCTCTCCTTTTTGATTGGTATGTTCTCGTATTAAATATCTCTTGTTATCAAATCCTATCTTGGTTGTTCTTAATTGAGCAAGTGGCATATTTATAAATCTAGCTAAAGTCATTTCAAATAAGTTTCTTTTTCCTGTTTGTCCATACCTAGAATTGCCTAAATCATCTTTACTTAATTCTTGGATTAAATCTATAAAATTACCAACATTAGCCATTACGCTTTTTCTAAAGTAACCTACAGTATTTTCTTTTACAGTTGATAACAAGGCTCTACTCATAGTTCCAGCCGCATTTTTTGCCTGGTCAAAATTATCAAAGGTGTTAAAAGTATGAGCATTAGCCAGGATAAATCCTTCTTGTATTGTGTCGCTGTAGTTTAATTCTGCATCTGAATCAAAAGCACTATTAAAAGCATCATCCTGTGGCATTCTTTTTATAGCATCAACATAACCACCTACAGCTCCAAAAATAAAACTAGCTGTATCAAACATATCTAAGCTATACCAATGTGACCATTCGTGTGATCCTGGTATTCTAAACCTTACTGCGTTTGGAGGTCTGTGCATATATCTGTTTAGTTCTCTTTTGTTTGGGTTGCTAGGATCTGGACCACTAAACTCAACTAACCCTGTTGCTACAGCTCCTATGCCTATAGCAAATAATGTCTGAGAAGTAGCTATTTCTCCTAAAGNTCTTTCTCTTTGGAATAGATCTTCAGATGTAATATCTCTCCAATATGAATCAACTATTCTATTTGTAGGTAAAGGTAAATGACGTAAAGCTGATTTAACAAGATTTAGAGGTGTTCTGTTTGTAGGGAAAACGACTCCCATAATAGGTGCGGCTCTAGTTAAATCCTTAACTCCTTTCGAGGGCGCATTTAAAAGATTTTGGCCTAATCTGTCTAATCCGTTTTCTTGTCCGCCAATACCTAAGAAGCTAGGCGCAGTAGGCTGACTAGCATCAGTAAAATAATCTAAGTTATTTTCATCATTGTCCTTTATGTAAGTTTCAGCAAACTCTAAAATATCTTCTGGCTCTGTATATCCAAGTTCTTGCGCTCTTCTTATTCCGTACTCCATTGTCCTTTTATTCCTATCTACCTTAATGTCGTCAGTAAAGTTTACATAATCAATAGCTTGTCTAGCGTGAATGCTATCCATAAATCCGCCTTTTATTAATGAACCATCTGGCATTTCAACGTCAGCCATTGCCCTGGTTAATGCAGCTTCAGCTTTCTTTTGTGCTTCTGCAAAAACTCTTGGATCGTTCATATCAAAACCAGCTTTCATTTTTAAGAAAAGCTCTTGTTCCATAAGCCTGGAATATTCATAAGCTGGCGCAACAGACATACCAACAAGTGTGTCTAAACCACTCATTAGCCTTGAAGCTCCAGAAGTCGCAACTAAGCCAGCTCCCCTAGCAGTTCCTTTTATACCTTTAGTGACATAGTGAGTCATCAAGATTAAAGGGTTTGTTGTTGCAGTTGTATATTTTTTAGGAACTTTTTTATCTTTGCCTAACATTCTTTGCGCTTCTCCCTCTATGTCTTGTTGGCTATACATATCAAATCTTCTTATTTTTGGCGCTTTGTTTTTACTTAATGCTGAATATGTACTATTTTCCATGTAGCCTTTATTAATATTTCCAAAAACTTCATCATGTTTTATAGCTGACAAAGCAAGTCTGAAAGCATTTGACGTTCCAGTAAACATTCTTAAATACATTTGTAAATTTAACTTTTGTCTCATTTCTGCCATTTTTGCTCCTTCTATATCTCCAGCTTTTATAGCTTTTCTCTTTGTAGAACCAGCTCCCATATATTGTGAATATGGCAAAGTCATTGCTCTAAATAAACTACCACCTAAAACTTTTCCTAAAGTAGAACTGTTTAAGAATATGCCATTTCTTGCAATACCAGCTANTTGCTCTTGCGTTAATTTTGAAGGATATACAGTATCTAAACCTTTAGCAAAATGACTCATAAAATTATCAAATGATGCTGTTCTATCTTTATAAAGATATAAAGATTCTGCGATCATATCTAAAATAATTTGAGCATTTTGAGTTGGCTTGCCATTCATAATTGAGTTATAGTCTTTTTCATCCATCAATTTTTTAAATATATCTTCTTGCTCTAATACTGCTTTTTCAAATGTTCCTGGAATAGAAGTTTGATATGGCATATCTTGTCCGTCTATTTCCGCAGCTTTTGAGTTAATTATTATATTTGCTTGGTTTGAGTCTGGAACATAAATCATGTCTCCTTGCTGTCCAAATTCAAATCCATCAAGTCTTACTCCTTGATATTTTTTCTTAGCTAAATAATCAAATAATACTGATTTTTGTTTTTCAGTTAATTTATCTCCTGATACAGCTCCAACTCCTTCAACATCCAATTCTTTAAATAGTTGAGATAGCGATTTATTTTGTGATGTTAGATCCAAAATAAGCATAGTTGCTGGCACTTGACCTTCAATCACACCTCCTGTAACTCCAGGTTCACGACCTTCGCTAACTGACTTAAAGTATGTACCTTTACCAAGTCCTTTATCTTCAACCATTCCGCCCTTTTCAACTCCTTCGTTTAAGGCTTTACCTCCAGCTCCTAGCTTGGGTTCTTGTATTTCAATTTTTGCGTAAGGCTCAATAAACATTTCTTGCTTACCAAGAAAATCCATCTGTTGCATCCTTAAATACTGAGCCGAGGGTCTATTAACTTGTGCTATAGCTGTACTTATTTTCATTGCATCTTCCCATAAACTTATCAATAATCTTTTTGAAGTTACATCTTGTGGGTTCATCTTTACATCTAGCGCTACTTGTTGCATTTGCATCACTTGTGCGTCTCTTTGCAATATGACAGCAGCTTGAGCAACTTGTCGTTGTAAAGCATTTGAATCCCCATTCATAGCCTGTTTATGTAAGTTAAATATTTCTTCCGTTCTAAAGCCATTTTCCGCAACAACCCTGGATGCAAGCCTGGTAATTTCTTCTACATTAAATGAAGGTACATTTGTAGCATCTTCTCTACTGCCAATTTGTTCAAACAAAGTATTTTCTATAGCTTTATTGTTTGCAATAAGGTCAACTTGATCGGTAGGAATATAAACTTTACCTTCGGGATTCTGCCTTCTATTAATTAATCTTCTATATAATCCTGTCATTGCTTCCTCAATACTCATATCTCCATCACGAATAGCTGTCTTTATAGTTTCTAAATTTTCAACAAAATCATCTGGATCTAACTCAAAACTTGCTGGTTCTGGAGCTGTATTTCCTGGTGTATTTTTAGCATAGCGGAAAGGTCTAGGAGTTCTTGTTGCTAATCTTCCTTCCTGTGCGTCTCTAAAAATATCTTTATATGTTGCAAAGCCAAAACCATTAAGTTTGTTGTTTATTTTTTCTGCTATTTCTTTAATTTTTTCAAATGGTTGAAACCATGTAGGTTTCTTAGCATAGTCAAGCTGATCGAATACTGAAAAAGCAAATGCCTGGACTTCTCTTTCACTCAATCTTTTAGATCCAAACAAAACAGATTGAAATTTAGGATAGAAAGATGCGACTATTTCTCTTAATTGTTTATCAACTGCTGGACTATCTAGTAGTTGCTGCTCTTTAAGAGTAAGGTATCTATCTTGTATTCTATGAAAAGACTCATGCCTTAATGTTTGCATCATTGATCCAAAGTCTTGAAAATGACCTTTAAAAGTCATTGCAAGAATAATTAAATCTTTTGCAGGGGTTGATCCAAACTTAAATACACCTTTAGCATTACCAGTTTTACCTATTGCACTAGGAGGCATACCATAAGCTGCTGCTGCCTTTGCGCTTATTTTAGGTTTGATAGCATCAACAAGACGTAAATTTTGGACATTTGCACCAGCTATTTCTCTAGCTATATCAACTAATTCTTGCGCTTGCTGCTCTGTAAGTAGAGTATCTACATATACATGATCGTTACCCATGTTTGTGTATATTTCATCTTCTAAAGAAAACTCTAATTGCTCATCATTTTTAGGATCTAATGGATCAAAATTCTTAGGATTAGTCGAGTCTTTATATTCTTGGTTGTATTTATTCTGGAGTTTTTTGTTTGCTTTTCTAATGTTTTCTCTTTCTATGCCTGGTAAATCTGCGTCTAATTCAAAATCTGGATCATCAACTCTAGGATCTTTTTGTACATACCCACGACCATCTACATAGTTATTTCTTATGTTTATTGAACCATCTGCATTAATGCTGCCTTTTTTGTTTATTGCTTCTATCATCACATCTGCATAAGCCATTGTATTTTTTACAGAAATAACTCCATCTTTAGCACTTGCAACTTTTAATTGCTCTTTCATTCTCATGTATGCTTTATGCCTTGATCCAGAACTAATCCCAAGTTCTTCTAAAAACGCATTAAATTCAGCATCTTTTTTAGATTTCCCTTTCCATCTATTACCTGTAATATAAATAGCTTTATCAATATCGTTAGCAAACTCAAGCGTATATTGACCATATCTAGGCTTTGCTGATCCAGCCCATCTAGTAGAACTAAAATCTAGCTTGGGATACCTACCTTTTAAGGTTGGAAACATTAAGTCAAAACTTATATCATTTAGCTCTTGAGCAGAATTAAACGTGTAACCTCCATCCGTCACATACGGAAAAGTTTTTCTTTTTGTAGATGTTTGACTAGCTTTAAGTACTTCTCCAATTTTTGAATGGTTTTTGTTTAAAGATCCATTATTAGCTTTTAGTTCTTCTTTGATACTCTTTATAGATTTATCTGAATATGTATCAAGCTCTGTTTGTTCATCAATAACTTTATCTATTTGTTCGTCTGGAATAGGATCAGGTCTTTCGTTGTTTAATATATTTTGCGCTTTTGCATTTAACTTAGTATCAACTTCACTTTGCACTCTTACTGGCTCAGATGCAACCTTAGTTAAAGGAGCATCATCTTGTCTCATAGTTGACATTATGAGATCAAAATTATCCTTTACCAGCATAGTTGCCGATATTGGACCAGTTTTCATTTGCGCTGCTAGTTCATTTATTAAAGCGTTTGTATCTGAAACTGAATATGCTAATTCTTCAAACCTTGCAACAGCTTTTTCCGCTTCTAATTTTTTATCTATTGATTCGTCATAAGCTATTTTATTTCCTTTTATTTGCTCAATAGCAGCCTTTTTATTCTTTTGTGTTACTGCCTTTAATCCGCTTATTTTTATTCTTAGTTCTTTCAAAAACTGTTCAGCAATAGCTGTTATTTCTGGTAAGTTATTTTCCATTGACCATTTTTCTAGTCCAGGTAAAGTTCCTTCCGTAACAGTTTCTACTGTCCTAGTNGATGCCAACATTATCTGNCTTATTCTGTCTCCACTAAACTTTGGATTTTTAGCGTATTTGTTGTAAACAAAATTAATTGATGTTTCACTAGCTCCTTCTACAGAACCTAAAGCTACACCTTTACTAAAAGGCAATTCCCCAGAACTAACTTTATCTAATAAGTATTTAGGTAATCTTGATAGTTGATTACCTTCTATCATTTCTTTGCTTGTTAAAGTTATTCCTTTCGTTGCTAATTCTTCTAAAGTGTCGCCAGAACTCTGCATATATTTAGCAACATCTAATGACGTTAACTTTCCACCTGTTGTACTTTGAGCAAGGTTTCTTAATACCGCAATTTGCTGCGCTTCTTTTACAGTTCCAGCTTGGATAAATCGAACATCTATTTCTCCTATTCCTGATCTTTGGGCGAGGTCGAGTCTGTTGTGACCATCAACAACATAAATTTTCCCGACCTCCCCAAGTTCTCCTGTCGTATCTCTCCATACTGACAGTAAATCTGCCAAAGTAGGATCAAATACACTTACATCTTTTAACGAACCACTAATACCTTTTTTGTTAATTTTGCCAGCTTCTTTTGGTTGAAACACATCTGGTCTAACAATTATGTCTGAAAGTTTTAATTTAGAAATTTCACTACTTAATGGAGCAGCTAAGCCAACACTTTGACCTAATTCATTACTAAAAGTTCTATCGTCATCAGGTCTAATTTGTGCCTGTATTTTGTTTTCTGCTTGCAAATCTTTAGCAGCATTTCCAAGCTCTTCCATTTTTTTCTTAGCTATTTTTTCTGCTTTTATAGCTTCTTTTTCTAAATCTATTTTTTGTTGTTCTGTATAACCTGTTTCCCATTCTGGCTTTTTTTGGTATTGACCATAATGTTCTTGTATGTCTTTCTTGGATTTTGCATCTGGGTTGTTTATTTTTATTCTATTTGTTGGTGTCTGATCGTCATTAAGTTCTGGTATTTCTGCGTCAACTTCTTCCGTTTTTTCTATTTTAGTTTTTGCGTCTAATTCATTTTTCTCTAATAATTCTTTTTGCGTTTTTTCGTAAAAAGCTCTTGCTTCTAATTCTTTTCTAATACGATATGCGTTATCTATAGCAGCATTAGCCAACTTCCATCTTGCTAAATAAGTAACTAATGGCTCTATAACTCTTGCTTGAGTCGTATCTATAAGAGAAGCTATTGTATTTTTTGCTAAAGAATATCCGTAATCCTGGGCTGTTTTTGCATTTATGCTGTTATCCAGTAAGGACATTTGTGAATACCTACCTGGATTAAGACCTGGAAAAGATCCTTTTGTAAATCCAATACCGAATTTTGTTGGTGTAGATATTGCTTTGCCTCCAGCACCAAAAGCAATTCCCATAGGTATTCCGTTAATAATTTCGTTAACGAATATAGATTTTAATTTTGCTTCAATAAAACTATCTTCTAGCCTTCCGTTATTGTTTATAGCGTCTGGCAATAAATTATCTGCTAAAGAAGGTTGATATGGGTCGCCTATTAACGTCTCAGCTATAAGAGAATTTCTTGCTCCTTGTATTCCTTCCTTTATAAGAAATTTTGAAACATTAGTTACTCTTGGCATATTTCCTTGCATCCAAGCAATTGCTTTAGCAAATTGTGGAGATCCAGCTTTTGCTTTATTAAATACATTGGCTGCATATACATATTCGTCTGGTAGTCCAGGAGTTAAAACTTTAGCGGCAGCAAAAGTTATAAAGAAAGGAGCTNCTTCTCCAGCAAACGTAACGGAAAAATCTGCTACTGGTCTGCCTGTATCTCTTACTGGAAAACCTCCAACAGCCTCGTCCATAGACTTGCCTTCGCCAAGTAGTAATCCCCAATTCTCTCCACTTAACCTGTCTGATCCATCCATAGGATCGTATGCTGAAATATCTTTAACCGCAAAAGGATCTTCCCCTTCTTGTATATCTTTTAAAAATGAGCCAGGGCTAGTCCTCATTGCACCAGTTTCCATAGCTTCTAAAATGCTCATTCTGGCTTTTTTACCGCCTAATTCTTTAAGAAAAGCATTAAAACTTTTTTTATCTATTCCAGCTTTTATTGCTTTTATTTGTAAAGCTGTTGCACCTACTGGATCTCCTGACAATAATTCAGCCATATAGCCAGGCATATCTTGTCTTAATGCGTCATTAACAGTATTATTTAACCCTGTAACACCGCTAATAACTGCTCTATCTGCTATACGAAAAAGATCGCCTAAACTATTTCTTAATCTATGTTGTCCTCTTAATTCTTCTGGAGCATATTCCCCTCCATAATCTTTACTAAAAATATTTAACTTATCGTAAAATCCTAAAAAAGGTGTAGATGTTTTTGTATCTCTTTGACCTGGCTCTTGGTTTATTTTTTCTATATAATATTGATCTGATTCTATTTGGTCTTTATTTAAAATTTGTGGATTAAAATTATTTGGCTCAACTTCCAAAGTTTCATCAATTAACGTCTTATCATCCTCATTATAATTCTCGTTACCAAGCTGATTTCTTTTAAGTTGCTCTAGCTTTTCAAGATATTTAGAGCTGGCTAAAAGCGTATCTTCATTACCACCTGGGTTAGCTGCATCTAGTAAACTGTCTGTCATCTAAATTCCTAGCACTCCGCTTAGTTGCCATGCCTCTATCTTATCTAATACTTCTGCGTATGTCTCTAATCCATTTAAAGTCTCTAAAAATGGTTGTATTTCTCCCCAATTTCGCAACTCTTTAGGAATTGAACTATGAGTCCAATCAATACTAAAAGTCGGAGGATTTGTGTCATGTCTGGTAACAGCTTCAGAATATTCAGAGTTTGTAAGTATAGAACCTCTAACTTGATCGTTAATTAAATCTCCAAACCTATCATTATATACATTAGAAAGTTGACCTATTTCAAATAAAACTTCTAATCCTTTTTGTGAATTTTTAAAAGATTTATTAAATTTTTTTGTTAAATTTTTAATTTCTTTCTTTAATTCTCCTTCTCCTTTGCTTGCTAACAGATCTTTATATGCTTCACTTTCTGGGTCAAGTAATTGCCTGTAAAGGTTAATATCGTCATAAGTAGTCTCTCCACTAAATAAAATATTTTTTACAAATTGAATACTACCTTTGCTATTTAAAAGATATGGATTAGGAGAATCTAAATGATTTACAAATTCGTAATTGTCTGTACCAGGCATTATTTCGTTAACATTAATTTTATTTAACTTACCTACGAGGTTTTTATTACTTCCATTTACAGGACCATATTCTTCGGTAAATCCAAGTTCGTTAGTTTCTGAAGGATAAAAGAAATTCTTGCCAAGACTATTATCTACATCTACTCCATACTCTTTCATTTTTTTTGCAAACGTGCCATTCTGTATATCTTGATCTACCTTGTCTAGCAATTCGTCTCTTGTAACTTTTCCGTCTTTAGAAGCGCTTACCATGTCGCTATATATTTCAGTAAGATAGCTGTCTAGCGCAAATTCATGTGTCCCCCATTCTGCATATCCGTCCTTTGTCAAAGCAGGGTTGTAATCAGATACTGCCTTGTCAAACCTTAATTTTAACTCGTCATTAACAGCGTCTATTGAACTTTTTACTTCTCCTGTAACCATTTGATTGTATTTAGTAATCATAGTTTTAGTTCTGTCGTAATTATTAACTAAAGTCTCTCCGTAGATTCCATTCATATTGGCATAATTCGACATAAAAATTCGACATTGTTTTGTATTTTTTTTACCACTACGAATACATGAATTTAATTCTGTTTCTAATTGTTTGACATCATTAGCAAATTCTGTGCCAGTTAAACCATAAGCCAAATTTACCAAAGCAAGTTCCCTTTGTTCGTCTAATAATTTTTGTTGGTTTATTTTTTCGCTTGGACTTAAAGATGAGTTTTGTATTTCTGCTGATAATGTTTTGTAATTTTCTTCAATTAAATTTCTTGCTTTTTTATATGCGAGTCTTACATTAGCGTTTGCCTGGACTACTCCTGGAGTACCTTCGCTGTCATATATAGTTAAAGCGTCTTTTATATTTACCTCTTCTCCATCAACTTCAATTTTTAATTCATCTAGCCCTTTTACTAACTTTGTTGAATATTCAGTTTTCTGTGAAGTTTTATCAGCTCTGTCTAAATTATCTCTATCATTTACAATTTGTTCAATTTGATTTCTTAAGTAAGATGTACCTCCAAGACTATTAATCCAGGCTTGTTTTGGATTAATTCTTGTTACTCCTTCTACTGTTTCGTATCTACTATTATGTGGACCAATAGCAATACCAGGATAATCCTCTGTACCAAGAACTAAATTTGAAAATTCTTCGTAAAGAGAGTCAGCGTCTAAATTTTTATACAAAGGATTACGAGCTAAATTTTCCCAAATCAATGTGTACATTTTTGCTTCTGAATCTTTTGAAAGGTTTAACTTTCTTATATTTGCTATTATTTTTCCAATTGATTCATTTAATTGACTAGCTGTTTGATTAGGCTTTTCAAGTAAATTAATATTAGAAACTATTTCTGCCTGTCCTAATTGCGTAGTTTTTTCTAAATAATTTTTTAATTGGCTCGACCTGTCATTCATTCTGTGTTGCAGAATTTGCGGTTGCAAATTGTTATGCTCAAAAATTCCTAACTTAGTATTTTTATATATAAATTCGTTATATGCTTTTTTGTACCTTGCGTCACTAGGATCTAGTTCTGCTAAAGATACTTGTTCGTAAATAGGAGTTACACCATCACTTTCAAATTCTAATTCCCCTTGATTGTTGCGAGCCTGTATTGGCTGTCCTGTAGTCTCATCTATTGCGTCAACAGTTTCCTTTATTTTATATGTATCCCATTGAGTTAAATTATCTAAAACTTGTCGCTCATTTGCTAAAGAAGTAATTGTATTTCTTAATCGTCTATTGCTTTCTATCTCTTGTAAAACTTTTTTTGCATTTTCTATTTCTTGTGATTTTTCTAAACTAAATCCTTCTTCTCCTTCTGCAACTAAAGGTTGTTCTATTATTTTGTTTAATTGATTAATAGTTGCTTGTAATTTGTCTGCTGGATTTATTTCTTGACCATCATTACCAGTTTGAAAAGTATCAAGAATTTTTGCAGCTTCCAAATTAAGAACACCTTGCTCTTTAATCCTCGCTTCTGTATATGCACCAGGTAATTGCTCAAGCTCTCCTTTTAAAGTTTTCATGCCATCAATAAAGGCACTAAACTCATTTTGTTTAGCTTTTCTAGTATCTTCGTAAAATCCTTCTACACTTGGTAGATCAAGTGTAGGTACTAATTTCGGCTCAGTAGGAGTCGAGTAAGTCTGTCCATACCATTTAAAATTCTGTATTTGCGGAGTTTTAAATGATAGATCTACCTGGCTAACGTCTCCAGTAGATTGACCAGTAGCAAGTTGACTTCGCTTTTGGTTTCCTTTTTTCTTGGGTTCTGCATCCCCTTGAGTGTAATTTAGTTTTTGTCTTGCCATTAAATTACCTCAAAATCTACGTCTAATTTACTGTAATCAACAGCTAAATAGCCATTAATTCTATGAATAGCATCAGGTCTGCTAGTAACCAGATCATGTGCCATTACCCCTCGATAACGTGTTCCAGGATCGTTTTTATAATTAAACTCATAAATTGGATAACCTTTTGGAGACTCGCCTGTCCTAACTATATTTTCCTTAAGTCTTATATCACTTGGAGGAGTATTAGCTTGAATTACAGCTTGGTTGGCTTTAACACCATAATAAGTGTTAAATCCACCAACAACAGCACCAGCCATACCAAGTGCGTATGGACCAAAACTAGGCTTAGGTATGCGTAGTGGCTTAACTGGATCAAGATAAGTTTTCTTAAGATATGTTCTAGCAGATCCCCTTCGAGAAGCTCGATCAGCTTGTGCGTCAAGCCTTTGCGTTTGTGATCCTTTAAGCGCAAATGCAGCATTTCTATTTGTCACAAAATCTGCTGCTGCTCTCGATCTTTCTATCTCAGCTAAAAGAGTCCAGGCATTTTGTCCAATACGTTGTGATGCTACTTCTCCTTTTTTCTGTAATGCTTGTTTTCCTCGCTCTGTTTGTTCTTGCGCTCTTTGTTCTTGTATTTGTTGCTGCTCCATAGTAATCCTGGTCGAATCTCTTTCATAAGCCAGGTCAGCCATAAATTCTGTATGTTGTATAAAGTCCTCATTCATTTGATTCCTAACATCTTCGGTCATTCTGTTTGATTGCGCCTGCAATAATTGACTTTGATAATTAAGATTATTTTGCGCATTCTGGAAGGCAACATTAGATTTGGCTTGTTGATAAGCCATAAACTGTTGCCCTACTCCCAGGACTCCAGAAATTACTCCTAACGTAACTGCTTCACACATTAGTTAAACCTTAGCAAATTCATAGAAAGGACGACCCTCATACCCAAATGTAGCGTGTTCTTTGATAATTGAAAAACCCATGTACTTAATCCATTTTACATGAGTTGTATTTCTTGCATCTACATAATTAAATAATATTGGAAAATTCATTTTAAATTTATCTAATTCTATTGGAGAATTGCGAAGAAAAGCTCTTACGTCTTTATAATCAGTAGTCATAGTCCTATGGCCTAACATCCATATTTTCCCCATATTTTTTCTAACTGGAATTACTCCATACATACCCATAATATTTCCTTTACGACCTACCATAGTCATACAAGGTTGGCTTCCAAAATAACAATATATAAGGCTACTTTTTGGATCTGATCCAGAATATGCGTATATTTCTTCTATATCTTCTTGCCTCATATTAGAAGCAACTTCTATTACATCATTGGGAGTTGACTTCCTCCAATGAAATTTACCTATATTCGTCTTGCTCTGCTGTGCAACCATCCTTCCCATTCTGCTGATTGAATACGACAAGGTAGTGGGCTATCACTCAAAATCTCAACTTTTGTGTCGTTATTTTGAGCCATAACTGGCACTTTGAATTTACCTGTTAAGAAAGGCGCTTGACCTAACGCTGGAGGATTCTGACCTATTACAAATCCATTATAAGGGTAAGTGAAAGAAGATCTACCTCTTGGGCTAACTTTTACTTTAAATGCACTTGTATCGTCAAACACAAACGTCCAGGTTCTAATTTGTAATCGTGGACCAGCTATGACAGCAACACCACCCCCTGCTGGCTGTTCTTTAAGATAAGGAGTACTAAATTCATACGTCATATCGTAAAGTTCTCCTACAAAAAATTTAGCATTACTTAAATCTCCAAGAACTGTCATAGTTCCATTGCCGCTAAATCCAGACTGAGTTGCGCCAGTTAATGTTTCCGAACTAGCTTTAAGTACTTGACCATGCTGAATTGTGTTGCCGCTAACGTCTCGACCTACAACAGCCTGTATTCCTGTAGTAGCTGTTGGATATGGTAAAGAAATTATTGATTGAACACCAGCTCCACCCTGGTTAATAACATTGACATGACATTGTGTTTCGTCTACTTTTCTGTCTAGCTTAATTTCAAGATTACTATTAAGATCAGTTGCTTCTGGACGTAAAGAACACTTTTCTAGATAAACTCCATCTGTATATTGAATTACAAAAAATACATCACTATCTATAATTGTTGCACCAAGAACAGTTTTAGCACCTTTGACTTCCCAAAATGACCAAGAAGATTGTAGTTTTTCATCTTCTTCGTAAAAGAATTTATAAAAATAAACACGCTTTGGTTCGTCTTTACTGATAGCTATTATTGTTTCTTCTGAGGCACTACTAACTAAAGTAACTATATTGTTAGGTAAATATCTTGGAACTGCGGAAGATACTTCTTCTGATACTGGAACTGCACCTGTAACATCTTCCAGGTAAAAGTCACGCAAACCACTAAATTCTCCTTTAGGTATTGAAAAATATACTGTTCGACCAACTGCAATAGGGTCAACATTAGGCTGAGTTTCGTATGTAGTTATAGCTGTAATAGTTGCTGTTTGAGGAGTTAATGCGCCTCCAATACCAACTGCTCCAGCATCTAATCTAAACTGACCATGCCGACTAAAGAGTAGCAATGTGTTTGCAAATGCCAAACTAGATGTTAGGAAATGAATTTCTGTACCGCCTGTGACTAGATCAATAGGGTCACTATCTACGATTGTTTGTACTGTTTCGGGAAAAAATCTATCGTAACTATCTGACGCACTCATTATTACGTTTTCATCCGCTAAAAATACAAGCCTGTTTCTAAAAGTATTGATGTTATTTAAAACAGTACCTACAAAAGTAGGAGTAGGAGCTGTAACTAGATCGCCAGCTATTCGTGGGCTGTAATCAAATTCTTTAAATGTAAATGTACCTGTAGCAGCATCACGCACTAAAACGTGTGGCATTGTTGATGTATTAAATTTAAAAGGTTCTAATGGACCAACTGTTTCTCTCCATATTCCAAAACCAAAATCTGTACCATTCGAGGTTTCAAATTTAACGTAATAGTCGTCTAGTCTTGTGGTTTTTGTTCCCTGGACTTTAACAATAAAATTGTTTTCACATAAAGTTGGTAAATCATTAATCGTATCTATTGCACCCCTAATAGCTTTTGTGTAAGTTCCAGCTTTAGTATCACTACTTTCTAAAATAAAATCAGTATCGTCATTTCTTTCAATCCTAATAATGTATTGATCTTGAGTAAACGTCCAGCCAGTAGATAGCGCAGAAGCTAAATCATTCCTTAAATCGGACGCAATTGTAGCTGAGTTAGGAACTGCTCCCCCTGCGGATGCTGTTGTAAAACTTGCTGTTGCTAAAGTGCTAGTTCCAGCAGCATTTTTTATTTTTATTTCATAAGTAGTTGCATAATCAGCAGCTTTTATAAATACAATACCTTTGCGTGAAACATCAGGAGATAATTCGTTAAATCTACAATTACCGCTAGTACTTGCAGATGCGCCAACTAATGTAAAGCTGTTGGCATTTACGACAGTTGCAGTATAAGTACCATCAACGCTACTTCCAGTTGTAAAATCTATCTGTATTTTTGCTCCATTAGTTACTCCATGATTATTAGAGGTAACAGTTATTGTTGTACCTGATTGAACATAAGTTCCAGCGTGATCCATAGTGACCACTTTTTCTCTGTTTAAAATAAACGTATAATCAGCAACTGACGCTATTCTAAATTTTTCTGAAGGATCAGCATTATTTCCAATGTCTAAATAATCTGTTCCGTTAGGAGTTGTAAGAGTCTGAGAAGTGCCATCTAAATTAAATACATCAATAGCTCCATCCCTAATCATAATTAGGTATTGTATAGTTCCGTCTCTATCAACAGCTTTTATAAATGGTTTACCTGTTCCAGCAGAACCGCTAATTAATTTTTTTATATGCTGAAAAGGTGGGCGCTTAGTTAATCCTTCAACTGGAGAAGATAAACAATTTATAACTGATTCTGCCTGTGAAGCTAATCTTAACGCTGAGGGTTGCTGACTAACCCCATTAATCATATTTGGGATAGCGCTAGTAATTAATGCCATAACTACCTGGATAGAACGTCAGAAGGTCTATAAGTTCTCATTGGATTTACTCTTCGATTATGTCCTCTAAGAATATTGTGATCGCTTAATTGTGTTTCTTCTTCTAAAAATTGCGATCTAACTTCTTGCTCAACTAATAAATTTATTTCTGTTAAATCTTTACTGCCAATCATAGACTCCTGGAGTTCCCTGCCAGTTTTAGTCATTATGTAAACTCTAGCGTGTTCTGGTAAATCTTCCCAATCCAAAATGACTGTTACATCCGCAGCTAAATCCTGTTTAAATTCGTATGTATTGCTTTTACGATCATATAATCTTGACCCTCTTTGAACTACGTCTACGTCTGGATAGTCATAAGGATCGACATAAACTCTGCTGACGTTAGTACCAACTGAAATATGATTTGTTGTTGAATCTCTCATTAAAGTGACTTCATAGTCAGTATTAAAAGACCAACCTTCAGTTTGTAATTTACGACTAACACTATCAATAGTTGTTTCTGCCAAATTACCTAAGCCAAATAAACCTTGCAAAGAATTAAGAGGAGCTTCTCCCATCATCTGCAAGGCTTTATTGACCGCTTCTAATTTTGAGGTTCTAGCGAGTGCCATTTACTTTTTCTTAGTACCTTTTTTTGGAGGTCGTCCAACTTTTGTACCATAAGTTCCTTTTCCTTTCGGCATAATAATAGAGGAGTAAGTTTACTCCCCTATATTAACTACTTATGAGTTAGACGCATATACTTCAATAGCGCAGTCTGGGCGCAGTACACCTGTACCATGAGCCATAGATCCGACCATAAATACACCCTGGTATAACGCATGAACATCATTTCCAGTTTGCTCCATTTTAAGATCCATTAACTTAACTGTACCAACTGCATCTGGTGTAAATGCAAGACCGATATTATCGGTGTAGTTAGCATGATAAGTATTGTTCTCTCCAGTAACAGCAGATCTGTTTGTCTTAGGTAGGTTATTAGATTTAATAATCGAAATACCAGCAACCTTAAGAACTGTACCTTCTGCATATGCTCCAGAACCACCCCAATCTCTGTTAAGAACATCAGTAGTTCTTGCAAGTTTGTAGTAATTTGCTGGATCAAGCGCAAAGTATCTTTGATTTTCTGGGATGTTGTTCTCGTCAAATGTCTGTGCAACTGTCCATAGAGCAGTAACTAGATCAGCACCAGTAACAGCAGCAACCGCAGCAGCAGTATTAGCAGTACCAGACTTAAGAATCTTAACTCTTGTACCTCCAGGTAAATCTGTATTAAAGTTTGTACCTGTTCTAGCAGCTTGAGCTATTGTTGCAGCTACGTTTTCATCAAAACGATAGGCAAGGGCATTACCCATTTCCTCTGTATATTTTGACCTCACATCATAGTGATTCTTAGCTTCATCTATGTCCGCTAGGAAAACTTGACTTACAAGTTTGTCATCAATATTTATGGTAGCCTCAGCGTGTTTGATGCTATCCCCTGTCAATTGTGTGCCAGGTGTATGATAGGAAGTTGAGCTGAGTCCAATAATTGGGAATTGTGCGGATTTTCCTGATTGAATCGTCCGAACTGTATGCAATGACTCGAATATTGTGGCTTTACGGAACGCTGATAGCACCTCTCCACTCCACACTTTTAAGAAAAGTGCGTCATAAGACGTACCAGTAGCATTGACCAAGCCGAGTCTTGAAGGACTAAAGTTAGCCATGTCAATAAGAAATAAATTTGGAATTAACCAACCCTATTTCACTTAGTCTGATACCCCTCAAGGATGCTATGTGTAATAAATAAGTGTAAGGTTATTACAATACTATCAAAAAATGAACGAAGATCTACCTTATATACCAAATATAGATGTACTTAATCCCCCTCAAACAATTTTTGACTTGCCTGTGGCAGAGATTCCTTACCTAGACCCTGCACTTCTTCCAAGTTTGGAACAGGTAGAGTCGGGTTTGGGAGCTTCGGAATCTTCTGTTGAAGAAGAAACATCATCTTCAAAGGAGGAAGTGTTAGAGCTAACACCAGAGACAATACCGACAACCCTGCCAAACACCAAAGAAACTTTATCAACTGAAGAACCTGTAGCTACATTTAATATACCTTTTTTTGGAGAAATGCCTATACCAGCACCAGAAGTTATCGCCTCAAGTGTAATCGCATCTGGAGTATCGGCTACAGCAGCAGTAACAGGTTCAATAGTTTTACAAAGCGTTATTAATCAATTAAAGAAAATAATGACAAAAATATTTAAAAAAGTACTTAAAAAAGAAATTACTAATCAGAAAAAAGATCAGAGTTAGTTTTTACATAAGTTCGTATATTGATGACATCTGCGCAAATGTATGCGTATTCTGAAGCAGGGTTTATCATGTAGCCTGATGCGTGAAGCTGACTACATTTCAAAATACGAACTAGCTGTTTATCATGCACTTGCTTGTCTAACTCTTCTATGGCTAACTCTAGCTTTACTTTGGCTAACTCGTTACAAGTTTTATTATCTCCCAGGGGTATCATAAAACTCATTTGTATTCCCCAACCTTCATTAATACTATAAGTTTCACTCTCAGTATTTTCTGCATCATTACCTGTATAAAAAGGAGTTATTGCCATAGTTGGTTGACTACAAACCAAGTTTCCAAACTGCTGCTTGCCTGTCATTCCATTATTAATATTCATATTTTGATTAATAATACTAGAATTACCAATCGCATTTGGTTGAGCCTGTACGTTTGTATCGCCTTCGGCTTTTACTTTACTGACTAAAGACAGACAAAGAAGTGATAACGCTAGTAGTCGTAATCGCATCTGTTTGTGTAATTTCTTCTAATTTAGTTCCTGATGCTCTAGTAGTCACATNNAAGTGACCAATCAGCAGTAGCAGTATTAGGAGTNAAAATTGCATCTGTAGCTGTTATTCCTCCGNTAGNAGCNCTTGTAACAGCNATNTTTGANGCTTCCCAAGTTTCCAGAGCAGACCCATATTTCTGAGTAACTATGGTGCGATTTATAGTCTGAGTAGTATTCTCTGTGCGGTTGCTAGAACCAGTAGTCCAAGTTGGAATCCCATTTGCGTAGCAAGGTGCAATTAAAAATAAACCTAGTAAGAGTAATTTTTTCATTTGATTCCTACATTTGTGTCTTTATTATCCACTATTTTAGGCGCTTTGCCATTATTGCTATTGTTACCTTTGCTTCCTTTCTTAATATTCAGCCCAAATTGTGCGCTGACCGCACTCAATAATCCAGCAGCGAAGGTCGTATCAATTTGGCGAGTAGGGTTGGGGTTAAAGTATGACCAAGAAATTACCCCCAAACTCCAAAAAAGAATAATAAGCTGCACCACATTGGCGATCAGACTATTACCTTCCTTTTCATCTTGTTCTTCCATAAAGATCGAACTATACTACCTATATATTAACCATAGATTCTCAAAATGATTAGTCTAATTCGTCCAATTATCTTTGCTTTCTTAAAAAGTAAAAGTGTATCTATTTTGGTCTGCGATATATTAGCAGCGTTGGCAAAACTTAGTGAAAATAAACTAGATGATGCTGCGGTTGCTAAGATAAGAGAAATGCTCCTGGAAGAAAAATAATGTGTCAAGGATTTTCTGGCAACAATTCTAATAAAAACGACCAAAATCTTTTAAAAAACTACAAAGATTTTGGTAAACAAGCTGTAAATTCGCCATTAGATCTTGGATTATCTTATAAACGACTAAAACACAGAGAAAATAGACTAGAAACAATTATGAATGGCGGAGAAGATCCTGGACCACCAGGATTTTAAAGCGGATTTGTAGGAAAAATAGATATTTCTTTAACTCTAAACGTCAATATCTCCCATTCATCTTGCATCATTGCCATACACCAGGCAGTTTGATGGTCATTTGCCTGGACTACAGTTTGAAATCCACCAATTCTAGGCTCATCTAACTTAATTCCAGCAAATGCTGTGGGTAATCTTATGCACCAGGCTCTTCTATTCTTTGTATTTGTCTTATAAGCCTTATACATTGAACCACCGACCTCTGGTATTGGCTTTGCCAAGTCTGTCGAGGGGGATGCCGAGGATTTTTGCGTCCAACGCACCTTCCAATTCGCCTTTGTGAGCAGCCAGTTCCAAATCCCACAGCTCCATTTCCCGATCTTTGATAGCTCTATCTTCATCTATTGCTAATGATTCATTCCAATACTCCACCGCACCAGCTAAAGAGTCAAGTCTGTCATCATTTTGTAAACAGTTTCGATCAACAGTTATATGGGTCATTTGATGAAACAGTTGATAGCCTAATGCTTTCTCTACCGAATCCTCTGTTCGAGGTTTTGTATCATTTTCAATAACTGATCTGTTAATTATTAGCCTATGTTGGTTCATTACAGGCTCTAATGCGTTTATTATTCTTCTTTCTTTCTGAACATTGCTTCTAGTTCCTTCAATAGTGCAAGGATATATCTTCATAAGGTATGGTTTAAGCAAACTTTCCATCATACCTTGACCAAACTGATCTTCCAGGAGTATTAGTTTTACCTTATTACGCTTTGCAGCTTCAGCTATACCAGTTAAAACTGGTTCTGTATAACCTTCACAAAACGATCCGACCTCTAAAACGTATAAGTTTCCATTTAGATGTGCGACTATGCTGTATGCTGTCTCATCCACGCCCTTCCCAGAGGGGTCGATCATCATCACGCAACCTGTAAATGGCAACCAATCGCCATGTAAAAAAGCTGGCTTGTGATAATAGTCATTACTAAAACCTACTGCTGGCAAATCAGAGATTCTATATTCTGCACCTGACGACCACACCACTTTTTCGGGTGCATGATCTTTTACTTCCATAACAACTAAGTCTTGGAGTCTTAATGGAAAGCGTTGTAGATCAGATAACGTGGTATCTAACTGAAACTGCAAAGTAAATTGTGACCGACCATAGCTTGCTTCTCTTTCTAGCAAGTCCATTTCGCTAAACCTGTCTGGATCTGTAGGTTGACCAGGCTTTGTTGCAGATAATCCTTTTATCATTGGAGCTAATGCGTCTCCATACTTCTCAGGTTTCTTTGGATAACGACTTGTCCATATTCTGCAATCGTATCCTCGTAATCTCAGCTTGTTATATATGCTTTCTTCTGTCTGTGGTGTACCTAGAAACATTATTTCGCCATCAGGCTTAAGAATAGCGTTAAATTCTCCGCAACATTGCAATAATTTCTCTCTCATGCCTACAGTCCAGGCTGTATTAGGTACTTCGCAGTCATCGGCAAGTATTAAATCAGCACGACTACCAGTTAACTGTCCAAATATTCCTACACTCTTAACACTAGCTGACTGATCGGGTATAGCTGGACGTACATCAAACCTATTACTAGCTGATCTTTGCTCGTTTTTATCTGGTTCAAGGCATTTTAGTATAGGCATTTCCTGGATAATCCTTAAACAGAACTGAGCAAAGTCATCCGCCCTGGTCTTACTAGCTGATACAACCATTATCTTCTTCTGTGGATCATTTCTTAACAGCCATAACGTATAAGCAGCAGCCATCCACGACTTACCTACACCTCTAAACGCTTCAATAATTCTTCTCTTATTTCCTTTCTGCATATATTCAGCTATATCAAGCTGAACTGTAGTCGGATCAGGAAGCTGTAAATGCCTCCATACTAAAACTAAAAAATATCTAAAGTCTTTATCATAAGGTTTTGGTAACTGTTGCCAATCTTCCTTCTTCATTACGCACTACGCTTCTTTAATGCAATAACATTCTCTATATCAGGTAACGACCTAGCCAAATCTCCAAAAGGAGTATCTTCTACAGGCTGAGACGTTATCTGATTATCTTTTAAGAATTGTCTAATCACATTTAAGTCTGCTGTACTAGCTTCTCCACTATCTAGTAAATCAGTTAATACACTAGCTAACCTACCATGTAGGCTACTTAGTATTTCAGTAGTGTCTTTTTGTGCCATAAACTTAGTCTAA